>LNAP01018048.1_pt1 | contig 20453 bp, 20 predicted proteins | sample 602601 | NCBI WGS metagenome assembly LNAP01 (sample SAMN02440304, study PRJNA202911) | soil metagenome | biome: Subtropical and temperate rainforests or woodlands; isolation source: soil samples (1 kg each in a 20% v/v slurry with milli Q water) were... ...
TATCTCCCCCGTCATACCCGGCTTCGGGCTGACGCTGGGCTACACCTTGGTGTACCTCAGCCTGATTGTGCTCATACCACTGGCGGCGATGTTCGTGCATGCCGCTCAACTCACCTGGGATCAGTTCTGGGCAATCATCTCGGCGCCACGGGTGCTGGCCGCGTTGAAGCTCAGCTTTGGCACCGCCCTGTGTGCCGCGATCATCAACGGCATCATTGGCACGCTGCTGGCTTGGGTATTAGTGCGCTATACCTTCCCTGGACGAAAAGTGATCGATGCAATGATCGACTTGCCGTTCGCATTGCCCACGGCGGTGGCCGGTATTGCGCTGACGGCGTTGTACACCCCTACCGGTCTGGTGGGTCAGTTTGCAGCGGATCTGGGTTTCAAGATCGCCTACACCCCTCTGGGCATTACCCTTGCCCTCACTTTTGTGACACTTCCATTCGTAGTACGTACCGTACAGCCAGTATTGGCGGATATTCCTCGTGAAGTCGAGGAAGCGGCGGCGTGCCTGGGTGCAAAACCCTTGCAGGTTTTCCGCCATATCCTGCTGCCGGCACTGCTTCCGGCATGGCTTACCGGCTTCGCATTGGCCTTTGCCCGCGGGGTCGGGGAGTATGGTTCGGTGATTTTCATCGCTGGCAACATGCCGATGAAAACCGAGATCTTGCCGCTGCTGATCATGGTCAAGCTCGACCAATACGATTACACCGGCGCTACCTCCATTGGTGTACTGATGCTGGTGGTTTCCTTCGTCCTGTTGCTGCTGATCAACTTGTTGCAGCGGCGCATCGAAACCCCATAAGGAGGCGCACCCATGTCCCAATCGTCTATTGCTGCCGCTTCCTCGAACGCTGCCCGCCGTGGCAGTGCGACCTCGCGGCGAATCCTGATCGGCCTTGGCTGGCTGATTTTTGCGCTGTTCCTGTTGTTGCCGCTGTTCATCGTGGTGTCCCAAGGGCTGAAGCTCGGCCTCGGTGCGTTTTTCGCCGCGATCTTTGAGCCGGACGCGCTGTCGGCCCTGAAACTCACGGTCATCGCCGTGTTGATTTCGGTGCCGCTGAACCTGGTGTTTGGTGTCAGTGCCGCGTGGTGCGTGAGCAAGTACTCGTTCCGCGGCAAGAGCATGCTGGTGACACTGATCGACCTGCCGTTCTCGGTGTCGCCGGTGATCGCCGGTCTGGTCTATGTGCTGATGTTCGGCGCCCAAGGCCTGTTCGGCCCATGGTTGCAGGACCACGACATCCAGATCGTCTTCGCCCTGCCGGGCATCGTGTTGGCGACGATCTTTGTCACCGTGCCGTTCGTGGCCCGTGAACTGATCCCGCTGATGCAGGAACAAGGTACCCAGGAAGAGGAGGCCGCGCGTCTGCTCGGCGCCAACGGCTGGCAGATGTTCTGGCACGTCACCGTACCCAACATCAAATGGGGCCTGATCTACGGCGTGGTGTTGTGTACCGCGCGGGCCATGGGGGAGTTCGGTGCGGTGTCGGTGGTTTCCGGGCACATTCGCGGGGTGACCAACACCCTGCCGTTGCACGTTGAGATCCTCTACAACGAATACAACCACGTGGCCGCGTTCGCCGTGGCGAGCCTGTTGCTGATCCTGGCGCTCTTCATCCTGCTGCTCAAGCAGTGGAGCCGCCTGCGCGCCAGCGCCGCGGAGGAATAATTCATGTCGATCGAAGTGCGTAACGTCAGCAAGAATTTCAACGCGTTCAAGGCGTTGGACAACATAAGCCTGGACATCCAGAGCGGCGAACTCGTCGCGTTGCTCGGTCCGTCGGGCTGCGGCAAGACCACGCTGCTGCGAATCATCGCCGGCCTGGAAACCCCGGATCAGGGCAACATCGTGTTCCACGGTGAAGACGTTTCCGGCCATGACGTGCGGGATCGCAACGTCGGTTTCGTATTCCAGCACTACGCCTTGTTCCGCCACATGACGGTGTTCGACAACGTCGCGTTCGGCCTGCGCATGAAACCGAAAAACCAGCGCCCGAGCGAAAGCCAGATCGCAACCAAAGTCCACGAACTGCTGAACATGGTGCAACTGGACTGGCTGTCGGATCGCTACCCGGAACAACTCTCCGGCGGTCAGCGTCAGCGCATTGCACTGGCCCGCGCCCTGGCGGTGGAGCCGAAAGTGCTGCTGCTCGACGAACCTTTCGGCGCCCTCGACGCCAAGGTCCGTAAAGAACTGCGTCGCTGGTTGGCGCGCCTGCACGAAGACATCAACCTGACCTCAGTGTTCGTGACCCACGACCAGGAAGAAGCAATGGAAGTCGCCGACCGTATCGTGGTGATGAACAAGGGTGTGATCGAGCAGATCGGCTCACCGGGCGACGTCTACGAAAACCCGGCCAGCGATTTCGTCTATCACTTCCTCGGTGATTCGAACCGACTGCACCTGGGCGAAGACAATCACGTGCTGTTCCGCCCGCACGAGGTGTCGCTGTCACGCCATGAACTGGAAGACCACCACGCGGCGGAAGTACGGGACATTCGTCCGCTGGGCGCGACAACGCGGGTGACGCTGAAGGTTGAAGGGCAGAGCGATCTGATCGAAGCCGAAGTGGTCAAGGATCACGATAGCCTGATCGGGTTGGCGAAGGGAGAGACGCTGTTCTTCAAGCCGAAGGTTTGGCAGAAGGTCGCCAACATCTAAAGCAAAAGCATCGCGAGCAAGCTCGCTCCCACAGGGGTTCTATGTGCACCATAGATCCTCTGTGGGAGCGAGCTTGCTCGCGATGACGGTCTAGACCGCAGCGCGCTTCGGATTGACCCGCACACCTCCCGCCCGCGCCTCGATCTGCTCTTTCAGGTCATGCCGCATCCCCAGCATGAACGCCAGCTCTGCCACCACAAACAACGGCCCGACAATCAACCCCGTCACATCATCGACGAACGCCGGTTTGCGCCCTTCGTAGTGATGGCCGACAAACTGAATCGCCCAACCGATCACGAACATCGCCACGCCGCTGCCCAGCCACACCAGCGTGCTTTGCTGTGCCAGCGCATGCCCGGCCCAGACACTCAGCCCGAGCAGCACGGTCATCAATATGCCCAGACGCAACTCCAGTCGCAGGTAAAACCATGCCGATGCCAGCGAAACGAGCACCGCCGGTGACAGCCACACGCCGCCCAGCGACCACTCCGGCCGGGACAGCAGCACCGCGACGGCCACCACGATCAGAGGAATGCCGATAAAGTGCGAGGCGATGTTGCGCGGGTCACGGTGGTAGGCGGCGTATTGACTGAGGTGGTCGACGAGGCTTTTCATTGTTGTTCTCCTGTAGGGTGATTGATCATGCCCCGGGGCCATTTCCCGCTCTGTCAGCCAGGCGACAATCTCTAGGAGTTTCCATGGATATTCACGTCTGGCGTCCACGCCTGATGAGCGGTCAGTGGTTCAACCATTTGCCTGTTTCCCTACAGGATAGCCTGCTGTCGGCGGCCAGGTTGCGGCGCCTGTCGCCGGGTCAGCGGCTGTTCAAGCGCGGCGATCCGCCCTGTGGCCTGTACGCGGTGCTTGAAGGCGCGGTGCGCGTCGGTGCCGTGAGCGAGCAAGGCAAGGAAGCGTTGCTGAGCCTGGTGGAGCCGCCGCACTGGTTCGGCGAAATCTGCCTTGCCGCGCACCCACGATGCCTACGGCGTGGGCCAGTGCACGCTGCTGCACATTCCCCAGAACACCTTGCTGGCGCTGCTCGACGAGCATCCGCAGCACTGGCGGCAACTGGCGTTGCTGATGAGCCAGAAATTGCGCATGACCTTCATCAACCTCGAACAACTGAGCCTGTTGCCAGCCCCGGCACGACTGGCGCACCGCTTATTGATGATCGCCGAAGGCTATGGCGAGACCATCCCTGCGCGCCGCGTCCTGCAACTGCCCCAGGAGCAGCTTGCTTCAATGCTGTCGCTGTCGCGCCAGACCACCAACCAGATTCTCAAGGAACTGCAGGGGCAGGGGATTATCGGGCTGAGTTACGGCGAAATTGAAATCCTCGATGCTGCCAGGTTGCGGGAGCTGGCCACAATCTGAAACTCGACTCATATCCCTTGTGGGAGCGGATCAATCACCGCAACCCATCCCGAAATTGCCCCGGTGTCATCCCCGTCCAGCGCTTGAACGCGCGACTGAAGCTGCTGGTGTCGGCAAACCCGAGCAGATAACTGATTTCGCTCAGCGACACCTGCTGGTCGCGCAGGTGCAGTAGGGCGAGGTTTTCGCGGCTTTCGTTGAGCAACGTGTCGAACCGGCAGCCTTCATCGGCCAGGTGCCGTTGCAGGCTGCGCAGGCTCAGGTGCAGGGCCTTGGCGATGTGTTCGGCGCTGGGTTCGCCTTCGGGCAGTTGTTCTTCAATGGCATCGCGAACCTTGCGCTCCCAGGTCAGCGGCTTGAGTTGTGCCAGGGTGCGTTTGAGCACGGTTTCGTTGTGTTCGGCCAGTTCCGGGTTGGCGTCATCCAGGTGGCTGTCGAAGTCGACGAGGGCGAACTCCAGCCGGTCTTCGTCGGCGCCGAAGTGCATGGGCGAGCGGAAGACCTTATGCCATTGGTGCGCGTCCATCGGCTCCGGGCGACGCAAGTAGGTCGCCAGTGGCGCGTAGTCGCGACCCAGGCGATTGCGGCAGGTGCGCACGTAAATCGCCATGAACGCATCGATGGCTTCGAAGGCCGGGGCGGGGTTACCGGTCGGGATTTTCAGGCTGAAACGGTAGCGATCCTCGGCACGGGTCAGCTCCAGTTCCAGGGCATCGCTGACCACCTGGTGATAGCGCACGATGCGCTCGAACACTTCCCGCAGGCTGCCGCTGGCCACCAGCGCATAACCCAGCGCATGGAAGGTGGTCGGGCTGACGAAACGCGAAACTCGCAAACCGATCGCCGGGTCACCGCTGGCCTGCACCGCCAGATTCCACAGGTGCGTGGTGCCCGACAGCGGATAGCGCGCGTTCGGGTCGTCCATCAGTTGCGGGTCGAGCCCCGCTTGCTGGCACAAGGCGGTGCTGTCGATGCCCAGGGCATCGAGTTGCTTGCGCAGGGCGCGGGTCCAGCTGGCGAGGGAGGTCGGTTCAGTCATGCTGATTGGCGCTTCCGGTCAACAGGTTGGCGTTCTCGGCTACGTTCGCAAGGCAGGATGCAACCATCAATAACCAGAGGATGGAAGCATGAGCGGTACTTCTGCAAGCCCCCAACGACTGAATGCAGCCCAACGATCGGCCCATATCCGTGAAGTGGTGCTGGCCAGAGGCGTCGAGTTGCGTGAGCAATACCCGATTCTCAAGCATCAGGACGCCCTCGGCGCAGGCATTCTGGCCTTCGCCCTGGCTGGTATGGTCGGTTCGGCGGCGCTCTTTGTGACCGGGCACATGGCGTGGTGGGCGTGCCTGCTGCTCAACGCGTTTTTCGCCTCGTTGACCCATGAGCTGGAGCACGACCTGATCCACAGCATGTACTTCCGTAAGCAGAAGGTGCCGCACAACCTGATGATGGGGCTGGTGTGGCTGGCGCGGCCGAGCACCATCAACCCGTGGATTCGCCGCCACCTGCACCTCAACCACCACAAGGTCTCGGGTTCTGAAGCCGATATGGAAGAGCGCGCCATCACCAACGGCGAACCGTGGGGCATCGCGCGATTCCTGATGATTGGCGACAACATGATGTCGTCGTTCATCCGCATGCTGCGGGCCAAGACCTGGGCGCAAAAGATCAGCATCGTCCAGCGCACCCTGAAGGTCTACGCACCGCTGGCGCTGATACATTGGGGCACCTGGTACGTGTTTCTCGGTTTCCACGTAGCGAACGGCGTTGCGCATCTGATGGGCGCACCGATCGAGTGGTCGGCGACCACCTTGTCGGTGATGCAGGTGATCGACATCGCGGCAGTCGTGATCATCGGCCCGAACGTGTTGCGCACGTTCTGCCTGCACTTCATCAGCTCGAACATGCACTACTACGGTGACGTGGAGCCGGGGAACGTGATGCAGCAGACGCAAGTGCTGAATGCCTGGTGGCTGTGGCCGTTGCAGGCGTTCTGCTTCAACTTCGGCAGCAGCCACGGGATCCATCACTTTGTGGTGAAGGAACCGTTCTACATCCGGCAGCTCACCGTTCCGGTGGGACACAAGGTGATGCGCGAGATGGGCGTGCGGTTTAATGATTTCGGCACGTTTGCACGGGCCAACCGGTTTGAGCGCAAGGACGAAGTGGCTGCGCAAAAGGTGCGTACGGTCGGGGCTTGATTGGGTGGCTTCGATGGCCCCATCGCGAGCAAGCTCGCTCCCACATTTGATCTTCAGTGGACACATTATTTGTGAACAACCGAGATCCCCCTGTGGGAGCGAACTTGCTCACGATAGCGGTGGTTCAGGTTGAATCAATCCGGCTGAAACGGCGACTCACTCAAGATCACCCCTGTCTCATCCACATACCGCTGCCAGTGTTCGATCAAGGCACTGAGCTTCTGCGGTTGGCTCGACGCCAGGTCATGAATTTCCCCCGGATCATTGCCCAGGTCATACAACTGCCAGGTCGCCGGCCCCACCGGTCCCGGGATGTAGACCGCCTTCCATTGCCCTTGCCGAATCGCCCGTCGTCCGAACAATTCCCAACCGGTGACGGTGTGCTCGTCATGCACTTGCGCCGTCTCGCCCGACAAGAACCCAAGCCACGACTTGCCTCGAACTTCCGCCACGGGTTTGCCGTGCCACTGCTTGCCTGGATGACGCACGCCGGCCAGATCAAGAATGGTCGGCGTGATGTCCATCACCGTGCCAAACCCATGGCTGATCTGGCCCTTGAGCGGCAATTGCGGGTAGTGCACCAGTGCCGGAACACGTATCCCGCCTTCGGTCGTGAAGGCTTTGAACAGCCGCGACGGCGCGGTCGCCACTTGCGCCCAGTTCGGCCCGTACCAGACGTAGGAGTTGGCGCGACCGATGTTGTCCAGGCTGTTGTCATAATGCTGGTTGAGATAGGTCAGCAACTGCGGGCCGAATTTCGGAAAGGCCTCCAGCAACGCCCCTTCGGCACCGTTATCGGACATGAACAGGATGAAGGTGTTGTCCAGTTGCCCTTGCTGGCGCAAGTAATCGACGACCCGCCCGATGTTCCAGTCCATGCGCTCGACCATCGCCGCATAAACCTCCATGGCCCGCGCGGAGATCTGCCGTTGCTCGTCGTTCAGGGCATCCCACTGTGCAGTCAACTGGATCAACGGATGCGGCTCGACATCGGCCTCGATCAGCCCCAGTTTCTTGAGTTTTTCAAGGCGCTCAAGTCGCAGTACTTCAGGACCGGCGTCATAGCGCCCGCGGTATTTTTCCACCACCTCGGCCGGCGCCTGCAGCGGCCAGTGGGGCGCGGAAAACGGCAGGTAGGCGAAGAAAGGCCGGGTCTGGTCGCGCTCCTTGAGGTATTGCAGCAGCTTGTCGCCAAAGGCATCGGAGGAATAAAAATCCTTCGGCAGTTCATCGATGAATTGGTCGTCTTCGATGTACAGCGCCGGGGTGGATTTCAGCAGCCGTGGCGTCGTTTCATCGTAGGTCGGCTCGAAGCCGTAATGGTTGGCCGCGCCGGGCAACAGCGAAAACGAACGCTCGAAACCCCGGGCATGCGGCGCCAGTTCTGCGGTCAAACCCAGGTGCCATTTGCCGCTCATCAATGTCTGGTAACCCGCCTCGCGCAGCAGCTCGGGCAGGGCGACCACGCGGTCGTTCAGGTGTCCTTCGTAGCCCGGTTTACCGATAAGGTCCGGGGTCAGTGCTTCGGCCATGGTGCCGATGCCGGCGATGTGGTGGTCAGTACCGGTGAGCAGCATCGAGCGGGTCGGCGAGCAGGTCGGCGCGGTGTGGAAGTCAGTCAGGCGCAGGCCATTGTTGGCCAGTGCATCGAGGTTCGGCGTGTTGATTTCGCCACCGAAGGCGCCGATGTCGGAAAAGCCCAGGTCATCGGCCAGGATCACTAGAAAGTTGGGACGTTGCGGCATCAAGAATTTCCTTTTTCAGTAGGCAATGAAGGACAACGGCAGATCGCGAACCTGCACCGGTACGGGGGGCTGGTAGTGATCGTCGCTGGTGAGTTCGTGAAGCAGTTCCTCGCGTAACTGGTGGAAGTCGAAACTGCTGCGCTGGCGCGGATGGGGCAGGGCAATGTCGACCACTTGTTTGATCCGCCCCGGACGCGGCTCCATCACCACGACACGGTCGGCGAGGAAGATCGCTTCCTCGACATCGTGGGTGACCAGCACGGTGGTGATTTTTGCCCGGGCGCGGATCGCCAACAGTTCGTCCTGCATCTGCTGGCGGGTCAGTGCGTCGAGGGCGCCGAAGGGCTCATCCAGCAGCAGAATCCGTGGGCTGGCCACCAGGCCGCGAGCAATTGCCACGCGCTGGGCCATGCCGCCGGAGAGCTGGTGCGGATAGGCGCGGGCGAAGTCGCCCAGGCCCACCAGTTCGATGAAATCATGGATGCGCCTGTGCTTTTGCGCAGCGCTCAATGGCTCGTTGACCAGGCCCAGGCCGATGTTGTCGGCCACGCTCAGCCACGGGAACAAGCGGTGTTCCTGAAAGACGATGCCGCGCTCGCCGCCGATGCCGGTGACGGCTTTTCCGTCAACGCTGATTTGCCCGCGAAACTGCGTATCGAGGCCCACCAGCAGCCGCAGCAAAGTGGATTTGCCGCAACCGCTGGAGCCGACAATGGCGACGAACTCGCCCTCGGCGATGTCCAGGTTGAATTCGCGAATGGCCTCAAGTGTGAAGCCGTCGACGTCGAAGGTTTTACCCACGTGATTGAAGCTGACAATCGGTGCGTTCATGCATGTCTCCAGCGAGTAGCGCGAATTTCCAGGCGTTGGCCAATGAGATTGAGCAGGGCACCGGTCAGGCCCACCAGCAGCATGCTGGCCATGATCAGATCCATGCGCAGCAGTTGCTGGGCGCCGATCATCTGGCTGCCGATGCCGCCGTTGGAGGGCATGAAGTATTCAGCGCCAATGGTGCCGAGCCAGGCGTAGATCAGGCTCAGCCTGAGCCCGGCGAAAATCCCCGGTGCCGCGCCCGGTAGTACCAGTCGAACCAGTCGCTGACGCAGACTCAGGCGCAACACCTGCGCGGCCTCGTTCAGTTGCGGCGACAGGTGGGCGACGCTGCGTTGGGTGGCGATAAACAGCGGGAAAAAGGCGGCGAGCGCGACAAACACCCACTTGGCCAATTCCCCCAGGCCGAACCACGCGGTGAGCAGTGGCACCCAGGCGAATATGGCGATCTGACGGATGGCGGCGAGGGTTGGGCCGAGCACGCGTTCACTGATGCGCGACAACCCCAGCAGCAATCCCAAGGCAAACCCGAACCCGCCACCGAGCAGCAACCCGCCAAGGGTTCGGCCCAGGCTCAGGGCCATGCCAGCAAGCAATGTGCCGTCGAGCAAACCATCCCGAGTGGTCTGCAGGACGGCCAGCGGGCTGACCAGAATGTTCGCGTCGACCCACTGCTGATCCGAGGCCAGTTGCCACAACGCCAGAAGCGCCAGTGGCAGCAGCCACGGTTGCAATCGCTGCCAACCTTGATAACGCGGCCCGCGGCGGATTTCGGCGGTGGCCGGGTGCGGCCAGTGCACCAGTTTCCTGTCCAGCAAACCGATGCCGCGATCCATCGCCACGCCGATCAAACCGATCACCACAATGCACACGAACATGAACAGCTGCCGCGCCCAAACCATCAGGTATCCGATGCCTTCACTGGAAGCGAGCAGTTCAACAGCGAGCAGTGAAGTCCAGCCGGCGGCCAGTGCGAGGCGCACACCGGCCATGAATGCCGGCAGTGCGGCAGGCAGCAACAGGCGTCGGATCAGCAGGTGCCTGGGCAGGCGCAACACGGCGGCGGCTTCGCGCAGTTTTGGTTGTGCATCACGCACACCGACCAGCGTATGCAGGGTCACCGGCACCACGATGGCCTTGATCAACACCACCAGCTTCAGCACTTCGCCAATGCCGAAAAACACCATGAACAATGGAATCCAGGCCAGGGTCGGGACTTGCGCCAACCCGGCGAAGGTTGGAAATACCAGACGCTCCAATCGGCGACTGAAGCCCAGTGCGGCACCCAAAACCGCACCTGCGCTGATCCCGGCCAGCAGCCCCCAGAACAATCGTTGCAGGCTGATCCACAAATGGCTCCACAACTCGCCTTGGGACAGTTCCAGTGCGCTGCTCCAGACCAGGGTCGGCGCCGGCAGGATCTGCTCGCTCATCCAGTGATTGCGGCTGGCGAGCCACCAGAGGCTGAACAGGAGAGTTGGCAACAACCATGGCAACAGCCGATGGTTCAGGCTCGGCCAGCGCTGCTTGCTTTCAAGCGACGGCGCGGGCAATGGCAGGCTGAGCAGAGAAACACGGGCCATGGGTGACCTCCGTTGTCGAGTTGCAATACAGGCCTGCTTTTTTGTGGGAGCGAGCTTGCTCGCGATGAGGGCGTGTCAGGCGACTTATGTGCTGGATGACACACAGCCATCGCGAGCAAGCTCGCTCCCACAGGGTTAAAGGCGTATGCAAAATTGATCTATAAAAATTAAAATCAATGCTATTGAGAGATAAGCGAGACCATTTAAGGCCTCCATAAGCCACTGCATCCAATGCATTCGAAGAATATTTTTGATGCTGCAAAGGCATACGTCACGGAGAGGTCCGCAGGCGTTGATATAGATCTAAATGCTCTAAAAGTGTGAATTTATAGTATTTAAGTGTTGATTCTACTTGGGCCTACTTTCGACCCATCAACGCCCGTTGCCTCAAGGAGCCGCACCCATGAACCTTCCCTTCAAACGTGTCATCAGTCTGTTCGCCGCACCGGCCTTGGCGGGCCTGCTGGCTTTCACGGCCAACGCTGGTGAACTCAAGGAAATCCGCATCGCCGTGCCGGACCTGAGTGCCGGTACCCAGCACAGTGGTGGCGGTGTCGTGGATGTGCTGCGTGATCAACAGATCTTCGAAAAGGCTTTCGCCGATCAAGGCATCAGGATTCAGTGGAGCTTCTTCAAGGGCGCAGGCCCGGTGATCAACGAGGCGTTCGCCAACGGTCAGGTGGACCTGGCCTACCTCGGCGATCTGGCGGCTATCATCGGCAAGTCCAATGGTCTGGATACGCGACTGCTCAGCGCCTCGGCGCGCGGGGTCAAGCATTACCTCGGCGTGGTGCCGGGTTCAGGGATCAAGACTCTGCAGGACCTCAAGGGCAAACGCGTGGCCACACCGCCAGCCAACTGTCCTTTGACGCGGCGCTGGCTAGCCAGGGGTTGAGCGAGAAGGACGTGAAAGTCATCAACCTCGACTTCAACGCGGCGGTCGCGGCGCTGGCGGCGAAGCAGATCGATGCCTCGTGGGGCGGTTCCGGGCTGACGGCGTTGCAAGCCAAAGGGTTGGCCGAGTTGCCGCTCAATACCAAGGATCTGGGCGGTGCCGGCAGCGTGCAGGCGGTGCTGATAGGGACTGGAAAGTTTGTCGATGCGCATCCGGAGGCGGTGGCGAAACTGCTCAAGGCCCAACAGCAGGCCGTGGAGTGGCTGACCCAGGACAGCAACAAGGACGCCTACATTCAGTTGGTGTCGGGGCTGGCGAGTTATCCGGCGGTGATCCTCACACAGGACCTGAAGGATCAGAAACTGAGCGAGGTGTTCCCCTCGACGCTTGACCCGGTGTTCCTCGGCAAATTGCAGGATGCCGTGGACCTGGCTTCGCAGCAGAAGCTGATTCGCAAGTCGTTCAAGGTCAGTGATTGGGTGGTGCCGGAGTTGGCTGCGGCGAAGCTCTGAATTTTCAGTGAGCTCACTGGGCCCCATCGCGAGCAAGCTCGCTCCCACACTGAGCGTGTGAACACTGGAGGTCCCCTGTGGGAGCGAGCTTGCTCGCGATAGGGCTATCAAACCGCAACGGGCATCTGCTGCCTGTCCACCGCCACCAACGTCTCGATCATCGCCCGCGCCGCCGGTGACAACCGGAACCCCGTGCGGCTGACAATCCCGCACCGCGCATTCATGCTCTCAATGTTCTGCGGCAGGTTGCGCCAGTGCAGCAGCACCAGCGAGCCCTGGGCAATGTCTTCAACAAACGCTTCTTCAGTCCCCACGCCGATGGCATTGGATTGCAGCACCACTTTCACCAGTGCCGGAAAATGTTCGGTCTCGATGCTCGGTGAAAAATCCACCCGCCCACTGAGGTTCGCCAGCAGTTTGCGAATGCCCGGCGGGATCTTCGTGGTCGCCAGCGGGTAATCGAACATGTCGTTGGTCGACAGGCTCTCCTTGGCCAGCAGCGGATGCCCCGGCCGGCAGAAAAACACGCCGCGCTTGGGCGTCAGAGCCTGGGTCTGGAAGTTCGGATCGGACTCGAAATGGCGGATGTCGGCGATGAAGAATTCGATCTCTTCACGGCTCAGGGCGCGGCTGAGTTTCTCCCAGTTATCCACCTCGAAACAGGTGCGCACTTTCGGGTGCGCGTTGATGAATTGCGCCACCGCATCCGGCACCAGTTTCACCGCCGGCGCCGGGCCGCAACCGAAGCGCAGTTCACCGGCATCGAGCTTGGTCATCTGCGTCACTTCGCAGCTGAGCAACGCCGCACCCTGCACCAGGCTGCGGGCATGTTGCAGCACCACCAGGCCTTCGGGGGTGGGGCGCAAATCCTTGTTGCCACGGTCCACCAGGACGCAGCCGAACTCCTGCTCCAGCCCCTGAATGCTGCGACTGAAGGCAGGCTGGGTAATGCCCATGGCCTCGGCTGCGCGCACGAAACTGCGGTGTTCGTCGAGGGCGATGAAGTAACGCAACTGGCGAAGATCCATATGCTTTTCCGGCATCCTAAAAATAGCTCGAAGGCATTTGCGACGAGGGTTGACTGAGGTTTTAAATGCAACCTCTTATTCCGTCAACGAAGCATTAAGATATCTATTAGATCTAAATAGAATATAGATAGAGCAGTGTTTCGCGGCCGGTTCAACCGTAAGCAGTCTGATGAGGGTCTACCCATGAGCAATGCCGCTTTCGCCACGCGCTTGAAATCCATCCGGTGGCCGGTCGCATCGGTGCCGAAATCCGTGGCGTACAGCTTTCGGGCGAGCTGGATGCCGCCACTGTTGAAGCCATTCAGCAGGCGCTGCTGCAATACAAAGTGATCTTCTTCCGCGACCAGACCCAACTCGACGATCAGCGCCAGGAGGCGTTCGCCCACCTGCTCGGCGAACCGGTGGCGCACCCGACCGTACCGGTGCGCGAAGGCACGCGTTTTCTGCTGGAGCTGGACGGTGCCGAGGGCCAACGTGCCAGCTCCTGGCACACCGACGTGACCTTCGTCGAAGCCTACCCAAAAGCCTCGATCCTGCGCTCGGTGGTGGCCCCGGCTTTCGGCGGCGACACCCTGTGGGCCAACACCGCCACTGCCTATGACGGGTTGTCGGTGGAGCTGCGTGAGCTGGCCGACAAGCTGGTCGCCGTGCACAGCAACGAATACGACTACGCCGGCACCAGGCCTGACGTCTCGGCAGAGAAGCTGGAGCGCTATCGCAAGATCTTCACCTCGACCGTCTACGAGACCGAACACCCGGTGGTCCGCGTGCACCCGGTCAGCGGCGAGAAAAGCCTGCTGCTGGGGCATTTCGTCAAACGCATCAAGGGTTATTCCCAGGCCGATTCGGCGCACCTGTTCGGTCTGTTGCAGAGCCATGTGATCCGCCAGGAAAACATCGTGCGCTGGCGCTGGAAGGCCGGTGATGTGGCGATCTGGGACAACCGCTCCACCCAGCATTACGCGGTGGATGACTACGGGACCCAGGATCGCATCGTGCGCCGGGTGACGCTCAAGGGGGAAGTGCCGGTAGGGGTGAACGGGCAGGTCAGCCAGACCGTGAAAGGGCCGGATATCGGCGGCGTCTGAGCCGACGCTATCGCGAGCAAGCTCGCTCCCACAGGAGATCTTCGGAGTTCACAGGAATCAGTGTGGGAGCGAGCTTGCTCGCGATGGCGGCCTGGCAAGCAACACAGCATTTACTTCGATCGGGAACCCCGCCTTATGAGTCCGTTACACCTCGCTTCAACCTCTTCCCCCCAACGGCTCAAACGCCTGCCACTGGCCTTGTTGCTGGCAGGCAGTGCCGGTTGGACCCAAGGCTATGCAGCCGACAGCGCCTCCCCGGAATCCATTCCGGCCAAGGCCGCCACGGCCGACAGCGCGCAATTGGAAACCGTGACGGTCACCACTCGCCGCCGCGAAGAAAGTTCTCAGGATGTGCCGACGCCAATGAGCGTGGTCAGTGGCCAGACCCTGGAAACCCAGCGGGTCTATCGCATCCAGGATCTGCAGCAACTGGTGCCGAGCGTCAACGTCGCCTACATGCATGCGCGCCAATCCAGCGTGTCGATCCGTGGCCTGGGCAACAACCCGGCCAGCGATGGCCTGGAAGGCAGTGTCGGCCTGTACATCGACAACGTTTACCTCGGCCGCCCCGGCATGCCTGATGGACATCGAGCAACTCGAAGTGCTGCGTGGTCCGCAAGGCACCTTGTTCGGCAAGAACACCACCGCCGGCGTGATCAACATCAGCACCCGCGCGCCGACCTTTACCCCTGAACGCAGCATCGAATCTTCGGTGGGCGAGGATGGCTACTTCCAGACCAAGGGCACGATTTCCGGCCCGCTGAATGACGAACTGGCGGGACGTTTTTCCGCGTATCGCACCCGCAGCGACGGTGACATCAAGAATGAATTCGACGGCCACGATTTGAACGGTGGCTCCCGCGAAGGCTTCCGTGGGCAGTTGCTGTTCAAGCCTAACGAGTCGTTCAACTTGCGCTGGATCGGCGACTACAACGAGGAAGATTCCAGCGCCGGCACCCGTGTGTTGTACAACACCGGCCCAACCATCAATGGCACCAACCTGTATCAGACCCGGGCCAACGCGGCGGGCGCGACACTGGTCGACGGCACGCACCGTAAGGTCAACCTGAACAACGAACAGCACGTCACCGTGCATCAGGGTGGTACTTCGGTCGAGGCCAACTGGACGCTGCCAAGCGACTTCACCCTGACCTCTATCAGCTCCTATCGCTGGTGGAATTTCACCCCACGCAACGATGATGGTCTGAACGTATCCGCCTTCCACAACGCTGGCGTTTCGGTGGAGGATAAACAGTACTCTCAGGAGTTTCGCCTGGCGTCGCCTACCGGTGGATTCTTCGATTACGTGCTCGGCGCCTATTACTTCGGTTCCGACCTGGACAACAAATCCTTCACCTTCTACGGACCGCAAGCGGACATCTGGAGCGGTACACCTAACGGTGCGCTGAACAACATCGACAGCGTCGGCAACGGTCACATCGAAACCAACAGCTTCGCGCTGTTCGCCCAAGGCACCTGGCACCTGACCGAACGCCTGGATTTCACCGCCGGGCTACGTGGCACCTATGAAGAGAAAAGCGCCAATGTCACCCGTGATGCCCCGGTGGGTGGTGCAGCGGTTACCGGTGCGGCGGCTGCGGCACGACGTGCTCGCGCTGGCGTCTTCGACTCCGGCGATCTGAATCAGTACAGCTCCAGCCCTTCGGGTCTGTTGAACCTCAGCTACCGCATCACCGACGACCTGCTCACATACGCCACCTTGTCCCATGGCGAAAAGTCCGGCGGGGTCAATCTGGCGGTAGGCACGGCAGCGGTTGCCGGCGCCGACTCGCTGCTGATCGGCACCGAGCGCGCCAATAACGCCGAGCTCGGTTTCAAGAGCACCCTGTGGGACCGTCGCCTGCAACTCAATGCCAACCTGTTCTGGACCCAGGTCAACGGCTATCAGACCAACGCCTACGACGCCGTCAATCGCGTGCAATACCTGACGAACGCCGGCTCCGTGCGCTCCCGTGGCGTGGAGTTCGAAAGCACCCTGATCCCGCTGCGTGGCCTGACGCTGAACATCAACGGCTCGTACAACGACGTCAGCTATCTCTCCTACAAGGATGCACCGTGCCCGCCGGAAGTCAGCCTGGCACCGGGCGCTCCAGCGTCCTGCGACCTCAGCGGCCATCAAGTGGTCGGTGCTTCGAAATGGATCGGCAACGCCAATGGCGAATACAAATGGAACCTGAGCAACGGCTTCGAAGAGTACGTCACCGCCAGCTATGCGTTCCGCTCCAAAGCGGTGGGCACAGTGGAAGATTCCGACTTCGGGCAGATTCCGAGTTATGCGGTGGTCAACCTGTCCACCGGCCTTCGCGGCGACTTCAACCAGGGGCAGTGGGACGTTTCGCTGTGGCTGAAAAACGCCTTCGACAAAACCTACTACACGACGCTGTGGACGGCCGCCAATGGCGGTTATGAAGGCCTGCTCGGCACACCGCGGACGCTGGGCGTGACCGGTCGATACGACTTCTGACGGCGAAAAACCATGCCTTGAATGAATACTTTCAATGCGGGCAAGGCATCGGTTTTTTTCCACAACGCCGGAGCCCTTGAATGGCGGGCTCTGGCGGTGGGTTGATGGTTTTATATATTCGCTAAAGGTCTAAACATAAGTTTAAACATTACTTTAAGAGCTAAGCGTTCAAGCCAATGATTGCTCTACCAGGACGTCGTCGGGGGGATGTTCAGCACGACGTTCCGGTAATCCGCAAAGAGACCGCAGGGAGTTAAACAATGGGCAATGTCCAGACCGCCGCCGGTGCACATGAAGTGCTGTGGCGCCAGGCACCCGGTGGTGAGCTGGTCGACCTCGGCCGACCGCACCGGGTGCCCTTGGGCCAGTTGCGTTTGCAGCGCGCGCCACAAGACGTCCTTCGCCGACGGGAAACGATCGTGCTGGGCTTGCTGGCGTTGCTGGTGCATGGCGCGGTGATCTATTGGGTCAATCAGCAACCGACCACCGTGCTGCCCATCGTGCCACCGCAGATTCCGCCGATGACCATCGAGTTCTCGCGTCCGGCGCCACCGGTGGTTGAGCCGCCGCCACCGCAACCTGTCCAGCCAGTGGTTGAGCCGCCTGCGCCCGTGGACGACGAACTGGCCGTGAAGCCGCCGCCACCGAAGCCGGTTCCCAAGCCCAAACCGGTTGCCAAGCCGATACCGAAACCGGCGCCCAAGGCTATTGAGCAACCACCCGCGCCGCCGAAACCGGCAGCGCCTGTAGCGGTTCCTGCGCCACCAGCTCCAGCTCCCGTGACACCTGCTTCAGCGAACGCGGGCTACTTGAAAAACCCGGCGCCGCAATACCCCTCGCTGGCCCAGCGTCGTGGCTGGGAAGGCACGGTGTTGTTGCGCGTGCATGTGCTGGCCAGCGGCAAGCCCGGCGATATCCAGCTGCAGAAAAGCAGTGGCCGCGATGCGCTTGATGAGGCGGCGCTGAATGCAGTGAAGCGCTGGAGTTTCGTGCCGGCCAAGCAGGGTGATGTCGCCCAGGACGGTTGGGTCAGTGTGCCGATCGATTTCAAGATTCATTAAACCGAAACCAAATTCGCGCGAAACGTTTACATGAGGAATACACCATGACGTTACTGGCATCTCCACTTGAATCCATCGAAAGCGCGGTGATCTGGCTGCTGGTGGTTTTTTCCGTCGCGACCTGGGGTCTGGCATTGCTCAACGCCTCAAGGCACAGGATCGAAAGTTTCATCAACAGTTCTGGGCTGCTTCGAGTCTCGACTCGGCGGCCGAGCTGAGCGAAACCCGGCCCGGAGCGGCAGCCCGGGTTGCACAGGCCGGTTATGCGGCAATCCAGGTGGGCGAGGCGCCGCAGGCGGCGGATCTGAGCCAGGCGATCAATCATCAGGATCGTCTGGAGCGAGCCTTGCGACAGCAGATCGTGCGTGAGCGCCGGTCGCTGGAAACCGGGTTGGCGGTACTCGCGAGCATTGGCAGCACCTCGCCGTTCATTGGTCTTTTCGGCACGGTGTGGGGAATCATGGAAGCGTTGAAAGGCATCAGCGCGGCGGGCTCGGCAAGCCTTGAAACGGTCGCCGGGCCGATTGGCGCGGCACTGGTCGCCACCGGCGTAGGGATCGCCGTCGCGGTACCGGCGGTGCTGGTTTACAACTATTTTTTGCGTCGTTTGAAACTGACGGCGGCGGATCTGGATGACTTCGCCCACGACTTCTACAGCCTGGCGCAGAAGAGTTCGTTCCGTGTGCTGATCCACCCGACGGTGCACAAAGTGGCGGCCCAGGGCAGCGTGCAGAAAGTGAAGGAGGCGTCCTGATATGGCCTTCTCCACGCAAGACACTGATGAGGTGCTCAGTGAGATCAACGTGACGCCGCTGGTGGATGTGATGCTGGTGTTGCTGGTGGTGTTCATCGTCACCGCACCGCTGCTGACCAACGCTATTCCGATCAACCTGCCCAAGACCGAGGCGGTGGCGCCGGTGGAGCAGAAAGACCCGTTGGTGGTGAGCATCGACGGTGCCGGCAAACTGTTTATCAACAAGGACGAGATACAGCCTAACTTGCTGGAGTTCAACCTCAAGTCGGCGAAGGCCAGGGATCCCGAGGTGCGCGTGCAGTTGCAGGCGGACGATGGGGTGAATTACGGCGAAGTGGCACGGGCCATGGCGTCGATTGAACGGGCAGGGATTACCAGGCTGTCGGTGATTACTGCGCGTTAACGGATTTTCGTTTTCCGGGGCCGTCTCCTTGGCAGGGTGCGGCCCTTTTTTTATGCCTCGATTTCAGTAACACCACAAACCCCCTGTGGGAGCGGGCTTGCTCGCGAATGCAGAGTGTCAGGCGACAAGGATGTTGGATCTGATGGCCCCTTCGCGAGCAAGCCCGCTCCCACATTAGATTGAATTGTATATTCGATACTGGTCTTAACAAATAGCTTCTTATTCCTTAACGAATATAAATCCTCTCCCTATACTCGACCTGGAACAGACACGCAGCAGGAGAGCACCCCCATGCGCAACGAATCAATTCGCTACCTGATTGTGCCGGGCTGGCAAGGATCGCCAGAAGATCATTGGCAAAGCCACTGGCAGAACAGCCTGCCGATGGAACAGGCCGACTGGTTGACGCCGCGCCGTGAAGACTGGGTCGCGGCGCTGGCCGAGGCGATTGCCGCCGACAGCACGCCGGTGATTCTCATTGCCCACAGCCTGGGTTGCATCACCGTCGCCCATTGGGCCGCGAGTGCCCCCGTGCAGTTTTTGCGTCAAGTGCGCGGCGCCTTGCTCGTCGCACCGGCAGATGTCGAACGCCCGGCTTGCGCGCCGGCGTTGCGCAACTTCGCACCAATACCGACTGATCTGCTGCCGTTCCCCAGCCAGGTTGTCAGCTCCGACAACGACAGCGCCGTCAGTGCACCGCGGGCCCTGGAGCTGGCGCGTAACTGGGGCGCCGAGGCGGGGATCCTGTCGGGGGCAGGGCACATCAACGTGAAGTCCGGTCACCAGCGCTGGGAGCAGGGTTTTGCCTATCTCTATCGCCTGCAAAACCGCATGGAACACCACGCCCTGCGCCGCGCTTGAACACTTTCTTTATTTAACGCCCCCGTCTCCCGGCGGTTTTGGGCGGGAGTCTGCCATGAGCTTTGAAACCTTCGGCCAGCCGCTGCTGACCTTTCCCGATGCGGAAAAAAGTCCCCTGAGCATCCGCGCCAAGGCGCTGGTGTTTGTCGATCCGCGTTCACGACAATTACGTGAAGACCTTGAGCAACTGGCCACGCGTTCAGTGTCAGTGCTTATCCGTGGCGAAACCGGCACCGGCAAGGAGTTGCTGGCCCGCCATATCCACCGCGCCAGTGATCGCGGCGGGTTGTTCGTGTCGGTCAACTGCGGCGCCATCAGCCCGACCTACGCCGACGCCGAATTGTTCGGCTATGCGGCGGGCAGCTACAGCGGCTCGGCGAGCAGTCGCGCCGGGTGGTTCGGTTCGGCCAATGGCGGCACGCTATACTTGGACGAAATCGGCGACCTGCCGCTGCCGATCCAGACCAAATTGCTCGCTGCCCTGGAGAACCACGAAGTCACCCGCGTCGGAGCCCATCAGCCGAGCCCGGTGGATGTGCGTCTGGTGGCGGCCACCAGCATCGATCTGGCCCAGGCGGTTGCCGCCGGAAAATTCCATGAACGCCTTTATCACTACCTCAGCGAAGGCCAACTCGAACTGCCGGCACTGCGCGAACGCACAGGTGACATCCTGCCGCTGGCCGAATACTTCCTCGGTATCTACAGCCAGCGTCTCGACTTGCCAGTGCCGTTGATCAGCGAAGCGGCGCAGCTTGTGCTGGAACGCCACAGTTGGCCGGGCAATACCCGGGAATTGGAAAACGTCATCCACTTTGCGCTGTTGGTGAGTACCGGCGACGAGATCTTGCCGGAGCATTTGAATTTGCCGGTTGTCCGTCCATCTGCGGTTCTTGTACGAGGATGGATAGATCAACTTATTCAACAAGGGGATGTCGCTGAAGTCCGGGCGCTGAAAGAATATTTC
>LNAP01005973.1_pt1 | contig 20446 bp, 21 predicted proteins | sample 602601 | NCBI WGS metagenome assembly LNAP01 (sample SAMN02440304, study PRJNA202911) | soil metagenome | biome: Subtropical and temperate rainforests or woodlands; isolation source: soil samples (1 kg each in a 20% v/v slurry with milli Q water) were... ...
CTGCACGACACCAAGCCGGATTACGCTTGCCTCAAGCTCGCGGCCGACTGCAAGAAGATCGACTACCCGAAACCGGACGGCAAGCTCAGCTTCGACAAACTCAGCTCGGTGTTCATCTCCGGTACCAACCACGAAGAAGAGCAGCCATGCCACTTGAAGCTGGCCGACGCGAGCATCCCGATCAGCAAGAACCTGCCGCTGTACGACGAACCTGCCCAGCGTTACTGCCCGGCCGGCGTGTATGAAGTGATCACCAAGGAAGACGGCGAGAAGCGCTTCCAGATCAACGCCCAGAACTGCGTTCACTGCAAGACCTGCGACATCAAGGATCCTGCTCAGAACATCACCTGGGTAACGCCGGAAGGCGCTGGCGGCCCGACTTACCCGAACATGTAAGCCGAACCGCTGAACATCAAGGCTCCCGAAACGGGGGCCTTTTTGTTGCGTGCGATTCAGGACATAACACCGCCCCCTGTGGGATCTATTACCAACTCAGGCAGCGCGTTCATCCCCGGGATTACGCTCGAAGTACCGCTTGTACTCGCGACTGAACTGCGACGTGCTCTGATACCCCACCCGATGCGCCACCTGCGCCACACCCAGCCCCTCCCCCACCAACAACTGCTGCGCCCGCAGCAGACGCAATCGCTTCAGGTACTGCACCGGTGACAACAAGGTGCTGCGCTTGAAATGCTCGTGAAAGGTCGACGCACTCATGTTCGCGCAACTGGCCAGGGTCTCGACGTTAAGCGGCTCGGCGAAATGCGCATGCAGATGACTGAGGGATGCCGCGATCCGGGCGAACTGCCCCTGCTGCTCAACCAGTGCCCGCAACACATCGGCTTGCGGACCACGCAAAGCGACGAACAGCAACTCACGCAAACGCGCTTGCCCCATGATCTGGCATTCCAGCGGATCATGCAGGCAACGCAGCAGCCGCTCGACACAACCGCGCATGGCATCATCGAGCACTGCCGAGGTCATGGACTCCGGTGTTTGCGCCGGAATATGCCGCCCCGGCGCCAGGCCCATCGCCAACACCAACTCCCCCAGCATCACCCGGTCGATCGCGACGGAAACACCCAGCATCGGCCCGCTGGGCGCGGCAAAGGTTTCACACTCGAACGGCACCGGCAGCGCCTGAATCAGGTAATGCCCAGCACCATATTCCAGGGTGCGCGGCCCCAGGTACGCCAGTTTGCTGCCCTGGGCGATGATCACCAGGCTCGGCTCATAGATCTGCGGCCCACGGGCCACATCGCAACTGGCCCGCAGAACCTGTACGCCCGGCAACGCAGTCGGGACGAAACCGTCGCGAGTGGACAGCGGCTCGATCAACGAAACCAGGGTGGTATTGGCATCAAGGTAACGGGTCAACAGCATCGGGGCTCTTCACAAAAAAGGTCACGGAACAAGGGACGAAAGCATCATCGCAGGTCTGATTGCCAATGGGTTCGAACAGAGGCGGATGCCGGAGGAATAGGCATGACACCCGGAGGAATCGCCATGGCCGGTACAGGGGACGACGCCCAGAATGCGCCACCTCACCCGTCAGCGCTTTTGCGAGGTTCACCATGTACACCGCCATCGGATACGCCGCCCAGTCGGCCACCACTCCCCTCGCCCCCGTGAAATTCGAACGTCGCAGCCCAAGGCCTGACGACGTTGCCATCGAGATTCTCTACTGCGGCGTCTGCCATTCCGACATCCATCAAGCCCGCAACGAGTGGGGCATTGCCGTTTACCCGCTGATGCCTGGCCACGAAATCGTAGGCAAGGTGACCGCCGTGGGTGCGAGTGTCACCCAACATAAAGTCGGCGATCTGGTCGGTGTCGGCTGCATGGTCGATTCGTGCCGCAGCTGCGAAGCCTGCCAGGCCAACCTCGAGCAATACTGCCTCGAAGGTCCAACCATGACCTACGCCACCCCGGACCGCGTGGATGGCAGCAACACCATGGGCGGCTACTCCGACAGCATTGTGGTCAGCGAGCACTTTGTGGTGCGTATCCCGGAAAAACTGCCCCTGGCCAGCGCCGCGCCGATCCTGTGCGCCGGCATCACCACCTACTCACCGCTCAAGCACTACGGCGTGAAGGCCGGTGACAAGGTCGGGATTCTCGGCATGGGCGGCCTGGGCCACATGGGCATCAAGTTCGCCAAAGCCATGGGCGCCGAGGTGACCTTGTTCACCCGTTCGGCGAGCAAGGCCGAAGAGGCGCGTCGTCAGGGCGCGGACCATGTGATCGTGTCCACTGATGACGCCCGGATGCAGGCTGCGGCCGGGCACTTCGATTTCCTGCTCGACACCATTCCGGTGCAGCACGACCTCAACCCTTACCTCGATACGCTGCGATTCGACGGCGTACATATCCTGGTGGGGTTGATCGAACCGGTGGAGCCACCGGTACATGCCGCCAAACTGGTGTTGGGGCGTCGCGTGCTCGCCGGCTCGCTGATCGGCGGCATCGCCGAAACCCAGGAGGTGCTGGATTTCTGCGCCGAACACAACATCACCTGCGACATCGAGATGCTCGACATCCGCCAGATCAACGAGGCTTACGCCCGCATGATCGCCGGTGACGTGAAGTACCGCTTCGTCATCGACATGGCGACCTTGAAAATCTAAACCTTAAAGCCAAGCTCCGCCGACAGCCGGGCCGTGACCCCTTTGATCAGGGGAATCAGCTCGGCCATTTTTTCCAGCGGCATGTAAGGCACGGTACTGGCAATGCTGATGCCGGCGACGATGCGCTTGCTGGCATCACGGATCGGAGCGGCCACACAGCGGATCGATGGCTCGTTGTCTTCCAGGTCGAACGCATAACCGCCGGCCACATACTCGACCATGCGCTGCTGAAACTGCTCCCAGGATTGCTCCGGGTGCTGCGGCCAAAACTGGTTTTTCCCACCCTCCGGCAGGCTGACTTCGTACAGGCGCTGCCACTCTTGCGGTGAATCATCGAGCATCAGCGCCTTGCCGATCCCGGTGCGCGCCAACGGCATGCGATGGCGCATTTCCGGGCCATTACGCCCCGGATTCTTGTGCAGGTACAGCACTTCGTCGCCTTCACGGATCGCCAGGTGAATGGTGTCGCCGGTCAACGCCGACAACTCATCCAGGTACGGCCCGGCCAGGGTCACCAACGGCAGTTCTTCACGGGCCTGAAAGCCCAGTTCGATCAATTTCGGCCCCAGCAAATAACCGACTTGCGGCACCACCCGCAGATAACGTTCGTCCACCAGGCAACTGGCCAGCCGATGGGTGGTGCTGCGCGTGGTGCCGATCAGCCGGGCGATTTCCTTGAGATCGCGGGCGCCGCTGGCCACGGCCTGGACCACACCCAACCCGCGAAGCAGGGTCTGGGTGCCGGTCGGCGCGGCGTCCTTGGCGATTTTTGGGGCGTCTTCCTGCATATCCAGCCTTTACCGTTGAGCGAGTGAACGGGCGGCATTATGGTCGCCCCAACTTGATACGCTCGACCTTGCCCACCAGCAAGATGTAGGACAGTGCGCCAATCAGTGCCAGCACCGAGATGTAGGTGATCGCCGAGGCAAAAGAATCACCCGTGGCGAGGAAGCCGATCACGATAGGCGTGGCAATCGCCGACAGGTTGCCGATGAAGTTGAACACCCCGCCGGTCAACCCGAGCAACCGCGCCGGAGCCAAGGTCGATACCAGCGACCAGGTAATCGAAGCCAGGCCATTGCCGAAGAATGCCAGCGCGAGGAAGGCAATCACCAACGGCGTCGACTCGACAAAGTTGGCGCCAATGATCGAGGTGGAAATCAGCAGGCCACTGATGATCGGCAACTTGCGGGCGAAACCTACCGTGTAACCGCGACGGATCAAAAAGTCCGAGAAGAAACCCGAACACAGCACACCGATAAACGCGGCGAGAAAGGGCAGTGATGCCAGCAGGCCGGACTTGATGAAGTCCATGCCGCGATACTTCACCAGGTAGGTCGGGAACCAGGTGAGGAAGAACCACAGTGTCGAGTTGAGGCAGAACTGCCCGAGGTAAATGCCCCAGAGCTTGCGCTTGGTCAGGACAATCCCCAGGTCGGTCCAGCTGAATTTGGCTTTGACCCTGGCCTGTTCGGCCTGGATATCCACCAGCCCGCCGCCCTCGCGGATCAAATCGATTTCCGCGTCATTGGCACCTTTGAAATCCCGTGGCTCGCGATACACCGCGTACCAGATCACCGCCCACACAATGCCCACCGCGCCAGTGGTGACGAACACCATGTGCCAGCCGAATTCGTGCTGCAGCCAGGCCAGCACCGGCGTCAGGAAGGCCAGGCCGACGAATTGCCCGGAGGTGTAGAAACCGATGGCCGTGGCGCGCTCGCTCTCGGGGAACCAAGTGGTGACCACGCGGCTGTTGATCGGATAGGCTGGCGCTTCCAGGGCACCGACCGCCATGCGCAACACGAACAGCGCGATGAAGCTGGCGGCGAAGCCGAGCATCACCGTGGCCACCGACCACAGCAGCAAGGCAACACTGTAAAGGATGCGCGGTGGCACGCGATCCACCAGCCAGCCGCCGGGGATTTGCATGGCCGCGTAGGTCCAGCCGAACGCAGAGAAGATCAGGCCGACGTGGATCGGGTCGATGCCCAGGTCACTGGTCAATGCCGGGGCTGCGATGGACAGGTTGCTGCGGTCCAGGTAGTTGATCACCACGGTGATGAACAACAGCACCATGATGAAAAAACGCTTGCGGCTGGGCGTCACCAACGACGCCTGCCCGGTGAGGGTTTGCGGTTGCATGAGGGGGCCTCTTCTTATGGTTATTGAGGTCGATTTGAAACTTCGCGCAGACCCCTTGTAGGAGCGAGCCTGCTCGCGATAGCGGTGTGTCATTCAGCATTGATGTCGACTGACACACCATCGCGAGCAGGCTCGCTCCTACAGGGGATAGGTGGTGGATCAGAGATCGATTACCACTCGGCAAAACTGCCATCGGCATGGCGCCAGATCGGGTTGCGCCAGCGGTGGCCGATGGCGGCGCGTTCGATCACGTATTCCTCGTTGATCTCGATGCCCAGGCCCGGGCCGTTAAGCCTTTGTCGTAGTCGAACACCCGTGGGTCTTTGACGTAGTCGAGCAGGTCGTTGCTCTCGTTGTAATGGATGCCCAGGCTCTGCTCCTGGATGAACGCGTTGTAGCAAACCGCGTCCAGTTGCAGGCACGCCGCCAGGGCAATCGGGCCCAACGGGCAATGCAGCGCCAGCGCCACGTCGTAGGCTTCGGCCATGTTGGCGATCTTGCGGGTTTCGGTGATGCCGCCGGCGTGGGAGGCATCCGGCTGGATGATGTCGACATAACCTTCGCTGAGCACGCGCTTGAAATCCCAGCGCGAGAACAGCCGTTCGCCCAGGGCAATCGGCGTACTGGTCAGCGGCGCCAGCTCTTTGAGCGCTTCGTAGTTTTCGCTCAGCACCGGCTCTTCGATGAACATCAGCTTGTACGGATCAAGCTCCTTCATCAGCACCTTGGCCATGGGCTTGTGCACCCGGCCGTGAAAGTCGACGCCTATGCCTACGTTCGGGCCGACGGCATCGCGCACGGCAGCAACGTTGGCCAGGGCCTGATCGACTTTGTCGAAGGTATCGAGGAATTGCAGCTCTTCGGTGCCGTTCATTTTCACCGCGGTGAAACCACGCTCGACCGCTTCTTTCGCCGCACGCGCGGTGTCCGCCGGACGGTCGCCGCCGATCCACGAATACACGCGGATCTTGTCCCGCACCTGGCCACCCAACAGATCGCTGACCGACACGCCCAACGCCTTGCCCTTGATGTCCCACAACGCCTGGTCGATACCGGCCAGGGCGCTCATGTGGATCGCGCCGCCACGGTAGAAGCCGCCGCGATAGAGCACGGTCCAGATGTCTTCGATGTTGCGCGGGTCTTTGCCGATAAGGTAATCAGACAGTTCTTCAACGGCAGCGGCAACGGTGTGGGCGCGGCCTTCGACCACGGGCTCACCCCAACCGGTGACGCCCTCGTCGGTTTCGATCTTGAGGAAGCACCAGCGCGGCGGAACGATGAAGGTGGTCAGTTTGGTGATTTTCATCTTTTGGCTCTCTTATTAGATGCAGCGCGCTCGGCGCTCAATGAAGTCTTAGCGAAGGGCTTTCCAGGCAGCGACATAGGCCTCGGCATTGGCCGCCACTTGCGTAGGCGTCATGCCCGGTTTGAACAGGCCGGAACCGAGGCCGAAACCTTTGACGCCGGCGTCGATGAACGACTGCATGTTGTCCGGCGTGATCCCGCCAACCGGCACCAGAAGGGTTCCGGCAGGCAATACGGCGAGCCAGGCTTTGACGACTGCCGGCCCCATCTGCTCGGCCGGAAACAGCTTCAGCACATCCGCGCCTTCAGCCAGTGCCATGAAGGCTTCGGTCGGTGTGGCGACACCCGGCGACAGGTACAGCCCTGCCGCTTTCGCCGCGCGCAAGACCTTCGGATCGCTATGGGGCATGACGATCACTTGGCCGCCCGCGGCTTTCACTTGCTCGACCTGCTCCGGCGTCAACACCGTACCGGCACCGATCAGGCAATCGGCGGGCAAGGTACTGCGCAGGATGCGAATACTTTCGTACGGTTCAGGGGAATTGAGCGGCACTTCGATGACGCGAAATCCGGCGGCGTACAGGACTTCGCCGATGGCCGCCGCTTCCTGCGGGCGCAGGCCACGCAGGATCGCGATCAGGCCGTTTTGCGCCAGGGCTTGTTTGAGCATGTCAGGACTCCAGTCAGGTTTAACGGGATGCGGTGCACGTGATCAGGCCGGCAGCCAGCGCCAGTTGCCACAACCCGCGTTCGGTGGCCTGTTCGGCCAGGGTCACCCGGGCAAAACCGCAGGCGTCGAGCGCACGGCTGTAGCGGGCACAGAGTTGGGTGTTGCCGATGAGGATGATCGAAGGCAGATGCACACTGTTGCGTCGGCGCCGCTGGACATTGGCCAAGGCCGTCAACTCGTGGCCGATCAGCAGGCCGGACAGATAGTCCGCCTGGGCGATTGCGCTCAACTCGCCGGTCAGCCCGAGACTGCGGGCGCTGAACATCGTCGACAGCAGGCCGATTTCACCGTGCGCCGACAACGCGACCTTCACGCCACGATCAAACGCATCGCCATCGAAAGACCCGCCACATTGTTGGGTGCGCCCGAGAATGCTGTGTTGACTGAGCACAGCGAAGACTTCGCCGGTCATGAAAGTGTCGAAGTGCACGATGCAGCCGTCGGCCACTTCCACCCATTTCGAATGGCTGCCCGGCAGGCCGATCAGCAGATCAGCGCCCGCCTCGCTCGTCAGGTTTTGCAGCACGCCGAGTACCTGGGTTTCTTCGCCGCGCATCACGTTCGGCAAAGGCGAACGTTCGATGACACCGGGCACGATATGCACATCGACACCGCGCAGGCTACGCACGGTTTGCAAGGAAGTACCGAGCGTGGCGACGTTCGCCGGCGTGTCCCGGTAGGCCGCTTCGCTCCAACCCTGGGCGCTGCCGACCATGCCGCAGGCAATCACCGGCAAATCCGGCTGGGCGTCGAGCCAGTCGCCGCAAGCCTCATCGAAGGCCAGTTCGAAACCATCGGCGCATTCCCGGCCGCCAATGATTCGCGGCGCTTTCGGCAGCTGCATGATCCCCGACGACAGCGAACGCTGTTCGAGTACTTGCCCGCCTTCGGCCAGTTTGTAAGCACGTAATGAGGTTGTCCCCCAGTCGAGCGCGATCAATTGCGCCTGCATCGCTTCACCTGTTTTGGTTTTTGGCAGTGAGTGAGCGGACTATAAACCTGCGAAGAGGGATATCTCAATATATAAATATCAATCCCACATTGTGAGACGAGACAAAAAAATCGCAGCCCGAAGGCTGCGACCTTTTAGAAGCGATCAGTTACCCGCTGCAAAATCCCGCAACACCGCCCCATCCATCCGATAGCGCACCCACTCCTCCTGCGGCTGCGCGCCCAGGGATTTGTAGAAATCGATGGCCGGCGTATTCCACTCCAGCACGCTCCACTCGAAACGGCCGCAGTCGTTGGCGCAGGCGATTTTCGCCAGATGCCGCAACAGGGTCTTGCCCGCGCCACCGCCGCGTTGTTCCGGGGTGATGTAGAGGTCTTCGAGGTACAGGCAATTGCTGCCAAGCCAGGTGGAATAGCTGAAGAAGAACACCGCGAAACCGATGGGTACACCCTCGCGCAGGCAGATCAGGCCATGGGCTGTGGCGCCTTCGCTGAACAGGCTGCGCTCGATATCGGCAACGCTGGCGATGACTTCATGGCGGGCACGTTCGTAGTCGGCCAGTTCAGTGATGAACGCGAGGATTTGCGGTGCGTCACTGGGGGTCGCCGGGCGGATTTCGCGTGCCTTGTCAAAAGTGGAAAACGCCATACTAAGTCGGCGCGGTATTTGTGGCGAGGGAACTGTCCCAACACCTGTAGGAGCGAGCTCGCGATGGTCGTTAACGATAACGCGTGCTTTCTGGATACACGCGGTGTTCTCGGGTTCATCGCGAGCAAGCTCGCTCCTACAAAGGGGGTTTACTCCGGCCGGCACTAACCCTGGAATCGATAACCTCGGACCTAATGTTCGGGGTCTGCGTGGTTAGATAGACGCGCTGCTTATTTATCCGGTCAAGGAACCGCGTCATGCCCACCGCAACACCCCCAGTTTCAAGCAAGCTGTTCGGCCTTTTTTGCCTCGCCAGCTACCTGTTGTCATTGTCCTACGGCTCGACGTTTCTGCTGTCGTTGCTGATTGGTTCTCGCGGCGGTAACGAACACGACGCCGGAAGTGTGATTTCGGCGGCAATGCTCAGCACCTTTGCAGCGGTGATTGTTTCCGGTCATTTGTCCGACCTGCTCGGTGCCGCCCGCTCGGTGGCGCTGTTCGGTGTATTGCTGGTAGCTTCGCCCTGACCCCGGGCTTCGGTCATCTGCTGTTGTTTTTCGGCCTGCTGCTGGGCTTGGGCTGGGGCATGTTCTACACCCTTGGGCCGATCATCGTGGCAAGCCTGGTGACACCCGCGCAGCGCGCCAGATACTTCGCCCTGTTATCCGGCAGCATGATGACAGGGATCGGCAGCGGCCCTTTGCTCGGCCGCGCGGCGAGTGCGCTTGGCTATCCGGTGACGGCGGCGTTTTATCTGGCGGCGCTGGCCAGCCTGATCGGCGTATTGCTGTTCTGGCGCCTGGATCGACAACTGAAACCGGCGCCCGCGCAATCTGGCAGCGTGTCGCGAATTTCCTGGCGTGCAGCGGGTCAGGTGCTGTCGTCCAGGGCCGTTTTCCCGATCATCATGGTTGGTCTAGGCGGCTGCGTGTTCGGTGGTCTGTCGAGCTTTCAAACCAGTTATGCCGCAGCGCGCTCGCTCGACTATTCGCTGTTCTTCCTCGGCTTCATGAGTGCGGCGATCAGCGGCCGCATGCTGGTTGCCGGTTTCGTGGTCAAGCGCGATCCATTGCGTGCATCGTGCCTGCTTTCGGGGCTGATGCTGGCATCGATCGTGATGTTCGGTGTTGTCGTCGACAGCAGCGTCAGCTACGTGCTCGCGGCGGTGATGCTCGGGATCGGTTACGGCCTGACCTACTCGGTGATCAACGGCCTGGCCGCCAATGAAGCGCCGAACGGCACCACCGCACAATCCTTGCTGCTGTTCAGCCTGTCGTACTTCATCGGCGTGTTCGGATTTCCATTGCTTGCAGGGAAAATCATCGTCGAGCAAGGCATGCCCACACTGTTGCTCACAGTGTGGGCGGTTGCCTCGCTCAACTGGCTGATCACCGTGGGCCGCTTGATCTGGCGTAGAGCCACGGCGGTCAGGGCACTGGAGGAGGCCTGAGCCGTTCGTCGCTGACAATGCACCCATCCGGATCGAGGGCGGACTAATCAGGTAAGGACTCTACTCGCTGGAGACACCACCATGACCCTGTCCAGGTTGACCGCCCTCGTTCTCACTGCCCTTTTATCCGCCGCCTCCTTCGCCGGAACCATCGGCTCGAGCACCGGCCCTACCAATCCGGTGGAAAAACCCAGGGCTCCCGCCATCCAGAGTGCCCCCGGCATGAACACCGATGGCACGACGATCGACCAGAACCTGCCGCCCGCCACCGGCACCGACCCGCGGATTCAAGGCAATGATGCGGGACGACAGTTGCCAGGCCGCAAAACACCCAGCAGCGGCGGACTTGGCTCGACCACTAGCGGTGACTCGGATGACGACGACAGCGACAGCCAATGACTTCCAGTTTGAGGACAAAGGAATGGGGCGAGGCGCTGCGCAAGGCATACTGCAGACAGTTGCTCCCACAGGATCTGTGCCGGACCACCATACGATGTGTGAGCGCAGAACCCTGTAGGTGCAATGAGTGTCAGCGCTGTTTCAAGCGGTCGATCACGACGGCCAGAAGCAAAATCGAACCCCGGATCACATACTGATAAAACGTATCGATGTTCTTCAAGTTCATCGCATTTTCGATGATCGCCAGAATCAACACCCCGGCGATCACATGCCGGATCATGCCGATCCCGCCACTCAACGACACCCCGCCCAGCACGCAGGCCGAGATCACCGTCAGCTCGAAACCCTGGCCGATCATTGGCTGGCCGGAGGTCATGCGCGAGGCCAGGATCACCCCGGCCAACGCGCCGATCACACCGTGCACGGCGAAGATGATGATCTTGGTCCGGTCGACATTCACACCCGCCAGCAGTGCCGCTTCCTGGTTACCGCCGATGGCCATCGTGTTGCGCCCGTAAGTGGTGTAGTTCAGCAGCCAGCCGAAGAACAGGAAGCAGACGATGGTGATCAGGATCGGTACCGGCACGCCAAACATCTGGCCGTTACCGAACACAAAGAACGATTCCTGGGACACCCCCACCGCTTTGCCGTTGGCAAAGATGTAAGCCAGTCCGCGCACGATCTGCATGGTCGCCAGCGTGGTGATCAGCGCATTGACCCGCAACTTGGCGATCACTATCCCGTTGATCAACCCGACGATCAGGCCCATTACCAGCGCTGCACAGACACCGAGAAACACGCTGTCGGTGTCGCGCATCACCACCGCCGCGACCACCCCGGCACAGGCAATCACCGAGCCCACCGACAAATCGAAATGCCCGGACGCCAGGCAATACAACATGGTGCAGGCAGCAATGCCGGTGGTGGAAATCGCCAGGCCCAGGCCACGCATGTTCAGCGGTGAAAGGAAGTTGTCGATCAGCAAGGTGCAGGCGACAAAGATGCCGACCGCCGCCAGCAGCATCACCCAGTCATCAAGGAAGCGCCGCATGTCCAGCGGTTTGCGCGTGGTCGGCAGGGTGTTGTTTTGAGTTGTCATCATAGTCACCTCTCAGTTCGCCACGCCGTCGGCGCGTTGGCGCGGCAAAGCCAGTTGCAGCAGGTTGGATTCGTTGGCCTGTTCGCGGCTCAGTTCGCCACGCAGCGCGCCTTCACAGAGCACCAGGATGCGGTCGGAAATGCCCATGACTTCCATCAAGTCGCTGGACACCACAATCACCGCGATCCCCTTGGCTGCCAGGTTATGGATGATCTGGTAGATCTCGGCCTTGGCACCGATGTCGATGCCGCGTGTGGGTTCGTCGAGCAGCAGCACTTTCATCGGCATCGACAGCCAGCGACCGAGAATGGCCTTCTGCTGATTGCCACCGGACAGGTACATGATTTTTTGCGCCGCGTTGGGCGTCTTCACTTTCAGCGCCTTGATCTGCTGCTCGGCGTTGTCCTTTTCCCACAGGCCACGCAACAGGCAACCGAAGGTGGAATGGGCGCCGCGCGCACTGATGTTGATGTTCTCGGCGACGCTGGCCAGCGGCAGGATGCCTTCCTTTTTGCGGTCCTCGGGGCACAACAGGATCCCGGCGGCAATCGCGTCCCGGGGTGAACGCAGCTTCAGTTCATGGCCTCGAAGTTTCAGCTGTCCGGCGCTGTGGCGCGCCAGGCCACTGAGCAGGCGCAACAGCTCGGTGCGACCGGCCCCAACCAGCCCGAACAGCCCGAGGATTTCGCCTTTGTGCACCTCGAAACTCACTGGCTCGCGCAACCCCGGCCCGAGCAGTCCGTCGACCTTGAGTGCCACCGCGCCGCGCTGGCGCGGGCGGTAATCGTAGATGTCCTGGATGTCGCGCCCGACCATGCAGGTGACCAGTTGATCGTGGGTCAATTGGCTCATGTCATCGAACGTGCGCACGTAGCGCCCGTCCTTGAACACCGTCACCGCGTTGCAGATGCGAAACACTTCTTCCATGCGATGGGAGACATAGAGCACCACTTTGCCCTCGTCCCGCAGTCGGCCGATGATCGCCATCAAGCGGTCGATCTCCCTTGCCGAAAGACTGCTGGTGGGTTCGTCGAAGGCAATCACGTGGGCACCACGGGACAAAGCCTTGGCGATTTCCACCAGTTGCCGTTGGCCGAGGGACAGGCGCCCGACTTTCTCCTGCGGGTCGATTTCATCGGCCAGGCCTTTGAGGCAGGCCAGTGCCTGCTGGCGCAGGGTGCTGCGATTGATCAGGCCGAAACTGGCTGGCAGATGCCCAAGAAACAGGTTCTCGGCAACGGTCATTTCCGGCACCAGATGCAGCTCCTGGTGGATCACCGCGACGCCACTGCCGATGCTGTCGGCGGTGGACTTGAAGTCCATCGTCCGCTCGCCGATTTGCAAGGCACCGCTGCAAGGCGTGTAGGCCCCGCCGAGAATTTTCAGCAGCGTCGACTTGCCGGCGCCGTTCTCGCCCATCAAGGCGTGAACCTGCCCCGGATGGGCGACGAAGCTGATGTTGTCCAGCGCCTTCACCCCGGGAAAGGTCTTGCCGATCCCGTTGAAGCGCAAGCTGCCGGTAAGGCTGTGTTCGTGTTGGATTGTTTGCGCGTGCATAACCACCTCTTCACACCGATCAGGCGACCCCGCCGCCGAGGCCGCCGCTGAAGTCAAACGGCCGTCAGTTCCACAGGCCGATCTTTTCCAGTTCCTGCTTGAAGTTGTCGCGGGTGATCAGCGTCACGTCATCCATGGCGGTGTACTTCGCCGGTTCTTTGCCGGTGGTGACCCACTCGTACATCATGCTGGCGGTGTTGTAGCCCTCGATGTGCGGGCTCGGCAGCATCGAGCCGTAGAAGCCGCTGTCGGGTTTCTTCAGCTCGCCGATGGCGTCGGTACCGTTGATGCCGATGCCGATCACGTTGGCCGCGGCGAAACCGGCGCTCTCGGTGGCGCGCACACCGCCGAGGACGGTGTTGTCGTTCATGCCGCCGATGATCAGGTTCTTCGCCGCCCCCGGCAGTTTCACCAGGGCCGAGTTGGTAGCATCCATGCTGCCCGGCACGTCGAGGGTCTTGAGGGCCGCGAACAGGATGTGGTCTTTCGGCATGCCGGCATCCTGCAGTGCTTTCACCGAACCGTCGGTGCGCTTCTTGCCGGTGTCGAGTTCGTTGTAGGTGTTGATCACCGCATAGGTGTCTTTCCAGTCCCAGCCGCGTTTCTTCGCTTCGGTCGCCATGGCATTGCCTTGTTTCTGGCCGACTTCGAAAGCGGCCATGCCGAGGTACGGCACGTCTTCCATGAACTTGCCGCTGGCATCGACGAAACGGTCATCGACGGCGATCACTTTCAACCCGTTGAGTTTGGCCTTGGCCATGATCGCCGGGCCGAGGGACACGTCCGGCGGGCAGATCACGAACCCCTTGGCGCCGTTGGCCGCGAGGCTGTCGATGGCAGAAAGGGTTTTCTCACCGTCGGGCACGGCGATCTTGATCAGGGTGAAGCCCTTCTCTTTCCCGGCCTTTTCGGCAAAGGCCCACTCTGTCTGGAACCAGGGTTCCTCGGCCTGTTTGACCAGGAAACCGATCTTCACTTCCTCGGCTGCCAACAGCGTGTTGCTCAGGCTGAACGCCGAAACCGCCAACGCGGCACAGCACAGGGAACGGATAGCATGACGACGATTCATAAGCTGACTCCTTGTTATTTTTCTTGAGCACTCGTTGAAAGCGTTCTTTGTTAACCAACGGGCGGTAAAAACATACTGCCAATAGTCATATCGTATGATGATTGGATTTCAGGCGTAGCAAGGCGCCGGAAAGCCCGATCATTCAGTCGTGGTACATCACCGAGCGACCACCATCGATGGTGATGCACGAGGCATTGATGAACGGCGCTTCATCACTGGCCAGGAACACGGCAGTCATTGCCACTTCGATCGGCTGCCCGATACGGCGCGGCGGGTGCAGCTCAAACGCTCGCTGGCGCTCGGCGTGGGGGTCGGCAAAACCATTCCAGTAATCGACGTTCAACTGGGTTTCGATGTAGCCCGGCGCAATCGCGTTGACACGCACACCCTTGGGCGCATATTCGATGCCCAGCGCGCGGGTCAGACCGAGCAGGCCATGCTTGGCGACCGGGTACGGGAAGCAGCCTGGGATGATGTGGGTGGAGTGGGTGGACGCGATATTGATGATGCTGCCGACGCCCTGCTCGATCATCTGCGGCAGCACCGCCTTGCAACCGTACCAGGCACCATCGAGGTCGATGGCAAAGCAGCGACGCCAGTCTTCCTCGGTCATTTCCAGCGGATCGCGAAATACGTTGACCCCGGCGCAGTTGACCAGCACATCGATCCGGCCGTGCAGGTCGATCGCCAGCCGGGCCATGGCGTGCAGGTCCTGCTGACGTGACACGTCGGCCTTGATCGCCACCACATCGGCGCCCTGGTCTCGCCAATGCGCCGCGACCTTCTCGACTTTCTCGACCTGAATGTCGCTGATGATCAACCTGGCCTGCTGGGACGCGAAGGTCGCCACAATCGCTTCGCCAATACCCTGGGCGGCACCGGTCAGCAAGACGACCTTGTTTTTCAGGCGTTCGCCCTTGGGCGGTTCGGGCACCGGTGGCAATGACAGTGGTTCAGCCATGGATCAAGACTCCTGTTCGAAAACACGACGAAAACCGGGCATCTGTCGATGTCCGGTCAAAAGACGCTGGGTAGGAAACAGGTGAGCGCGAAACGTTTCAGCCTGGAAACGTTCTGAGGCACTGGCTCCGCAAGGGAGTACGGGGGAACTTCGCTGCATCACTTCACCTGTTTTGTTTTTTTAAGTGTGAGTGCATGTAACTGGTGGGGCCGACTATAAACCCGGCCCGCGATAAATCTCAATATATATATTTGCATCCCATATTTTGGGATTCATCCAGCAAAGCGCGTGCAATGTTTTCCAGCCACATCCACTGCGATCGACAACACAGCCCCATCCAACGGATGGCCCAGCGGACTGGCCGCGCTGGTGATGTACAGGGTTTTGAGGTCTGTACCACCGAACACGCAACTGGTGGGACGACTGACCGGCAGTTCGATGATCCGATCGACTTTGCCGTCCGGGCTCAACCTGAGCAGGCAGCTGCCGTCCCAACGGGCATTCCAGATAAAACCTTCGGCATCCATCGCTGAACCATCCGGGCCGCCACGCTCGTGCGGACCAAACCAGACCTGCGGCGCATCAAGGGCTCCGTCGGTACGGATGAAATGTCGATACAAGGTGCCGTCGAGGCTGTCGCCGAAATACACGCTGGTGGCGTCATCGCTCCACAGCAGCGTGTTGGGAATGCCCAGATTGCGCAGCAACGGCGCAACCCGCCCGGCACGATCGATGCGGAACAGTCCACCGGAACGGTGGACGATGGGCAGGTCTTCGCCGTTTGCGCCGATGTTGTTTTGCATAGTGCCGAGCCAGAGCCGGCCTTGAGCGTCGCAACGGGCTTCATTGGGGCGGTTGCCCGGTTGCGGATCGACAACGCAAAACAGTGTCAGGCGAGGCGCCAGGCCCGGTGAATCGAGATCGAGCCGATACACGCCGCTGCTCAATGCCACCAGGGCATCGCCGCTTTCGCAGGGAATGAACGCCGACACGTGCTCCGGCATCTGCCAGATCTGCACGTTCGCGCCGATCAACCGCAACGCTTGCTTACCGGCGATATCTACCCAGTACAGGGCTTGGGTGGGCTCATCCCAGAACGGGCCTTCGCCCAGTTTCGCCCGATGCCCGGTAACTGCGCTCCACGTCATGAAGCCTCCTGCGTTGTTCTTGTTTTTATTGTGTAGGAGCCAGCTTGGTCGCGAAGGTGTGCCAGTCGACCTGGTAGTTGCTGATACACCATCGCGAGCACGCTCGCTCCTACAGTGATTCGAGCTGTCAGCTGGCCTTTTTATCGGCCATGACTTGCGGGTAGTAACGCTTGATCGCAAGGTCCGCGTTATCGATCAGGGTCATGCAGGCCCAGACACCCCGGGCGGTATCCCGGGCCGCGATAGCCTCGGCCAGATCCCGGTGAATCGGCAGGGTGCGACGCAGTTCATCCGGGTCGGCGGCGGACACTTCAAAGGCCACCGCCAGCAACGCGCCGAGGGCGGGAACCATTTGTTCAATGAATTGATTGTGGCTGGCGGCGAGGATGCACTCGTGGAAGAACTGATCGGCGCGGTTGTAATCGATGCCGCTGTCCACCGCCCGTTCCAGCGCATTGCAGGCCAACAGGATTTCATTCACCTGTTCGCCGGTAGCACGCTCGCAGGCCCACCGCACGGCCATCGGTTCGATGGTGCGGCGCAGATCGAGCAGATCGTCGACGAAGTTTTCCGGTAAGCCGCTGCGCGACAACCAGCCAACGACTTGTGGATCGAAGAGGTTCCAGCGCCGCACTGGTAATACCCGCGTGCCGACTTTCGGCCCGACCTCAAGCATGCCTTTGGCAACCAGGGTCTTGATGGCTTCACGGATGACCGTACGGCTCACGCCGAGTTGTTCGCCGAGGTCGGCTTCGACCTTGAGTGACTCACCTGGCTTGACCTGCCCCGTGGCGAGCCAGCAACCCAGCCAGTCAACCGTCGATGCATGAAAGCTGCTGGACATGGACACCTCAATGCCGTTCGCGATGGAGGTCCACGCTAATCATCATATGATTGGATGTCAATTTGATTTTTTGAGTGTTCGCAAACCACTGTCATGGGTCAGGGTTCGAGACCGATGGGGAAGAACTCGCCGCCACTCCATACACCGAGCCAGCGCTGGCCGTCGATCTCGCGACTCACCGCCAGTTCCACCAATTGATAGAACACGTTGCGATGGATCAACGCTTCAAGATTGCTGCGCACATGCACGTAAGGGGCAGGCTCCTGCGTTACCGGGTCGATGACCACACGCAGCAGGTGCTCGGCACCGGCTTCGGCGGTTTCATCGACGTTGGTGGTAAAGCGCAACATCTGCGCCTCGCCCTCGCCTTCCACGTCCACCGCAATCGCCACGAACGGCGCATCGTCGACCTTTATCCCGACCTTTTCCACCGGAGTGATCAGGAAATAATCATCGCCGTCGCGACGAATGATGGTGGAGAACAGTTTGACCATCGGCTTGCGCCCGATCGGCGTGCCCAGGTAATACCAGGTGCCGTCCCGGGCGATGCGCATGTCGATGTCGCCGCAGAAATCGGGATTCCACAGGTGCACCGGCGGCAAGCCTTTGGTCTTGGGGATTTGCCCCAGCAAGTCGTTGGCTTTTTGCGGGCCACTCATGGCGTTCTCCTTGAAATTACTGGTCGCTGAGCCCCAGCAGGCTGCGCGCGTATTGCTCCAGCGGCGGGCCCATCAGGTCTTCGGGTTTTTTATCGTGGAACGTCAGTAAACCGCCACGACTCTTGATGGTTGCAGTATCAATCAAATACTGGGTGCTGGTCTCGATCAACATGATCTGAATCATACCGCTGTCGATGCCGAGACGATCCAGGGCTTCCTGATCCAGCCACTCGTCCGAGTTGCCGATACGGTCGTCAGACTTGGCAAACCGGGTGTAGAGCAGATAGTGCGCACCGGCCGCACGGGCTTCGCCCATGGCCTGGTCGAGGCCTTCCGGTGTACGGGCACGGCGGACCATCGGGAAATATTCGACGAAGCCGTCGAACGCGACTTCGGCAATCACGTTGGGCCGCGGATAAACGGCGCTGCCCGGCGGCATGAAAGCGCCCTGGGCGATGTAGACGAACGAGTCCGGCTGAATGCGCAGGTTGTTTACGCGACGGCTGTCACTGTGATCGAGCAGCCCAGCATCGCTCATATGGTAACGAGTCCCTTCGGCCATATCGCTGACGTTCATGCAGCCACCAAGTGCCAAAACGGCCAGCAGCAAAACCAGGCTACGCATCCTATCCTCCAGAGGCCGGTGTCGGAAAACCGGCGAATGGCCGTAGGATGCAGCTTCCGCGCCAGCTCATGAACAGTGGTATCTGACAGTCCGAATCGCGAGCAAGCGCGCTCCCACAAGGAATTGCATATCACCTGAGGGAGCGAGCTTGCTCGCGATTGCGGAAGATCAGCCGCCGATGATCTTCATGACAGTCGCGCCGCCAGAGAACGCAACTTCCTGCTTGTCACCCAAGGCTTTCACCAGCAGCCGCTGCAGGGCCGGCAGGGCCTGATGGCGTGGCTTGTCCAGCAGGTCGCCGATGTAATGGCGATTGCTCGACGACAGGCAGCCATGCAGCCACCCGGTGGAAGACAAACGAAGTCGCGAACAGGTACGGCAGAAAGGCACGCTCTCGTTGGCGATCACGCCGAAACAACCCTGGCCGGGAATTTCATATCGAACGGCCGTCGCATCGACCGGGGCATCGGCTTGCAGGTATTCGTAGCGTTCGCCGATCAGGCTCAGCAATTGCTGGAGACTGACGAACTGCTGAAGAAAGGCATTGGAATCGTTGGCCAGGTGGCCCATGCGCATCAGTTCGATGAAGCGCAGTTCATAACCGCGCTCCAGGCAGTAGTCGAGCAGCGGCATCACTTGATCGAGGTTCTGTCCGCGCAGCGGCACCATGTTGACCTTGATCTTCATGCCGGCCGCACTGGCCTCGCTCATGCCGTCGAGCACGGTGGCCAGGTCGCCGCCCCGGGCAATACTGCGGAACGCACTGGCGTCGAGAGTATCGAGGGAGACGTTGAGACGCCGAATGCCGGCGTTCACCAGCAGCGGCAGTTTCTTCGCCAGCAACTGGCCATTGGTGGTCAGGCTGATGTCTTCCAGGCCCATCTGCCCGACCGCCGTCATGAACGCTTCGAGTTTCGGGCTGACCAGTGGCTCGCCGCCGGTAATGCGCAGACGCTCGATGCCCGCCGCTTCAATCAGATAAGCCACACCGCGCGCCATGGCTTCGGCCGACAATTCATCCTGCGCAGCCACCAGCCGCTTGCCGTTGGGCACGCAGTAGGTACAGGCGTAATTGCAGGCTGAGGTCAGACTGATTCGCAAGTTGCGAAAACGCCTGCCTTGACGATCAACGATCATGGTCACTCCGGCGGAAGAATATCGGGCCGCTAAAACTTGACTCAGAAATCAAGTTTTAGCAAGTCCTCTACCTGAGTATATTCCTGCGGCGAAATCATGGCGCAATAAGGCAACTGAATGGCTCAGCTGCCGGAAGTGTCGGTGTCACGCTTGCGCTTGTTGCCCATGCGCACGCCAATGTCCATCAGGAACTGGAAGAAACCTTCCTGATCTTCCAGCACATTGCTCCAGAACGGCGAGTGATACAGCGCGACGGCGCCGTGCACCAGCGCCCAGGACGCGCAGTAGTGGAAGTAAGGTGGCACGTCTTCCAGCTTGCCTTCGCTGATCCGGCCCTTGATCAGCAAGGTCAGGCGTTCGAAGTTCGAGGCACGGATCTTGTGCAGCTCCTCGATCATCTCCGGCACCTGGTTGCCCTTGACCACTTTCTCTTCGAGGCGGTCGAACAGGCGATAGCGTTGTGGATCGCGCATGCGGAATTCGAAGTAGGCCCGGGACAGGGCTTCCTTGTCCTTGTCGACATCGGCCGAATGCAGCAGAGCGTTCAAATCGCGCTCGTAGTCGAGCATCAGGCGCAGATAGATTTCCGCCTTGGATTTGAAGTGCTTGTAGATCGTGCCTTTGCCGATACCGACGGCATCAGCAATCATCTCGACGGTGACACTGTCTTCACCTTGGAGCGCGGTATCGAGAATTTCCTGCTCGCGGCGACGGAATTCACGGACCTTACGAGGTTCTTTATGCATAAGAAAAGGTCTGTCGGGGTCAAAATTCGAAGCCGCGTATTATGCCTAACTTACGCAAAAATGCACGGATCATCCGACCATATCTGTGCTTTCTGGTCATTCCGCGTACGTTTACAGGGTGATGAGAACTCTTCCGAAGCGCACGTATTCCAAATTTGTTTAAAAACCCGGACCGGTAAACTGGACGAGGCGCAATCCTGATCAATACTTGAACTGTCGGCGGGGCATCTCCCCCAAGTGTCACGCCGATATTGGTACCAACGGACCGCGTGCCATTGTTTTACTCCTAATGGTCTTAACCCGGATTCACCCCCCAGAACCCGGGTTTTTTTTGCCTGCGATTTA
>LNAP01006758.1_pt1 | contig 20446 bp, 20 predicted proteins | sample 602601 | NCBI WGS metagenome assembly LNAP01 (sample SAMN02440304, study PRJNA202911) | soil metagenome | biome: Subtropical and temperate rainforests or woodlands; isolation source: soil samples (1 kg each in a 20% v/v slurry with milli Q water) were... ...
GCTGGTTTCCGGCGCTGTCGTAGCGCGTCGGATGCAAGCTGAAAACATTGATGCAGTGTTCGTTTCGAAGGGATATGACGAACAAATGCTGCACAACACCAACAGTGTCCGGGACATCCCGGTGGCTTTTCTGGGCAGTCTGAAAAGTACTGAATACGCGCAGCGCAGAGCGCTTCTGGAGTCCCTTTCCCGGCGTACCGGCATGTTGGTGGGCCGCACCAAATCGGGCGCTGAGTATCTGGAAATGCTCAATCGCATCAAGATTTTCGTGAGTGCCGATATCGGCATGAATGAATTCATGATCAAGAACTTTGAAGCAATGGCGTGTGGCTGTGTATTGCTGGCCTGGAGTCAGGGCGAAGAAGACCAATTGCTGGGTTTCCAGGACATGCACAACACGGTTTTCTATCGCTCTGAAGATGAGGCCGTGGAAAAACTCCAGCTGCTGCAGAGCGACCCGTTGCTGACGGCTCGTATCGCCAGTAACGGGCAGGCATTCGCCGAGAGCCAGTATTCCTTTGCTCGGGTGGGGCGCACGCTCGCTGCCGAGATTCAGCGTGAAATGCGTCCTTGGCAGCCACCTTCATTGTTGACTCGCCTGTGGGTAAAGCTGCGTTACGGTATGCAGGTTCCAGAGTAACCATGGAAAATCCTCCGTCCCAAGCCGATGAGCCAATGGCGCTGGACGCATTGCCCGGTGGTCATCAGTCTGTTCCGGGCGGGCTGCCGCAGGAACTGAAGGAGTGTCTGCGCAGGGCGCCGCGGGTTCTGCTGGTTGCCAACAATCCAGCGATTACCCGGGACGATTTCCAGGCGCTGAACATCGGCGCCGACGATGTCGTCGTCAGCTTCAACAAGTGTGTCCTGGCGCCGCTGCTTTCCCCACAAAGCGTTAATCTCTTCGTTCATGGTTTCAATTCGCCGGACGCCTATTTTTTTGGTCTTCCTTACGGGCCTGAAGTGCAGCGGCTTTTCCGGCAGGCCGACGCGCGGTGTTTCACGATGCTAGTCGGTTGCACCGGGGCCATGTGTCCCTTGCCACAGGTGGCGCTCTATTGGGAGCGTATCCCGTTGCCGGCATTGTGGAACTACCCGGTCGATCGCCCGGGCGGTAAACGCTATGTCGGACCCACCACCGGTTTCAATGCGCTGGTGCTGTTCGACTGGCTGCGCGGGCAGGCAGGGTATGACTATCAGCTCATGACGTTAGGTTTTTCCGACGAGGCGGGTAAACGCTGGGGCGGGCATGCCTGGGATTATGAGCGTGACTGGCTGAAAAACTCAGACGTTATCGTGATACCTCTGCGGCGTCGACGTTGGTGGCAGAAGCTGTTTGATCGCGGATGATTTGTCGCCGGTTGCCCACAGGGGCCTGATTATTTTTCAAGGGGTGCTGTAGTGTTGAATATTGCGGTGGCTTTTTTTGGTATCCCGAGAAATTCGCAGATCTGCTTTCCTTCCATTCAAGAAAACGTCCTGGCGCTGCTTCCTTCCGACAGCAACGTAAAATGCTTTTATCACCTGTACAAGATCGACGAAGTGCAGAACTCCCGTTCGGGCGAGCAAGGTGAGCTGAAGGCTGACAACTACGAGCCCTTCGAAACCATGACCGGGCAACTGACCTCGACCGAGGGTGTGCTGGCGCGCTGGAACTTTGAACAAGTGAAAGCGCTGGGCGATACCTGGGCTGATGACTACGCCTCACTCAGAAACCTGATCTATCAACTCAATTCGCTGCACACCGTTACGACCATGATGGAGTCTTTCAATCCTGATTTCGTCGTCTACGTGCGGCCGGACATTTTCTTTCATACACCGCTTCCCGCTTATGTGTTCAAGCACGCAGAAGCCCGGCGACGTAATACCTACATTCCCGACTGGCAGTGGTGGGGTGGGCTGAATGATCGTTTTGCCATTTGTGGTCGCGACACCTACGTCGCGTACGGCAAAAGGATCGAGCGCATGTTTGATTTCAGTAAAGTGACGGGAAGGAAGTTGCACTCCGAGCGGCTGCTCAAATTTGCACTGCAACAGGCAGGGGCGAAGATCTGCACCCTGGAGACCCAGGCGTCGCGTGTTCGTATCAACGGCGCCTTTGCCGAAGAATCGTTCTCTCCCAAGCGCGGCATGGGCAAGCGCGAGAATCGCTATTTCCATTTTTTTGCGCGGTTACGCACCTTCATGGACAAACAACGAGCCGGTTAGATCGAACCTGATTTATTTGCGCAAGCTTCCCTGTACCAACCGCACCAGGCGCAAGGCCTTGACGCTCAGTTTCTTCAGTCCCCGTCGCGGGGCTTTGGGTGCTTCCAGCCCTTGTTGTGCAACCCAGTCCTTCCAGCGAATACGCTCCTCGCGCACTGTCCAGCCTTCCTGGATGGCAAAGCTCTCCGCCAGATACAGTCCACGGGTACTGGCGGGTATAAGTTTGTCGCGCTTGAGCGTGTACAACTCGGGGCGCGGGACGCCATCTTCCAGAGGCATCAAGTACAGATCCGGACGTTTACGATCCAGGCGGGCCACCAGTTGGTCGCCTTCCAGTCGTTCGTCGACATGAAACAGGCTCAGGGACTTGGCTTCCCTGGGCACATCCAGGCGCAAGTCATAGATCAATTGCAGCGACGCTGTCGGCAGGTGCACGTAAGCCCGCGGACGCTCGATCAGTTGCATGTTGGCGCAACGCACCGGCCGCGCCGAGCCGGAAAACGGGGTGAGGCGAAAGGGCAAGGCCTCGCGATAGTGCAGCGCAGACGAGTAGGGCGCTGGCAGCCAGGTGTCGTTGAAACGTCCACCGAGCCAGCCTTCCGGAGTTTCCAGCAGGCACTCTTCGGCTATCTCCTGAATCGCCGTGTGCAGGGGCAGGTTCAGCTCGTGGGCCGGTACGTAACCGGAGATCAGTTTGAGCACCACGTCGCCACGATCCTGCCGACGCTGGCGTACCAGCACCCAGTAATCGCGATTCTGCCAATGCAGGGTCAGGCGCACCGAGACCCCGAGGTTGGCCAGCTCCAGCGCGAACCGCTCGTTGTCAGCCACCGTCACCGGGCGGCGACGCTGCAGGGTCTGGGAAAAATTGAGCGGCATCCCGACGCTCTGGTAGTTCAAGCCTTCGGGAGTCGCTTCGACGAATAACGGCAGGGTCTTGAAGTTGCTCGGATTCTTTCTAATGAGCGTACGCGGCATGTCGGCTCCTGCTTTAAGGCCGCGAGGGGCGGCATCAGTTGCTACGTAGGACCTGGGCAACGGTCGCGACGTTGTGGGCGAGGTGCAGCGGATTGATGGTCCCGACAATAGCACTGGCGACACCCGGATGTTCAAACAACAACTCGAAGCTGGCGCGCACCGGGTCTACACCCGGGCTCAGGCAGACATGACCGCTGGCCAGGGCTTTCTTGACCAGGATGGCTTTGCCGTGTGCAGCAGCATAGTCAATGACCGGCTTCTCGTTCTGATCGTTCAGATTGTAGGTGACCATCGCGCAATCACCTTGCTCCAGAGCCTTCAAACCGCCTTCGACGGTTTTGCCGGAGAAACCATAGCCGCGAATCTTGCCTTCGGCCTTGAGCGCGGCGAGGGTCGTATAGACTTCGCTGTCGTTGAGGATCGCCAGGTCGTTGCCGTCGGAATGCACCAGCACCAGATCGATAAAATCCGTTTCCAGGCGTTGCAGGCTGCGTTCCACCGACAGGCGAGTATGCGCAGCGCTGAAATCATGACGGGACAGACCGTCGGCAAATTCCTCGCCGACCTTGCTGACGATCACCCAATCCTGGCGCTGCCCCCGCAGCAACGGGCCGAGCCGTTCTTCGCTGCGGCCATAGGCGGGGGCGGTGTCGATCAGGTTGATGCCCAGATCGCGCGCGAGTTTGAGCAACATGCGCGCTTCGTCATCGCCGGGAATCTGAAAGCCATTGGGGTATTTCACGCCTTGATCGCGGCCGAGTTTGACCGTGCCCAGACCCAGCGGCGAAACCATCAGGCCGGTGCTGCCCAGTGGACGATGCACATCGTGCAGGGTGGGTTGGCTCATGGCAGCAGTTGCTCCCAGGCCGGGACGCCCATCGGCGGTTTCGGCAATTCGGGCAGCGGCGCCGGATGGCCTGGCTGGATGCCGTCACGTTGCAAGGCGTTGATCACGCGGTCGGCGAAGTCCGGCGCCAGCGCCAGTTTGGTAGGCCAGCCGACCAGCAAGCGGCCTTCTTCGGCAAGGAAGGCGTTGTCCGGACGGGTCAGGCCCGATTGCAGCGGCTCGGCGCGGTCCACGCGCAAGGTCGCCCATTGCGCGGTGCTCAAGTCGATCCATGGCAGCAACTGGCCGAGTTCTTTCTGCGCGGTGGCAATCTGCTCGGCAGGTTCGCGTGCAACACCTTCGGCTTCGGCAATGTCGCCACCCAGGTACCAGACCCATTGGCCATCGGCGGCCGGGTGCGTGGTGACGGTGATGCGCGGTTTGGTGCCGCCGCCCAGGCAGTGGGCGTACAGCGGTTTGAGGCTCGGGCCTTTGACGATGATCATGTGCAACGGTCGGCGTTGCATGGCGGGCTGGCTCAGGCCCAGCGCTTCAAGCAGCGCCGCCGTGCCGGCTCCGGCGCTCAAGACGATGCGCTGGGCGCGGATCTCGCGCCCGTCGACCTTCAGGCCCACCAGGACGTCACCGTCCAGCAGCGGTTCGATGTTCTGACCGGCGAGCAAGCCATCGCCCGCCAGATCGGCCAGGCGCTGGACCAGGCTCGGCACGTCGATCACCAACTCCGCCAGGCGGTAGACCTTGCCCTTGAAGCGCTTGTCCTGCAGGGCCGGCGGCAGTTGGTCGCCCTTGACCTGGTCGACGCGGCCACGCACGGCTTTGCTGGCGAAGAAACTGGTGAGGTTGCCGGCGATCGTGCCGGGAGACCACAGGTAGTGGGCTTCGGACAGCAGGCGCACACCGGACAGGTCCAGTTCGCCGTCGCCGGCCAAGGCTTCACGCCAGCGACGGGGCATGTCGGCGATGGCTTCCGAAGCGCCGGTCAGGGCACCATGCAGCGCGTATTTGGCGCCGCCATGGATGATCCCCTGGGACTTCACACTCTGCCCGCCGCCAAGGCTGGCGCTTTCCACCAGCACGGTCGAAAAACCCTGGCGGCGCAAACGCGCATTCAGCCAGAGGCCGGCGACACCAGCGCCGACAATCAAAACGTCGGTGGAAATAACGGATGGCATGCAGCGACCTCAGTGTTCAAGACGAGGGCGCAGTATACAGAGCTAGGACGGGAAAAAAGATCGCAGCCTTCGTCAATGCCCAGCGGTTTTGGAGAAGAGCTGGATCACGACGACACCCAGCACAATCAACGCCATGCCCAACATAGCCGGCACATCCAGCTTCTGCCCGTAAATAAACAGCGCTGCAACGCTGACCATCACGATCCCCATGCCGGCCCACACCGCGTATGCCACACCCACCGGAACGCTGCGCACGACCAGCGTCAGCATCCAGAAGGCGATGCCGTAGCCGACGATCACCAGAATCAGCGGCAGCGGCGTGCTGAAGCCTTTGACCGCTTTCATCGAAACAGTGGCAATCACTTCGGCGCAGATGGCAATGGCCAGGTAGTAGTAAGCGGTCATGGGTGCATCCTCATGTGAAGTGTTGCTTTCTGAGGTCGGCATTTTAGTGATTCTCCAGATGCGGTAAAGTCATTACCTATCTGTTATGGCGATGGGTTGATCATGAACACGCAATGGAATCTGGAGCAGCTACGGCTGTTTGTCAGCGTAGCGGAGCAGCGATCGTTTTCCGCCGTCGCACGGGATCAGCGCAAGGCGCAGTCGGCGGTCAGCAGCTCGATTGCGTTGCTGGAGGAAGACTTGGGTGTGAGCCTGTTCGACCGCAGCAGCGGCCGTCAGCCAAAACTCACCGAAGCCGGCAGTGCCTTGCTGGAGGAGGCGCGGGAAGTGCTGCGCCAGTGCGAGCGACTCAACGGTCGGGCGCTGGCGATGATGCGCGGGCAGGAGGCTCGTCTGCGGGTGGCTCAGGATGAGGCGATGCCCTACCAGCCGATCATCGAAAGCTTCGAAGCACTGGGCGAGCAATTTCCCAGCCTTGAAGTGCAATTGACCAGCGCGGCCCAGGGTGATGTGGCGCGCAAACTGGTGGAGCGTCGGGCCGATCTGGGGTTGCTGTTTTATCACGACCAGATTCCCGAAGCGCTTGAGCGGCGCGTGCTGGGCAGCGTTGAAATGGTTACGGTCTGTGGCGTCGGGCATCCGTTGGCGGCGAACGCTGCCGTGAACTGTCAGGAACTGGCGCAGCATCGACAGCTGCTGATGTCCACGCAGTCCAGTGTCTACCCCGGCAGCGAGCCGGCCAGCCCGCAAGTCTGGCGGGCCGACAGCTTCTACGTGATGGCCGAATGGCTGGTGCGGGGCCTCGGCTGGGCCTGGCTGCCGCGACACGTGGTGCAATACCCGGCGTATCAGAATTTGATGGTCGAACTGGTCAGCGAATGGACACCGCCGGCGCTGGTGGTGGAATTGGTCTGGCGGCGCGACGAACCCCTTGGCCCGGCGGCTCGCTGGCTGGCGGAACGTTTTGCCGTGCACTTGCAGGCGATCGGCGAGAAAAGCCGATAAACTCCGCCGCCATGAATAGAACTCTCTACACCGCGCTGTTTTACCTGGGGCTGCCACTGGTAGCGATTCGGCTATGGTTGCGCTCGCGCAAGGCGCCGGCGTATGCCAAACGCATCGGCGAGCGTTTCTCCCTCGGGTTGCCAGCGATGAAGCCGGGCGGCATCTGGGTACACGCGGTGTCGGTGGGCGAAAGCATTGCCGCAGCGCCGATGATTCGCGCGTTGCTGCAACACTATCCGGCGCTGCCGATCACCGTGACCTGCATGACCCCGACCGGCTCCGAACGCATCCAGGCGATGTTCGCCAGCGAGCCGCGCATCCAGCACTGTTATTTGCCTTACGACTTGCCGTGCGCAGCGGCGCGATTTCTGGACCGGGTCCGGCCAACACTGGCGGTGATCATGGAAACCGAACTCTGGCCCAACCATATCCATCAATGCGCCAAACGCGGGATTCCCGTCGCTCTGGCCAATGCACGACTATCCGAGCGTTCGGCCAAAGGCTATGGCCGTTTCGGCAAGCTGACCCAGCCGATGCTCGCCGAGATGAGTCTGTTCGCGGTGCAGACCGAAGCCGAAGCCCAGCGCTTCCGTGAGTTGGGCGCCCGTGCAGAAACCGTTGAAGTGACCGGCTCGATCAAGTTCGACCTGACCATTGATCCGCAATTGCTCCTGCGCGCCGCTGAGCTCCGCGGGCAATGGCAGGCTCAGGAGCGTCCGGTGTGGATCGCCGCCAGTACTCACGACGGTGAAGACGAAGTGGTGCTGGCGGCGCATCGGCAGTTGCTGGCCGGTCATCCCGATGCGTTGCTGATTCTGGTGCCGCGTCACCCGGAGCGATTCAACTCGGTGTTCGACCTGTGCAAGCAGCAGGGTTTCGCCACGGTCCGTCGTTCCACCGGCGAGCCGGTGACCGCAGGGACTTCGGTGTTGCTTGGCGACACCATGGGCGAGTTGCTGTTTCTTTATGCCTTGGCTGATAGCGCGTTTGTCGGCGGCAGTCTGGTGCCGAACGGTGGCCATAACCTGCTGGAGCCCGCCGCCCTGGCGAAACCGGTGCTCAGTGGGCCACACCTGTTCAACTTCCTCGAGATCGCCGCGCAGTTGCGCAGCGCCGGCGCGTTGCAGGAGGTGGAGGATGCCGAAGGGCTGGCCCTGGCCGTGCAGCGACTGTTCGAATTGCCGCGCGATGCGCAGCGGATGGCGCAGGCGGGGTTGAAGGTGATGCGCACCAATCAGGGCGCGTTGCAGCGGTTGCTGGAGGGGTTGGGGCGGTTGATCGACAAGCCCTGAGTCTGTCACTGAAATAGTGTGGCGAGGGAGCTTGCTCCCGCTCGACTGTGAAGCAGTCGTGAAATCAGCCGTTGCGGTCTATCTGACAGACCGCGTGCTCAGGGTTTGGGGCCACTTCGCAGCCCGGCGGGAGCAAGTTCCCTCGCCACAGGTTAGCCCTGCCGCAACGCTCCCTCAGGGCCGGGCTTTGAGCTGCTCTGCCGCAGCCTTGGCCAGATCCGGTGGCAGGAAGTCCTTGTCCGGGTTGTAGTCGGCCTTGAGATAGCGCTTCAGATCCTGCAAATCCCCCGGGTTCAACGTACCGGCGGCCTGCTTCAGGCGCAGGTTGTCGAGGATGTAGTCGTAGCGGGTGTTGTTGTAATTGCGCACCGAGGTGTACAGCTGACGCTGGGCATCGAGCACATCAACGATGTTTCGCGTGCCCACCTGATAACCGATTTCGGTCGCTTCCACTGCGCTCTGGTTGGAGATGATCGACTGTTTGCGCGCCTGTACCTGTTCCACATCGGTGTTCACCGCGCGGTGCAGGTTGCGGGTGTTTTCCACCACTTGCCGACGCAGGCCTTCACGCTGTTGTTCAGTCTGGTCCAGGCGCGAGTACGACTCGCGCACCTGCGAACTGGTCAGCCCGCCGCTGTAGATCGGGATGTTCAGTTGCAGGGCCAGCGTGCGCTGCTCGACGGGGCCGCCATAAGACTGGCGGAAGGCATTCGGGTTGCTGAAACCGAAGGCGTCGTTGTCGCCTTTCTCATACTTGGCCACCGCATCCACCGTGGGCGCGTGGCCAGCCTTGCGCTGCTTGAGGGTTTCTTCGGCAGCGCTGACCGCGTAGTTGCTGGCCAGCAGATTCAGGTTCTGTTTGGCAGCGGTGTCGACCCAGGCCTTGGCGTCGTTCGGGGCCGGCGGCAGGATCGGCAAGGTGTGGACGATGCCCTGGATCGAGTTGTACTGACGGTTGGTCAGGGTGATCAACGCTTCAAATGCATCATCCACCTGGCGCTGGGCAACGATCCGGTTGGCCCGTGCCGTGTCGTAACTGGCTTGCGATTGCAGCACGTCGGTCTTGTCCGACAGGCCGACATCGAAGCGCTCGTTGGACTGGTCGAGCTGGCGCTTGAATGCCGCTTCTTCAGCCTTGGTCGAGGCCAGGGTGTCCTGGCTGCGCAGCACGTTGAAGTAGTTTTCAGCGGTTTGCAGAATCAGGTTTTGCTCGGTCGCCGAGAGTTGCAGGGCTGCCTGCTCATTGACGTCCTTGGCGGCCTGATACTGGAACCAGCGATCGGCACGAAACAACGGCTGAGCCAATGTCGCCTGATAGGAGTTGGCGCTGCGGTTGGCGATGGCCGCCGGTTGATCGATGTCGGTGCGCACGTTGGCCACCTGGGCGCCGCCGGAGATATTCGGCAGCAGGCCGGCGCGGGCCTGGGGCACGACTTCTTTCTGGGCGCCGTACTGGGCGCGGGCGGCGGCCAGGTCGGCGTTGTTGTCCACCGCTTCCTGGTAGACGCTGACCAGATCGGTATTGGTCGATAAGGGCGCTTCTGCTGCCCAGGCCATTCCATTGGAAGCACAAGACACGGCAAGGGCCAGTGAAAGTTTGCGCAGCATGCGGCCATCCCTAAAAATTACGCTGATAATTTGAGCGCCAAAGGTACGGCGCAGGCCACGTAGCGTCAATGCGCTGCATGGCCGATGCGAGTGTAGTTGCACGCTCGTTCCGCAACAATCCTGTAATTGCGCCATTCATCATGGTGTTTACAGCGGTGTTGGCGTTCTTTGCCACTTGTGTCTAGACTGGCCGGGTTCTTGTCGGGGTGCCTTGCTATGAGGCTGAGATCGAATAATTTCGGATCCCGTTGAACCTGATCAGGTTAGCGCCTGCTCTCGTCACCCGGCGAGTCCTCTTGTGCTTCGTCCGGGATGTTGTTCGACAATCGAACACCCCTCGAGCACTGAGCACAGCACCAACAGCGATGTCATGGCTGATTGGTCGCGTCCATTCGTTACAGGTTCGCTCCGACAAAATTCCACTGCCTGGAAGCTGTCTGGAGAGCCCGTGATGACGATAAAATTAAAAAACACTACGAACCTGAGTGACTCGGCCCAAGTCGATCAACAATCGGTTCAGCCGTTTACCCGTTCGCAAAAAATCTATGTCCAGGGCTCTCGTCCGGACATCCTCGTGCCGATGCGCGAAATCAGCCTCGACGTGACCCCGACCGACTTCGGCGGCGAGATCAACGCGCCGGTGGTGGTGTACGACACCTCGGGCCCGTACACCGATCCCAACGTCATCATCGATGTGCGCAAAGGCCTGGCCGATGTGCGTTCGCCGTGGATCGAATCCCGTGGCGACACCGAGCGGCTGCCGGGCTTGAGTTCCAACTTCGGCCAGGAACGCCTCGCCGATGCCGAGCTGACCAAGCTGCGTTTCGCCCACGTCAACAACCCGCGCCGCGCCAAGGCCGGGGCCAACGTCAGCCAGATGCACTACGCGCGCAAAGGCATCATCACCGCCGAGATGGAATACGTCGCCATCCGCGAGAACATGAAGCTCGAAGTGGCCCGTGCCGCCGGGTTGCTGGACCAGCAACACGCCGGTCACAGCTTCGGCGCCAGCGTACCGAAAATCATCACCCCCGAATTCGTCCGTGACGAGATCGCCCGCGGTCGCGCAATCATTCCGGCCAACATCAACCACACCGAACTGGAACCGATGATCATCGGCCGTAACTTCCTGGTGAAGATCAACGGCAACATCGGCAACAGCGCCTTGAAGAAGTGGCGAAACTGACCTGGGGCATTCGCTGGGGTTCGGACACGGTCATGGACCTGTCCACTGGCAAGCACATTCACGAAACCCGCGAGTGGATCATCCGCAACTCGCCGGTGCCGATCGGTACCGTGCCGATCTACCAGGCCCTGGAAAAAGTCGGCGGCGCTGCCGAAGACCTCACCTGGGAGCTGTTCCGCGACACGCTGATCGAACAGGCCGAGCAGGGCGTCGACTACTTCACCATCCACGCCGGCGTGTTGCTGCGCTACGTGCCGCTGACCGCCAAGCGCGTGACCGGCATCGTTTCCCGTGGCGGTTCGATCATGGCCAAGTGGTGCCTGGCGCACCACAAAGAGAACTTCCTCTACACTCATTTCGAAGACATCTGCGAAATCATGAAGGCCTACGACGTCAGCTTCTCGCTGGGCGACGGCCTGCGTCCGGGCTCGATTGCCGACGCCAACGACGCTGCGCAATTCGGTGAGCTGGAAACCCTCGGCGAGCTGACCAAGATTGCATGGAAGCACGACGTGCAATGCATGATCGAAGGCCCCGGCCACGTGCCGATGCAGTTGATCAAAGAGAACATGGACAAACAGCTCGAGTGCTGCGACGAGGCGCCTTTCTATACCCTCGGTCCTCTGACCACCGACATTGCGCCGGGCTACGACCACATCACCTCGGGTATCGGTGCGGCCATGATCGGCTGGTTCGGTTGCGCCATGCTCTGCTACGTGACGCCGAAGGAGCACTTGGGCCTGCCGAACAAGGATGACGTGAAGACCGGGATCATCACCTACAAGATCGCCGCGCATGCTGCCGATCTGGCGAAGGGACATCCGGGCGCGCAGATTCGCGACAATGCCTTGAGCAAGGCGCGCTTCGAATTCCGTTGGGAAGACCAGTTCAACCTGGGCCTGGATCCGGACACCGCCCGTTCGTATCACGATGAAACCCTGCCGAAGGATTCGGCCAAGGTCGCGCATTTCTGTTCGATGTGCGGGCCAAAATTCTGCTCGATGAAAATCACCCAGGAAGTCCGTGAATACGCGGCCAACCAGCGGATCGAAACCGTCGATGCCGAAGTCGCCCAGGGATTGGCGGAACAGGCCGAGCGGTTCAAGCAGGAAGGCAGTCAGCTGTACAAGAAGGTTTGACCTGACCTGAAAAGGTGGGGCCTGTAAGGGCCTCATCGCCAGCAGGCTGGCTCCCACACTGGATTTGGGGTGTTCACAAGTCCCCTGTGGGAGCCAGCCTGCTGGCGATAGCGATCCACACAACAACAAATGTCCCTCTGAGATAACACCCCTTGAGCATTCAACCCAGCACTTATTCCCCTGACATCGCGGTGCCGACCGACAAGCGTGTCTTCGGCGGACGCGATCTGTTTTCCCTGTGGTTTTCCCTCGGCATCGGCCTGATGGTTTTGCAGACCGGCGCATTGCTCGCGCCAGGTCTTGGCCTGTCCGGTTCGCTGTTGGCGATCTTCCTCGGCACGCTGGTCGGCGTTCTGCTGCTCGCCGCTGTCGGCGTGATCGGCAGTGACACCGGCCTGTCGTCGATGGCCGCGCTCAAGCTCAGCCTCGGCAAGCGTGGCGCGAGCCTGCCCGCGGTGCTGAACCTGCTGCAACTGATCGGTTGGGGCTCGTTCGAAATCATCGTGATGCGCGACGCTGCCAGCCTGCTTGGCGCCCGTGCGTTCAGCGAAGGCAGTCTGTTCACCAGTCCGCTGCTCTGGACGTTGTTCTTCGGTGCCTTGGCGACTTTGCTGGCTGTCAGCGGTCCGTTGACCTTCGTGCGGCAGATACTGCGTAAGTGGGGCATCTGGCTGTTGCTGGCGGCGTGTATCTGGCTGACCTGGAACCTGTTCGCCAAGGCCGACCTGGCCGCGTTGTGGGCGCAGGCTGGTGACGGTTCGATGCCGTTCGCGGTGGGCTTCGACATTGCTATCGCGATGCCGCTGTCGTGGCTGCCGCTGATTGCCGACTACTCGCGTTTCGGCAAGCGGGCGAAGAACGTTTTCGGCGGTACGGCGATCGGCTTCTTTATCGGTAATTTCTGGCTGATGAGCCTGGGCGTGGCCTACACCCTGGCGTTCGCGCCGAGCGGTGAAGTGAACGCCTTGCTGTTGGCCTTGGCGGGTGCGGGCCTGGGGATTCCGCTGCTGCTGATTCTGCTCGATGAGTCGGAAAATGCGTTTGCCGACATTCATTCGGCGGCCGTCTCCAGCGGGATTCTGTTGCGCTTGAAAGTCGAGCACCTGGCGTTGGCCATTGGTGTGGTCTGCACCCTGATCGCCTTGCTGGCGCCGTTGGCTCAGTACCAGAACTTCCTGTTGTTGATCGGTTCGGTGTTTGCGCCGCTGTTCGGCGTGGTGCTGGTGGATCACTTCATCTTGCGCAAACGCAGTGCTCGTGTGGCGTCAGCTGCATTGCGCTGGCCGGCGTTGCTCGCCTGGTTGGGCGGGGTGAGCACCTATCACTTGCTGGCCAATCTGTATCCGGACATCGGCGCAACCCTGCCGTCGTTGATTCTGGCAGGGCTGCTGCAGCTGGTGCTGGGCCGGGCCTTCAGTTACGGCCGGGAAACAGCTCGGGCTTGAGAATGCCGTTCAGGCGCGGGTAGGGGATCTTCAATTCGACGTGGCCCAGCGCGTAAGGCGCGATGGTGCTCACTTCGTACTTGAGGATCACCCCGCCGTAGGTCAGCGCCACGTTCTGGGTTTTCTGGAACGGCCACTGCTTCACGAACTCCGGTTCCTGATCGAGCTTGGTGCTGATCAGCCAGCTGTTGTGCGCCACCTGCGCCGCTTTCCAGAATGCTTCTTCCTGCCCCGGCACCAACATGTCGGACAAGGTCAGCACTTTATGCTGCTGGCGCGAATAGTTGATGAAACTGCGACCCGGCGTGCCATGCGCACCGCCGGTGTCCAGGTAGCTGGAAAACTCAACGATCACCAAGCCGTCATGCTGCTCACGTACTTTCGCTTGCAGGTAACTGCTGTAGCGCGGGCCGGCAGTGCGCAAAAACTCATCGCGATAAGCCGCCAGCGTCGGTGCCGCGGGGGCGTCGGGTGAGGTGCGGGTCATTTGCAGCAGGCGTTTTTCGACGATGCCGTCAAGCTGAGGCTCGGCGGGAAAGCGCAGCGTATCAATGTTTACCAGCGGGCACTCGGGTGTGGTGCAGCCCGGTTTCAGCGTTTCGGTCGCGTCGCGGGTGGTTTCCAGCGGCGCCCGGTAGTTGGGCTGGAACAGACTCTGGCAAGCGCCCAGGGTCAGGGCGATTGCGGCCACGGAGGCGATTTTAAAAAGCGACATGGGCGTCCTTCATAAAACAGGGAAAGGCGAAAAGTTAACCGCTTCGACTCTCAACGAAGCAGTCAGTTCGCCACTAAGCTAATTAGAGTTGGTTTCGCCCTCACCGTCTATCCCGCTGACGGGAAAGGGGCTGCATCAAACGTCACGGGCGCGTTAGGATGGCGCGAAGTCGAGGCAGGAGCCTCGCTGCACATACGAGGATAGTCATGACTGATTTTGCCAACGCCATTCCGACCGCCGTCGATATCGTCCGGCGCGAAAAGTGCTACGAGGGCTTTTACAAGCTTGATCGTGTGCACTTGCGCCACGAGTTGTTCGCCGGTGGCATGAGCCGCGAAATCAATCGTGAAGTGTTTGTTCGCCACGATGCCGTCTGCGTGCTGCCTTACGACCCGCAGCGTGACGAAGTGGTGCTGATCGAGCAGTTTCGCGTCGGTGCCATGGGCAAGACCGATAACCCGTGGCTGATCGAGCTGGTCGCCGGTCTGATCGACAAGGATGAAGTGCCGGAAGAGGTTGCTCACCGCGAAGCGCAGGAGGAAGCTGGGCTTGTATTCGGGGCGCTGTGGCCGATGACCAAATATTTTCCATCGCCGGGCGGCAGCAATGAATTCGTGCATTTGTACCTGGGGCGTTGCGAGACAACCGGGGTCGGCGGCCTGCATGGGCTGGAGGAAGAAGCAGAAGATATCCGCGTTTCGGTCTGGGCGTTCGAAGACGCGCTGCAAGCCGTACGCGACGGACGTATTGCCAACGCGCCAAGCATCATTGCCTTGCAGTGGCTGGCTTTGAATCGCGTTGAAGTGAGGGGGCTATGGTCGTAAACAAGCTGCGCGATCGTTACAGGGTCGACCTCGTGGGGCTGCAAGCCTCTTGCGAGGCCAACTACGCGCGCCTGATGCGACTGTTGCCGGACATGCGCAACGAACCGGCGGCGCGGCGCATTGCCGTGACCCATGGCGAGCAGATGCTCGGCGTGCTGGCGCTGGAAGTACTGCAGGTCTGTCCGTATACCACCACCCTGCAGGTGCGCCAGGAGCACAGCCTGCCGTGGTTGCCGGTGCCGCAACTGGAAGTGCAGGTCTATCACGACGCCTGCATGGCCGAAGTGGTCAGCGCCGAACATGCGCGACGCTTTCGCGGCATCTATCCTTACCCGAACGCCGCGATGCATCAGCCGGACGAAAAGGCCCAGCTGAACATGTTTCTGGGGGAGTGGCTGAGCCATTGCCTGGCGCTGGGGCACGAGTACGAAGTCGTTCGTTGACGTTGTTGTGAACTGCGTCAGGTTCGCGCGTTTCCTCTTTTGACCATCCCCCAGCATAATTGCGGCACTTCATCATCCCGTGATTCAGCCCTGGGAGATCGCCTTGCCGAGCGTATCCACATTGACCACCGCCGATCCGGCGTTGCTGGTGCAACTGTCCGACAGCCATCTGTTTGCCGAGCCCGACGGTACGTTGCTGGGCATGAATACGCGCGACAGCCTGCAAAAGGTCATCGAGCTGGTCAGGCTGCAACAGCCGCAGATCAATCTGATCATCGCCAGTGGCGACCTTTCCCAGGACGGGACGCTGGAGTCGTACCAGCAGTTTCGCGACCTGACCCGACAGCTCGATGCACCGGCGCGCTGGATTCCTGGCAATCACGATGAACCGCAGATCATGGCCGAAGCCGCGACTCACAGCGCTTTACTGGAACCAATGGTGGATATCGGCAATTGGCGCGTCACCTTGCTTGATTCCGCGGTGCCCGGTTCGGTGCCGGGGTATCTGCAGGATGAGCAACTGCAACTGCTGGCCCGCTCGTTGAGCGAGGCGCCCGAGCGGCATCATCTGGTGTGTTTCCATCATCATCCGGTGCCGATCGGGTGTGCGTGGATGGAGCCGATCGGGTTGCGCAATCCAGAGGCGCTGTTCGCGGTGCTGGATCGGTTCCCGCAGGTGCGCGCTGTCTTGTGGGGGCATGTGCACCAGGAAATTGATCAGGATCGTAATGGCGTACGCCTGTTCGCCTCGCCTTCTACCTGCATTCAGTTCGAGCCGGGGAGCGAGGATTTCAAGGTGGGGGAGCAGGCGCCGGGATATCGATGGTTGCGGCTGTTGCCGGATGGGCAGATTGAAACCGGCGTGGAGCGTGTAACTGGCTTTGATTTCACGGTCGATTATGGCTCCAACGGCTACTGAATATCTGCGGTGCTGCCATCGCCAGACGGCTGGCTCCCACTCTGCGTCGTGCACAAATCCCTGTGGGAGCCAGCCTGCCGTCGATGGCGTCCGCTCAGACGATATCAATTCCACGGATATCCCCGATTCCCCCGACACCCTGTAAACTCCGCCTTCTTTACCCGACGCACAGGGAGTTCAAATGTCCGGTTCGATCCTTTATATCCACGGTTTCAACAGCGCGCCTTCGTCGAAAAAAGCCACGCAGTTGATCGAAGTGATGGAGCGTCTGGGCTTGAGCGATCACCTGCGCGTTCCAGCCTTGCATCACCATCCGCGCGAAGCCATCGGTCAGCTGGAACAGGCGATTGCCGAACTGGGGCGGCCACTGCTGGTCGGCAGCTCACTCGGCGGCTACTATGCGACTCACTTGGCCGAGCGCCATGGCCTCAAGGCCCTGTTGATCAATCCTGCCGTCAGTCCGCACCGGATGTTCGACGGGCACCTGGGGACACAGAAAAACCTGTATACCGATGAGGCCTGGGAATTGACCCACGACCACGTGACGGCCCTGGCCGAGCTGGAAGTGCCGGCGCCCCGGGACCCGCAGCGTTATCAGGTGTGGTTGCAGACTGGTGATGAAACACTGGATTATCGCCTCGCCCAGCAGTATTACCGGGCTTGTGCCTTGCGCATCCAGGCCGGCGGCGACCATGGTTTCCAGGGTTTTGCCGAGCGATTGCCGGCAATGCTGAGTTTTGCCGGCATCGGCGCAGATTTGTATCAGGCGATTGATTTCACTGCACTTTGATCCTTGCCTCTTATTCACAGAACATTGACGACGAGACCCCATGGCCACTCCCAGCGCTAGCTCTTATAACGCAGACGCCATCGAAGTCCTCTCGGGCCTCGACCCGGTGCGCAAACGCCCCGGCACCAGTCGGCCGAATCACCTCGCCCAGGAAGTCATCGACAACAGCGTCGACGAAGCCTTGGCCGGGCACGCGACTTCGGTGCAGGTCATCCTGCACGCCGATCACTCCCTGGAAGTCAGCGATGACGGTCGTGGCATGCCGGTGGACATTCACCCGGAAGAGGGTGTTTCCGGGGTCGAGCTGATCCTCACCAAGCTTCATGCGGGTGGCAAGTTTTCCAACAAGAACTACCAGTTCTCCGGCGGCCTGCACGGGGTGGGTATTTCGGTGGTCAACGCCTTGTCGACCGAAGTCCGCGTGCGCGTAAAGCGTGACGGCAACGAATACCAGATGACTTTCGCCGACGGTTACAAGAAGACCGAACTGGAAGTGGTCGGCACCGTCGGCAAACGCAACACCGGCACCAGCGTATTCTTCGCCCCGGACCCGAAATACTTCGACTCCCCGAAATTCTCCATCAGCCGCCTCAAGCACGTACTCAAGGCCAAGGCCGTTCTGTGCCCGGGGCTGCTGGTCAGTTTTGAAGACAAGGCCACCGGCGAGAAAGTCGAATGGCATTACGAAGACGGTCTGCGCTCCTATCTGGTCGACGCGGTCAGCGAATTCGAACGCCTGCCGGACGAGCCGTTCTGCGGCAGCCTGGCCGGCAACAAGGAAGCGGTCGACTGGGCGCTGCTGTGGTTGCCGGAAGGTGGCGACAGCGTGCAGGAAAGCTACGTCAACCTGATCCCGACGGCCCAGGGCGGTACCCACGTCAACGGTTTGCGCCAGGGCTTGCTCGATGCCATGCGCGAGTTCTGCGAATTTCGCAGCCTGCTGCCGCGCGGCGTGAAGCTGGCGCCGGAAGACGTCTGGGAACGCATCGCCTTCGTCCTGTCGATGAAAATGCAGGAACCGCAATTCTCCGGCCAGACCAAAGAGCGGCTGTCGTCCCGTGAAGCGGCGGCGTTTGTTTCCGGTGTGGTCAAGGACGCGTTCAGCCTGTGGCTCAATGCGAACCCGGAAACCGGCATGCTCCTGGCGGAACTGGCGATCAACAACGCCGGCCGTCGCCTGAAGGCGAGCAAGAAGGTCGAGCGCAAGCGCATCACGGCGGGACCGGCACTGCCAGGCAAGCTCGCCGACTGCGCCGGGCAGGACCCGATGCGTTCCGAGTTGTTCCTGGTGGAAGGTGACTCCGCCGGCGGTTCCGCCAAACAAGCACGGGACAAAGAGTTTCAAGCCATCCTGCCGTTGCGCGGCAAAATCCTGAACACCTGGGAAGTCGACGGCAGTGAAGTGCTGGCCAGCCAGGAAGTGCACAACATTGCCGTGGCGATCGGTGTCGATCCGGGTGCGGCGGACATGAGCCAGCTGCGTTACGGCAAAATCTGCATCCTCGCCGACGCCGACTCCGACGGTTTGCACATTGCTACGCTGTTGTGCGCGTTGTTCGTCCAGCATTTCCGTCCGTTGGTGGATGCCGGTCACGTCTACGTCGCGATGCCGCCGCTTTACCGTATCGACCTCGGCAAAGAGATTTACTACGCCCTCGACGAAGCCGAGCGCGATGGCATTCTCGACCGTCTGGTGGCCGAGAAGAAACGCGGCAAGCCTCAGGTCACCCGATTCAAAGGCCTGGGTGAAATGAACCCGCCGCAACTGCGCGAAACCACCATGGACCCGAACACCCGGCGTCTGGTGCAGCTGACCCTGGACGATTTCGAAGCGACGTCGGAAATGATGGACATGTTGCTGGCGAAGAAGCGCGCCGGTGACCGTAAATCCTGGCTCGAATCCAAAGGCAACCTGGCCGAGGTTCTTGGCTGATGCGGGTTGGCCTTGCCCTGGCATGTGCGTTACTTCTGACCTCTGTTTCGGCGTTCGCCGAACCGGCACCGGAGTTGCGCCTGTTGTCCGAACATCCCGTGGAGGGCATGCGCGGCGGCAACCTGTCGGGGCTGGCGCAGTGCGGCAAGGATTTGTGGACGATTTCCGATCGCGACGACGATCAGATCTACCGACTCGAGACCGGCGATACGGTCTGGCAGGCGGAAACCGTACGTATCGGTGTGCCGCCTGTGCCGGACAGCGGTTTGCCCTGGGGTTTGCGTTCGCGGACGTGGGCGGCGTCGTTCGTGCGGGGCGGGGATCTGGATTTCGAAGGCATCACCTGCGACAACGCCGGCAATCGCTACATCGTCAGCGAGTCCCACGCAGCGGTACTGCAAGTGCCGCCCGTTGGGCCGACGTCCTGGCTGAAGATCTCGCCGATGCTGGTTCGCGAAGCCCGGGCCAGTGGCATGTTGTTGCACTTCAACGCATTGTTCGAAGGTCTGGCGATCAACCCGGCCGGCGATCAATTGTGGTTGGCCGCCGAACGTGAGCGCCGTGGCCTGTTGTTGATCAAGCGTCAGCAAACGGTCTGGGATTGCGACGGCGGTTGTGTACTGCTGAGCGAAGCCGGCATGGAAATGCAGCCGGCGAAATTTCCCAAGGCCAGGGCAGTGTCGCGCGACTTTGCCGACCTGTCGTTGTTCAACGGCAAGCTGTTTACCCTTGAGCGCAATGCGTTCGAAATTTGCCGCCGTGACGCGGTGACCGCCAAGGTCGAGCGTTGCTGGTCGTTTGCCGACGAAGCCTTGCAGGATAACCGTCGTTATCCACAGGGCTATGGCCTGACGGAAGCACTGATCGTCGACGCCGATGGCGCCTGGGTCGGCATCGACAACAACGATGGTGCCCGTGCTGATGGCGAGTACCGCCCGATTGTCTGGCGCTTCGCCGCGCCTGAAGGTGGCTGGAGTGCCAAGCCGTGACGCCGCAAACGCCCGGGAAACGCGCGGGTCGGGTGTTCATGGTGCTGGCCTGGTGCGCAGCGCTGTTTCTGGCGACGCGGTTTTTCGGCCAATGGGAGGAGCGTCAGCAAAATCCCAATGTCGTCGTCAGCTCGGAACAGGGCGAAGGTTTTATCGAAGTGAAACTGGCGAGCAACACCCAGGGGCACTTCGTCGCCAGCGGCCAGATCAACGGCCAGCCGGTGGATTTCATGCTGGATACCGGGGCAACCGATGTGGCGATCCCGGCAGAAATGGCCGAACGGCTGACACTTGAAAAAGGCTTCGGGGTGACCCTGAGCACCGCCAACGGTCGTACCGAGGGTTATCGAACCCGTGTCGACCGGCTGCAACTGGGCGACATCGTGCTGCGTGATGTGCGCGCCATCGTCGTGCCAGGCCTTGATGGCAAGCAAGTGCTGCTCGGTATGAGTGCACTGAACAAACTTGAATTTACCCAGCGCGGTGGCACCATGCTGCTGCGCCAGACAACGAACCGATGAGGCCCGCATGAGCGACTCCCTTGATCTCAG
>LNAP01003721.1_pt1 | contig 20436 bp, 19 predicted proteins | sample 602601 | NCBI WGS metagenome assembly LNAP01 (sample SAMN02440304, study PRJNA202911) | soil metagenome | biome: Subtropical and temperate rainforests or woodlands; isolation source: soil samples (1 kg each in a 20% v/v slurry with milli Q water) were... ...
GGTCCCACGCCGCCGCACCGCGCCGCACGCCGGTGCCGCGCTCGACGGCGAACACGCTCACGCGTGCACCGGCGATCGGCAGGTTGTTGGTGAAGTTGCCGCTGGCCGGCGCCAGAGCGTTCAGGCCCATGCCCGTCACGCGGCCTGACAGCGCGATCACCGATTCGGCTGCGGGCTGCAGCGTGCGGGGCGCCGTGCCGGTGAGGAAGCGCCACATGGCGTCGAAGGCCGCCGGCGAGAAGGCGGTCTCGCGGTGGTCGGCGCGTGGCAGCACGAGGTTGGTCGCGCCCTTCAGCGCGGGGCCGTCGTGGCCGACATTCGTCGGCTTGCCCGGTGCGCCGATCCAGGTGCCTTCGGGTTGCGCGTACTTGTCGTTGTTGTCGGAGCGCAGCGTGAGCCAGTGCACGCCCGGCGTCACCTCGTCGCCGTTCGGTCCCTTCGGTGCATTGAGCTGCTTCAGGAAGGGGGACAAGGCGGAGAACTCGCTGCCTTCGTTGAAGCCGGGGATCGCGAAGATGCCGTGCGCCGGGTTGCCGCCGAGCACGACGTGGCTCACCACGCGGTCGCCACCGCCGTTCTGCACATAGTTGCGGATCGTGTTGCCGCCGCGCGAGCTGCCGATGAGGATCACCTTGTCGGCCCGTGTGGCCTCCAGCACCCTGTCGACCTCGGCCTCGAGGAAGGCCATCGATTCGGCGGTCGAGCTGCGGCCGGGCTGTGCGATCGCGTCGTTGTCGCGGGCGAGCGGCATCGGCTGGTCGAAGGCGAAGAGGCGCTCGCGCGGCCAGCCGTTCGATTCGAAGCGCCAGATCGTCGTCTGCCAGAGCGCCGCCGAGTCCCCGTTGCCATGCACGAAGACGATCGGCGGGCGCAAGGCGGTCGTCGGCGTCACGGCACAGGCGGCGAGCATGGTGGTGGAGAGGCCGGCGGCCAGGAGGGTGCGTCGAGTGGGCATTGTGCCGTCATCCTATCCATGAAAAACGCCCGCCGGCGCGATGCGGGCGGGCGTGTCGCGCCGGGGCGCGGGCGACTCAGAACGTGTGAAGGCGCTGTGGCGAGCGCGGGGTGCGCAGCAGGTTCATCCGCACGTTCTCAGGCGAAGACGCCGGCGGTTTCTTCCATGCGGGCGGACACCTCGCCCAAGTGGCGCAGCGTGTCCCCGAAGGTCATCTCCATCTGGGTCAGGCGCTTGAAGTAGTGGCTCACGATGTACTCGTCGGTCACGCCGATGCCGCCGTGCAGCTGCACCGCGTTCTGGCCGACGAAGCGCATCGAGACGCCCAGCTGGTACTTGGCGCGCGCCATCGCCTGGCGGCGTTCTGCGGCCGGTGCATTGAGCTTGAGGCTGGCGTAGTAGCTCATGGAGCGGGCCAGTTCGAGCTGCATCTTCATGTCGGCCACGCGATGGCGCAGCGCCTGGAAGGTGGCGATGGTCACGCCGAACTGCTTGCGTGTGTTCATGTACTCGACGGTGACGGCCAGGGTCTTGTCCATCACGCCCACGGCTTCGGCGCAGACGGCGGCGATGCCGATGTCGACCGCATGCTCGAGCGCCGTGAGGCCGTCGAGCGTGACGAGCGCGGCGGCCGCCTTGTCGAACACGACCTCGGCCGCACGGCCGCCGTCCTGCGTGCCGTAGCCGCGCGCCGCAACGCCGTCGGCGCTGCGCTCGACCAGGAAGAGCGCGATCTTGCCGTCGACCGTGGCGGGCACGAGGTAGGCGTCGGCCTGGTCACCGGCGGGCACCACACCCTTGGCGCCCGAGACGGTCCAGCCGTCGCCGGCCTTGGCGGCCTTGGCCTCGCACACGTCGAGCCGATAGCGCGCCTTGCGTTCCTGATGGGCCAGCACGACCAACGCCTCCCCACCGGCGATGCGCGGCAGCCAGGCGCCCTTCAGGTCGGCGCCGGCGTAGCCGCTGAGCACGCCGCCGGCGATCAACGTCTGCGCGAAGGGCTCGAGCACGATGCCGCGCCCCAGTTCTTCCATCACCACCATGCCGGCCACCGGCCCCATGCCGAGGCCGCCGTCGTCTTCGGCGATGTAGAGGCCGCCCAGGCCCAGCTCGGACAGTTCGTCCCACGCCTGGCGCGAGAAGCCACCCGCAGCCTCGATGCCGCGGCGGCGCTCAAAGTCATAGCCCTTGTCGACCCACTTGCGGACGGCGTCGCGCAGTTGTTCCTGATCGTCTGAAAAATCGAAATCCATGGTGTTGTCTCCTCAGCCGAGCACCGTCTGGGCGACGATGTTGCGTTGCACTTCGTTGGAACCGCCGTAGATGGTCGTCTTGCGCATGTTGAAATAGTTCGACGCGAGCGGCGCCAAGCCGACGTGGCCGCCAGGGAAGTCGCCCTGCCAGCCGGCGTGCATGGCCTCGCGGATCAACGGCAGCGAATAGGCGCCGCCGGCGAGCATCATCAACTCGGTGTAGCGCTGCTGGATCTCGCTGCCCTTGATCTTGAGCAGGCCGGCGATGTCGAGCGAGTTCTTGCCCGAGCTGGCGGCCGACAGCACGCGCAGCACCAGCATTTCGAGCGCGACCACATCGACTTCGAGCTTGGCGATCTCGTCGCGGAAGCGCGTGTCGGCCCACAGGCCCTCGGTCTTGGCGATGCGCTTGAGGCGTTCGAGCTCGCGCTTGGCGCGGTTCACGTCGGCGATGTTGGTGCGCTCGTGCGACAGCAGGTGCTTGGCGTAGGTCCAGCCCTTGTTCTCTTCGCCGATCAGGTTCTCGGCCGGCACCTCGACGTTGTCGAACCAGACTTCGTTCACCTCGACGCTGCCGTCGAGCAGCTTGATCGGGCGCACCGTGACGCCGGGCGATCTCATGTCGAGCAGCAGGAAGCTGATGCCGGTCTGCGGCTTGCCTTCGCTGCTGGTGCGCACGAGGTTGAACATCCAGTCGCCGTATTGGCCCAGCGTGGTCCAGGTCTTCTGGCCGTTGACGATGTACTTGTCACCCTTGCGCTCGGCCTTGGTCTTGAGCGATGCCAGGTCGGAGCCCGAACCGGGTTCGCTGTAGCCCTGGCTCCACCAGACTTCGCCGCTGGCGATGCCGGGCAGGAAGCGCTTGTGCTGCTCCGGCGAGCCGAAGGCCTGGATCACCGGCGCGACCATCACCGGGCCGAAGGGCACGATGCGCGGGGCGCCGGCCAGCGCGGTCTCTTCCTCGAACAGGTGGCGCTGCACGGCGGTCCAGCCGGGGCCGCCGAACTCCTTGGGCCAGCCGTAGCCCAGCCAGCCTTTCTTGCCCAGGATCTTGGCCCAGTTCTGCAAATCGTCGCGCGTCAGTTCGAGCGCGTTGTGCACCTTGTGGGAAATCTCGGTGGGGAGGTTCTCCTTGACCCAGGCGCGAATCTCTTCGCGGAACGTCTGTTCTTCGGGGGTGAAGCTCAAATCCATGCGTGCCTCGCTGTGTTGGTCCGTCGCCGCGAGGGAAGCGGCGTGTCTCCGGAGTCCGACTTTTTAGCACGGTCGTGCGCGGGGGAGGTGTCTGCGCTGCGACATGCCCCGATGCTGGCGTCTGCCGGTTCGACGCGTCGCGACGCACGGATAATCCCGCCTCCCATGAAGAACATCGTCATCCTGATCTCCGGCGAAGGCTCCAACATGGCGGCCATCGTGCGCGCCGCGGAGCAGGGGCGGTGGGCCGCGCGCTTCGACGCGCGCGTCGCCGCCGTACTGAGCAACCGGCCCGAGGCCGCTGGCCTGGCCTTCGCACGCGAGCGCGGCATCGCCACCGCCGCCATTTCGCACAAGGACTTCGCGACCCGCGAAGCCTTCGATGCCGCGCTGGCCGCGGCCATCGAGCCGCATGCACCGGCGTTGGTCGTGCTGGCCGGTTTCATGCGCATCCTGACGCCGGGCTTCGTCGAGCGCTATGTCGGGCGTCTGATCAACATCCACCCGTCGCTGTTGCCGGCCTTTCCGGGGCTGAACACGCACCAGCGGGCGATCGAGGCCGGCTGCCGGGTGGCCGGTGCCTCGGTGCATCTGGTCACGGCCGAACTCGACCATGGCCCGATTCTCGACCAGGCGGTGGTGCCGGTGCTGGCCGACGACACGCCGGCCACGCTGGCCGACCGCGTGCTGACGCAGGAGCACCGGCTCTACCCCCGGGCGATCGAGGGCTGGCTGCGCCGCGGTTGAGCGAGCGGGGCCGGCCGGATCACACCTTGCGAAAGCGCGGCTGCATCACGCCGTCGATGTCGACCGTCTCCAGGAACATGGCCGCCGGGCGCACCCACAGGCCGCGTTGCCCGTAGAGCGCGCGGTAGAGCGTCATCGGCTCCAGCGTCTCGCTGTGCCGCACCGTCCCGACGACCTCGTAGTCGCCGCCCTTGTAGTGGCGGTACAGGCCGTGCGGTGTTTCGATGAGGGGTGGCAGGTTGTCGTCGTTCATGGGCGGAAGGCTCGGAAAAAAGGTGATCGGCATTCTCGGGCCGGGCTTCGCGGGCGCGGCTGAGACAATCAGGGGATGCATCCCAAAGTCCTGTTGGAGGCCTGCGCCGATCTGGTCGGCCTCGTCTTGAAGTTCGATCACCCGGCCGATCAGGTCGTTTCCCGTTTCTTTCGCGATCACCGCGAGCTCGGCCCGCGTGAGCGCGCGACCCTGGCCGAGACCGTCTACACCGTGCTTCGCAAGAAGCTGCTGTTCGATCACCTGTCGCCCTCGGGCACCGGCTCGAAGGAGCGGCGCATGGCGATCCTGGGCTTTCACGGCCCGCGCGACTTCCTCAAGAGCGCCCTCAACGACGTGGAGAAACGCTGGCTCGACAACTGCGACGCCGTGCGCCCGGACGAGCTGCTGGAGCGTCACCGCCACAACCTGCCCGAGTGGCTGGTGGCGCCGCTGAAGGCGCAGCTGGGCGACGAGTTCTGGGCGCTGGCCGAGAGCCTGCAGCAGCCGGCGCCGCTGGACCTGCGGGTGAACACGCTGCACGACAAGCGCGCCGACGTCCAGAAGGAACTGGGGCTGGCGTCGATCAAGGCGGTGCCGACGCCGTTCTCGCCCTGGGGGCTGCGCATCGACGGCAAGCCGGCCCTGGCCAAGCTCGACGCTTTCACGCGCGGCGCCATCGAGGTGCAGGACGAGGGCTCCCAACTGCTGGCGCTGCTGCTGGACGCCAAGCGCGGCGAGATGGTGGTCGACTTCTGCGCCGGCGCAGGCGGCAAGACGCTGGCGATCGGCGCCACGATGCGCAGCACCGGCCGGCTCTACGCCTTCGACACCTCGGCGCACCGGCTCGATGCGCTCAAGCCGCGGCTGGCGCGCAGCAAGCTGTCGAACGTCCACCCGGCGGCGATCGCGCACGAGCGCGACGACCGCATCAAGCGGCTGGCCGGCAAGATCGACCGCGTGCTGGTCGATGCGCCGTGCTCGGGACTGGGCACGCTGCGCCGCAACCCCGATCTGAAATGGCGCCAGTCGCCGAAGGCCATCGAAGAGCTGACCGCGAAGCAGACCGCCATCCTGCAGAGTGCCGCGCGGCTGGTGAAGAGCGGCGGCCGGCTCGTCTATGCCACGTGCAGCGTGCTGCCGGAGGAGAACGAAGCCATCGCCGAGGCATTCTCGGCGGCCAACCCGGACTTCGAACTGCAGGATGCCGGCCCATTGCTGACGGGCCTGAAGGTGGAGGGGGCCGAGCGGCTGTGTGTCGGCGGGGAGGGTGCGCGCTATCTGCGTCTCTGGCCCCATCGGCACGCCACGGACGGTTTCTTCGCGGCGGTGTGGAACCGAAAGTAAGCGCAGCACTCCAAACTCAGGGAAAACGCCTGTCATATCAAGGATTTAGCCCCGTCCGTAGAGGGCTGGTCTTAAAATGATGGGTTACCTGAAGGCTGCACCTTCGTGCGCCATGGAGTATTGAAATCAATGTTGCTTCCTGACTCTGCCGTCCTGAGCGCGGCCATCGATTGGCTCGGACACGGCTTGTGGGACATCGCATGGTGGAAGATCGTGCTGTACACGCTCGTCACCACGCACATCACGATTGCCGGGGTCACGATCTTCCTGCATCGCACGCAAACCCATCGGGCCATGGATCTGGGCCCGATCCCTTCGCATTTCTTCCGTTTCTGGCTGTGGCTGGGCACGGGCATGGTGACCAAGGAATGGGTGGCCATCCATCGCAAGCACCACGCCAAGTGCGAAACCGAAGAAGACCCGCACAGTCCGCAGGTCAAGGGCATCGACGAGGTCATGTGGCGCGGCGCCGAGCTGTACCGCAAGGAATCGAAGAACAAGGAGACGATCGAGCGTTTCGGCCACGGCACGCCGGACGACTGGATCGAGCGCAACCTGTATTCGCGATTCAGCTGGCAGGGCGTGGGCCTGATGCTGGTGCTCAACCTCGCGCTGTTCGGTGCGGCGGGCGCGGCCGTGTGGGCCGTGCAGATGCTCTGGATCCCCTTCTGGGCGGCCGGCGTGGTCAACGGCATCGGTCACTACTGGGGCTACCGCAACTTCGAGGCGGCCGACGCCAGCACCAACCTGATCCCCTGGGGCATCATCATTGGCGGCGAAGAGTTGCACAACAACCACCACACGTACCCGACCTCGGCGAAGTTCTCGGTCAAGAAGTACGAGTTCGACATCGGCTGGGTCTATATCAGCCTGATGCAGAAGATCGGCTGGGCCAAGGTCAAGAAGCTGCCGCCGAAGCTACAGATGGGCGACGTGAAGCCGGTGGCAGACGAGAAGACGCTCGAGGCCCTGATCGCCAACCGCTATGAAGTGATGGCCGGTTATGCCCGTGAGATGCGTCGCACTACCCGCCACGAGCTGGAGGCGCTGAAGGCCAAGGGCGCCGATCTGTCGGTTCTGAAGGCGGCCAAGCGCTGGTTGCACCGTGACGACGACAAGGTGCCTGCCGCGGCCCGTACGCATCTTGTGCAGGCGCGCGAAGCGCACCCGGTGCTCGACAAGATGGTGACCATGCGTGAAGAGTTGCGCCAGCTGTGGCTCAATACCTCGCACTCGCGCGAGCAACTGGCGTCCGATCTGGCGGCCTGGTGCCGTCGCGCCGAGGAGAGCGGTATTGCCGGTCTGCGCGAGTTCTCCACGCGCCTGCGGGCGGCCCGCGCCTGAGCGCTGTCCGATCGGCTCCGGCCGGATAGCCAGAAAGCCGACCTGAGGGTCGGCTTTTTCATGGCTGCCTGCCGCCTCGTTGGCACCGGAACGTCGATCGATCGGGCAATAAAAAAGCCTGCTGAACCAGCAGGCTTTTCTGGGGGGGCGCGCTGAATTACTTCAGCTTGATTTCCTTGTACTCGACGTGCTTGCGCGCCTTCGGGTCGAACTTCATGATCGACATCTTTTCAGGCATCGTCTTCTTGTTCTTGCTGGTCGTGTAGAAATGGCCGGTACCCGCGGTGGATTCCAGCTTGATCTTCTCGCGTCCGCCTTTGCTCGTTGCCATGATTGCGCTCCTTAAGCTTGGCCGCGTGCGCGCAGGTCTGCGAGCACGGCATCGATGCCGTTCTTGTCGATCAGGCGCAATGCAGCGCTCGAAACACGCAGGCGAATCCAGCGGTTTTCGGTCTCGACCCAGAAACGACGGTATTGCAGGTTCGGCAGGAACCGGCGCTTGGTTTTGTTGTTGGCGTGGGAAACATTGTTCCCGACCATCGGGCCCTTGCCCGTGACGTCACATACGCGTGCCATGTGGACACTCTTTCATGAACAGCTGGCACCCTACAGGCCTGGCGGCCTTCGCAACAGCGTGTCGCGAGGGTGTTCTGCAGCTTGACCTCGCCAGAAACGGGTGGCGGTACCCCGGCTGCCGCTCGGCCCGCAACGGGCTTCGATTTCGGCAAAGCCTCGGATTATAGCCAGAAGCGTGGTGACATGGCCAGAACGGGTCGTGTGGCCATGTCGGCGGCTATTCCTGTTCGAGAAAGCGCTGGGCGTCCAGCGCCGCCATGCAGCCTGTCCCCGCGCTCGTGATCGCTTGGCGGTAGATGTGGTCCTGCACGTCGCCCGCCGCGAACACGCCGGGCACGCTCGTCATCGTCGCGAAGCCCTGCAGACCCGATTTCGTGACGATGTAGCCGTCCTTCATCTCCAGCTTGCCCTGGAAGATGTCGGTGTTGGGATGGTGTCCGATGGCGATGAAGCAGCCCTTGAGGTCGATCTGCTCGGTGGTGCCGTCGTCCGTGCTTTTCAGCCGGATGCCGGTCACGCCCGAGTCGTCGCCCAGCACTTCGTCCAGCACCTTGTGCGTCTTCAGCACAATCTTGCCTTCGGCCACCTTCTCGTTGAGTTTGTCCACGAGGATCGGCTCGGCCTTGAACTTGTCGCGCCGGTGCACCAGCGTGACCTTGCTGGCGATGTTGGACAGGTACAACGCTTCTTCGACGGCCGTGTTGCCGCCACCGATCACGCAGACTTCCTGCTCGCGATAGAAGAAGCCGTCGCAGGTGGCGCAGCCGGAAACACCGCGTCCCATGAAATGCTGCTCGGAGTCGAGCCCGAGGTACTTCGCCGAGGCGCCAGTGGCGATGATGAGGGCGTCGCAGGTGTAGGTGCCGCTGTCGCCCTTGAGCGTGAAGGGGCGCTTGCTGAAGTCGACCTCGCTGATGTGGTCGAACACGATTTGTGTCTTGAAGCGCTCGGCGTGTTCCAGAAAGCGCTGCATCAGTTCCGGGCCCTGCACGCCATGCACGTCCGCAGGCCAGTTGTCGACCTCGGTGGTCGTCATGAGCTGTCCGCCCTGCGCCATGCCGGTGATCAACAGGGGCTGCAGATTGGCGCGCGCCGCATAGACTGCAGCGGTGTAGCCGGCGGGACCTGAGCCCAAAATCAGGACCTTGGCGTGTTGTGTTGACGTCATAGATGGAAAACCTGTCGTTTTTCGTGTATCAGGGTGTACATTTTCAGGGGTGATTGCCTCTGAGTATCACCGTTCGGGTCCGCTCCGGGAGGGGACGTTTTCAATACGTGCGATTGTATGAATCCATCATGGATCGACTCGTGCGTTATCGGGGATTGATGAATGTCGATGCTGTCCAACCTTGAATTGCTGCGCCGAGTGCCCTTGTTCGCCGCACTGACACCCACCCAGTCGGCGAGCATCGCCGACGCAATTGTCAAAAAGCGTTTCAAGCGCGCGGAAGTCATCGTGGAGCAGGGCAAGAAGACCGACGCTCTCTACATCATCCTCACGGGACGCGCGCGGGTGATGAGCACCGACAGCCGCGGTCGCGAAGTGATCCTCGCGACGCTCCAGCCCGGCGACTACATCGGCGAGATGAGCCTGATCGATGACGAGCCGCACTCGGCCACCGTCCGCACCGAAATCCAGACCGACGTCCTCACGCTCGACCGCGAAGCGTTTTCCCGCTGCCTGCCCGAGAACTCGTCGATGTCGTACAACATCATGCGCGGCCTGGTGCAGCGCCTGCGCCACGCCGACCGCAAGATCGAATCGCTGGCGCTGATGGACGTCTATGGCCGTGTCGCGCGCTCGCTGATCGAGTTCGCGGTCGACGACGGGCAGGGCAACCTGAAAATCCGCGACAAGATCTCCCGCCAGGACCTGGCCAAGATGGTCGGCGCTTCGCGCGAGATGGTCAGCCGTGTCATGAAGGACCTCGAAGAGCGCGGTTTCGTCCAGACACAAGCCGATGGCTCGATGCTGGTCAAGGATCGGCTCTCCTCGCTGGCCTGACGCCGCGGTGGGCATCCGGCCCCGCCGCCCTTTGCGCAAACGCCACGCCCGGCGCATGTCTGCGCCGTTTTCCGTTGTAGTCTCCATGCGCCCGCGGTTCTTTTCGGCCGTCGGGGCATTGCGCTGCCCATGACCTATTCCTTGAACACTCTCCAGTCCTCGACCGCGGGCGATCCGCCGGTGCGCGTGCGCGCCCTGCGCTTCGCGCATGAAATCACCCTGATCGCCGGCTTCGTCGTCCTGATGTTCTGGCTGATCGCGATGCTCAGCTACACGCCCTCCGATGCGGCCTGGTCGACCTCGGGCACCGGCGGCGAGGTGAAGAACTGGGCTGGCCGCATCGGCGCATGGATCGCCGATGGCAGCTATTTCCTCGGCGGTTACTCGATCTGGTGGGCATTGGCGGCCGGTCTGCGCGTTTGGTTGTCGTCGCTCGCCGGATGGCTGCGTGGCGGCGAAGCCGGCGGCGCGCCTGCACCCGCGCCCCTGGGGCGGTTCAACCGCAGCCGGCTCGCCTTCTGGTTCGGCCTCGTGCTGCTGTTGTGCGCCAGCGCGGTGCTCGAGTGGTCGCGTTTGTACCGCCTGGAGTTCCGGCTGCCCGGCCACGGCGGCGGTGTGCTCGGTTATTTCGTCGGTCCGCTGAGCGTCAAGTGGATGGGCTTCACCGGTTCGGCACTGATCGCGATCGCGGGGGGCGTCATCGGCTCGGCGCTGGTGTTCCGCTTCTCCTGGAGCCAGATTGCCGAGCGGATCGGCGCGCGCGTCTATTCGCTGTTCGAATCGCGCCGTGAAAAGCGCGAGATCGCCGAGGACATCGCGCTCGGCCGGCAGGCCGCACGCGAGCGCGAGGAGGTCGTGTTCCCCGAGGAGCGCGACAGCGAGCCGATGCTGGTCGACGACACCCTGCCGCCCGAGCCCCGGCCCAAGCGCCGGGCACCGCCGCCGCCGCCGGTGCAGATCGAGCCGGCGCTGACCGAGGTGCCCAAGAGCGACCGCGTCGCCAAGGAGCGCCAGAAGCCCCTGTTCCGCGAGCTGCCCGACAGCAAGCTGCCGCAGGTCGACCTGCTCGACGCGGCACAGTTGCGCCAGGAAACCGTCTCGAGCGACACGCTCGAGATGACCTCGCGCATGATCGAGAAGAAGCTCAAGGACTTCGGCGTGCAGGTGCGCGTGGTGCTGGCGTCGCCGGGCCCGGTGATCACCCGCTACGAGATCGAGCCCGCCACCGGCGTGAAGGGATCGCAGATCGTCGGCCTGGCCAAGGACCTCGCGCGTTCGCTGTCGCTGGTGTCGATCCGCGTGGTCGAGACGATCCCCGGCAAGAACTACATGGCGCTCGAACTGCCCAACGCCAAGCGGCAGTCGATCAAGCTCAGCGAAATCCTGGGCTCGCAGGTCTACAACGAGGGCAAGTCGATGCTCACGATGGGCCTGGGCAAGGACATCATCGGCAACCCGGTGGTGGCCGACCTCGCCAAGATGCCGCACGTGCTGGTGGCCGGCACCACCGGCTCGGGCAAGTCGGTCGGCATCAACGCGATGATCCTGAGCCTGCTCTACAAGGCCGAGGCGCGCGACGTGCGCCTGCTCATGATCGACCCGAAGATGCTCGAGATGTCGGTGTACGAGGGCATCCCGCACCTGCTGGCGCCGGTGGTCACCGACATGCGGCAGGCGGCCCACGGCCTGAACTGGTGCGTGGCCGAGATGGAGCGCCGCTACAAGCTCATGAGCAAGCTGGGTGTGCGCAACCTGGCCGGCTACAACACCAAGATCGACGAAGCGAAGGCGCGCGAGGAGTTCATCTACAACCCCTTCAGCCTGACGCCGGACGACCCCGAGCCGCTGCGCCGCGAGCCGCACATCGTGGTGGTGATCGACGAGCTGGCCGACCTGATGATGGTGGTGGGCAAGAAGATCGAGGAGCTGATCGCCCGCCTGGCGCAGAAGGCGCGCGCCGCCGGCATCCACCTGATCCTGGCCACGCAGCGGCCCAGCGTCGACGTGATCACCGGCCTGATCAAGGCCAATATCCCGACCCGCATCGCCTTCCAGGTGTCCAGCAAGATCGACTCGCGCACCATCCTCGACCAGATGGGCGCCGAAGCCTTGCTCGGCATGGGTGACATGCTTTACATGCCGAGTGGTACGGGCTTGCCGATTCGCGTGCATGGTGCGTTCGTGAGCGACGAGGAAGTGCATCGCGTGGTGGCCTACCTCAAGAGCCAGGGCGAGCCGGACTACATCGAGGGCGTGCTGGAGGGCGGAACCGTCGACGGCGACGGCGATCTACTGGGGGACGGTGGCGGCGACGCCGAGAAGGACCCGATGTACGACCAGGCGGTCGAAGTCGTGCTCAAGAACCGCAAGGCCAGCATTTCGCTGGTGCAGCGCCACCTGAAGATCGGCTACAACCGCGCGGCGCGGCTGGTCGAAGACATGGAGAAAGCCGGGCTGGTCAGCGCCATGAGCGGTGCGGGCCAGCGCGAGATCCTGGTGCCTGCGCGCACCGAATGAACGGAGCACGATGCTGTTGTTGAAGAAGTCACTGATCGGTTTTTGCATGACAGGCGCTGCGATGAGCGTCTGGGCGGCCGGCATGGAAAGCCTCGAGGCCTTCGTGAAGAACGTGAAGTCCGGCCGCGCCGAGTTCACGCAGACGGTGACGGCACCGGTCAAGGAAGGCCAGCCCTCGCGCGCCAAGGTGTCCACCGGCACCTTCGAATTCCAGCGCCCGGGCCAGTTCAAGTTCGACTACAAGAAACCCTTCGCGCAGACCATCGTGGCCGACGGCAAGACCCTGTGGCTCTACGACGCCGACCTGAACCAGGTCACGCAACGCGCGCAGGCCCAGGCCCTGGGCTCGACGCCCGCGGCCCTGATCGCTGCGGCGCCCGACTTGCGGGCGCTGCAAGCCGATTTCACGCTCGAGTCCGCGCCGGAGCGCGAGGGCTTGCAGTGGGTCAAGGCCACGCCCAAGGCCAAGGACGGGCAGTTGCAGGGCATCCAGGTCGGCTTCCAGGGTGAAGCGCTCGCGGCGCTCGAAATCCAGGACAGCTTCGGCCAGCGTTCGGTGCTCAAGTTCAGCAAGGTCGAGGTCAACCCCGCGCTCGGTGCCGGTGCCTTCGCCTTCAAGGCGCCCGCGGGCGCAGACGTTCTCAAGCAATAGCCGACGCGCCGCAGGCCTCGCGTGGGCCGCGGCGAGAATGGTCCTCGCTCATGGCCATTTCCACCCTGCCTCCCCTCGCCGAACGCCTTCGTCCCAAATCACTGGCCGAGGTGATCGGCCAACAGCACCTGCTCGGCCCCGGCATGCCGCTGCGCATCGCCTTCGAATCCGGCCAGCCGCACTCCTGCATCCTCTGGGGTCCGCCCGGCACCGGCAAGACCACCATCGCCCGCCTGATGGCCGATGCCTTCGACGCACAGTTCCTGAGCATCAGCGCCGTCCTCGGCGGCGTGAAGGACATCCGCGAAGCCGTCGAGCGCGCCACCGTGGCGCGCGATGGCCTGGAGCAGCGCCGCACCATCGTCTTCGTCGACGAGGTGCACCGCTTCAACAAGAGCCAGCAGGACGCCTTCCTGCCGCATGTCGAATCGGGCCTCTTTACGTTCATCGGTGCGACCACCGAGAACCCGTCCTTCGAGGTCAACTCGGCGTTGCTCTCGCGCGCCGCGGTCTACGTGCTGCAGCCGCTCACCGAAGCAGACCTGAAGCAGATCGTCGCCAAGGCGCAGGGGATCGACGCGGTGCCGGCGATCGACGACGCGGCGGTCGATCGGCTCGTGGCCTACGCCGACGGCGACGCGCGCCGGCTGCTCAACACGCTCGAAACCCTGTCCGTGGCCGCCCGCGCCGAGAAACTCGACCACATCACCGACGACTGGCTGCTGCGCGTGCTGGGCGAGCGCATGCGGCGCTACGACAAGGGCGGCGAGCAGTTCTACGACACCATCAGCGCGCTGCACAAGTCGGTGCGCGGCAGCGACCCCGACGCGGCGCTCTACTGGTTCGTGCGGATGCTCGACGGCGGCGCCGACCCGCGCTACATGGCGCGCCGGCTGGTGCGCATGGCCAGCGAGGACATCGGGCTGGCCGACCCGCGCGCGCTGCGGCTGGCGCTCGATGCGGCCGAGGTCTACGAGCGTCTGGGTACGCCCGAGGGCGAACTCGCCCTGGCCGAGTGCGTGGTCTACCTGGCCATCGCGCCCAAGTCCAACGCGGTCTACAAGGCCTACAACGAGGTCAAGGCCTTCATCAAGAAGGACGGCACGCGCCCGGTGCCGATGCACCTGCGCAACGCGCCGACCAAGCTCATGAAGGAGCTCGACTACGGCAAGGGTTACCGCTACGCCCATGACGAGGAGGGCGGCTTCGCTGCCGGCGAAAGCTACCTGCCCGACGGGATGGCTGCGCCCGGTTTCTACAAGCCGGTCGAGCGCGGCCTGGAAATTCGGATTGCCGAGAAGATGCGCGAACTGCAGCGCCGCAACGGCGACGCCAAGTAAGGCAAGGGCATTGCCCGAGCCGGCATCGAAGAGGCCCGGCGTCAAGGGGTAAATCCCCCGGCTGGACTGCACCATGACAGCGCATGCTCCTGACTACAATCCCGCCCACAAATCCGCCATGCGCCACATGCTGGCGGGTTTTTTGCTAGATGGGCTCTGCAGCGTCAACCCGGCGTTGCAGGGGAGCGAAAGCACCTCGCAAAGGTGCCATCACATTAGGGACTCTTTATGGAAATCTTGCTGCAGCAGATCATCAACGGTCTGGTTCTCGGCAGCATGTATGCGGCTACACCATGGTGTACGGCATCATCAACCTCATCAATTTCGCGCACGGCGAGGTCCTGATGGTCGGCGCACTGACCAGTTGGACCGTCATCGGCCTGATGCAGGATGCCATGCCCGGCGCGCCCGGCTGGCTGATCCTGCTGCTGGCCCTGATCATCGCGTGCGTGGTCGCGGCCACGCTCAACTTCGTGATCGAGAAGGTCGCCTACCGGCCGCTGCGCAACAGCCCGAAGCTGGCACCGCTGATCACGGCCATCGGCATGTCGATCCTGCTGCAGACGCTGGCGATGATCATCTGGCGGCCGACCAACAAGGCGTACCCCACGCTGCTGCCGAGCGAATCGATCGTCGTCGGCGGGGCCTCGATCTCGCCCACGCAGATCATGATCCTGGTGGTCACCGCGATCTCGCTGGCCATCCTGACCTGGCTGGTCAACTACACCAAGCTCGGCCGCGCGATGCGCGCCACCGCCGAGAACCCGCGGGTCGCCTCGCTGATGGGCATCCGGCCCGACATGGTGATCTCGGCGACCTTCATCATCGGCGCCGTGCTCGCGGCCATCGCCGGCGTGATGTACGCGTCGAACTACGGCATTGCGCAGCACGCCATGGGCTTCGGCCCGGGCCTCAAGGCCTTCACGGCCGCCGTGTTCGGCGGCATCGGCAACCTGGCCGGTGCGGTGGTCGGCGGCATCCTGCTCGGCCTCATCGAGGCCATCGGCGCAGGCTACCTGGGCACCGTCACCGGCGGCGTGCTGGGCAGCCAGCACAGCGACATCTTCGCTTTCGTCATCCTGATCCTGACGCTGACCGTGCGGCCTTCCGGCCTGCTGGGCGAGCGCGTGGCAGACCGGGCCTGAAGGTGAAAAGCAAGAACCTCATCGTCTTCCTGATCGCTGCCGTCGCGCTGCTGGCGCTGCCGCTGCTGCTGCAGACCCAGGGCAATGCCTGGGTGCGCATCGTCGACATCGCGCTGCTCTACGTGCTGCTGGCCCTGGGCCTGAACATCGTGGTCGGCTACGCCGGGCTGCTCGACCTGGGCTATGTGGCCTTCTTCGCCATCGGCGCGTATCTCTACGCGCTGCTGGGCTCCCCGCATCTGACCGAGACCTTCCCGGCCATCAAGGCGATGTTCCCGGGCGGCCTGCATGCGCCGCTGTTGATCGTGATCCCCCTGGCGCTGGTGCTGGCCGGCGTGTTCGGCGTGCTGCTCGGCGCGCCGACGTTGCGCCTGCGCGGCGACTACCTGGCGATCGTGACGCTGGGCTTCGGCGAGATCATCCGCGTGTTCCTGAACACGCTCGACCATCCGGTGAACATCACCAACGGCCCCAAGGGGCTGGACGCGATCGAGCCGGTGCACTTCTGGGGCCTGAACCTCGGCCGGCCGCTCAAGCTGGGCGACTACACGATCTCGTCGGTGTCGCTGTACTACTACCTGTTCCTGGCGCTGGTGATCGTCACGGTGATCATCTCGCACCGCCTGCAGCTCTCGCGCATCGGCCGCGCCTGGATGGCCATCCGCGAGGACGAGATCGCCGCGAAGGCCATGGGCATCAACACCCGCAACATGAAGCTGCTGGCCTTCGGCATGGGCGCCAGCTTCGGCGGCGTGTCGGGCGCGATGTTCGCGTCCTTCCAGAGCTTCGTGTCGCCCGAGTCCTTCAGCCTGATGGAGTCGGTGATGATCGTCGCGATGGTGGTGCTGGGCGGCATCGGCCACCTGCCGGGGGTGATCCTGGGCGCGGTGCTGCTCGCCGCGCTGCCCGAAGTGCTGCGCTACGTGGCCGGTCCGCTGCAGTCGATGACCGACGGCCGGCTCGATGCGTCCATCCTGCGGCAGCTGTTCATCGCGCTCGCGATGATCGTGATCATGCTGGTGCGCCCGCGCGGTCTGTGGCCGTCACCGGAGCACGGAAAGTCGCTGCGCCGCAAGGGCGACGCCACGCCCATGACGCCGATCGAGGCATCGGGTGTCGACAGCCCGGCCGACGAAGTGCCGGGCTCGCCCTCGCGCCCCATGTCGATCAACCCCTGAAACGGATGGAACCCCAGACCATGACTGACACCATCCTCGAAGTCCGCGGCATCTCCAAGCGTTTCGGCGGGCTGCAAGCCCTGTCGGACGTCGGCATCAAGATCCAGCGCGGCCAGGTCTACGGCCTGATCGGCCCCAACGGCGCCGGCAAGACCACCTTCTTCAACGTGATCACCGGGCTCTACACGCCCGACAGCGGCACCTTCGAACTGGCGGGCAAGCCCTACCAGCCGACGGCGGTGCACGAAGTGGCCAAGGCCGGCATCGCACGCACCTTCCAGAACATCCGGCTCTTCGCGGACATGACCGCGCTGGAGAACGTGATGGTCGGGCGCCATGTGCGCACGCATTCGGGCGTGATCGGCGCCATGCTGCGCACCAGCGGCTTCAAGGCCGAGGAGGCCGCCATCGCCGAGCGTGCGCACGAACTGCTCGACTACGTCGGCATCGGCAAGTTCGCCGACTACAAGGCCCGCACGCTGAGCTACGGCGACCAGCGCCGCCTGGAAATCGCACGCGCCCTGGCCACCGATCCGCAGCTCATCGCGCTCGACGAGCCGGCTGCCGGCATGAACGCGACTGAGAAGGTCATGCTGCGCGAGCTCATCAGCCAGATCCGCAAGGACAACCGCACCATTCTGCTGATCGAGCACGACGTGAAGCTGGTGATGGGCCTGTGCGACCGCCTCACGGTGCTCGACTACGGCAAGCAGATCGCCGAGGGCACGCCCGCGGAAGTTCAAAAAAATGAGAAGGTGATCGAGGCCTACCTCGGCACCGGAGGACACTGAGATGAGCGAAACGATCACTGCCACGGCACCTGCATCCACCGGCGCGGCCGGCAAGACCCTGCTGAAGGTCAGCGGCCTGAAGGTCGCCTATGGCGGCATCCAGGCCGTCAAGGGCGTGGACTTCGAGGTGCGCGAGGGCGAGCTGGTGTCGCTCATCGGCTCCAACGGCGCCGGCAAGACGACCACGATGAAGGCCATCACCGGTACGCTGCCCTTCGTCGACGGCGACATCCAGTTCCTCGGCCGCAGCATCAAGGGCCGCGGCGCCTGGGACCTGGTGGGCGAAGGCCTGGTGATGGTGCCCGAGGGCCGCGGCGTCTTCACGCGCATGACCATCACCGAGAACCTGCAGATCGGCGCCTACATCCGCAACGACAAGGGCGGCATCGCGGCGGACATCGAGCGCATGTTCACGATCTTCCCGCGACTGAAGGAACGCAAGGACCAGCTGGCCGGCACGATGTCGGGCGGCGAACAGCAGATGCTCGCCATGGGCCGCGCCCTGATGGCGCAGCCCAAGGTGCTGCTGCTCGACGAGCCTTCGATGGGCCTGTCGCCCATCATGGTCGACAAGATCTTCGAGGTGGTGAAGAACGTCTACGACCAGGGCGTGACCGTGCTGCTGGTCGAGCAGAACGCCAGCCGCGCGCTCCAGATCGCCGACCGCGGCTACGTCATGGAGTCGGGTTTGATCACCATGACGGGCGAGCTCAACGACCCCAAGGTCAGAGCCGCCTATCTCGGGGAATGAGAAAGCCGCCTCCGGGCGGCTTTGTTTGTTCCAGGGACGCCGCGGAACCGGCTTTGCCGGGCCGCTGGTGTCCCCCCCTGAAAGGGGGAAGGGCGCTGCGACACGAAGTGCGCGAGCCCCTCGGGGGTCAGTCCACTTTCGCGCCCGTGGCCTTCACGACTTTCTCGTACTTCGCCAGTTCGCTCTTCATGAACGCGCCGAACTGCTCGGGCGTGTTCGCGACCGGCTCCGCCAGCAGGTTGGCGAAGCGCGCCTTCGTCTCCGGCGCGTTCAGCGCCGCGACGAAGGCCTGGTTCAGCTTGGCGATGACGTCCGGCGGCGTGCCGGCCGGCGCGACCAGGCCCCACCAGGTGTCGATCGCGAAGCCCTTGAGCGTCGCGGCCACGGGCGGTACGCCGGGCAGGGCGCTGCTGGGCTGCGCGGTGGTCACGGCGATGGCCTTGAGCTTGCCCGAGCGGATGTTCGGTGCCGCAGTGGCGAGGTTGTCGAAGTTGAAGTCGACCTGGCCCGACAGCAGCGCAAGCTGGGCCGGGTTGCCGCCGTTGTAGGGGATGTGCACCGCGAAGATGCCGGCCTGCTGCTTGAACATCTCGCCGGCCAGGTGCCCGGCGCTGCCGTTGCCGCCGCTGCCGTAGTTGAGCTTGCCGGGATTGGCCTTGGCGTAGGCGATGAGTTCGGGCAGCGTGTTGATCTTCAGGCGCTGCGCGGCGTCGGCGTTCATCACCAGCACGTTCGGCACGCGGACCATTTGCGTGATGGGCGCGAAGTCGGTGGCCGCGTTGAAGGGCATCCTGCTGTAGAGCCACGGGTTGACCGCATTCGTGGCCGTGGCCGCGATGCCGATGGTCCGGCGCGGCCTTGGCCACGGCGTCGGCGCCGATGTTGCCGCCGGCGCCGGGCTTGTTGTCGATGATCACGGTGCCCAGCGAATCCTTGACCCGCTCGGCCACGATGCGCGCCGTGACGTCGATCGGGCCGCCCGCGGCGTAGGGCACGATCAGGCGGATCGGGCGATGCTGCGCTTGCGCCGGGACCATGGCGATCAGCGTGGTGGTGGCCAGGGCGCCCAGGAGGAAGTGTCTCTTCTTCATTGTTCGTTGTCGTCCGTCGTTCAGAAAAAGGTGGGCGTCAGGGAAGGGCCTTGTCGGCTTCCGTCGTGAAGGCGTCCGCGTAGAACTCGTCCTCGGGCAGGCCGGCCTCGGCCACGTAGTCACGCTTGGCCGAGTCGACCACGATCGGCGCGCCGCAGGCATACACCTGGTGGCCCGACAGGTCGGCGAAGTCCTCGAGCACGGCGCGGTGGACGAAGCCGGTGCGGCCGGTCCAGTTGTCTTCCGGCACCGCGTTGGACACCACCGGCACGTATTTCAGATTCGGCATCTCGGCCGTCTGCGTGCGCAGCCAGCTGTCCATGTACAGGTCTTCGGGCCGGCGCCCGCCCCAGTACACGGTGGCGGGCCGCTCGATGGCTTTGAATTTCATGTGCTCGATGAGCGCCTTGATCGGTGCGAAGCCGGTGCCCGAGGCGAGCATGACGATCGGCTTGTCGGAGTCCTCGCGCAGGAAGAAGCTGCCGTAGGGCCCTTCGATACGCAGGATTTCCTTCTCCTTCATCGCGCCGAAGACGTGGTCGGTGAACTTGCCGCCAGGCAGGTGGCGGATGTGCAGCTCGATGCCGGTGCCCGGTTCGCTCAAGGTGTGTGGCGCGTTGGCCATCGAGTAGCTGCGACGCGCGCCGTCGCGCAGGATGAATTCGACGTACTGGCCGGCATGGAACTGCAGCGGCTCGCCGGCCGGCAGTTGCAGGCGGACCATCATCACGTCGTGCGACAGCTTGGACAGCGCCAGCACGCGCGCGGGCATCTTGCGGATCGGGAAGGCGCCCAGCTCGGTCACCTGCCGCGACTCGAGCATCACGTCGCTGGTCGCCGTCGCGCAGCAGGTCAGCACGAAGCCGGCGAGTTCTTCCTCGGCACTCAGCGCCTTGCTCTGGTGCGGGCCGTGGGTGACTTCGCCCGAGAGCTTGCGGCACTTGCAGGAGCCGCAGGCGCCGTCCTTGCAGCCATAGGGCAGGCCGATGCCCTGGCGGATGCCGGCGGCGAGGATGGTTTCGTCGCCCTGGGCGGTGAACTGGCGACCACTGGGCTCGACGGTGATCTGGAAGCCGGCTTCGTGCGGGGGGGCGCTCGTCATGGGTATTCTTCGGGTTCGTCTCAGCAGGGAACCCTCGATTTTGCCCTCAATCCACAACCCTTCCGGTGCGCTGCCCGCGCGCTTCCGGCGACAGCGCGTGCTGATCGTCGGTTGCGGCGACGTCGGCCTGCGTGCGGCGTCGCTTCTGCGGGGCCGGGTGCAGGTGCTCGCGCTGACCTCGTCGCCCGAGCGCGTGAG
>LNAP01009808.1_pt2 | contig 20429 bp, 24 predicted proteins | sample 602601 | NCBI WGS metagenome assembly LNAP01 (sample SAMN02440304, study PRJNA202911) | soil metagenome | biome: Subtropical and temperate rainforests or woodlands; isolation source: soil samples (1 kg each in a 20% v/v slurry with milli Q water) were... ...
GTAGCCGCCGAAGGCGTGCGCTGAGACGCGCCTTCCGGCCGCAGTTCCGGCACTTCAGCCCCAGGCGGGGTGCCGGATTTCCCTCTCATGACTCTCCCACCCCGCAGGCGCCGTGCTTGACGGCGCAGCGGAGGCGGGGAGTCGGATTCGAGTACGCACCATGCACGCCCTAAATCCGCTCCGCCGGCGCTCGGCCCTGGCCGTCGCCATGCTCTCACTCGCCTGCCTGGCAGGCCCTTCCAACGCAGCAAGCGGGCCGACCGTGCCTGACCTGCTCGACCTCCCCGCGCGGGAAAGCGCGCGGGCGCAACACCGCCTGCAGCTCGCCGTCGCTCGCGCCGGTGAGCGACTGGTGGCAGTAGGTGAGCGCGGTGCCGTGCTGTTGTCCGACGACGCCGGGCGCTCCTGGCGCCAGGCCAAAAGCGTGCCGGTGAGCGTGGCGCTGACCGACGTGCATTTCGCCTCGGCGACCCACGGCTGGGCGGTGGGGCATAGCGGCGTGGTGCTGCACAGCGCCGATGGCGGCGAAACCTGGCAGCGCCAGCTCGACGGCAACCAGGCGGCCGTGCTGGTTCGCGACGATGCCCGGATCCGCGTCGAAGCGGGCGAGGAGGGTGCCGCCGCTGCGCTGCGCAGTGCCGAGTATCTGGTTAGCGACGGTCCGGACAAGCCCTTCCTCGGCGTGCGCTTTACCGATGAGCTGCATGGCTACGTGGTCGGCGCCTACGGCCTGGCCCTGCATACCGCCGATGGCGGCAAGAGCTGGCAGTCGCTGGTCGGGCGGGTTCCCAATCCGCGCGGCAAGCACCTGTACCAGGTACAGGTCAGTGGCGACGAGGTGCTGATCGCCGGTGAGCAGGGTGCCCTGTTCCATTCCGCCGACGCCGGCGCCAGCTTCGCCGAGATCCGCACGCCCTACGCCGGCACCTTCTTTGGCGCGCTCGCTCTCGACGGCGATGCGCTGCTGGCCTTTGGCCTGCGTGGCAACGCCTGGCGCAGCGCCGACGGTGGCGCCAACTGGCAGCGGATCGAGCTCGGCCAGCCGCTGACCATCAGTTCCGGGCGCCAGCTGCAGGATGGCTCCGTGCTGCTCGCCGACGAGAGTGGTCGCCTGCTGCGCAGCACCGATGGTGCACGCAGCTTCGTCGCCCTGGCCGTACAGCCGGGCACCGGCCTGACCGGTATCGCCGAAGCCGCCGATGGTGCGCTGATTCTTTCCGGCGCGCGCGGACTGTCCCGCGTCGAGCCGGACGCTATTGTTTCGGGAGTCAAATGATGAGCCACGCCCAGTCCCTTCCCGCCGAGGCAGTCATCGCCGATCTGAAGGAGTTCGACCAGAGCTCCGGAATCCTCGCCGAGCGGCTGCTGTTCAACAATCGCCTGGCGATCGTGGTCATCTGCCTGTTCACCACCCTGGTGCTGGGTTACCAGGCGCTCGGGCTGTCGCTCAACGCGGCGTTCGAGAAGATGATCCCCACCGGCCACCCGTACATCGCCAACTTCCTGGAGAACCGCAAGCAGCTGGCCGGCATGGGCAACACCCTGCGCATCGCCGTGGAGGCCAAGGAAGGCAGCATCTTCGACGCCGAGTACCTCGACACCGTGCGCAAGCTCAGCGACGAAGTGTTCCTGCTGCCGGGTGTCGACCGCCCGTACATGAAGTCGCTGTGGGCGCCGGCGGTGCGCTGGACTGGCGTGACCGAGGACGGCCTGGACGGCGGCCCGGTGATTCCGGACGACTACGACGGCTCGGCGCAGAGCCTCGAGCAGGTGCGCATCAACGTCGAGCGTTCCGGCGAGATCGGCCAGCTGGTGGCCGCCAACTACAAGTCGAGCATCGTGCTGGTGCCGCTGCAAGAGCGCATCGCCGAAACCGGCGAGCGCATCGACTACCACGCGCTGTCGCAGCGCATCGAGCAACTGCGTGCCAAGTACGAGTCGGACAAGGTCTCCATCCACGTCACCGGCTTCGCCAAGGTGGTCGGCGACCTGATCGACGGCCTGCGCCAGGTGCTGGTGTTCTTCGCCGCCGCCATCGTCATCTGCACCGCGGTGCTCTACTGGTACACCCGCTGCCTGCGCAGCACCCTGCTGGTGGTGCTGTGTTCGATGATCGCGGTGGTCTGGCTGCTCGGCCTGCTGCCGACCCTCGGCTACGAGCTGGACCCCTACTCGGTGCTGGTGCCCTTCCTGGTGTTCGCCATCGGCATGAGCCATGGCGCGCAGAAGATGAACGGCATCATGCAGGACATCGGCCGCGGCACCCACCGGCTAGTCGCGGCGCGCTACACCTTCCGCCGCCTGTTCCTCGCCGGGATGACCGCGCTGCTGGCCGACGCCGTGGGCTTCGCGGTGCTGATGGTGATCGACATCCAGGTGATCCAGGACCTGGCCATCACCGCCAGCATCGGCGTGGCCGTGCTGATCTTCACCAACCTGGTGCTGCTGCCGATCCTGCTGTCCTACTCCGGCGTCAGCCCGGTCGCCGCCCAGCGCAGCCTCAAGGCCGAGCTGATGGAGGCCAACGACACCGAGCACAAGAAGCACCCGTTCTGGGCCTTCCTCGACCTGTTCACCCGCACGCCGTGGGCCGGCCTGGCCGTGGGTCTCGGCCTGCTGCTGGGTGCCATCGGCCTGACCATCAGCTTCCAGCTGAAGATCGGTGACACCGACCCGGGCGCGCCCGAGCTGCGTGCCGACTCGCGCTACAACCAGGACAACGCCTTCATGGTGTCCAACTATGCGGCGAGCAGCGACGTCTACATCGTCATGGTGAAGACCCCGCAATACGCCTGCGCCCACTACAGCACCCTGCGCGCGGTGGATGCGCTGGAGCGCGAGCTGCAGCAGCTGCCGGGCGTCGAGGCGACCAGCTCGCTGGCCGGACTGGCCAAGGTGGCCAACGCCGGGATGAACGAAGGCAGCCTCAAGTGGTTCGAGATGCCGCGTTCGCAGGAGATGCTCAACGCCATCATCACCCGCGCGCCGCGTGAGATGTTCAACCAGAACTGCGACCTGCTGACCGTCTACGCCTACCTCAAGGACCACAAGGCCGACACCCTGACCAGCGTGGTCAATACCGTGGAAGCCTTCGCCGCGCAGTACGGCAGCGACGACATCCGCTTCCTCAACGCCGCCGGTAACGCCGGCATCGAGGCCGCCACCAACATCGTGGTGAAGAAGGCCAACGTGCAGATGCTGTTCCTGGTCTACGCGGCGGTGATCGTGCTGGCCTTCATCACCTTCCGTTCGTGGCGTGCCGTAGTCTGCGCGGTGGTGCCGCTGATGATCACCTCGGTACTGTGCGAGGCGCTGATGGTCTGGCTGAACATCGGCGTGAAGGTAGCGACCCTGCCGGTGATCGCCCTCGGCGTCGGCATCGGCGTGGACTACGCGCTGTACGTGATGACCGTGACCCTGGCGCGGCTGAAGGAAGGCATGAGCCTGTCCGAGGCCTACTACAAGGCGTTGATCTTCACCGGCAAGGTGGTAGTACTGACCGGCATCACCCTGGGTATCGCCGTCGCCACCTGGGTCTGGTCGCCGATCAAGTTCCAGGCCGATATGGGCATCCTGCTGGCGTTCATGTTCGTCTGGAACATGCTCGGCGCGCTGATCCTGCTGCCGGCGCTGGCCCACTTCCTGCTGCGACCGAGTCAGACTCAGGCCCAGCTGCAAGCTAAGTCCGTAACGGTCTGACCAAGCGCTAGTGGTATCCGGGCGGCCGATGACTTAAGTTGTCGGCCGCCTGTTCCGTTTCCAGACGGGACCAAAACAAGACAAAGCCGGCCAAGGGTCGGGCAGGGGAGCGCAGTGACACGCCTTGCCCATTCGCGAGCCGGTCGGGGGATGACTGACATGGCAGTACAACGCTCGCTCGAGCGCTTCAATCTGCGTTCGAGACTGCGCTTCAACATCGATGACGGGCAGATCTGGCTGGACGAGAGCCGCATGTTGCTGCTCCACGCCAAGGCCCTCGGTGCCCTGCGCCGCGAGCTGATCGATTCGCTCGGCGCCAAGCGGGCCCACGGCCTGCTATTCCGCATGGGCTTTGCCGCCGGGCAGGAGGATGCCGAGCGTGCCTCCAAGCTGCTGGGCGCAGGCGAAAACTACGACGTGTTCCAGATCGGCCCGGAGCTGCACGCCTTCGAGGGCCTGGTCAAATCGACCATCACCGAGGCGCAGATCGACTGGGAACAGGGCACCTTTTTCGGTGAGGTGGTCTGCGAGAACTCCTGGGAAGCCGAATCCCACCTGCAGCAGTACGGCATCGGCGAGGAAACCGCCTGCTGGACGCTGGCCGGCTATGCCTCCGGCTACGTCACCCGTTTCTTCCGTCGCTTCATCGTCTTTCGTGAAACCCAGTGCACCTGCTGCGGCGACCCCCACTGCGTGCTGGTCGGCAAGCCGGTCGAGGCCTGGGGCGACGATGCCTACCTCGAATACTGCCGTCCGGCCGAGATGGACACTGCCTACCAGGAGCTGGCTCAGGAACTCTGGCAGCTGCGGGGCCGCCAGCGCGAGCAGATGCCGAGCGGCAAGCTGGTGGGTGGTTCGCCGGCGTTCCGCACCGCCTTCGACCTGCTGAGCAAGGCCGCCCACAGCCCGATCACCGTGCTGCTGCTCGGCGAGACCGGGGTCGGCAAGGAAGTGTTCGCCCAGTGGCTGCATGAGAACAGCGACCGCGCCAACCAGCCGTTCGTGGCGGTCAACTGCGCGGCGATCCCCAACGACCTGATCGAGTCCGAGCTGTTCGGCGTGCAGAAGGGGGCCTTCACCGGCGCTCAGCAGTCGCGACCCGGTCGCTTCGAGCGCGCCGACGGCGGCACCCTGTTCCTCGACGAACTGGGCGACCTGTCACCGTCCGCGCAGGTCAAGCTGCTGCGCGTGCTGCAGACCGGTGAGGTGGAGCGCCTCGGCGACGACAAGACCCGCAAGGTCAACGTGCGCCTGGTGGCGGCGACCAACGTCAACCTGCAGCAGGCGATTGCCGATGGGCGCTTCCGCGCCGACCTCTACTACCGCCTGGCCACCTATCCGGTGACGATCCCGCCGCTGCGCGACCGCAAGGCGGACATCCCGATCCTGGTCAGCTCGCTGCTGGAGAAGTACGCGCCGACCTACAACAAGACCCTGAATGGCGTGACTGACCGCGCCATGCAGGCGCTGATGGCCTACAACTGGCCGGGCAACGTGCGCGAGCTGGAGAACTTGGTCGAGCGCGCCGTGCTGCTGGCGCCGTCCGGCGGGCAGATCGAACTGGAGCACCTGTTCTCCGGCAACGCGCCGGCAACCCAGCAAGGGGTGGCCGTCGACGGCAAGGGCCAGGTAGGCAATGCCGAGGAGGCGCGCCGCGAGCAGCTCTACGACACCCTGCTCGACGATCACTTCGACCTGCAGGCCCACGAAACCCGCCTGCTCGAACTGGCCGTGCGCCGCGCCAACGGCAACCTGACCCACGCCGCGCGCCTGCTCGGTATCACCCGCCGGCAGCTGGCCTATCGGCTCAAGCAGGCTGGAGGGGAGGCGGGGGCGTGCCCACAGGAAGCCAGCGGCTGATGGTCAGAGGGGCGCATGAGCCCTATAACGAGGACCATCAGCTGGCCAGCCTTGCCTCGCACATGGGCGACCTGCTCGAAGCCTACGACGAGGCCAGGGCAGGCATCCCCCGGTGAGTACCAACCCGCCCCCGTCATCTATTTCGTATTGGCCATTCCATTGGTCGGATCGCCTTCCGACAGCATCTGCGTCAGCAGCGCACTGCTGGCACGACACCACTGATTTCTGCCTCCAGCACCGTCACGCCGTCTGCGTTGCTGATCACCACAGACGCCTTGGCGCGCGAGTATTGATCGATCTCGGTGATGACCCATTGGCAGGTAATGGTCTCGCCGGGATACACGGGTTTCTTGAACCTGAAGTTCATGCCTGAAGCCAGCCAGCCGATCTGCCCGCCGATCTCGGTGACCAAGCTTGCCGTTAGCAGTCCATGACAGATAGGGGCCTTGAAGTTCTGTGCCTCGGCAAACCGCGGGTCGAAATGGACTGGGTTGTAGTCGCGGGAAATCCTGGCGAAGAGATCGATTTCTTCATCGGTGAAGATTCTCGAGATGGTGAACGAGTCGCCGACCTGCAGCCCCTCGGCCGCCCGTGCCCTGAAGTTTTTCATCGTAAGGTTCGCCCTTGTCTTGTTCTTGTTGGATTGCGTTGCCTGCACGGCCTCGATTGCATCACTCCTGGCGCGGCGGAACGGAGTAGGTGCCGACCACATGCGCCACCGCATCGCTGGAACCTTCCGAATACAGGTAGACCTCGCCGACCACCAGCGACTTGCCGACCTTGATCAGCTTGCAGACACCCACGATGCTCCGATCCGCTGCGGGCTTTCTCAGGAAATTGATGGTCAGGCTGGTGGTGACCGCCATAGGCACTATGCCGATCTCGCCCAGTATCGCCACGTACAGCGCGACATCGGCGATGCTCATGAGCACCGGGCCGGACACGGTTCCGCCGGGACGCAATTCACCATGGCCGATCTGGTGCGATACCGTGGCACCGCCATTGCCGACCTCAAGCACCATGCACTTGGTCTGCGGGAACTCGGCAGCGATGAATGCCGCGACTTCTTCTTTGCTTGCCATGACGATCCTCCCTGAAATCCGCTAGGCCACCGAACCTACTACAGGGCAAGAGTCTCGGCCAGCAACCGCTCATGGTGGGCATCTATGTAGGGGCGAATTCATTCGCCTGACAGGGCCGCGCTGGCGAATGAATTCGCCCCTACAGAGCGGGGACGTCCCTGGGGTGACCAAAACGTACAGTGACCGCTGACGGCCCCCTCCAGCCATGGCGGATGCTGCAGACGTCGACCTGCCACCGGCCGGGATGTCGGTCGCTCCCCCTCAGAGTCGACGGTTTCCCCTCCCGCGTGGCGTGCTCTCGTCCTTTATCGATCGTGACGGCCGCCAGTGCCGCGCCGACCGTCCTCATAGGACGCGTCTTTTTGCACTGCACCTTTACGTTTTTGTAAGGCGCCAGGTGGCTGCGGACAAAAGCGTCATGTGCAGAGCCGGCTCGACATCCCGTAATTTCCTTGTAAAGCCTTTAAAAACAGTCACTTAAGGAAGTTGGCACCGTCCATGCATTGTATTAGGCGTTCATAGCAAGACTGTCTGCCGGGATGTCAGTTGCAAGCCCGCAGACCACAAAACCGCATCAAGCCAATAATGGAGACAATACATGGCGATGACAGGTGTGCTGCGACCGGGCCATGCCCAGGTCCGTGTACTGAACCTCGAAGAAAGCGTCCTCTTCTACCGCGACGTGCTGGGCCTGGTGGAAACCGGGCGCGATGCGCAGGGCCGCGTCTACTTCAAGTGCTGGGACGAGCGCGATCACCACAGCTATGTGATCCGCGAGGCGGACAGCGCCGGCATCGACTTCTTCGGCTTCAAGGTGTTGGACAAGGCCACCCTCGAGCAACTCGACGCCGACCTCAAGGCCTACGGCCTGACCACCACCCGCATCCCGGCCGGCGAGATGCTGGAAACCGGCGAGCGCGTGCGCTTTGAACTGCCCTCCGGCCACCTGATCGAGCTGTACGCCGAGATGACCTCAGTCGGCAACGGCGCCGGTCTGGTCAACCCGGCGCCCTGGACCCAGGCGCGCGAGCATGGCATCGGCCCGGTACGCCTCGATCACGCCCTGATGTACGGGCCGAACATCGCCGAGGTGCAGAAGATCTTCACTGAGGTGCTGGGCTTCTACCTGGTCGAGCGCGTGCTCACCCCCGACGGTCAGGGCAACGCGGCGATCTGGCTGTCCTGCTCGCACAAGGTCCACGACATCGCCTTCGCCGAATACCCGGAGCCGGGCAAGCTGCACCACTGCTCGTTCCTGATGGAGAGCTGGGAGCAGGTGCTGCGCGCCGGCGACATCATGTCGATGAATCTGGTCAACGTCGACATCGGCCCGACCCGCCACGGCGTCACCCGTGGCTGCACCATCTACGCCTGGGACCCCTCGGGCAACCGCTTCGAGACCTTCATGGGCGGCTACCAGCCGTACCCGGACTACGAGCCGATCACCTGGACCTTCGACAACTTCGGCCAGGGACTCGACTACCCGCAGCGCAAGCTGCACGAAACCTTCCTCACCGTAGTGACCTGAGGAGAGCGGCCATGACCCGTCCCGAGCAACTGGTGGAAATGGTGCCGGCCAACCTCGATACCCGCAAACGCTGGGTACGGGTCACCGGCGAGCGAGCCGGCGGCTTCATCGAGTTCGACTTCGCCATCGGCGAGCCCGACCTGATCGTCGAAATGATCCTCAGTCCCGAGGCCTTCGCCGAGTTCTGCGCGGCCAACCAGGTGGAAATGCTGCCACCGCGGGAGGAGGGCACTGGGACGGAAGAGCCGAGTGACTGGGACTGGAGCCTCGCCGACGCTACCCAGACCCGCTTCAAAGCCTGAACAGCAACAAGAACAACAAAACGGCGCTGCGTAACGCGCAGTGCCAGCAGGAGAACGAGCATGCAAATCGACCTTCGCACGGTGAGCATCCAGCCGCTGCGCAACACCTTCGACCACCTGGTCCGCCGCTTTGGTGACAAGCCGGCCTCGCGCTACCAGGAAGGCAGCTACGACATCCAGGCAGCCGAGAACCTGCATTACCGTCCGACCTGGGATCCGGATCAGGAGCTGTACGACACCAGCATCACCAAGATCGTCATGCAGGACTGGTACGCCCTCAAGGATCCGCGCCAGTTCTACTACAGCACCTACACCCTGACCCGTGCCCGCCAGCAGGACAGCATGGAGGCCAACTTTGCCTTCGTCGAAAGCCGTGGCTTGGCCGACCTACTGCCGGCCGAGCTGCGCCAGCTGGCCCTCGACCTGTTGGTGCCGCTGCGCCACGCCGCCTGGGGCGCCAACCAGAACAACACCTTCATCTGCGGCTACGGCTACGCCACCACCTTCACCCAGCCGTGCATCTACCAAGCCATGGACAACCTGGGCATCGCCCAGTACCTGTCGCGCCTGGGCCTGCTGCTCGGTGGCACCGAGGCGCTGGAGGCTGGCAAGTCCGCCTGGCTCGACGGCGAGGCCTGGCAGCCGCTGCGCCGCTACGTCGAAGACTGCCTGGCGCTGCGCGATCCGTTCGAGCTGTTCGTGGCGCAGAACGTCGCCCTCGACGGCCTGCTCTATCCGCTGGTCTACGAGCGCATCGTCGACGACCACCTGTCGAGCAAGGGCGGTTCCACCGTGGCCATGCTCACCCAGTTCATGAGCGACTGGTTCGACGAAACCAAGAAGTGGGTCGATGCCGTGCTCAAGGTCGCCGCCGGCGAGTCTGAGCACAACCGTGCCCAGCTGCAGGAGTGGATCAACGCTTGGAAGTGCCGCGCGGCATCCGCCGTGCTGCCGGTGGTCGAGCAGGTGTTCGGCGCCGACGCCAACGACCTGGTCAGCGAACAAGTAGCCGCCTTCAAGGCGCGCATCGAAAAAACCGGCATCGCGCTCTGAGAGGCTCACCCATGTCCACCGTATTCATTGCCCTGCAAGCCAACGAAGAAACCCGCCCGATCATCGAAGCGATCGAGCTCGACAACCCCCAGGCGGTGGTCAACCGCGAACCGGCGATGGTCAAGATCAACGCGCCCGGCCGACTGGTGATCCGCAAGGACACCATCGAGGAGCAGCTCGGCCGCAGCTACGACCTGCAGGAACTGCAGATCAATCTGATCACGCTGTCCGGTAACGTCGACGAAGACGAAGACACCCTGACCCTGACCTGGAACGAGTGAGCGAGGACTCCGCCATGGACATGAAAGCTGCCAACAAGAAGCTGAGCCTGAAAGACAAGTACAAGCTGTTCACCCGCGATCTGGGCTGGGAGCCAACTTATCGCACCAAAGAGGAAGTGTTCCCCTACGTGCAGTATGAAGGCATCAAGATCCACGACTGGGACAAGTGGGAAGACCCCTTCCGCCTGACCATGGACTCCTACTGGAAGTACCAGGCCGAGAAGGAGCGCAAGTTCTACGCCATCATAGATGCCCATGCGCAGAACAACGGCCACCTGCAGATCACCGACGCCCGCTACCTGTCGGCGCTGAGGATATTCCTGCAGGCCATCAGCCCCGGCGAGTACAGCGCCCACAAAGGCTTCGCCCGCGTCGGTCGCGAGTTCCCTGGTGTCGGCACCCAGGTCGCCTGCCAGATGCAGGCCATCGACGAGATCCGCCACGCGCAGACGCAGATCCACGCGCTGTCCAACTACAACAAGTTCTACAACGGCTTCCACGCCTTCGCCGAGCATCGTGACCGTATCTGGTACACCTCGGTGGCCCGCTCGTTCTTCGACGACGCCATGGCCGCCGGCCCGTTCGAGTTCATGATTGCCATCGGTTTCAGCTTCGAATACGTGCTGACCAACCTGCTGTTCGTGCCGTTCATGTCCGGCGCCGCCTACAACGGCGACATGGCCACCGTCACCTTCGGCTTCTCGTCGCAGTCCGACGAGGCGCGGCACATGACCCTGGGCCTCGAGTGCATCAAGTTCATGCTCGAGCAGGATCCGGACAACCTGCCGATCGTCCAGGGCTGGATCGACAAGTGGTTCTGGCGCGGTTTCCGCGTGCTGGGCCTGGTCAGCACCATGATGGACTACATGCTGCCCAAGCGCGTGATGAGCTGGCGCGAGGCTTGGAACATCTACGGCGTGGAGAACGGCGGCGCGTTGTTCAAGGACCTGGCCCGCTACGGCATCCGTCCGCCGAAGGGCTGGGATCAGGCCGAGGAAGCGGTGGACCACATTTCCCACCAGTTCATGCTGGCGCTGTACCAGTGGAAGTTCGGCACCGCCTTCCACGTGTGGATCCCGTCCGACGAGGACATGGACTGGCTGTCGAAGAAGTATCCGACCACCTTCGACAAGTACTACCGTCCGCGTTGGGAGCACATCAAGAAGCACGAAGCCGCCACCGGCGCGCCGTTCAACAACTTCGGCCTGTCCAAGCTGTGCCAGTGCTGCCAGCTGCCCACCGTGTTCACCGAGCCCGGCGACCCGACCATGACCTGCCATCGCGAGTCGGTCTACAAGGGCGAGAAGTACCACTTCTGCTCCGACGGCTGTAAGGACATCTTCGACAACGAGCCGGAGAAGTACATCCAGGCCTGGCTGCCGATGCCGGCGCTGATGCGCGATCCGGTCGATGGCGACCTGGGTGCCTGGATGGACTGGGCCTTCCTCAAAAATGGCCAGGACAACGGCGACTACGTCACTTCCCAGGACCGCCAGAACTTCGAGCAGTGGCGCGCCCAGGCCACCTCCAACCAGTAACGCCCGACGGCGTGGCCGGGGTTCGCTCCGGCCACTGCCCGCGAACAAAATAAGAAGGAAGATCAAAATGGCCGTCGTTTCCCGCAAAGAATACATAGGCGTTTCCCGTGACGCGCTGGAGAACTACAAGGGCAAGCAGCTGCTGTTCATCAGCTGGGACCACCACCTGCTGATCTGCGCGCCCATCATGCTTCGCGCCGACCCGCAAACCACCCTCGGCGAACTGATCGACCAGCAGCTGCAACCGCTGCTGCAGGCTGACCCGGACGCCGCCGCCATTGACTGGAACACGGTCCAGTGGCTCAAGGGCAACCAGCCGTGGGTGCCGGACTATGCCGCCAGCCTGGAGGCCAACGGCATCGGCCACAAGGAACAGCTGCGCATGCGCACCCCGGGCCTGAACAGCCTGGTTCCGGTGAACTGAGAGGAGGGCGCGCCATGAGCTACGAACTGACCATTGAGCCGCTTGGCCAGACCATCGAGATCGAGGAAGGTCAGACCATCCTCGACGCCGCGCTGCGCGCCGGCATCTACCTGCCACACGCCTGCGGCCATGGCCTATGCGCCACCTGCAAGGTGCAGGTCACCGACGGCGAGATCGAGCAGGGCGAAGCCTCCACCTTCGCCCTGATGGACTTCGAGCGCGAGGAGCAGAAGTGCCTCGCGTGCTGCGCCACCGCGCAGGGCGACATCACCATCGAAGCCGAGATCGAGGAAGATCCGGATTCGCTGAACCTGCCGGTACGTGACTATTACGGCACCGTCAGCCGTATCGAATCGCTGACGCCGACCATCAAGGGTGTCTGGATCAAGCTCGAAGACGCCGGAGGCGTGCAGTTCCAGGCCGGCCAGTACATCAACCTGATGCTGCCGGACGGCATCGGCAGCCGGGCGTTTTCCATCGCCAGCGTGCCGGGTGCCGATGAGCTGGAGCTGAACATCCGCGTCGTGCCTGGCGGGCGCGGTACCCTCTACGTGCACGAGCAGATGAAGGTGGGTGAGCGGGTACACCTGACCGGTCCCTACGGACGCTTCTTCGTGAAGAAGTCCGCCGACCTGCCGGTGATCTTCATGGCCGGCGGTTCTGGCCTGTCCAGCCCGCGTTCGATGATCCTCGACCTGCTGGCCGAGGGCTTCGCCAAGCCGATCACCCTGATCTACGGCCAGCGCAACCTCAGCGAGCTGTACTACCACGACGAGTTCCTCGCCCTAGCCGAACGGTACCCCAACTTCAAGTACGTGCCGGCGCTCTCCCACGAGGCGGAAGGCACCGACTGGCAGGGTTTCCGCGGCTTCGTCCACGAGGCGGCAAAGGAATACTTCGCCAACGACTTCCGCGGCCACAAGGCCTACCTGTGCGGCCCGCCGCTGATGATCGAGTCCTGCATCACCACCCTGATGCAGGGCCGCCTGTTCGAGCGCGACATCTACACCGAGAAGTTCATCTCGGCGGCCGATGCGCAGCAGGTGCGCAGCCCGCTGTTCAAGGCGATCTGAGTCACCCTTTGCGGCCGCCCACGGGCGGCCTCTTTTTGGCCTCTGCAAAAGGAAAGACAGGATGAGTGACAGCAAACTGGCCGGTGGCTGCGCCTGCGGAGCCGTGCGCTACGAAACCTCAGCCGAGCCGGTCATCGTCGCGCACTGCCATTGCCGCGACTGCCAGCGCGCCAGCGGCGCCGCCATGTCCACGGTGTTCGCCGTACCCCGCGCCGCCTTTCGCCGCGTGGGACTGACCAACACCTACGCCACCTCCGGCGACAGCGGCAATCCGGTGGTCCGCCACTTCTGCCCCGATTGCGGCTCGCCGCTGTTCTCCGACGTCAGCGTGCTGCCCGACCTGCAGTTCGTCCGCGCAGCCTCGACGACCCGGCCGCCGTCAGCCCCACCATGCACATCTACTGCGACAGCGCCCAGCCGTGGGGCAAGCCGCTGGATGACTTGCCGCACTTTGCGAAGATGCCTGCCTGAGCAGGTCCGACCGAGGTGCGCGTGAGCGCGCCGGGCCATTGATGACGGGGGTGGGACTCTAGAATCCTTGCGCCCGCAAGGATTCCGGGAATCTCATCGTTCGATTGGTGAAAATCCGTGTGCTCGCACGGATTCGGCCGCAGACATCAGCCGGCAGCGTGCCGTGCCTTCTTGCTTTCGCCCTTGGCAGCTATGGCCTTGTGCTCGTACTCCCAGCCCTTGCAGGCCAGGGCCACATGCTTGGGGATCAACGCTGCCCCGCTGCTGTAGGCGGTGATAGTGCGGCGGCTGAAGCCCAGCTCGACGGCTGCCGTGCTCAGCGAGAGCTGGTTGGCGGCCAGCCAGCGCTTGAAGGCCTGGGTTGGCATCACATCTCCGGCCTGCTCCAGCGCCAGGCGGTGCAGGGTGGTGGCAGCCAGTTCGAGTTCCTCGCCCCAGGTCACATCGAAGCCCCAATCGCCGACCTGAGCCTGCTGGAACCGCTCCAGGTCTTCCAGCGGCTTGAGCACCGAGAAGCTGCGGATATGCTCGGCCAACTGGACGGTGTAGTGCTTGCCGTTGCCGAACTCGACCACCAGGGCATGCTGGCCGGCAATCGGTTCCACGCTGTGGATGCGGACTTTGCTGGTCATGGTCTAGTTCCTCCGGTTCTGCTCGTCCCATACCTGCTGCAACTCAGCGGTATGTTGCGCCGCCCACGCCAGGGCGGCCTTCAGGGCCTTGGGTTCGGCGCCTTTGCCGAGCACCTTGAGCCCGTCGATCTCCACCAGCGACTCGCCGTCGGGCGTTTGCACATGGAAGTGCGGCGGCGCGTGGTCGTCCGGGTAGATCTTGATCTTCCAGTTGCGGTCGTTGTGTACGGTGGCCATGGTCTGAATGCTAGGGAAATATTTTCTCTAGAGCAAGTGTACCTTGAATAATCGATCACCCAGCGCCCGGACCAGGGGCTGCCTGCCTTCTTGCCTCCTTTCAGTCAAAAAGACCAATATAAAGACCTGAAAAGGAGTCATGCCCATGCAAAGCGTACTGGCCGAAAAGGCCGTCAGCGTGTCCGAGCTGAAGAAGAACCCCTCCGCAGTGATCGGCGGTGCCGATGGCGGGCCGGTGGCGGTGCTCAACCACAACCGGGTGATGGGTGCCGGCTGAGGTGTACGAGGCGATGATCGAGCGTCTGGAAGACCTGGAACTGGCCGAAATCGTCCGTGCCCGTGCCGGCGAGACGCCCGTGCCGGTGAGCCTGGATGACCTATAGCCTGTAGTTCCTGCCCTCCGCACTGAAGGAGTGGGAGAAGCTGGGCCACACGGTGCGCGAGCAGTTAAAGAAGAAACTGCGCGAGCGCCTGGAGCTGCCCAAAGTGCCGGCCGATGCCCTGCGCGAGATGCCGAACCATTACAAGATCAAGCTGCGCGCCTCAGGTTACTGGCTGGTGTACCGGGTGGAGGATGAGCGCGTGGTGGTGGTCGTGGTCGCCGTTGGCAAGCGCGAGCGCGGCGCGGCCTACGAGAAGGCGAAAGGGCGATAGCCGCTCCGCCTTGCCTGCAGGATCAGCCGCGCAACTGGCCGACAATCGACTCGAACATGCAGTCGGCCGCCGAGCGGCCATCGTGCAGCGGATTGCAGAACAGCGCCCAAGCATTGGCGTGATTGGTGTCCAGCGCCTCGTCGATGTCCGGCTCGCCGGCGACATGCCACTTGCGCCCTAACTGCGCCACCAGATCCGAAGCGTTCGACCGCCCAGGCTCGGCGCGCACGTTGATCCAGAAATGGCTGAGCGGTGCCGGCCGCCGGTAGGGGCTCCGCGAGCCCAGCCGCACCAGCAGGCCCGAACCTACCGGGTCACCAGCATCTCCACCCGGTAGCCCCATTCAGTCAGTCGCTGCGAAAGATGCGCACCGCTCCAGGCATCGAGGCTGTGGCCGATGATATAGATAGAAGGGGGGAGTCAATTTCATTGCCCTACGCGCTATCCATTGCCAGCGCTGGCCTATATCTGACGGATCAGGTCAGACATAGGCTGACCATCAGGCATGCCACGAGAAGACACAATCCACATATGATCTGGTTTGCATGCACGGTACGTCGGGCGTGTATTCCTGCAATCGCAAAGCCGGTTGCTGAAGCCAGCATCAGCGGCGTCAGAATTACCAAAAAGGCGAGAATCCAGTTTTTTTCCCGAAGCCAGGGTGTGGCCCCATCGCCGGGCATCGTTATCATGCTGGCGAACAGCAACACCATACTGAACAGGCTGAGTAACACCAGTCCGAGGAGGCTCAGGGCGATAGCGGCGTATGGCCAGGGTTTCTTGTCGGGAGTCATGTGAACTCTTGGTGAAACATCCATGTTTACGATCCTGTAGATCCTATCGAGTCTGCATATTTGCCGGTGTGCCTTGGTTAACCCCTTGATTATTTGGGCGCTGCGGATGTTGGTCGCCGTGGGCAAGCGCGCGTGGCGTAGCCGATTAGAAGGCGAAGGGGCGGTAGCCGCTGCAGATCCGACCTGTGTTCGCGCTGGCCCGCCTTACGCAATCGAAGTCCGGACGCAGGCGAAAAATCTTGCGAGCGCAAGGATTCCGAGGCGTTTCAGCGAGCGAACAGCGAAAATCCGTGTGCTCGCACGGATTCCGCCTTGCCTGCAGGATCAGCCACGCAACTGACCGACAATCGACCCGAACATATGGTCGGCAGCCGAGCGGCCATCGTGTAGCGGATCGCAGAACAGCGCGCAGGCATTGGCATGGTTGGTGTCCAGCGCCTCGTCGATGTCTGGCTCACCGGCGACATGCCACTTGCGCCCCAACTGCGCCACCAGATCTGAAGCATTCGACCGTCCCGGCTCGGCGCGCACATTGATCCAGAAATGGCTGCGCGGCGCCGGCCGGTGGTAGGGAATCCTCGAGCCCAGCCGCACCAGCAGCCCCGAACCCACCGGGTCCAGGGTCACCAGCATCTCCACCCGATAACCCCACTCGGTCAGCCTCTGCGACAGATGCGCGCCGCTCCAGGCGCCGAGGCTGTGGCCGACGATATAGATGGGCGTGTCCTTGTCATGGATCTCGGCAGCCACCAGCCGGCCGATGGCCGCCGCGCTCCACACCTCGTGATAGCCCAGGTAGAGCGACTGGTAGCCGTCCGAATGCCCGGCCTCCTCTATGCGCCGGTCGAACGGTTCCTGCGCGCAGCAGATGTTGCGGTAGGGGCCGGCGAGATAGTACGGCTTCTTATCGCCGGCGCCGCCGATGAAACAAGCGAGGGCGTGGCGGCTCTTGCTTGATACAGGCCTGGGAGCCTGGCCTATGGAAGAAGAGGGCGAAGGGGAGGCAGTCGATGTGGCTCCATTCCCGCCTGATAATGGGAAATCAGCGCCCATACTGTATTTTTCCCATACTTTTCATGCGCTGTTTCACGCGTGGTGGAGTACTACAGCCGGATAAGATCATAGTATTCGCTTCGATCACGGCTCAGCCTGCTTTGTAGGGCTTCTGGCGGTGCCTACCTTTCTTGTGCCCACTGCCCACTGCCCACTGCCCAGTGAGAAAGCTCTGGTGACCTCTGCCACCAAGACTTATGTTCTCCCGAAAAAGCTGCTGATCTCGAACCAGAACTCGCGCTGACTCTTGAGCGAAACCGCATCTCGCTTTGCTTGGTGCACAGCCTCGTCGAAGTCTGGACTGCAGCATCCATCAGGCCCCCAATACTCGTCGCGAATCGGCTCCCAGCTTCGCTCAGGAATGCCTGTGATCTCGAAGACTAGGTAGTCGTAGGTTCCCGCTTCCAGCCCAACCAACTCTTGCTTCAGCAGCCGCCACTCAAGGCCATAGAAGCGCTCTCCTTCAGGGCGGGTATCGGTAAACTCCAAGCAGATGCGTGCTTCAACAAAAGCCCGTTCAACCCCGAGACCATCAAAACCTTCATATGGGCCAGCAGCAGGATCACTCCGGTCAATGATGCAGGCATCTGTTTTTGTATAGCCCCAGCCTCCATGGATCGGCAGATCTTCATACATGAAGCTGAAGTTTTCGGCGATGTAAGCTCGTGGCGAATTGCTTGAGTCGAGTGGCATGACATCGTGCATAGAATTCCCCTTATCTGTCTATCGTATATAACTATCCGGAAATAATATGCGGATATTTCAATTTGCATCGTAACAGGCCAGCGCTTCTAGGTGCAGGAAAACCCGCTTAACCCAGGAATTAGGTGGTTTGAGGTGCTGAGTTTAAGTGTCCGGTCAATCCTTTCATATGAAATATTCCTATCGGGTTGATGAGTAATTCTGTGTGCGTTGTTGCCTTCAATATGCTCGGATCAGTCCCGATATATTTTCCGCCCGGAAACGTGAGGTATTCATGCAGAGATCGCCATCAAAGAATGCCATAAATATATGGCCAACAAAGCTAGTTTTGCCACTGGCACCATGGTCTGATAAGGAGGCTCGTGGGCTTCAGTGCAGATCATATGGGTAAGTCGTCATGTCGTCGGAAATCTAAATCGCGTTTAACTTTCTTGCTACAGCAAATGTAACGCCTCTGGAAACGAAAAATCCAAATAAAACTGGTGTTACAAAATACTCAATGAAAAGGGTGTTAGGTAACCAGCTAAATGCATGGCCTGTGTATATGGATAGCAAATACACCAAGGCAAGTGCAAGTCCTAGTTTGTCTGCAAGAAGAATAATGATTATGCTGGGCAAGTAAAATCCGTTTGTTGACTCAAGGAATAGTGCGGCAGATATAATTCCAGTTATGCTCATGCTTAAAATGGCAACTTTCTTTCTGTGTGCCAGTAGTGTGTGGGGCTTTTGAGTTTTAATGCGTTTTGTAAAGCCGTTGATCGAATAATTTTTCCATAAAACCTAGTCAGGTTTTTTAGTGGTTGTGATTCTGTTGGATTTTTAGATTTCATTATTTTCCCTGCTGAAGATGTCTTTGTCATCGCAAGCGGCGTTCCTTTTAATTCGGTGGATTCGGTTGTCAATTCCCGATGCTCTGCTTCCGCCTGCTTTCTGCTCTTTTGATCCGGTACGCCTTGCCTTCTGAAAACCAATCATCACTTCATTGTCTATAACAGTTGTCGACAGGACCTTCTGCTCGAAAGTTCTTGGGCCAGATAATCTTGAAGGCGGTGCATACCTTGCGACGATCTCCGGCGCACGGCGGGCATCGTCGCGAGGCAATACTTCGGTGTAGCTGTTGGACAACACCAGTTTGCACTTGCGGCCCTTTGAGGATAGTTCGCAGATGATCGAGAGCAGGCGCTAGTACTGTCGAATGATTCTCTTGTCTGCGTCATGCAGGCGACCCCGGTTGTGCTGATCCAGCGGCCGCTTTCTCGGACCGCATGCACTGGCCCAAGGGATCGACGCGGTTTTGCAGAGGCATGGCTGACTGTTCCTTGTCTAGGGGAGTGGCCGGCGGCATGGATGCCGGGTGCAAGTACTTAATTTTGAGCGGCTGGAGGCGGTTTCGGGTAGGGGGTTGTATGTCTCTATTGATACCTTATTGGTATCTACCATGAAGAAATAAAGTATTAGCCGGTATCGTCACCCCTCCTTATGCTCACTCCCAAGGCCCAGCCACCCCTGACCACCACCCCGGTCGCCCAGGCTGGCCACCCCCAGAACAACAACGCGGAGTGACCATGCGCAAGATTGAGAACTTCATCGCCGGTGAGTACGTCGCCGCTGCCAACGGCAAGCGTTTCGACAAGCGTTCGCCCCTCGACAACCGCGTGATCGCTTCGATCAGCGAAGCCGGCCGTCCCGAGGTGGATGCGGCGGTCAAGGCTGCGCGTGGCGCGCTCAACGGTGAGTGGGGCGGGTTGACTACCGATCAGCGCGTCGAGCTGCTGTACGGCGTGGCCAACGAGATCACCCGCCGTTTCGACGATTTCGTCGAGGCCGAGATGGCCGACACCGGCCAGCCCTCGCACGTCATGAAGCATGTGTTCATCCCGCGCGGCGCGGCCAACTTCAAGGTGTTCGCCGACGTGATCAAGAACGTCGCCAGCGAATCCTTCCAGATGGCCACCCCGGACGGTCGCATTCCATGCGCGTGCCGAAGGGTGTGGTCGGTGTGATCTGCCCGTGGAACGCGCCGTTCATGCTGATGACCTGGAAGGTCGGCCCGGCGCTGGCCTGCGGCAACACCGTGATCGTCAAGCCGTCCGAGGAGTCGCCGCAGACCGCCGCGCTGCTCGGCGAGGTGATGAATTCCGTGGGCATCCCCAAGGGCGTCTACAACGTGGTGCACGGCTTCGGTCCGGATTCGGCTGGCGAGTTCCTCACCCAGCATCCGGGCGTCAACGGCATCACCTTCACCGGCGAGACCCGCACCGGCGCGGCGATCATGAAGGCCGCCTCGGAAGGCATGCGTGACGTGTCCTTCGAGCTGGGCGGCAAGAACGCCGGCATCGTGTTCGCCGACGCGGATTTCGACGCGGCGGTGGACGGCATCTTCCGCTCCGCCTTCCTCAACTCCGGGCAGGTGTGCCTGGGCACCGAGCGCGTCTACGTCGAGCGGCCGATCTTCGAGCGCTTCGTGCAGGCGCTGAAGGTCAAGGCCGAGGCGGTGAAGTTCGGTCGCCCGGACGACCACAACGCCAACTACGGCCCGCTGATCAGCCAGGAGCACCGCGACAAGGTGCTGTCCTACTACCGCAAGGCGGTGGAAGAGGGCGCCACCGTGGTCACCGGCGGCGGCGTGCCGGACATGCCCGGCGAGCTGGCCGAGGGCGCCTGGGTGCAGCCGACCATCTGGACCGGCCTGTCGGACAACGCGGCAGTGGTGCGCGAGGAGATCTTCGGCCCATGCTGCCACATCCGTCCGTTCGACAGCGAGAACGAAGTGGTCGCGCTGGCCAACGACAACGTCTACGGCCTGTCCACCACCATCTGGACCAACGACCTGGCCCGCGCCCACCGCATGGCCGCGCGCGTCGAGGTGGGCATCACCTGGATCAACAGCTGGTTCCTGCGCGACCTGCGCACGCCCTTCGGTGGCTCCAAGCAGTCCGGCATCGGCCGCGAGGGTGGCGTGCATTCGCTCGAGTTCTACACCGAGACCCGCAACATCTGCGTGAAGCTCTGAGAACGGCTGCGCCTTCCCCTGCGCCTGGGGGAA
>LNAP01002073.1_pt1 | contig 20421 bp, 19 predicted proteins | sample 602601 | NCBI WGS metagenome assembly LNAP01 (sample SAMN02440304, study PRJNA202911) | soil metagenome | biome: Subtropical and temperate rainforests or woodlands; isolation source: soil samples (1 kg each in a 20% v/v slurry with milli Q water) were... ...
GTGCTCGCCAACTGCTCCCGCGCCGCCGCGAGCTGTTCCGCGTCCAGGCCGTCCGGCGCCTGGTAGCAGCCCATCGGGTACGGGGTCAGCAGCGCGCGCGACAGGGCCAACTACACACGCTTGAACGCCAGTTGCGCGCGCAACTCGCTCAACTCGGCGTCGATGCCGATCGGGTTCAGCGCCACCAGCACGTCGCCAGCCTTGACCCGCTGCCCGTCACGCACGTGGATGGCCCGCACTTCGCCGGCCTCATGGGCCTGGATCACCTTGGTGTAGCTGGAGACCATCAGGCGCCCGGCGGCGCTGGCGTGAATGTCGAGGAAACCGAGGATCGCCCAGCCCAGGGCCAACAGGATCGACAGGATCAACAGCAGTGCCGTACCCCGGGCCCACGGCGCGGGCGGGCGCTCGACGATCTCCAGGTAACCGGGCTGGAACTCGTATTCGTCTCGGCTGCGTTTGAGCAGCGCCGGTGCCTCGCGCAGCTGCTGCCAGGCGCGTCGCAAGGGGGTCAATAAGCCACGCATCATTCGGCCTCCGTGCGCAGCGCCTGTTGCAGCGCCCACAAGCGCGCATAACAGCCGCCGTTGGCCAGCAGTTCATGGTGGCTGCCCGACTCGCTGATACGCCCCTGCTCCAGGGCGATGATGCGTTGGCAATGGCGTACCGCGGACAGACGGTGGGCGATGATGATCACCGTGCGGCCTTCGGCGATGCGTGCCATGTTGTCCTGGATCAGCGCCTGGGACTCGTCGTCCAGGGCACTGGTGGCTTCGTCGAAAATCAGGATCCGCGGGTCGCCCATCAGCGCCCGGGCAATGGCGATGCGTTGCCGCTGGCCACCGGACAACGAGCTGCCGGCCTCGGCCAGCACCGTGTCGTAGCCCAGCGGCAGGCGCAGGATGAAATCATGGGCGCCGGCCAGGCGCGCCGCGGCGATCACGCTTTCCAGGGAGGCCGTCGGATGGCGCAAGGCGATGTTGTGCCGCACGCTGCGGTTGAACAGGTAGTTTTCCTGCAGCACCACGCCGATCTGGCTGCGTAACCAGGCCGGTTGCAGCTGTTGCAGCGGCATGCCGTCAATCAGGATGCGCCCGGCATCCGGGGTGTAGAGTTTTTGCAGCAGGCGGGTCAGCGTGCTCTTGCCCGACCCCGACGGCCCGACGATGCCCAGGGTCTGGCCGGCGGCGATATGCAGGTCCAGGCCACGCAGCACCAGCGCAAGTTCCGGGCGGTAGCGGAACGTCACCTGTTCGATGCGCACCTCGCCACGCAGGGCCTGCGCCGGGCGCTGGTCACCCTCGGCCTGCTCCACCGGCAGGTTGAGCATGTCGCCCAGCTTGTCCACCGACACCCGCACCCGGACGAACTGCTGCCAGACCTCGATCAGTTTGGCCAGGGGCTGGCTGACGTGGGACAGCATCATGTTGAAGGCGATCAATTGGCCAATGCTCATCTGCAGGTCGATGACCTTGCTCGCCCCCCAGCAGATCACCGCCACCGCCGTGACTTTCTGCAACAGCGTGACCATCTGGCTGATCGCGCTGCCCAGGGTCTGGCTGGCAAAACCGGCCTCGACCATCTCCGCCGTCTGCGCCTCCCAGCGCCGCTGCATGCGCGGCTCCACCGCCAGGCTCTTGATGGTTTCGCTGCTGCTCACGCTTTCATTGAGAAAGGCCGTGTTGCGCGCGGCGCTGTAGAACTGCCGCTCGATGCGTTTCTCCAGCGGGCCGCTGCTGGCCCAGGCCAGCAGCACATACAGCGGCAGGGTCAGCAGCACCAGCAGCGTCAGCGGCCAGGAGATCCAGGCCATGACCGCGAAAAACACCAGGGTGAAGGCCACATCCACACAGAGGGTCAGCAGGGAGCCGGTGAGGAACTCGCGGATGCTGTCCAGCTCCTGCACCCGAGTGATGATCGCGCCTACCTGGCGCTGCTTGAAGTACAGCAGCGGCAGGCCGAGCAGGTGACGGAACAGCTTGACCCCAAGGCCGATATCGATGCGATTGGCGGTGTGCGCCGAGAGGTATTCGCGCAAGCCCTTGAGCAGCACCTCGAACAGGCCGACCACCACCAGGGTCATCACCAGCACGTCGAGGGTCGACAGCGCCCGGTGCACCATGACCTTGTCCATCACCGCCTGGAAGAACAACGGCGTTGCCAGGGCCAGCACTTGCAGCAGCAACGAGCACAGCAGCACTTCGCCGAGTATCCGCCGGTGGCGCAGCAGCTCCGGAACGAACCAGGACAGATCAAAACGCAGACCGCCCTGGCGCAGGCGAATCACCTCGCCGCTCCACTCTTCGGCCAGCTGCGTGCGATCGAGCACATCCGGGGTATGGGCTGCAGGTCGCTGCACCAGCGCCTGCGCGTCGGACAGCCGGGCCAGCAGGACAAAAGCGCCGCTGCGGTCGCGCCAGACCAGGGGCAGCATCTTCGGGCTCAGCCGGGCCAGCGCCAGACGCTCCAGGCGCAGATCGACGCCGGCGCCCCGGGCGTAGTCCTTGAGCGCCCGGCGCAGGTCGCGCTCGTTTCCCGGGTCGGCGGCCTGTGGCGCACGCTCCTGGGTCAGTTGCAGCAGCAGTTGGCAACAGGCCAGGGCCGAATGGACGGCAGCCGTGGCGGAGAGCTCCGCCATGGCGGGGCATTCGACAGGGACTGGCTGCGGGGGTATTGCGGGATTGACTGACATAGACCGCTCGTTTCAAGACCCTCGCGGCAAGAACAAGGGTGCATGGAGATACGAAACCAGTCTGCGGCAGCTGTCCGGGAATGATAATCAGCCACGGGGTTGAAAGCTTTTAAGCAAAACTTAATCAACCGCAACGCCGCCTTGGGCCCGGGCGGCCGGTCATGTTCCGGGCAAAAAAAAGCCGGACTCGCGTCCGGCTTTCTGTCAGCTCATGGCTCAGGCGGCGTCCGGCCTGTGCATCAGCACCCGGGTCACCCGCCGCTCTTCCACCGTCACCACCTGCAGCGTCCAGTCCTGCCATTGCAGCCGGTCGCCAATCACCGGCAAGCGGTCCAGCAGGCTCATCACCAGCCCGGCCAGGGTCTGGTAGTCCTCGGTGGCTTCGGCGTTGAAGCCGGTGCGCTGGCGAATCTGCGCCAGGTTCAAGGCACCGCTGACCATGAAGCCGCCCTGCTCTTCGACAATGTCCGGGCCTTCGATTTCGCTGGCGTCGGGCAGCTCGCCGGCGATGGATTCGAGGATGTCGGTCATGCTCAGCACGCCGACGAAGTCGCCGAATTCGTTGATCACGAACGCGATGTGGGTCGAGGCCTTGCGCATCTGTTCCAGGGCGTTGAGGATCGAGAAGCTGTCCAGCAGGTTGATCGCCGTGCGCGCCAGGTGCTCCAGGTTCGGCTCGTTACCGGCCAGGTATTCCTTGAGCAGCTCCTTCTTGTGCACGAAGCCCAGCGGCTCCTCCACCGCGCCATCGCGAATCAGCGGCAGGCGCGAGTAGGACGAATGCATCAGCTTGTTGCGGATGGCTTCGGCATCGTCGGCCAGGTCGATGTAGTCGACGTCGGCGCGCACGGTCATCAGGCTGCGGATCGGCCGTTCGGCCAGTTGCAGCACGCCACTGATCATCACCCGCTCGCGGCGGTCGAACAGCTCGGCGCTCGGCGCTTGGCCATTGTCCAGCAGATCGACGATCTCCTCGCCCACCTCCTCCACCGCCAACTGGCGACCGCCCAGCAGGCGCATCACCGCATGGGCCGTGCGCTCACGCATCGGCCGCAGGCCCTGCATGGATTTCTTGCGGCGGGCACGGGCGATCTGGTTGAACAGCTCGATCAGGATCGAGAAACCGATGGCCGCGTACAGGTAGCCTTTGGGGATATGGAAGCCCAGGCCTTCGGCGGTCAGGGCAAAACCGATCATCATCAAGAAGCCCAGGCACAGCATGATCACCGTCGGGTGGGCGTTGACGAAGCGGGTCAGCGGCTTGCTGGCGACGATCATCAGGCCGATGGAAATGACCACTGCGATCATCATCACCGCCAGTTCGTCGACCATGCCCACAGCGGTGATCACCGCGTCCAGGGAGAACACCGCGTCGAGCACCACGATCTGCGCCACGATCGGCCAGAACAATGCGTAAGCGGCGTTGCCGGTGCGCTGGCTGACATGGCCTTCCAGGCGTTCATGCAATTCCATGGTGGCCTTGAACAACAGGAACACACCACCGAACAGCATGATCAGGTCGCGGCCGGAGAAGCTCTTGCCGAACACCTCGAACAGCGGCGCGGTCAGGGTCACCAACCAGGAAATGCTCGCCAGCAGGCCCAGGCGCATGATCAGCGCCAGGGACAGGCCGATGATCCGCGCGCGGTCACGCTGGTGGGGCGGCAACTTGTCCGCGAGGATCGCGATAAACACCAGGTTGTCGATACCCAGCACCAGCTCCAGCACGATCAGGGTCAACAGGCCAAGCCAGGCCGTGGGGTCCATTATCCATTCCATAAAAACGACTCTATCTCTCCAGTGAATTCAGACAGCCGGGCACGGCAAGGCAAGGCCAAAAGGCCTTGGAGCGGCGAACGCAGGCCAGCGCCCAACGGTTGCGACAACCGGCGGCGAGCAGCGAAAAACAATAGGTTCGGGGTAACGGCCGCGCCCTATGACTGGCGAAAGGCACCGCAAGGCGGATCGAGCGGGGAAAGAATGAGGCGTCCAGGAACAGGGACGACTGGGAGGCTCCGAGAGGGTGTTCATGCAAGTCCTGTGAAGAAAAACGGACTTGAATCCTACAACCTCAAGGGAGATTTCCTATCGGGAAATCATTTCAAGATCTTATCGGGCACTGCCTGGGCCAGCGTTATCGCGAACCGGCCCACGCCTGCAAAGGCCACTTTTTGCAGGAGCAGGCTGGCCCGTGAAGCGCTCTGGCGACCTCAGCCCTTACGGGTCGCATCGTCCAACGCGAGGATGGTATGGGCATTGGTCACGGTGGTCGCCAGTGTGTTGATCACTCCGGAACGCAAGGCGCCGAGGGTCGCGGCGGCCTTGGTGTTCTCACTGGCGATGGCCACCACATCGGGAATGCGCACCAGCTCCTGCACGGTCAGGCCGATCACCCGGCCCTGGATGGCGTTGACCGCCGGCTGGCCATGAATGTCGATGAAGTCGTAGCCCATCATGTCGCCAACGGTTCCGGACAGCCGCGCCTGGGCGATTTCCTGGGGTGAGAACCAGCCCATGCGCACCATGTTGCTGTTCTCGCTCATGTCGCCGATGCCGATCAGCGCGATGTCGGCGCGCCGGGCGCGGTCCAGGGTCGAACGCACGGTGTCGTTGCTGATCAGCACGCTGCGCAGTTCCGGGTTGGCCACCAGCGCCGGGGCGTACAGGGTTTCGCTTTCCGCACCGAAACGCAGGGCCAGGCGCCGGCAGATATGGTCGGGGTTCATGTACTCGCCAGCGCGCAACGAGCCGCCGATGGCGCAGACGAAGGTGCAGTTGCGGGTCACCGGCAGGAACACGTTGTCGGCCACCGCGCCGACATTGCGGCCCATGCCGACGGCGACGATCATGCCGTCGCTCAGGGTCTTGTTCAGGTAGTTGGCCACCAGGCTGGCCACCGCCGAGCGCTGGGTGTCGGGGTCGCTGTGGTCGACCGCGATCAGCGCCCGATCCAGCTGGAAGCGCTCCACCAGCGCCTGCTCCAGCTCGTTGTTCATCGCCGGATGCTGCAGCACCCGGACCTCGACTATGCCTTCGTCCCGCGCCCGCTTGAGCAGGCGGCTGACCTTGGCCCGGGACAGGTCGAAGCGCTTGGCGATGGCCTCCTGAGTGACGTTCTCAAGGTAATAGAGCATCGCCACCTCGGTCATCAGATCGATGTCGCTGGCTCCGCGCGGGGTACTGTCACTCATGTGGACTGGCTTCCGTATGGGCATCAAAGGCGCATTCTCTCTAGTCGATGCAGGTCGCGTCTACAGCCGGTTCTGCCCCATGGGCAGCGGGCTCCACGGCAGCCGGCGCCTACCGGTGGCCGTCGCGCTCGATGGCGTTGATCCGCTCGACCTTGGCCCCCGAGCGCGCGGACTCGAACTCCGACTCGAGGAACGACTTGACGATGCTCTTGGCCAGCTCGGCCCCCACCACCCGCGCGCCGATGGAGAGAATCTGTGCATCGTTGCTCTTGCGTGCGCGCTCGGCCGAATAGGTGTCGTGGGCCTGGGCCGCGCGGATGCCCGGCACCTTGTTGGCCGAGATGGCCATGCCGATGCCCGTGCCGCAGACCAGCACCCCCAGGCGGTGATGCCCGGCGCCGATGGCCGTGGCCACCGCCAGGGCAATGTCCGGATAGAGCACCGGCTCCAGGGAATGGGTGCCGAAGTCCTCCACTGGATGGCCCAAGGCCTCGATATGGCGCTTGAGCAACTCCTTGAGCTCGAAACCCGCTTCATCACATCCGATGGCCACTGAAAAGGCTGTGTTCATGGCATTTCGCTCCGCTGTCTGGGTGAGAGCAAGACTGATCATATGATCACTATATGAAACTTTGTTCAGTCATTTCTCAGGCATTCACCCCCTGACTGTCAAGCAGGATTTACCTGACAGCCGAGTCAAAGCCCTACACAAAGGGTTACGAATGCATGAATGACCGCCGATACAGATTTACCCTGAAAGAGATTGACTGATCAGAATTTCATTTGATACACATATGATCACAGCGAAACATGACTCTGCGACCTAATAAGAATTCACAGCACGAGGACACGCCGATGGCCACGCCATTACTGCTCCAGGCTGAACATGTCGCCAAGGCCTATGCCGGGATCCCTGCCCTGCGCGATGGCCGCCTCGCCCTGCGTGCCGGCAGCGTGCATGCCCTGTGCGGCGGCAACGGCGCCGGCAAATCCACCTTCCTCAGCATCCTGATGGGCATCACCCAGCGTGACGCCGGCAGCATTGCGCTCAACGGTCGCCCGGTGCAGTTCAATCGCCCCGGCGAGGCGCTGGCCGCCGGGGTGGCGATGATCACCCAGGAGCTGGAACCGATTCCCTACATGAGCGTCGCCGAGAACATCTGGCTCGGCCGTGAACCGCGCCGCGCCGGCTGCATCGTCGACCGCAAGGCCCTCAACCGGCGCACCCGCGAGCTGCTGGAAAGCCTGGAGTTCGAGGTCGACCCCGACAGCCCCATGCACCGCTTGAGCGTGGCCCAGGTGCAACTGGTGGAAATCGCCAAGGCCTTCAGCCATGACTGCCAGGTGATGATCATGGACGAGCCGACCTCGGCCATCGGCGAGCGCGAAGCCGAGACCCTGTTCAAGGCCATCCGCCGCCTCACCGCCCGCGGCGCCGGGATCGTCTATGTCTCGCACCGCTTGAGCGAGCTGGCGCAGATCGCCGACGACTACAGCATCTTCCGCGACGGCGCCTTCGTCGAAAGCGGGCGCATGGCCGACATCGATCGCGCCCACCTGGTGCGCGGCATCGTCGGCCAGGAACTGCAACGCATCGACCACAAGGTCGGGCGCGAATGCGCGGCGCACAATTGCCTGGAAGTCCAGGGACTGAGCCGCGACGGCGAGTTCCAGGACATCAGCCTGCAACTGCGCCAGGGCGAGATCCTCGGCATCTACGGCTTGATGGGCTCGGGCCGCAGCGAATTCCTCAACTGCCTCTATGGCCTCACCGAACCCGACGCCGGCACGGTCAGCCTGCAAGGCCGGCCGCTGCCGGTCGGCGTACCGGCGGCGACCATTCGCGCCGGCCTGTCGCTGGTCACCGAAGACCGCAAGGACAGCGGCCTGGTGCTCAGTAGCAGCATCCTGTCCAACATTGCCCTGTCGGCCTACCGGCAGCTGTCGAGCTGGTCGCTGATCAACGCCCGCAAGGAACAGGCATTGGCCCAAGACATGGTCAAGCGCCTGCAGATCAAGGTCTCCTCCCTGGACCTGCCGGTGGCCTCCATGAGCGGTGGCAACCAGCAGAAGGTGGTGCTCGCCAAGTGCCTGTCGACCCAGCCGGTGTGCCTGCTGTGCGACGAACCGACCCGAGGCATCGACGAAGGCGCCAAGCAGGAGATCTACCACCTGCTGGACGAGTTCGTGCGGGCTGGCGGCGCGGCCATAGTGGTCTCGTCCGAAGCCCCGGAACTGCTCCACCTGAGCGATCGCATCGCGGTGTTCAAGGGCGGCCGCCTGGTCACCATCAGCACCGATACCGCTCTTTCCCAGGAAGCCCTGCTGAGTCTCGCCTCATGAACGCCAAGACCCTTGTCACCCCTGCCGCCACACCCTCCACACCCGCCGCCACCGCCGTCGGCCCGGCACCCCGCAGCCGCCTGCGCCTGGCCCTCGACCGCTTCGGCCTGCCGCTGGTTTTCATCCTGCTGTGCGTGGTCATGGCCTTTGCCAGCGAGTACTTCATGACCTGGCGCAACTGGATGGACATCCTGCGCCAGACCTCGATCAACGGCATTCTCGCGGTGGGCATGACCTACGTGATCCTGACCAAGGGCATCGACCTCTCGGTGGGTTCGATCCTCGCCTTCGCCGGCCTGTGCAGCGCCCTGGTGGCCACCCAGGGCTATGGGTTGCTGGCCGCGGTCAGCGCCGGGATGTTCGCCGGGGCGATGCTCGGGGTGGTCAACGGCTTCATGGTCGCCAACCTGTCGATCCCGCCCTTTGTCGCCACCCTCGGCATGCTCAGCATCGCCCGTGGCATGACCTTCATTCTCAATGACGGCAGCCCGGTCACCGACCTGCCGGACAACTACCTGGCCCTGGGCATCGGCAAGATCGGCCCGGTGGGCGTGCCGGTCGTGATCTTCGCCGTGGTCGCGCTGATCTTCTGGATGGTCCTGCGCTACACCACCTACGGCCGCTACGTGTACGCGGTGGGCGGCAACGAAAAGAGCGCCCGCACCTCGGGGATCGGCGTACGCAAGGTGATGTTCTCGGTGTACGTGGTCTCGGGCCTGCTGGCGGGCCTGGCCGGTGTGGTGCTCTCGGCCCGCACCACCTCCGCCCTGCCCCAGGCCGGCACGTCCTATGAACTGGATGCCATCGCCGCGGTGGTGATCGGCGGTACCAGCCTCTCCGGCGGCACCGGCAGCATTGTCGGCACCCTGTTCGGCGCGTTGTTGATCGGTGTGATCAACAACGGCCTGAACCTGCTCGGGGTGTCTTCCTATTACCAGCAAGTCGCCAAGGGTTTGATCATCGTGTTCGCGGTGCTCATCGATGTCTGGCGCAAGAAGAAACGTTGACTCCCCCCGTCCTTTCCATGGCACGACTACAACAATAACGGAGTTCCCCATGAAGCTTTCCTCCACCACCTTTGGCACCTCCCTGTTCGCCCTGGCCACGGCCTCCCTGCTCGCCAGCGGCATGGCCCTGGCCGAGGGCAAGCCCTACAAGATCGGCGCCGCGGTCTACGGCCTCAAGGGCCAGTTCATGCAGAACTGGGTACGCGAGTTGAAGCAGCATCCGGCGGTCAAGGACGGCACGGTGCAGATCACCGTGTTCGACGGCAACTACGACGCGCTGACCCAGAACAACCAGATCGAAACCATGGTCACCCAGCGCTACGACGCGATCATTTTCGTGCCGATCGACACCAAGGCCGGCGTCGGCGCCGTGGCCCGCGCCCAGGAAAACGACATTCCGGTGATCGCTTCCAATACCAAGGTTGCCAGCGCCAGCGTGCCCTATGTCGGCAACGACGATGTCGAGGGCGGCCGCCTGCAGGCCCAGGCCATGGTCGACAAGCTCCAGGGCAAGGGCAACGTGGTGATCATCCAGGGCCCGATCGGCCAGTCGGCACAGATCGACCGCGAGAAAGGCGAGATGGAGGTGCTGAAGAAGAACCCCGGGATCAAGGTCATCGAAATGAAGACCGCCAACTGGTCGCGCGCCGAGGCCCTGTCGCTGACCGAGGACTGGCTCAATGCCCACCCCAACGGCGGCATCTCCGGGATCATCGCGCAAAACGACGACATGGCCCTCGGCGCCCTGCAGGCCGTGAAGTCCCGCGGCCTGTCGCCGAGCGACGTGCCGGTGACCTCCATCGACGGCATGCCGGATGCGATCCAGGCGGCGAAAAAAGGCGAAGTCACCACCTTCCTGCAAGACGCCCAGGCCCAGTCCCAGGGCGCCCTGGACGTGGCCCTGCGCACCCTGGCCGGCAAGGACTACAAGCCGCAGTCGGTGATCTGGGAGCGTTATGCCCAGGACGTGAAATGGGAAGACGGCACCGACAAGCTGTACATCCTGCCGTGGGTGCCGGTAACCAACAGCAATGCCGACAGCCTGTACCAGCAGGTCGCCGGCAGCAAATAACCCCCTCTGTAGGAGCGAGGCTTGCCCGCGATAGCGTCCTTGCAATCGACGCATGCGTGGCTATGAGTCCGCCATCGCGGGCAAGCCTCGCTCCTACGAGACAGCGGTATTTTCAGCCATTCGTTTGCCATACAGGAGTCAACATCATGTCCGGATTCTGGGATCAGGCCTTCGACCTCAGCGGTCGCTGCGCGGTGATCACCGGTGGCGCCGCCGGGATCGGCCTGGCCTGCGCCACGCTGCTGGTGGAGCGCGGCGCCAAGGTAGCGCTGCTGGATCGCGACCCGGAGGTCGTCGAGATCGCCGCCCGCCTCGGCGCCGGGCACCTGGGGCTGGCCCTCGACCTGCGCCAGCTGGACCAGGTGCAGCATGCCGTGGACCGGGTCGCCGAGTACTTCGGGCGCCTGGATTTCCTGGTCAACAGCGCCGGCGTCGCCCTGCTGGACAAGGCCCTGGAAGTCAACGAAAACACCTGGGACACCACCCTGGATATCAACCTCAAGGCCAGCTTTTTCGTTGCCCAGGCCTGCGCCCGGCACATGCTCGAACGAGGCAGCGGACGCATCGTCAACCTCGCCTCCCAGGCCGCCGTCATCGGCCTGGACCGGCACGTGGCCTATTGCGCGAGCAAGGCCGCGGTGGTGGGCATGACCAAGGTCCTGGCCATGGAATGGGCCGCCCACGGCATCAACGTCAACGCCGTCTCGCCGACCATAGTCGAGACCGCCCTGGGCAAGAAGGCCTGGGCCGGCGAACTGGGCGAGCGGGCCAAATCGCAGATCCCGGTCGGCCGTTTCGCCCAGCCCGAGGAAATCGCCGGGCTGGTGCTGTACCTGCTCAGCGACGCCGCGCAGATGATCACCGGAGAGAACGTGGTGATCGATGGCGGCTACAGCATCCAGTAATCGAGCGTTACTCCCATTCATGCAGTGAGGCCCGTCGCCATGTCCACCTTGTCCGCCGAACACCTGTCACCCGAGATTCCCAGCACCATGCAGGCCGTGGTCTGCCACGGCCCCGAAGACTACCGCCTGGAACAGGTGCCGGTGCCGACACCCGGCCCGGACGAAATCCTGACCAAGGTCGAGCTGTGCGGCATCTGCATGGGCGACATCAAGACCTACCGTGGCGCCCCCTCCTTCTGGGGCGACGCCGAGCAGCCGCGCTACGTCAAGCCGCCGATGATCCCCGGCCATGAGTTCGTCTGCCGCGTGGTGGCCCTGGGGCCGGGCGCGGAAAAACGCGGGGTGCAGGTCGGCGACCGGGTGATCTCCGAACAGATAGTGCCATGCTGGGGCTGCCGCTTCTGCAACCACGGCCAGTACTGGATGTGCCAGAAGCACGACCTGTACGGTTTCCAGAACAATGTCCAGGGCGCCATGGCGCAGTACATGATCTTCACCAGGGAAGGCATCGTGCACAAAGTGCCGGATGAGATTCCGCCGGACGAAGCCATCCTCATCGAACCCCTGGCCTGCTCGCTGCACGCCGCCGAGCGCGCCGACGTCGGTTTCGACGACATAGTGGTAGTGGCCGGCGCCGGCACCCTGGGGCTGGGCATCATCGGCGCGGTGCGGATGCGCAACCCCAAGCGCCTGATCGTCCTCGACATGAAGCCCGAGCGCGCCGAGCTGGCCCTGCGCCTGGGTGCCGATGAAATCTGGAACCCGGCCCAGGAGAACGTGCTGGAAAAGATACGCGCGATCACCGACGGCTATGGTTGCGACATCTATATCGAAGCCACCGGCCACCACAAGGCTGTCAACCAGGGCCTGGCGATGCTGCGCAAGCTCGGGCGTTTCGTCGAGTTCAGCGTGTTCAACGACGAAGCCACGGTGGACTGGTCGATCATTGGCGACCGCAAGGAACTGGACGTGCTCGGTTCGCACCTGGGGCCCTACATGTACCCACGGGCCATCGACTTTATCGGCAAGCGCAAGATCGACATGCGCGACGTGGTCACCCACACCTTTGCCCTGGCCGACTTCAAGCAGGCCTTCGCGGTGATGGAGCGCGGCGACCGATCATTGAAGGTGGTGCTCAAGCCCTGAGGCCCCACTGCCTTCCAACCGGTTCGCCGACAAGCCCGCACCCGCGGACTCTCCCACTCCCTCCACGGGAGGCGAGCTTGCCGGCGATTCACTGCACAGCCGTGCAGCTAACAGGAACAAGGAAACCGCGTCATGAATCGAGTGATCAACGATCCGGACCAGGTGGTCGAGGACATGCTGCAAGGCATACTCGTGGCCCACCCCGAACTGGCCCAATACGAGGCCAACCCACGGGTCATCCGCAAGCGCCGCCTCTCTCCGATCGGCCAGGTGGGCATCGTCACTGGCGGCGGCTCCGGCCATGAGCCGGCCTTTCTCGGCTATGTCGGCCCTGGCCTGGTGGACGCCGTGGCGGTCGGCGAAATCTTCTCCTCGCCCACCGCCAAGAGCTTCTTCGACGCCTTCCGCGCCGCCGACCAGGGCGCGGGCGTGGCCTGCCTGTACGGCAACTACGCCGGCGACAACATGAACGTCAAGCTGGCGATGAAGATGGCCGCCAGCAAGGACATGCGGATCCGCACCGTGGTGGCCAACGACGACGTGGCCTCCGCGCCCCGTGAAGAGATCGGCAAACGCCGCGGCGTGGCGGGCGAGATCTTCATGTGGAAAGTCGGCGGCGCGGCGGCCGCCAAAGGTTATGACCTGGACGGGGTGATCGGCGTCGCGCAAAAGGCCGTCGACCAGTGCCGTTCCATCGGGGTCGGTCTCACGCCCTGCACCATTGCCGCGGTGGGCAAGCCGAACTTCCAGATCGCCGACGGCATGATGGAACTGGGCATCGGCCACCATGGCGAACCTGGCATCCAGGTTGTACCGGTCGAGTCCGCCGCCGCCATGGCCGAGCGCATGCTCGCGCCGATCCTCGCCGATCGCGACTTCAGCCGCGACGACAGCGTGGTGGTGCTGGTCTCCGGCCTCGGCGCCACGCCGGTGATGGAGCTGTATATCTTCTACGCCGAAGTCGAGCGCAAACTCAGGGCCAGGGGCCTGAAGATCCATCGTTGCTATGTCGGCAACTACTTCACCTCCCTGGAAATGATGGGCGTGACCCTGACCCTGTTGGGCCTGGACGCCGAACTGAAAACCCTGATCGACCACCCCTGCCGCTCCATCGGCATGACCCAGGCGGAGTGAACCATGAGCCAGCATTTTTCCAGCCTCGACGGCAGCGCCATCGTCAACGACCTGGTGACGGTGATAGTCGCCAACCGTGAATACCTCAGCGAAGTGGATGGCGCCATCGGCGATGGCGACCACGGCATCAACATGGCCAAGGGTTTCGCCCACTGCGGCCGGGCCATCGCCGGCCGCCAGCTGGACCTGGCCGGCGCCCTCGACGAATTGACCCTGAGCCTGATGGAAGGCATCGGCGGCTCCATGGGCCCGCTTTACGGCAGCCTGTTTATCGGCATGGCCGACGAAGTGCGTGGCAGCCAGCAGATTGATGCTGCCCGCTTCGCCCGGCTATTGCGCGGCGGACTGACCTCATTGCAGGACATCACCGACGCCGGAGTAGGCGACAAGTGCCTGATGGATACGCTGATTCCCGCCGTGGAGGCATTCGAACAGGCCGAGGCCGGCGGCGCCTCGTTCAAGGAGGCCCTGCAGCGGATGAAAAGCGCGGCCTCCCAAGGCCGGGACTCGACCCGCGACCTGGTGGCGAAGATCGGCCGCGCCAGTCGCCTGGGCGAACGCTCGCTGGGGGTACTGGATGCCGGCGCCGTGTCCTGCTGCCTGATCCTCACGCAACTGGCGGACTCGATAGAGACGCGCCTGATCTGAAGCCCTGCGCGAGCAGGCTCGTCCCAGCAAAAGCGAGCCTGCCCGGGCTGACTCAATAGCGTCCGGGCAAAAGCCCGAGCTCCACCAGCTTGATATCGGTGTCACCCACTACCTGCACATGCTGGACGTTCTTCTCGTCCATGATGCCGGGACAGGAAACGACGATGGTTCCCCGGGATGGGATGGGACGCAGTTCAGCGACCTCCGGAAAATCCGCCGCCGACAGCGGGTGCGGACAATAGCCGATCCAGCCGATGGTCTGCCGATCCTGGAACACCCGCTGCTTGCGAAAATATTCGTTGGGAGCGACCACGCCCCAGGAAATTTCCGGCCAGAGACCAACCGCCGTGTTCATCAATTCGACAATGCCCTGCCGAGGATCCTGCAGGCAACGGACCAATGTCCCGGCTTCGGAAAACTCGATACCCGCGGGCAACGAACCGCCGCTTCGTGCGTGATAGGTGATCGAAAGCCCGCCCTTGAGTGGATCTGATATCCCGTTCCACAGCACAAAACTCATGTCGTTGACGTCGAAGTCCGAGTCTTTCCAGGAGGCTATTTCCCGCCGCAGACTGTTCGGGTCGAGGAGCACATTGTGCGTCAGGCCATCATCCTTGCCTTCGGCGCATAAGAACCAGTTCTTGAGGATCGGGTCGATCTCGCCTATCGCCTTGAGAAAGGCCAGGCTCCTGTCGATTTGTTCCTGCTCGGTGACCTGGGCAATCTTCTGCTTATCGAAGCTCAGCTTGAAATTGAAACGTTTGAACGTATCCATGAGCACTCCATCCGGTCTCAGGCCATTAAGTCTGGGTTTTGCTTGTAGAACTCTTCCAGCTCCTTTTCCTCCTGGCGACGCACTTTCTGGTACTCCTCATGCTCCTTGGTGCCGGGCATCGGGTTCCAATAAGCCTTCAGGTTGGTGAGCCCACCCTCCTCGTATTTCTCGGAGCAATACTCGTAAACCACCCGCTGAAGAAAATGCCACTCGAGCATCACCGGCGGGCTGGGCTTGGCCTTGTCTGCCTGCTTGAACGCCTTCACGATCAGGTCCTTCTCAACGTTCTTGGCAGCCTTCGGATACTTGAAACCGAGGAAGATGAAGAATTCGTAGTTGGCCTTGGCTTCTTGCAAGGTACAGCGGTTTTTCACAAAACCATCCCAATCGGTACCACTCCACAGCCACTCCCAGGGAAACGGGAAGTTGGTCACCCACTGCTGGTAGCGGCTCGACAGGTCGCTCATGCTGTGCCCCTTGCCATTGACGGGAATGTACATATGCCCGTCTTCGGGAGGGCATTTCACGCAGTCCTTCTTCTGCCGTTTGCAGTCCCGTTCGGCCTCCTGGGTCCGGTCCCGGGTCCTGGCCGGCGCATCCGTCTTGGGCAAGGCCTCGGGCTTGGGCAACGGCATCGGTTGCGGCATGGGCCTTGGGGGCGGTAGCGGCCGGGGCACCACTTCCGGCGGTGGCGGTGGCACCGGCGACGGCCGGGGCGGCGGCATCGGTAACCGGGTCGGCGCGGGCATGGGTATATCGAAGGGCAGCCTCGGCCCGGTGCGAGGCAACGGCATACGCAACCCGCCGCTGATGGGAGGCGCCAGTTGGGCGACGGATCCGGAAATAAAACTGGTCATTCAGGCATCCCTGTCTTGAGTGCGGCCCGCCAGGCCCGTTGCCCCTGGACGAAATCCATGACGCTTTCATAATCGTGAAAACGCTGCTCCGGGGTGTCGTTTACCGGCCTTTTCATCCACCGGATAAATCCGGGTGTTTCTTCGAAACCGGGAAATTGCAGGCCAAAGCGCATGAAGCTCTCAACCGTATCAGGCTCTTCGATTTGCAGGGCCCAGGCTTTTTCCCGGTAGTCCTTGAGGTACTGGATGGTCTGCCACTGCCCTTTCTGCTCAAGCCACTGAGGATTGTACTGGCGTATCTCGAGCATGATCTTCTCGATCACCTCATTTTGCCGAACCTGTTCCAGCGCTTTCAGCTGGTCTGCCGTCAACTCAAGCATGGCGAGCCTCCTGCCCGACCCGATAGTACGTCTGGTACGCCAGCACCAGTGGCTGCCAGATCTGCCAGCGATCGAGCGGCAACATCAGGGCCATTCGCTGCTCACTGTCCAGGACAGCCTCCAGGCCACGCCGGACGATCGGGTTGTAATAACGAAACAGCGCCCTCCGGCCATCCGGCAGGCGGGTGAACAAATGGGATTTGAGGTGGTTGCTCAATGCCTCGAAAGAGCGCTCGCTCCACAGCCACGAAACCAGCGGCGACTTCTGGTCCCGCTCGATCAGCCAGTCGAGCAGTTGCGTGGCCTCTGCGCTATCCCCTACGAACTCCACCAGTGCCGGCCCGCCACGGCTGATTTCGTCCAGTTCGGTAGCGGCCAGCAACCACTCGACGCGGATCGCCGCCCCGGCCGCGTCCAGGCGATTCTCCAGGGTCATGTAACGGGCGCCATCCACCAGCACATAGAGCCGGGTTTCAGGATGCTGTTCCAGGCAATGACGGATATGGGTGCGAAATTGCAGAACATTCGGATCAGGTCGGCGTCCATTGCCTGAAGCACTCATGGTCAGTTCCCCAGGCTCTGCAGCGGGACAAAGGTTTCATTGCGCTGTGCCGCCGCCAACAGGCACGGCAGACAAAGCCCGGGAATCTTGACCACTGGAGCGACCGCAGCAGCGCTGACCTGCTGCCCGATGATCACGCTTCCCGATCCGCTCACCACCACATTCCCGTGGTTGCCCGTCGTCCCCAGGGTCGCGACCGGCAATCCATTGATCAGCACATTGGCAACCACGCCGCTGACCAGGGCACTGCCGCAGGCCGTGGTGTCCGTCATCCGCGCTGCACTGAGCCCATCGAACAATACGTCAGGCGAACCCGAGACAATCGGGTTGCTGGCGTGCCCGGGCAATGGACAAGCGGTCATATCCGTGACACGGGCCGCAGGTTTTCCACTCATTGGCAATCTCCTTCATCCGTTAGGTATTGCATGTTGTCCCTACGCCATCGATCTGGAAGAGGCCAAAGCGCCAACAGGCATCCTCCACATCGAATAATGCAAGCTGGCTGGCCATCGAACCGGGAGCCTTGACGGGGGGCGACATCTGAAGCGCATCAGCGACAGTCCGCTCCATGGCGGCTGGCGCCCAGTCATCCAGTTCGTTGAGCTGCCGGTTGTAGTCCGGTACGCCAACACTTTTATAGGCGTTCAGCAGGTACTCGGGTAATTCCGTATCCGACCATTGCAGGTAGTAACCCTGGTCATCCAGGAAGGGCCGGGTCCAGGCAGTCAGCCCGACCGGAATCATTTCCTGTTGATCGGTGCTGAGGAGGCAGTCGCCCTGAGCCGCGAAACCCAGGCAGATATTGAGTTTCAGCCAGCCATCGGCGTGGCTGAGAAGCTGGGTAGGATCGAACAGCCGAAGTGGCACCACACGATAGTGGCGCAGATGGGAAGAACGCAGGTAGATCTCCGCATCCAACCGGGAAATGAACACTCGAACGATGGGTGCATCAGGGTCGCCGACACAGTTTATCTGCACCGGATCCAGGGCAAGATGATCGTGAATGCCTGTGACGGTGACCAAGCCATAAAGACGAATTGAGGATCTCAGTCCTTGAAATCGAACCATCCTGCTTCCTCCAAGCAGCGCGATCTGTCGGTCGCTCCATTGAGTCCGCCACTCTAGCAACGATGAATTGCGCAAGAAGTTGCGCAGTTGCGCTCAAAGCCTTGTGCCCACGGGCCCCGACGAATTCTTTACAAAAAATTTCAAGAGCATTGGCCTCTGACCTGCTCGATATACCGCGCCACCGCGGGCGCCTTTTCGAAGCGGCGGTGGATCAGCGACAGCCAGGACGACGCCGTGCTGCCCTGGATCGGCCGGTACAACACATTGGGCAGCCCCACGTGCCCGACCACCGACTCCGGCACCACGGCCACGCCCTGCCCCAGGGAGACCAGGGCCAGCACCGCCACCAGGCCGCCGGGCTGCGGCCCCAGTTTCGGCGCATAGCCGCCCTCGGCCGCGACCTGCAAGGTGCCGCTGATCTGCTCCGGAAGCACGAAGGTCTCGTTGTGCAGATGGGCCGGGGCGATCTCCGGCAAGCGTCCCAGCCAGGACTCGGCGGGCAGCGCCAGGACAAAACCTTCGGCATCCAGGCGGACCGCCTCGACCCCTTCGGGCAGGGTCATGGGCGAGCGGATGTAGCCGATGTCGAAGCGTCCCTCGGCCACCAGGGCCGGCAACGCCGCCATCGGGCTTTCGCGCACGCTCAGGCTGACGTCCGGGCAGTCCTGGCTGAAGCGCTGCACCTGTTTTTGCAACAGCCCCGAATACACCGCCGAGGCCACGTAGCCCAACTCGATATGGCCGATCTCGCCGCGCCCGGCGCGCTGGGCGTTACGTTGCGCAAACTCGAACTGGCGCACCGTGGCCTCGGCCTCGCGCACCAGGGCGGCGCCAGCCTCGGTCAGGCTGACCTCGCGCTGCTGGCGCACGAACAAACGGGTGCCCAGGGCCTGCTCCATGTCCTGGATCTGCCGGCTCAGGGTCGGCGGCGCGATGCCCAGCTGTTCGGCGGCGCGGGTGAAATTGCGTTGCCGGGCCACCGCCAGGAAATAGCGGAAATGACGGATTTCCATAAGTGCGTTAGCTCAAAGGTAATGAAGTGCTCCAGCGCGCCTAACAGAGTGGGCGAAAGCCCGGGATAAGCTGGCTGGACCTTCACAGTAGAGAGCCCAAGCCATGCACGTCAAACCTCTGTTTCTGGCCCTGATCACTTGCTGCAGCGTGCCCGCGACTTTCGCCGCCGAGAAAAACGCCGACGTTGCCCAAAAGGCAATCCTCAATTTCGCCACCGCCCAGCAACTGCTCAACGCCGCCCAGGAAACCGCCACGGCCAAGGGCTGGCCCTGCGCCGTGGCAATCGTCGACGACGGCGGCTGGCCGATCCTCAGCGCGCGCATGGACGGGGCGCCGGTGGTGGCCGGCATCGAGCTGGCCCAGGGCAAGGCGCGGACTTCGGCATTGTTCAAGCGCCCTTCCGGCGACCTGGAAAACGCCATCAACGGCGGGCGCCAGGCGGCCATCACTTCGGGCCTGCTGATGATGAAAGGCGCGCAGCCGATCCGCGTCGACGGCCAGGTGATCGGCGCCATCGGCATCAGCGCCGACACCCCGGCCCACGACGATGAAATCGCCCAGGCCGCCCTCGCCGCGCTGGATCAACGGGTGCAGCCATGAGGCCAGCCAGCCCGCGCCTGACCCTGCTTACCGCGTCCGGGGTGTGTTCGCTAATCGTGCTCGACACCAACATCGTCGCGGTGACCCTGCCGAGCATCGCCCGCGACCTGGGGGCCAACTTCGCCGATATCGAGTGGGTGGTCAGCGCCTACATGCTGGCCTTCGCCGCCCTGCTGCTGCCGGCCGGCAGCCTGGCCGACCGCTTCGGGCGCAAGCGCACCCTGCTCTGTGGCCTCGGGCTGTTCATCCTCGCCTCGCTCGGCTGTGGCGCCGCGCCCAACGTGCTGCTGCTCGACATCGCCCGGGCGATCAAGGGCGTCGGCGCGGCGCTGCTGCTGACCTCGGCCCTGGCCACCATCGGCCACACCTTCCATGACGAGGTCGAACGGGCCAAGGCCTGGGCGTTCTGGGGGGCCTGCATGGGCGTGGCGATGACCGCCGCGCCAACCGTTGGCGGCCTGATCACCGAGTCCATCGGCTGGCGCTGGATTTTCTACCTCAACCTGCCGGTGGGCGGGCTGCTGGTGCTGATGGTGTGGCGCGCGATACCGGAGTCCCGCGATACCCAGGCCGCGCGCCTCGATCCCTGGGGCAGCCTGGCCTTCAGCGCCAGCCTGCTGTGCCTGATCTGGGGCCTGATCGAAGCCAATCGCATCGGCTGGAGCCACCCGCTGACCTACACCCGGCTGTTGGCCGGCGTGGCGCTGCTCGGATTGTTCGTGCTGATCGAACGGGTGCAGCGCCGGCCCATGGTCGACCTGCAGCTGTTCCGCCATCCGCGCTTTATCGGTGCCCTGCTGGGGATGTTCGCCTACGCCGGCTGCGCCCAGGTGATGATGACCCTGCTGCCCTTCTACCTGCAGAACGGCCTGGGCTTCTCGGCCATCGCCTCGGGGCTGGGCATGCTGCCATTTGCCCTGACCATGCTGATCTGTCCGCGCATCGGCGTGCGCCTGGCGACGCGTTATGCCCCGGCGACCCTGATGGCCGCCGGCCTGACCCTGGTCGGCTGCGGCAACCTGCTCGC
>LNAP01002478.1_pt1 | contig 20411 bp, 21 predicted proteins | sample 602601 | NCBI WGS metagenome assembly LNAP01 (sample SAMN02440304, study PRJNA202911) | soil metagenome | biome: Subtropical and temperate rainforests or woodlands; isolation source: soil samples (1 kg each in a 20% v/v slurry with milli Q water) were... ...
TTGGCCGGCTTGCGGGGCTGGGCAGTCATGACGCACCTCCCCAGCAGCGCTCGGCATAGCTGCAGAACCGGCACTCGAAGTGATCCGCCTGCGCAAAGCCGCGTGGCAGCAGCTCACCGGCCTCGGTTGCCTGGATCACCCGCACCGCGCGGTCGGACATCTTCTGCGCCAGCGCCGCATCGAAGGGCACCAGCTCGGCGTAGATCTCCATCGAGTCGGCATTCACCGCCGTGAAAATCGCCGGGTGCTCGTGCAGTCCGAGATAGGCCTGATAGGTCACCACCTGGGCGTGGTAGATCGGCTTGGAGACAGCCAGGCCTTTCTTGGCGAGGTCGCTCCAGGACTTGCTGCCCAGCGCTTTGCACTCCCACAGCGCCGGGTAGGCAAAGCCCTCGGGGCCGCCGACGAACACGCCGTCGCAATGCCCCTGCAACTTGCCATCGGCCACCGAGAAGCCGAACTGCTGACCGTCCTTGCCCTCGGTCTTCAGGATGAAGCCCGCTGCACGCAGCCAGCCGACCATGGCGTCTTCCATGCGATGGCCACGTTCGAAGATGCGCAAGATGCGACCCGAGAAACCCTTGTCCGGATCAACCGGTGCCTGGGCGTACTCGTACTGCAGCTGGCGCTCGCAACTCACCCCAAGGCGCGAGGCCCCGAGGTACTGGCGCTTGCCCTGCTGTTGCTCGCGCGCCTGCAGCCCGGCATCGATCAAGGCCTCGAAGCGCTCGGAGAAGGTGGTGGTGGAATTGAAGTCCAGCATCACATCCTCCCTGCGGCAGGTGTCGCCGCTGTCGTCTCGTAGGGCGCAAGGCCACGCACGGGCGGGTATTTGCTCGCTTCGTGGTGCGCCACCATCGCTTCGGTCCAGGCCGTCACAATGGCCTCGATCACCGCCAAGGCTTCCGCCTCGCTGTACTGGCCCAACGGTTTGTCGAAGCCGATCTCGCTGGCCGCCTCGCCGAAGAAACGCAGGCACTGGCGCAGCGCTGCTTGCTCGAATTCGGTCGGATCAATCATGAGTACGTCCTCCAGCTGAGGGTCGGTCTTGAGCCAGGCGGTGTAGCGCGCGTGAAACGCGTTCTGGCATCGCCGACTGCAGAAGGTCCAGTCCATGGGGTAGCGGCGTGGCTCGCCCAGCTTGAAGCGGTTGTCGCTGTGGCCGTAGCCACGCGCGTGTCGTGTGCAGATGAGGCATTTCACGCCACCTCCTCGGCAAACAACTCGTGCTGGGCACGGGCAGCACCGGCCCCCATCACCAGACGCTGGATGGCGCGCTTGTTGAACTGGAAGGACATCAGCACCGAGGCCTGGTAGCGCGACAGGCCAAAGTCCGTGCGCATCTCGGGCGGCAGGTACTGCAGCTGCTTGTCCGTGGCGGGTTGGTTCAGCCAGCGGCGGCTCTTATGCGCCGAGTCCTCGGATTCGTGCTCGTTGAGCCAGTCGTCGGCCTTGGCCAGGCATACCGTGCGATCTCCGACAGCCAGCAAGTGGGGCCGATGTCCCTTGGCACCGCCCACGCTGTACCAGCGTCCGGACAGGTAAAAGACACCGCCCCAGGCGTTGAAGCCCGTGGCCATCAAGGTGTCGTCCATGCCAAAGAGATCGCACCAGCGGAAATTCGAGCGCTTCAGGAGATCGATCTCGCTCATCACGAAACCACTCAGCACCTCGATGTCCTTGGCCTGGCGTTCCCACACATGGCCACACAGCGGGCATTCCATCACCGACAGCGGAACAACAGCGTCGCACTCAGGGCAGTCCTTGGTTGGGGCATCGCCGTTGTGCATCTCGCCGTCGAGATTGACCTCCTGCTCCAGCGAGCCATGCATCAAGGTGGCGGTACCGAAGTCCAGCACCACGCAATCGGTCTTGACCACGCTGGGGAATTCCTCCGGATCGACCGTGCGCAGGCCTCGGCCCACCATCTGGATCAGCGTGGACTTGTAGGAACTGGGGCGCAGCAGCACTACGCAGCTGGTGGGGGTGTAGTCGTAGCCCTCGGTGAGCACCGCGACATTGACCAATACCTGCACATCGCCAGTCTCATAGGCCGCCAGGCGTGCCTTACGCTCGGCATCGGGCAGCTCGCCATGGATCAAGCTTGCCGGCACACCGGCGGCATTGAAGGCCACGCAGACATCCAGGGCGTGGGCGACGGTCGAGCAGAACACGATGGTCTTGCGACCGGCGGCTTTCTCCTTCCACTGGGCGACCACGGCCTCGTTGATCACCGCCTTGTTGAGGATGCTCGCCACCTCGTTCATGTCGAAGTCGTCGGCGGTGCGACGCACCTTGCCCAGGGCTTCCTGGGCACCGACGTCCAGCACGAAGGTGCGCGGTGGCACCAGGTGCCCGGCGGCAATCATCTCGCCCAGGGTGATCTGGTCGGCGACGTTGCTGAAGACCTCGCGCAAGCCCGTGCCGTCACCCCGGTTGGGGGTGGCGGTCAGGCCCGCGAGCAGCAGCTTCGGGTTCTTCTGCTGGGCACGCTCGATCACGGCCCGGTAGCTCGGGGAGGTCGCGTGGTGCGCCTCATCGATCACCAAGAGATCCAGGGTCGGGATCTGCTCGAGATTGGCCTTGCGCGACAGGGTCTGCACCATGGCGAAGGTGGCGTGGCCCTGCCACGATTTCTCGTTGGCATCGACCACCGAGGTGGTGAGCGTCGGGTTCACTCGCGAGAACTTGGCGCGGTTCTGTCCGGTGAGCTCGGTGCGGTGCGCGAGGATGCAGGCCTTGGCGTCGGGCTCGGTCAGCACCCGGCCGGTGACGGCCGAGAGCATGATGGTCTTGCCCGAGTTGTGGGTGACGGTGAAATCACCCAACAGGTAGCGGTGATCGCCGTCGACGGTGAAGCCGAAGTAGTCGCCTTGGCCGACCGGGTGAACGGTGAAACCGGTGCGCAGCACATTCTTGATCTGCCGGCGTGGCGGCGCCTGCTTGCGCAGCACGCGGGTTGGGATCTGGTTGCACTCGCCGCTCAGATGGACACGCCAGTAATCCACCTCGTTTACCACCTTCCGGCGCAGCGTCGCCAGGAACCCAAGGCTGCGTGCGAGATAGCAGACATCCTGCGCGAGTTGCGGCGAGCGGCTGGAGAACTCGAACATTGCGCCTTGCGACAGATGCCCGTCGGTGTCGAGCAAGCCCGCCAGGATTCCCAGTCGCGCAGCGCGGTCAGCGCACTTGTAGAGGGCAGGCACGAACTTGTCGTGTGCGGACCGCTCGCGCAGGCCCAACGCCTTGATCTGATCGATCAGCGGGTTGCGCTGCGTGCGCGCTGTCACCAGGTAGTAGCTGTTGGCCTGGTTGTTGGGCAGTTGCTCAATGCGCACCGTCAGCCCCCACTGCCGGGCCTGGGCATGGAGCATTTCCACAATCTCCACATCCGGCGTGGTGACGTTGATACTGTGCTTGAGACCACCGTCGCCCAGCAGCACGCCCAGGAAGTAGGGATCGACGGGCAGGTTTTGGGGCGCGGGGAAATCCACGGCCACCCGCAGCAGCTTGTGCAGATGGCGGAAGGTGGATGACGCGCGCAGATAGTCAAACAAGGCGATATCGATCACCTCGGCGGCGCGGTCAGACTTGCCGTCGTGGGTGCGCACCAGTGTCAGGATGTGGCCGGCGTTGACGATGAACGGATCACCCTTCATGGGCCGGATCTCGAACATCTCGTCCTGGCCTTGGTGCAGTTCGAGCACACGGCGTGGCGTACTGTCAGGACCCATCAACAGATCGCCGAGCGCGATGGTTTCCACCGCCTTGGTCGATCCGTCATACATCAGGATCGGCGTACCGGGCGCATGGCAGCCGGTCGGGGCGACAGCCAGCGTGTTGCCGTGCTGACCGAGCGCCGCCAGCGTGCGCTCGACCAGTTGGGTTTGTCGGGGACGCAGCATCATGGCGATGTCCTCCCCTTACTGTGCCCAGGCGGGCTTGCCGCCGGGGACGCTGGAGGATGCCGGGCGCGCTGCGGGCGCGGGTGGGGTGTAGCTGGGGGCTGCTGCCGCTGCCGCCACTGCCGGTGCGCCAGAATTACCACCTGCATTGCCGACCTTGGGCAACACACCCATGACCAGGGCGTAGTCCTTGTGATCGGGCTCGATCACCGACTTGATGGTGTTCTTGTCCTCGCCCCGGCCGTCTTTCTCGATGTCGAAGCGGGCGACGAACTCCAGACCTTCGAGGTCACCGAAGCCGCTGATGCGACGTGCGGCCTGGGCTTGCGGGCTGTTGTCGCCGGGGTGGATGTTGCGGGCGCTGTTCAAAGCAGCACGCACGAAGGTGCGGCCCATGTTCCCCCAGGTCGGACCCTTGGCGGAGTACAGGCCAATGTTCCACCACACCTTGCGGCGGGCGAACGGGCCTTCCATCACCACGCCTTCGCAGGCGAGATAGACAGCACCGGTGTCATGGGACTGGGTAGCCCAGCCGCCCGTCCATCCCTGGGAGGCATCATCGAAGCCACCCGGCTTGATGCTCAGGCGCACTCGGGCCAGCGTGCCCTTGGGGATCAGGTCGAAGGATTGCTGTTGGTCAGCGGTGTTGAAGTCGAAGAAACTCATGGCGGATTACTCCTTGGATTCGGTGAAGGGGCTGGGTTGGGCGAAGGCGGCGGATGGCGGCGGCGCATCCTGGCCATTGCGGCCGAGGCACTTGGCGATCAACTTGCCGAGGTGGGGTTCTTCAATCGGGTCGAGGCGGCCACTGCGGTCCTTACTCGGGAAACCCCAGGTGTTGTCGGCACCGGTGACGAAGGCGCGGTAGGGGCTGCCGTCGTCAGCCTTCAAGATGGCCAGCGTGATGACTTCATCGAGCACGCCCGGCAGCTCGGCCGATGTCTTGGCGCCTTCGAGTTGCAGCTGGTAAATGCGGCGATTGAAGTCGTCCAGCTTCTCTTCCAAGATGCAGACGTAGATGACGTGCTTGTCCCTGACGTGCTGCAGGTGCGTGAGCGCGCCGATCATCTCGGTGCCCAAGAGGCCATAGGCGCCCCGGGTGTCGGGTTTGCCGGTTTTCTCCGAGAAGGCGGCCGGCTGGGTCTTGCACCAGGCCAGGCACATCCGTGAGAGCACGGTTAAGGAATCGACGAAGTAGGTGTCGTACTTGGCCAGCTGCGCCGGATCGCCGTACTTCTGGCAGACGTGGTCGAAATGCGCTTGCGAGAAGGCCTGTTCGGGTGACGCACTGGGGCTTGGCCCGGCGAGGAACACCACCAGGTCCTTGAGCTCCGGCCAGGTGCGCGGACGCAGGGTGTCACCGGCCCAGTCGAGGATCGACAGATCGCCGGCTTCGGTGTCCACCAGCAAGGTGCGCTCGGCATCGAGCGTGCGGATCTGGGAGGTCTTGCCGGCACCTGGCACGCCCACGAGGGCGACCTTGGCGCAGCGTTTTTCGGCGAGTCTTTGATCAGCCGTTACGATTGGCAGTCCCATCACGCCACCTCCGTCATCAGCAGATCTGCCGCCGAGAGCGTGGCCAAGAGCGGGCTGTCGTCGGTGGCGCCGGCGGCAAGCGCCAGGTCACGCAACTCCTTCAGGGCGCGGTGGCGCCGTGTGTCGGCACTGATCTGTGCTCCCAGGAGTGCCAGATGCGCATCGACGTCGGCCAAGGTGGCTTGGGCGAGCGGCTTGTAGATGACGCCCTCGTCGTCCACCGAGTCCAGCTCCACACCCGGTGGCGGCACGCTGATGGCTGGCGGCAGATGCGCCTGCAAGGCATCGGGAATGCCCGGCAGCGTGATCTGGGCACGCTCGTTCTTGCTGGGGCGGCGCTTCAGTTCGCGGCGGGCAATATCGGTCAGGGCGTCCTCGGCCAGACGGGCGCCAATGCTCAGCACATCGCTCGGGTGCAGGGCGCAGACGACACGGGCGACCTCGCGCGGGCGGGCATGGCCGATCACCTCGAATGCGTTGCTGATTTCTGCGCGCACGGCTTCGCGCAGCAGGCTCATGACGGGATCACGCATGGCGGGCTCCTTTCCAGACTTGGTCGAAACGGGTGATGAGGGGAACGGCCTGCGCGAGCCAGGCCGAGAGGTTCTGGTGCTGGTAGTGCGGCACGCAGTCGATGAGCGACTCCGGGTCGGTGTCGATGCGGCACAGCGACTCCAGCCCTTCGCGCAGCGCCAGCCACCGCTCGGTGGCAAGGGCGGATTCAGGAGAGACTTCCGGGCCGTGGTAGCGACCGTCCGAGCCGAGCACCAGCGTGCGGTTTTGCTGGGCGATGCGTTTGGCCTCACTCGGGGTGGGCAGCGGCGGCTCTTCGGCCTTGATGACCTCGACCACGGCGCACTGCTCGATGCCGGAGAGGTTCTGGTCAGCGGCGACCTGATCGAAGATCTTTACGGCCGAGGGACCGCAAACGCCGGCCTCCTTGATGCGCGCTTTCACCTCGCGGGCGATGGCGCGGATCTCCTCCGGGGTTTTGGCGAGAACTGCACGCTGGTCATCAGCGGGTAGCTGGGCAAGCTGGGCGGCGGTGGAAACAGCCAGCTGTCCAGACTCCACAGCGGCAATCAGTTCTGGGGCCCCGGCGTTCTTGATCTCGACCGCATGACGGACGCTGCGCTCGCTGACATTAAGCAGTTGCGCTGCTTGCGGCTGTGTGAGTGAGGAATCCGGCAAATTTGCCGCTTTCCTCTCATGCTGATTGTTGCCAGTCCGGTTGCCGGGAGAACGCTGCGCCAGGTGAGCCGCCACCATCGCCCGCTGACTCTCGGTCAGATGCCGACGATGCAGGTTGAGCGAGACGACCAGGCCGAAGGGATCACCATCGTCGGCACTGACCTCGCGCACCAGGGGCTCCAGCCCCAGCTGCTCGCAAGCGCGCAGGCGGTGGCGACCGTCGATGACCTGCCCGTCGAGAATGAGGATGGGTTCGCGCTGGCCCTGAGCGGCGATGTCCGCCACCAAGGCTGCGAAGGCCGCCTCATCCATGACCGGGAAGATCTCGGCGGCCGGATGCAGGGGGTAGGCAGTGCTCATCACTGGCCCTCCCCAGCGCGGCGCAGCACGAACTTCGGTGCCTTCGGCGTGACGGTGCGCAGGGCTTCAAAGGGCGCGCGTAAGGTCTGGGGCCAGGCCTTGAACTTGGCTTCAGAGACGCTGTACTTGATCTCGACGTACTCGCGCGGATCGCTGCCGGAGGCTTGGATCTTGGCCACCAGCTCGGTCAGGCCCTTGGGCTCCCACTTCACGTCCTTGCCGATCTCGACGGTGATGTCGAAGCCGCCGTCCTGGAGGTGTGTAGTACCGGTGTCCTGGCCTTTGGCCAGCAGTTGCGCGCGGGCCGCATCGGCGTAGCGCAGCTCCAGGCCGGTCTGCACCATCGCGGCCAGGGTGGCGAGCTCGGATTTGGCGTCGCTGATGAAGCGCTGCAGGGCGCTGACGTTCTCAAGCGGCAGGTCACGGAGGACCGTGGCCGAGAGATCGAGGAAAGGGATGGGCAGATGGACGCCGGAGGTCTCCAGCGCGGCTGCGAGGGGGGTGGGGGTCAGCGATGTGGCCGAAGCCGTGGCCGCGAGGGCCGAAGAATGGGTTTGCATTTCGCAACTCCTGTGTGTTGTAGGAATCACCCATTCTTGTCATGCGATGTAAGACGATCTGCCCCCTTAATTCAGACGGATATAAGACGGGTCGCCCGGCCAGGCCGTTTCTGGCCTTAGAGACGTCAAGTTGCCGGTTTTGGTGTTGTCAAGGGGCGCTATGTCAGACCGATGTAAGACGGCGGCGCAAAAAAACACTGCACGACGGAACGCTGGACACAAAAAAGGCCGCACAAGGCGGCCGACGTTGTGGCGATATCAGATGGATGTCAGACGAGCAGCATCCACGCGCCCCGTTTCACGCCCGGGGCCAAATCCAGGTACACGCCCTTGATCGTCACCCACTGCTCCTTGCGGAAGGCCGTGCTGGGACTGAAGGATTCCGAACCAGCCATGGCATCGCTGGTTTTGACGATAGGGCTGCCTTTTTTGTAGGCGGTGACGAGGACGTCGAAGATGGCGATCTGCTTTTCGCCGGTGAGCATCAGCGGTGCCTTGCCGGGAATGTAGAGCGTGGCCGATTTGTCGCTGTGCTTGACCAGATCGACCGCCATTCCACCACGTGCCAGTATTTTCCCCTGCGAGAACACGCTGGCCAGGCGTTCGACGTCGAGCAAGGTCTCGCCCGTGGCACTCAAATGGTCGGCGACAGGGGTGACCACATTGGGCCCCAGGCACAGTGGATGAGCGCGCCCGGCCGACAGGATCAGACCGATGCCTTTGTCGCTCTTGGCACGCAGCAGAATATCGAGCCGCTGCAGGGTTTGTAGATTCTTGAGATCGCGGGCGATGTAGCACGGTACGGCCACCCCACCCAAGGCGATATCCCCGAGATAGGTCAGCGACTCGTCGAGCTTGGTCAGGGCGACGTTGGTCAGTTGCGCCTTGAGGCGCTTCACCACGATTTCGTCGAGCCAATCGCGCCGGACAGCGTACTTGTCGGCCGCGCTGGCGGGGAGTTCTACGCGGCTACCGTCGACCGGATGGTCGTAGGCAATCCAGCCGGGCTTGCCGGCCGAGCGCACGGGCACCTTGTGCGCGATGTCGTCGGTGTCGATCAGCAGGGTCTGCTGGCGGCCACGCCGCTCGATGAAACCGCCGTCAGCCAGGGCTTCAGGATCGATGCTGCGCTCGATGAAGAACTTGCCAGGCACCTCCTTGGTGACCTGATCAAAGAGTTGCAGCAGCGCCGGAAACAGCGCGCGCTCGTCCTCCGTCGTCAGGGGTTTGACCTGGTGGAGGATGCCCCAGGCGGTCAGGAGCGCATAGCCCAGATCCCGCTGTACCGGGTCGCGGTTGCTGCGCAGATTGCAGCGGTTCGGGTCGGATAGGGTGATGTTCAGCGTCTTGGTCTTGTCGCTGCCGTGCTGGGTGTAGCGCACGGAAATGACCACACGGCTGATGCAGGCCGCCCGACTGAAGAGGTGATCCTTGCCGAAGAGCGATTCGGCTACTTCCTCGATATCGTCATCGGCGGTGACCTTGAGGCTGGCGCGGTGTTTGTAGTTGTCCGGGCGGGCATCGACTTCCACCACGGCGACGTGCTCGATGTCGAAGCCGTCCACCCTGGGTGGGCTCAGGCGCAAGGAGTCCAGAAAGCGCCCCATGTTGTATTGTTTGAGCGTGAGGGGCTTGCCGGAGAGATCCAGCTTGAGGCCTGTCTCGGCAAAGCAGCCGGCCACCTGCTGGCGCACCGAGGGGCTGGCCGAGAACACCTCGATCACGCCCTCGTCAGGTGAAAACAGCAAGGTCGCCTCATTGAGCGGCCGGTAGTAGCGCTCCTGGCGGCTGCCATCGGCTTCCTGGTATTCGGCGACGCTGGACAGCGGCCCACCATGGCGCACGATCAGCAGGTGTTGGAGAATTTCTTGGCCGGCGGCGTCTTTCTTGTCGACCTGCAGGTGCGTCACCGTGCATCGCCCGGTGAGTTCGAGCCTCTCCTGGATCTGCTCCTCCAGCGCCGCCTTGACGGCATCGTCCCAGACGAAATCCACCTTGGCATTCGCATCCAGCTCGAAGGCCTCGTACATCCGCCCGAAGTTGCGGTAATGGTCGGCGTAGAACAGGTTCTCGGCTTCGTCGAACAGCAACGACTGGTGCTGATAGAGCCACAGGCTACGACCGAGGTCATCGAGCTGGGCAGCAAAGGCGTCGATGTGGACTTGCTCGAATAGTTTGGCGGCAACCCGCGTGACGGTCTCAACACCACGCCCTTCGGCCAGCGTCAGGATGCGGTGGGCGTGGCGGTCAAGGGGAACGGCGGCGTCGGCTTTGAGTGCGCTGGCGATGTCGAGGAGTTGAGCACGAATGGCCTGGGTGCCGGCTTCGTCAGTGGCAGACGTCCATTGCACATCGCTGAAAATCGCCGCGTACTGTCCTTTGTCGACAGCGGCAAGAAACTCTTCCAGCGCGGCCAGCGGAGACGCCTCCAGCAGCCGATGCAGGGAAACGCCGTTCTTGAATGACTTCGCCATGCTCCGCAGCCTCCCTGTCTCATTTTGGATAATTTATTATCTCAGACGCTTGAGATAGCGTGAACCTGTAGTCATGAGCGTGACGGCAGGCTAGAGTTTCAGCACAGACCGTTGCCGAGCGTGGGCAAGAACACTTCGGGCGGACCTTGCTGGTGATGCCGGAGGCGGAGAGGCGGTGGCGGCGGCGAGACCAGGACGAGGAGCCTGTGGAGGATAGCTATGATCGGTTTATAGGTAGGGGTAACTGAGATGGACTTGAAGCAGATTTTCCTCAGCTACCCAGAGTTTGTATGGCAAGGCGTTTTCAGCCTTGCCTCTACGCTGATTGCAGGCTTGATCATCGCCTTCGTCACCACGTTTTACCTGAAGAAAAAGGATGAGAGAACGCGTGTCGCAGGTGTCATTTTGGAAAAGCGGATCAATAGCGAACAGACGATTCTCGATTTCCTTGAGAACGCGTCCTTCACCGTCGAGATGCCGAGAAAAAGCAGCCAGGAATTGCATGAGTTAATGGTGGCCCATAAGCTAAATTTGCCTCATGGACCAAACCTCCAATATGCAAAGGTTTTTTCAAGCAACGCCGCATTTCAGGAATTTTTCCGCGCATTCGAACAACAGGTCAGTCGCAACAAGCTCTGGCTCAGCGAGGAGGTGCGGTTTCACTTGGAGCTGATGCAGGCCTATTTATCGTGGATAAATGCAAGTGCGCTTGTGATGCAGCGCATCCCGCTGCCGGATGGGGTTCATCTCACCGACGATGAGACGGAAAAACTCTCCGACCAAATCATCCTGATGCAGGGAATAAGTTTGGACAGTGAGTTCAAGGGGCTGATCGCACACCTGGAGGTGCTTATGGTGGACTCGATTTACCATCTCAAAATAGACAGGGTAAAAAGAAGCCTGATGCGTAATGGCTTCCTGAATCGTGACACCAAAAAGCTCATCAAGATACTCGATGAGGAAACCCTTCTAGGCGCTCAGCGCGAGCAGTTAATTGCCTTGATAGCCGCAGCCGTTTATAGCATTAAGGGGCTTGACCCTGGCGAGCTTGACGTTGACCTCCTGGCCGATCAGTTTGCCGAATAAGCCCACGCAGCACTGGTGCTCATCGGAGCCACCCGGCATCACCCTGCGCGATATGAAGCACAGTTTCCCGATCGGCAATCGGGTGCTGTCGCTGCTGGTGTTGGAGTCGGCGGCGCCGAGGAAATTGGCTGGTGGCGGATTTGAAGATGAGGAAACCGAGGACAGCTACGAACGATTTATGGGTAAACGTTAAAAATTGGAAAATGTTATGAATTTCAGGCACCGGTCCATGGTTGCACTTTGTCCATCATGCGAATCTCCATTTCATTTTACACAGACTGAATTCTTCGTTGAAAACGATGGAGGAGGATGGACTGTCGTCTGCCCTGAATGCAATAAAAATTTCAAATTCCCTGTACTCAACCCCCAAGAATCAAGCACAAAGGATCAGTGGCGAGTTACCCCTTTTTACGACTGGCCCGGTGGTAACATCGACACACCTATCGCTGCAGAAATTGTCACACACGATCTTCCAAAAACCAAACTTGATTGGAAGTACGATTTATCTACCGCAGCTTTGTTTCGTTGTCGAAGAAATTCGGCGGACCTTGATGCAGCAGCCTATTCTTTACTGCATTCCGAACGTGACAATCTTGAGCGCGAGTGGCGCAAAGTTGAGAACTGGCTGTTAGCGCGAGGTAGTGGTGGCGGGCACACAGACAAAATACTGGTCCAGGTGGATGTTCCCTGCAAGTGTTGCAATACTCACCAGGCGACGTTTTACGCGAAAACTCGCCTAGGTGCCAGTGCCACACCACTCGCCGATCGATGTTTGCTCATCGATGTCGAATCAGCCAGCCTCGAAGACCGCTTGAACTGCCTAGCCAGCAAAACTGAAACGATGGATCTATTGGAAAAGTTGCTTATCCGCTGGCACGCCACAGCTGATCGAATTATTTTGGCAACGCCATTCGTTGGCCACCAATTCATGAAATCAACAGAGATACTCGGCGTATGGGATTGGCTGTTCAAAAATGCTGACGCAGAAAGGGTGACATTGATCACCAGAAAAGCCACATGGACAAGATTCAGAAATGCACATAATGAGTCTGGCGTTTCGTTCGCCGACTTGGAGCGATATGGATTGCAAGAAAAAGTCGTGAGTGAAGGAGAAACCAAACAGGACTTCCATGCCAAGTTCTTCGCTGGCGTTTCTACGGACGGTGTGGAGCTATTGAGCGGATCAGCCAATCTGGTAAGAGGCCCATCGATTGAGAATATCTCATTCCACCGAATGTCGTTAGAACGCTTTCAAGACAGGTATCTTAATGTACTGAAAAAACCTATGCCTGGCCTATTGCCGAGGCAAAACCTAGGTGATGCATTGTCTCTAAAAAATGGGAGCTGGACATTTACGCCTTTACCAAAAGAGCCATGGAGCCAATTTGACGCTTAGTGATCTCGCTTCTCGGGACTTTCCCGAAGGTTTAATGACCAGCTTCAAATACCGGACCCCCGCTGCTGCCCTCCGATGCTTGGCGGAAGGCTCGCTGTACTTCGCCAAACCGTGCGAGCTCAACGACACCCTAGAGGCCAAGTATGAGCACGCCACGCCGGAGGATTTCAGTCGGGTGATGGCACAGACCTACAGCGAAATTAGTCAGCAGCGTGGTGGCCCGGTTCTCGATTTTGACCAGCGTGGCATGGCTGAAATGGCGGCAGCTCACGCCCGGGAATGCCAACGCCTCCAGGAGTTCACAGATCAGATCGGCATCTTCTCGGCAGCACAGCGCCCGGATCACCAAGCGATGTGGGCCTACTATGCAGACAACGCATCCGGCGTTTGCTTCGAGCTGGAGTGGAGCCATGAGATCGCGGAGCGCCATCATCTCTGGGCAACGGACGTGCAGTACCATGGTAAGGCGCGCGTCCACAACCGCGCCGATGACTGGCGCCATGTTTTCCTTGAACTCGCCCGTGACCATGCCGACGCCAGCCTGGAGAGATTGCACCAGCTGTCACTTGAGGAGTCAGCAAGGCGCAAATCGGGAATCTTGACGGCATCTCGTGCCGCCTCGGTCAAACACACCGACTGGGCGCACGAAAAAGAAATTCGCCTACTGGTGCCAAAATCTGGCGCTCTTCTAGTTCTGGGTGAGGTCCTGAAGCGAGTTCATTATGTTCGTACCGACGGTGAGCACTGGGGCGCGATCATGCAACTCTTGGCCGCTCGCTACCCCTCGGTCGAACTCGTTCATTGGCAATTCAGCCATGGTGAACTCAGCGCCATTCCGACGCCGATTGAAATTCGGCTGATCCCGGTGTGAGCATTCGCAAAATGCCAAAGTTGCCCAACCTTGACGAACTCCGCGACCGACTCGCGATCCCGGCAATCAACACCGGCCGAAAGACCCACCTTTTTGGCCACGCTGCCGGCCCAGTCACCGATGACCTGGAAGGCCTGCATGCCATCACGGATGCGCAAGGTCGCATTCGATTAATGTCCGGCGTCGAGTTTTCGATGCAGATGTACCGCGGGCAGACGCAGGAATATACGCGCCGCATCCCCACGCTGGCCAGGTTGGAGAAAGTCGAACACCAGTTCTTGGCCCTGTGCCGACGTATCGCCTTTGAGGACGCAATTGGCGAGCACCCGATGGTGAGACTGGCTGAACGTGCAAGTCTGTTTGACTCATCCCTGTACGTTGACCGAGAGGGTCTCGCACAACACTACGGACTGGCCACCGATATGCTGGATGTCACCAGCAACTTTGACGTTGCCAGTTTCTTCGCCACCTGTGCATGGAATTCAGTTCTGCGCAAATATGAGCCGGTCACCGACAATCTCGCTACTGGCGTTATCTACCGAATCACCCCTGCGCTCATGTGCAGCATGGAGCGACCAGATGAACCATTCGGCCCCGTGCATATCGTTGGCTGGCAGCCGCTGCCTCGACCTGAACAGCAGCGCGCTTTTGTCGTAAAAATGAAGCCCGGCCAGGATTTCACTTCACTGCCCTCGGTCGAGACATTCCACTTCCAGCATCAGGCACACATCTCGCACCGTATCTGGAACGCTTTCGACCAGGGCGCGGCACTGTTCCCGGCAGACGCGGCCGCCGAGCTTGCCCGTCGAGCCGAATCTCTGAGTGAATTCACCGAGAGCCAAATCGAGCGTGCGTCGCAACGGCTGGCCGAATGGACTGCGAAAACTGATGCTCCCATCGACACAGTCCGAATCCAGACGACCACCGGGATAACGAAGGTCGAAGCGCCACGGCTGAACTGGAGCGGTCTCGTTATTGAAACCTCAGAGGAGCGATTGATGGAACAGTTCAGCGAGGTTGTTGATCGCGTCCGGTTTCGTATGGCTGCCTATGGATAAGCAGCCTCACTCCGCCATTGACACCACCTCCACCGCCTCCCGCAGCCGCTCCCGGCTCAGGTGTGCCGATCACCCCCGCCGAAACCGATCCGCCACCCACGCCACCACACCCCGCTTAGCCGACTCCTTGGCCTGCTCCACCTCCCGCTCGATCAGCGCCAGCGCTTCCTTCACGCCCATGGGCACGATGCCGTCGGCGGTGACCAGCCCTCGGCGTTTGAGCTCCTCGTGCCGGTATGGGTCTCGGCGGTTGGGGATCAAGGCGTACTGGGCTTTGAGCAGTTGTGATTGCGCCTCGACCGACAGATTGCCCTCGGCCTCGTACCGCCGCTTGAAGGCTTCGCGGTGCTTGGGCAGTGCGCTCCCGAAGTTATCCAGGCAGGCGGTGACGCCGGGGATGAAGTGCTTGACCAGTGCCCAGTGGCCCATGCGGTAGACGCCGGCCTGGAAGACAACCTCGTCGTGGAGCTTCTCCTGGTCGGGTGACTGCTGCCGGTAGGCGGCGATAAACACCTCCAGCGCGTCGGCGAGCTTCGGCGCGCCGTCGTCAAAGGCCAGCAGCGAACGCCAGTTGGCGGCCAGTTGGACCAGGCGCTGATGCTCTTTGTCGGAGAACGGCGCGTGCAGCACCTTCTCCAGCGTCTTGACCTGGCTCGACAGGCGGCTGTGCTCGCGGTTGATGAGCACGGCGATCAGGGCGGGATCTGGCTTGCCGGTCTTTGGCATCACCACCCCACCAGCAGCACATTCATCCCCGCCATCCCCACCTCCGGCACGCCGACGACGGTGACGACATCGCCTTCAGGGTCACCCACGTGCAGATACGCGCCATCGCCCAGCGGCTGCCAGCCGATGGACTCGGCTTCGATGGGAGCGAGTTCGGCCATCTCCGCCTGCAGGTCAAAAGGCAGCTCATTCATGAAGGTGTCGACATCTTCTGATTGATTTCCAACTCCAATCCCTGCAGCCGCTCAACGATGACATCGAAGGCCAGGGTGTCGCCGTAGAACATCTGCGCAGCCAGCATCGCCTGGTAGTCCTGACGCAAGGCATCGAGCAGTGGCTCATCCGGAATCAATCGCAAGCCGCCAGCGATGCATTGGTCGTAATGACTGAAACCGCTGCGGTAGAAGGTTTCCTTGATGCGCAGGACGTCACGCAGCAACTCCGAATCGCCCATGGCCTGTTGCCCGACCTCGTGATCAGCCAGCCGCGCCAGGTCATACCAGTGGCGGGACAGGCGCTCAGCACTGGGTCTCAGGCTCGGGCGATGGCACTCGACGTGAATCAGCGTAGCCTTCTCCCAGAAGGTGCGCGCTGCAGACAACACGGACACCACCGCGGTCGGCAAGGCCAGGTCGGGGACGTGTTCGGCAATATCCGGTGTGATGGAAAGCAGGCTCTGTGGCAAGGTCGAGTTGCGACCGCCGAACTCGATCAGGATGCTCGGACGCACGTAGCTGTCGGTGTTTTCTACCGCGCTGGGGTAGAACACCCACAACTTCTCAGCGTCATCGCTGACCTCGATGCTGATGGGCTGCGTGGGAAGCGCTGTGGTAAGCGCTGCCTGTAATGCCGGCACCAACTCGTCGATGACGTGCGTCGTGAGCGCCGCCTTCAATGCGTCCGACAATTTGCCGCGCTGGTTGTTGCTGGTGATCGATTCCAGCTCAGGTGCGTCCACTACCAGACTGCGGTAATCCACGGTGACATCGATGTCCTCGGAGAAGCGGTCAATCGCCTTGTAGACCTTGGACAGCGAGGTGCCGCCCTTGAAAGCCATGGGCTTGCGGCAGGGCAGCTGAAACAGGATGTCGAGCACCTGGCACAGCCAGATGTCTTTTTCGAGGATCTCAGCCCGGCGGCCCATCACAGGCGCCAGGCTCTGGAGCACATCGGCTTGATCGCTGATGGACAGATCGAAGTAGTTCTCTCGGTCAATCTTAGCCATGCGCCACCGTGCCTTCCTCGTACCGACGAAGGGCTTCGACCATCCAGGCCGGCATCGATGCCTTGGCGCTGCGCAACGCCTCGAATTCGATCTGTGGCAGCTTGGCAGCGATACGCTCGAACGTGGCCGGCGTGACTTGCTGACGACCGAGGTACCAGAGTGCAGACAAGGCTTGGCCCGCTGGGCGACCAGCCAGTGCGAGCTTGCGCACGGCGACGTGCTGCAGACGCACCTGCAGCTTGCCCATCCGCACGGTGTGAGACGAGCCGGTGGTGTAGAAGATCGGCTGGGCCGGTACTTGGGTGCTGAAGCCAAAACGACGCGCGGCCTCGGCCCCGTGCACTTCAATGGAGGCACCCTCGGCGGCAGCGACTGTCTGCGCCACCGTTTCCGGCGAAGGCATGGACTTCAAGCCAAAACGGCTGGTCTTGGGGACGGTGTAGAGGCCACGGCCGAGGCGCTCGATGGCCCCTTCCTTGGTCAGACGCATCAAGGTCTGATCAATGGACGCGCGCGAACCCAACCCTGCAAACAGGGCTGGGGTGAAAGGTTCTCCAGCAGGTTGGGCCGCGATGCGCTCGCGGATGGCTTGTGATGTGCTCATGGCTGTCTCCGTGTTAGATAATTTACCAAAAAATCTAACAGTTCACAAGGCGTACGTTGTAGACAAGAAACGGTTTCGCTTATCCTCCGCACCTTTTTCGCACAAAAGGAGGATGCGTGATGTGGCTATGGTCGTCCCTGCTGGCCTTTGCCGTCGGGGTTATTGTTGGCAGATTCAGCGTGCGCCACTACCGGCATGATCGTATTGCCTGGGCACAGCGGCGACTGCAGCTGAAGGTGCTGTCGCTCGAACTCAAGAGTCTGCGCAGCAAGGTGGTGTCCAACCAAGGCCGTCGCACACCACCGGCCAAGCGGCACCTGGTGAGGAAGCTGCCGACGCTGAAATGGTGGCAACGTCGATTGATTGCCTGGCTGCGCCTGCATTTTCCATGGCTAACGCGCTTCATGCGGTTCTCGCCCGGTACCTACATTCGCTGGCTGCAGGCCAAGTCGCGCAAGGGCCACGCAATGAAGATCGCCGAGGGCAAGGCGCGTGGTCGGCCACCCACCCCACAGTTCATCGTCGATGCCATCGTGGCCATCAAACGCGACCACCCCCGCTACAGCGCCGGGCACATCGCACGGATGATCTCTGGCGGCGAGATGAAATTTCGCATCAGCAAAAAGACGGTCGCCACAATCCTCAAAGCCCATGGCTTCAAGCCGAGGCCAAAGGGCAAACGCCCACCGCGCGAAGGAGAGCCTGGCTGGCTGACCACCCTCTATAACCAGCACGTGACGGCCATCGACTTCAAGAACACTCTTGACTTGGCGGGCAACACCATGGCCGTGTTCAACCTGATCGACCACGGACGACGCGTGCTGCACTGGTCGCGCGCCACTTACAACCGCCACGGCGGAATGGGTGGCCCAGCAACTGCGCAACGCCTTCATGGATCTGGATGACCTACCCGAAGCCATCGTCATGGACAGGGACAGCATTTTCTTGCCGATCGTCAGACAGACGCTTCCGGCCATGGGCATCAAGACGATCCGGATTGGCTACAAGTGTCCGTGGCAGAACGCGGTCGTGGAGCGCTTCCACCGCACCTTGGCCGACGAGCAGCTGCGTGATGTCCAGCCGGTCAATGACCGCCATCTGAATCGGTTACTCGTCGAATTCCGCAAGTACTACAACACAGCCAGGCCGCACATGGCCTGTGGCACGGAGCCGCCGGTCTTGCCGGATGTGACGAACAACCCGGCGGCGAACGATCCAGACTTCTTCAAGACCCCGCGCAAGCTCGTGCGTCAGAAGTGGTTGGGCGGCCTGCACTCCAGCTATCGCTGGGCAGCGTAGTTTTCGACTGACAAGTTGGCGAGTGACGGTCATCGGTGCCGGCAGCCGAGGCCCCGTCACGCCTGAAATTCCGACATCCTCCAATCCTGAGCACACCTTGACTGTGCTTGCCGGGAACAAAAACAGTCCAGAAACCGATTACGTGGCAAACCAAAAAGACGCAAAAAGTAGCCTATCGGATTTTTTCACCAGCACAATTCGTTTGCTCGCTTGACACGGGCCGACTAATGGGTGTCCCCTATTATTCTGTTAAATGACCCTGACCCCTTTAATGTTGCTCTATTATTAAAGGCGAATTAAATGACCCTGACCCCTTTTAATCTTTACCCCGATCTCCAACGAAGATGTCAAAAGGCGAATTAAATGACCCTGACCCCTTTAATGCTGACCCCTTTAATTGGGGAACAAAAACAGTCCAGAAACCGATTACGTGGCAAACCAAAAAGACGCAAAAAGTAGCCTATCGGATTTTTTCACCAGCACAGAGGGCGGCAAGTAAGTGGGTGTCCCTTAGTTTGCCGTTTGGGGCGACTTCCGAAATTAAATGACCCTGACCCCTTTAATGTGATGTAAAAAGGCGAATTAAATGACCCTGACCCCTTTAATTCCCATGGATTCGTTTGCTCGCTTGACACGGGCCGACTAATGGGTGTCCCCTATTATCGCTATTATTTTGACCCTGACCCCTTTGACCGCTCTGACCCCGATCTCCTCGGCTTATGTAAAAAGGCGAATTAAATGACCCTGACCCCTTTAATGACCCATGATCGGCAACTGCAAGCGGAAAGAGCGTTTCAAAACCGGCGGCTGGCGCCGCCATGGATTCGTTTGCTCGCTTGACACGGGCCGACTAATGGGTGTCCCCTATTATTCGGGCGAGTCATGGCTTCAGTCTGGCAGTGGAGGGGAGGGCGGCAAGTAAGTGGGTGTCCCTTAGTTTGCCGTTTGGGGCGACTTCCGAAATTAAATGACCCTGACCCCTTTAATTTCGATTCGTGTAAAAAGGCGAATTAAATGACCCTGACCCCTTTAATCCTTCAAAAAGTAGCCTATCGGATTTTTTCACCAGCACAGTAGCAGAAATTAAATGACCCTGACCCCTTTTACTGAATGGGTGTCCCCTATTATTCCTCTCCGCGAATTAGATGTCTTCATTGTAGCGGATTTTATTGACCCTGACCCCTTTTGATTGATCGACAATCCGTTGCGCCGCTGCAAAATCATCGAGCAGTGTGATATCTCGCCAATAACAAGCTTTGCGAAGTTCAGATCGCACATTGTCGTCTCGGCCACCGTGGCTGTAACAAAACACTTCAAACCGACTGCTGTCGAGTGCCTGCAAGACGGGTCGTAAAAAAAGCCCAACGGGGTGAGAGCAGAGATCTGCGGAGACAAAACCAAGGCGAAGTTTCCGAGGGTGCGAGGGGGCGTGCTTTTGCCGTTGAAGCAGGTTGGCGCAACGCCGAGCTAGTTCGCTTGCCCACTGCCCCCATTCTTTCGCCGCCGCCAGACGCGCCTGATCGCTGACACCAGGGTTGTACTCTAGCGCCATCAGGTAGCTTCGCCGCGTTTCAACGCTATCGGGCGCAAGACTTAGGGCACGCTGAAAAGCATCGAGTGCCCGTTGGTGTTCGCCCATTTCCAAGGCCAGAACGCCCAACACGTGCCATACCTCAGCGCCCTCCGGATGCCGACCGACACAACGGTCGATCTCATCACGCGCCGCTGTCAGCTGCCCGCTGGCCTGCAGCGAGGCGACAAGGCTCAAGCGCGTTTCCAGGGCCGGATCAATCTTTCAAAACCGGCGGCTGGCGCCGCCATGGATTCGTTTGCTCGCTTGACACGGGCCGACTAATGGGTGTCCCCTATTATTAATGTCCAGCCGGTCAATGACCGCCATCTGAATCGGTTACTCGTCGAATTCCGCACGGAATTGTTACTCTGACCCCGATCTCCTTGTTCGATTTTTCTTTTGACCCTGATTCGGCGAATTAAATGACCCTGACCCCTTTAATGCTATCGTTTTCGACTGACAAGTTGGCGAGTGACGGTCATCGGTGCCGGCAGCCGAGGCCCCGTCACGCCTGAAATTCCGACATCCTCCAATCCTGAGCACACCT
>LNAP01005012.1_pt1 | contig 20408 bp, 19 predicted proteins | sample 602601 | NCBI WGS metagenome assembly LNAP01 (sample SAMN02440304, study PRJNA202911) | soil metagenome | biome: Subtropical and temperate rainforests or woodlands; isolation source: soil samples (1 kg each in a 20% v/v slurry with milli Q water) were... ...
CGCCGTACTTTTCGATCAGGTCCTGCGGATCGACACCGTTGTTCTTGGACTTGGACATGGTGCCCACGCCCTCGTAGTCAATCGGCGTGCCCACGGGCAGCAGGCCGTCGCCACTGGTGGCTTCGTTCTTCAGCTTGGCGCCAATGATCTTGCCGCCCTCGTCGAGCACATGTTCCACGTCGTGCGGCCAGAAGTAGTCCTTGCCGCCCTTGGCGGTGCGGCGGCTGTAGATGTGGTTGAGCACCATGCCCTGCGTGAGCAGCTTGGTGAAGGGCTCATCGACTTTGACGAGGCCCAGGTCACGCATGACCTTGGTCCAGAAACGCGCGTACAGCAGGTGCAGGATGGCGTGCTCGATGCCGCCGATGTACTGGTCCATCGGCATCCAATAATCGGCGCCCTCCGCGACCATTTTTTCAGCGTTCTTCGGGTCGCAGTAGCGCATGAAGTACCACGAACTGTCCACGAAGGTGTCCATGGTGTCGGTCTCGCGCCGTGCGGGCTTGCCGCACACGGGGCAGGTCACGCCGGCGTGAAAGCCCTCGTGCTTGTGCAGCGGGTTGCCCGAGCCGTCGGGCACGCAGTCGGTGGGCAACACCACCGGCAGGTCTTTTTCGGGCACCGGCACGGCGCCGTGTTCTTCGCAGTGGATGATGGGGATCGGCGTGCCCCAGTAGCGCTGGCGGCTCACGCCCCAGTCGCGCAGGCGCCAGGTGGTCTTCTTTTCGCCCAGGTCCTTTTGCTGCAGCGCGTGGGCCACGGCGTTCACGGCTTCCTTGTAGGACAGGCCGCTGAAACTGTCGGAGTTGATGGTCACACCGCGCTGTTTGTCGCCATACCAGTCGTGCCACTGGCGGTAGTCAAAGTGCTCGCCATCGACCAGCACGACCTGCTTGATCTCGATGCCGTACTTGAGGGCGAACGCGAAGTCGCGCTCGTCGTGCGCAGGCACGCCCATCACGGCGCCATCGCCATAGCCCATCAGCACATAGTTGCCGACCCACACCTGCACCTTCTCGCCGGTCAGCGGGTGGGTGACGAACAGGCCCGTGGGCACGCCCTTTTTCTCTTGGGTGGCCAGCTCGGCCTCGGTGGTGCCGCCGCTCTTGCACTCTTCGATGAAGGCTGCAAGCTGGGGGTTGGTTTTGGCAGCGTGGGCGGCCAGCGGGTGCTCGGGCGCCACGGCGCAAAACGTCACGCCCATGATGGTGTCGGCGCGCGTGGTGAACACGTACATCTTGCCGTCGCCAATCAGCACGCCGTCGTCGCCGGCGATGTCATGCGTGAACGCAAAGCGCACGCCTTCGCTCTTGCCGATCCAGTTTTCCTGCATCAGCTTCACGCGCTCGGGCCAGCCGGGCAGCTTGTCGCCAGTGACGAAGTCGAGCAGTTCTTCGGCGTAGTCGGTGATCTTGAGGTAATAGCCGGGGATTTCGCGCTTTTCCACGGTGGCGCCAGTGCGCCAGCCCTTGCCGTCAATCACCTGCTCGTTGGCCAGCACGGTCTGGTCCACCGGGTCCCAGTTCACCACCTGGGTCTTGCGGTAGGCGATGCCTTTTTCCAGCATTTTCAAAAACAGCCACTGGTTCCATTGGTAATAGGTGGGGTCGCAGGTGGCGACTTCGCGGCTCCAGTCGATGGCCAGGCCCATGGCCTGCATCTGCTTTTTCATGTACGCGATGTTGTCGTACGTCCATTGGGCCGGTGGCACGCCGTTTTTCAGCGCGGCGTTCTCGGCCGGCAGGCCGAAGGCATCCCAGCCCATGGGCATGAGCACGTTGTGGCCGTTCATGCGCAGGTAGCGCGTGAGCATGTCGTTGATGGTGTAGTTGCGCACATGGCCCATGTGCAGCTTGCCGCTGGGGTAGGGCCGTAGAACTTCTTCTTGTTCGCGTCTTCCGTCACACGGTAGGCGTCGGTGGCGGTCCAGTGGTCGTGCGCGGCGCGCTCGACGTCTTGGGGAGAGTATTTTTCTTGCATGGGGGCTCTGCTGGATGAGAGGGATGCAGCCGCTGGGCTGCTGCTTTGGCCGATTTTAGGCGGTCGCGGGGGTGGCGCCTGGCGGTGCGCCGCACCCGGTGCAGGCTCTGGCCTTGCCGCCAGGGGCTCAGGGCGCCGCCACCGGCTGTTCGGCAACGAACCCGATGCGCTGCAGCCCGGCGCTGTGGGCCGCGCCCATGACTTCGACCACGCGGCCATACGGCACGGCGGCATCGGCCCGCAACTGCACTTCCGTGTCAGGCCGGGCCGCACCGATGCGCTGAAGCCGCTCGGCCAGGGCAGCCTGCGACAGGGGCTGGTCGTCCAGATAGGCCTGGCCGGTGCGGTCCACCACCAGGGTCACGAACTGGGGCGCGGCGCCGGGGGTGGCACCTTCTGTGCGGGGCAGATCGAGCCGGATGGAACTGGCCAGCAAGGGCGCCGTGAGGATGAAGATGACCACCAGCACCAGCATCACGTCCACCAGGGGCGTCATATTGATGTCGCTCATGGGTTGCGGGCCGTGGGTGCGTTCGAGGCGGCCAAATGCCATGTCAGGACTCCGGGTGCTGCGCCAGCAACTCGCGCAGGTCGCGCGCAAAACCTTCCAGGTCGGCCTCGATGCGGCCAATGAAGCGGCCGAACACGTTGTAGGCCAGCACCGCCGGAATGGCCGGCCGCCGTCATCACCAGGGCCTCGCCCACGGGGCCGGCCACGCGGTCGATGGTGATCTGACCGGCGCCCGCCATCGCGCTGAGGGCATGGTAGATGCCCCAGACCGTGCCGAGCAAGCCGACGAAAGGCGCCGTGGAGCCCACCGTGGCCAGCAACACCTGCCCCCACTGCAGCCGCCCGAGGACACCATGCAGCGCATCGCGCAGCACGCGGGTGATCTGTTGCGACAGGCTGCCGGATGTGGCCAATGTGGCCTGCACGCCGGCGCCCACCGGATTCGCTATTGAATTTGCAGCAACAACCAAAGGCAGCACCAGCGCTTCCCGGTCAAAAGACTGCAAACGCTGCGCTGCCACGTCCAGCGATGGCGCCTGCCAGAAAGCCGCGGTGCACCGCGCCACATCGGCCGAGGCCCGGTGCATGAGGCGCGCCTTCCAGAAGATCACCACCCAGCTGGCTACCGACATGGCCAGCAGCAGCAGGGCCGTGCCCTGCGTCACAACATCGCCTTGGCGCCACCAGTGCAGTGCGTCCATGCCGGCTCCCTTTCGGGCTAGTTCAGGCCCAGCACGTCGAACATGTCGAACATGCCGGTCTTGCGGTCTGCGAGAAAGCGCACGGCACGCAGGCTGCCCTGGGCGTAGGTGGCGCGTGGGTGATTTCGATGCGCTCGCCAATGCCGGCAAACAGCACGGTGTGGTCGCCCACGATGTCGCCACCCCGGATGGTGGCAAAGCCGATGCTCGACGGATCGCGCTCGCCGGTCACGCCTTCGCGCGCATACACGGCGCATTCCTTGAGGTCGCGCCCCAGGGCATCGGCAATCACTTCGCCCATCTTGAGGGCCGTGCCCGAGGGGGCATCGACCTTGTGGCGGTGGTGGGCTTCGATGATTTCGATGTCATAGCCCGTTGCCATGGCCTTGGCCGCCATCTGCAGCAACTTGAGCGTGACGTTCACGCCCACACTCATGTTGGGCGCCATCACGATGGCGGTGCGCTGGGCACAGGCCGCGATCTCGGCTTTTTGTGCGTCCGTGAAACCCGTGGTGCCGATGACGGCCTTCACGCCCAGCTCGCTGCAAACGGCCAGGTGGGCCAGCGTGCCTTCGGGGCGGGTGAAGTCGATCAACACATCGGCATTCTTCAGGCCCGCGCGCAAGTCTGCCGTGATGGCCACGCCACTCGCGTAGCCCAGAAAAGCCGTGGCATCCGAGCCGATGGCAGGGCTGGCCGCCACATCCAGGGCGCCGGCCAGCACCATGTCGTCGCTGGCGCGCAGGGCTTCGATCAGCATGCGGCCCATGCGGCCGGACGCACCGGCCACCGCGACACGCAGGGCTTTGGCAGTGGGTTGGGTGGGCAAAGAGTTGCCTGTCATGTCATTCCTGTATCGGTGAACGCGGTGGGCCATGCCGGCTGCCGGCGCCCCAAGCCGCAGCCTTCAGCGCGCGGGCGCTTCGAGCGGGGGGTAAGAGGTGGAAACCGGTTCGGCCGGTGCGGCCGCCGGCACGCTGGCCGTGCGCTCGGGGGCCGGGAAACGTGCCAGCTGGGCGTCGGTGGCCTCCAGCACGGGCACCTTGCCCGTGGCGGACCGCGACCCCAGGGACGCGACAAACTCGGCTTCGGAGGGCATGGTGTCGCCGTCGAATCGCTGCAGGAGATCGCCCTGGAAAAACAAGGTGAGCTTGCGCGTCTGGATATCTTCACCAGGGCGTTTGATGGTGAACACGTATTCCCAGCGCTCGGCATGGAACAAGCTGGTCACCAGGGGCGTGCCGAGAATGTCGCGCACCTGCTGCCGGCTCATGCCCGGGGCAAGCGCCTCCATCTGCTCGCGCGAAACAAAATTGCCCTGCACCACATTCACCTTGTAAGGCGTCACGACGCTGGCCAGGCGATGGCTGGCACTGTCCAGGCTGCTGCAACCGGCCACGGCAGTCAGGCAGACACCGATGAACAAGGTCACACCCAGACGGGCGCTGCGATGGGCTTTGACGGGCATGGGAAAGGGGCGTAAAGCTATGATCGACCCATTGTAGCGGCTGGCCCTGAGGGCCTGGTCGAGCCCGCCGACACACGAAAGACTGCGCCATGACGAATATCGACGAACTCAAAAGCACTGGCCTGAAGGCCACCCTGCCGCGCCTGAAAATCATGGAGATTTTTCAGAAGGGCGCACAGCGCCACATGACGGCCGAAGATGTCTTTCGCGTCCTGCTGGAGGAACGCTCGGACATCGGACTGGCCACGGTCTATCGCGTGCTCACGCAATTCGAGCAGGCAGGCATCCTGATCCGCAGCAACTTCGAAAGTGGCAAGGCGGTCTACGAACTCAATGAAGGCCAGCACCATGACCATTTCGTGTGCACCTCCTGCGGCAAGGTGGAAGAGTTCTACGACCCCGAGATCGAAAAGCGCCAGCAGATCGTTGCCAAGGCCAAGGGCTGGGTAGTGCAAGACCACACGATGGCCCTGTATGGCCAATGCGCCCAGTGCGCCGCGAAGAACAATTAACCCCCTGGCGCTTTCGCGTCAAGCGCTTACAGCTATCAATTCAAGAGCACGCTTGTGCCAGGGCCACGTATTCGGCCACGGGCACTTCCTCGGCGCGGCGCTGGGTGTCGAAGTGGCCGGCAAACTGGCGCGCCTCCAGCCAGCGGCCCAGGGTGTGGCGCAGCAGCTTGCGGCGCTGGCTGAAGGCCACCTGCACCAGTTCTTCCAGCAGAGGCACCGACAAAACTGCCGGCGCGCCATGCGGCACCATGCGCACCACCGCGCTGTCCACGCGCGGCGGCGGATCGAAGCTTTCGGGCGGCACGAACAGCACGTTCTCCATCGCATAGCGCCACTGCAGCATCACCGACAGGCGCCCATAGTCGGAGGTGGCGGGCGACGCCACCATGCGGTCTATCACCTCTTTTTGCAGCATGAAATGCTGGTCTTCGATCACCGACACATGTGCGAGCAGGTGAAACAGGATGGGCGTGGAGATGTTGTAGGGCAGATTGCCGACCACCCGGATCTTGGGCACCTGCAGCGTGTGCGCCAGTTGCGTGAAATCGACTTTCAGCACGTCCGACTCGATGACATCGAGCTGGCCGTGCAGCCGCAGCCGCAAGGCCAGGTCGCGGTCGAGCTCGATCACCGTCAGGCGCCCCAGGCGCTCCACCAGTGGCTGGGTCAGCGCCGCCAGGCCGGGGCCGATCTCCACCATGGGCTGGCCCGGCTGGGGCGCAATGGCGCTGACGATGGCTTCGATGATGCCGCCGTCCGACAGAAAATGCTGGCCGAAGCGCTTGCGGGGAATGTGTTTCATGCAGCGGCCCGCTTCACTGCGGCACGTCGCGGTATTCGACGTAGGCGCGGCCGCGCAACTCCTGCACCCAGGTGGCAAAGGCTTCCTCAACCTTCTTTTCACGCACCGTGTCGCGCGCCATGTCCCGCTGCTCGGGCTGGGTGAGCTTGGCCTCCCGGCGCTCCACCAGCTGGATCAGGTGCACACCAAAACGCGACGCCAGGGGTTCGCTGACCTCGCCGGGCTTGAGCGCATTCATGGCCTGCTCGAACTCGGGCACATAGCGGCCCGGGTTGGCCCAGCCCAGATCACCGCCCTGCTTGGCGCTGCCATCCTGCGAATGTTCGCGCGCCAGCTCGGCAAAGTCTGCCTGGCCCGCCATGATGCGGCGCCGGTAGTCGGCCAGCCGCGCTGCCGCAGCGCTCTCGGTCAGCTGGGGGCCCGTGCGCAACAAAATGTGCCGCGCATGGCTCTGGGTGACCAGGGTGGGCACACCGGCGGTGGTCTTGTCCGCCACCTTGAGCACATGAAAGCCCGCCGCAGAACGCACAGGCCCGGCAATGCCGCCCACAGGCAGCTGCGCGGTGGCGCTGACAAACAGCTCGGGGTAACGGTCGGCCGGGCGCATGCCCAGCAGCCCGCCCGCCGTCTTGGCCTCGGCAGCGTCGGAGAACTCGCTGGCGACAGCCGCGAAATCCTCGCCGGCGCGCACCTTGTCGGCGGCGCGCTGGGCGCGGGCCTGGCGCTCGGCCACCTGGGCAGGGCTGGCGTTTTCGGGCACCGCCACCAGAATGTGGCCCAGGTTGATCTCCTGCTTGGCGGCGTCGGCCCCCGACTGCTGTTCGCGCAGGTACTGGTCCACATCCAGATCGCTCACGCGCACCCGGGACTGCACATCGCGCTCGCGCAAGCGCTGCAGCAGCATCTGGTTGCGCAAGTCTTCGCGAAAGCGTTCCTTGCTGATGCCGTCAGCGGCCAGCCGGCGGTGCATTTCTGCCACGCTGATGCTGTTTTGCTTGGCCACGCCCTCCTCGGCCTGACCCACGGCAAAGTCGTCCACGCGCATACCGGCTTCGCGGGCCAATTGCAACTGGATCTTTTCCACGATCAGTCGCTCCAGCACCTCGCGGGCCAGCAGGTCACCGGACGGCAAGGCAAGGCCCTGCTGGGCCATTTGCTGTGCGATGCGGGTCGCCCGGGCCCGCACCTCGTTGTTGGTGACGGGTTCCGAGTTGACCACCGCCACGATGAAATCGGCTTGCCGCAGTGCGGCGCCTGCACCCGGCGCGGGCAGGGTGAAGGAAGGCGCCGCGGGCGCCGTGCGAAGGCCCGCTCCCGCAGCCCCCGCGGGGCGCAAGCCCTGCGCCGCAGCGCCGAAGGTCACGAAAGAGGCCAGGCACGCCAGGCCCAAAGCAATTGCACGGTGGTTCATGGTGTCAGGTTAGTCATAGTTGCTGAAGCGGCTGGGCGTGCTGACCTGCTCGCGCAGGGATTGGTAACGCGGCACGTTCCGTTTCAGGGTATCAAGGGGGTTGGAGCCCAGACTCAGGCGCGAAAAACCCACGAATTCGATCTGGAACAGCAGCCGGGTGTTGGAGGTGGTCACGCTGCTTTGCAGACGTTCAAGCACCACGCGGCCAATCCAGCAGCAGCTGTCGTATTCAAAGCCCACCACCGTATCGACGAGCTTGCGGTCTTGCAGGCTGTAGTTCAGGCGGCCCACGGTGTACCAACGGCCGCCGCCCTGGCCCTGGCCTTTGGCGCGCTCCGGGCCGTTGCTTGCACCCTGGCCGCCCCACAAGGCTGCCAGCGGCCACTGCCAGCCCACGTCAATCTGCTCGCTGGAGCCGCGCTGCAGCCGGTAGACCGCGTTCACGGTGCGGAAGTTGCCGGGACTGTAGCGCGCCCCGATGGTGGAGCGGATGGAACGCCCCGTCTTGGGGTTGTATTGCACGGTGGAATCAAAGCCCCACTGCGGTGTCCAGTTGATGCCGGCCCCCAGCAGCACATCGGACAGGCGCTCGCTGACGGGCGCGACACCGGGCAGGGTCACATCCTGGTCGGAGAACCGCAGGCGCTGGGCAACGCCCAGGCGCACCGCCTCGGCACCTGTGTTGGGGTCGAGAAAGCGCGTGGTCACGCCCAGGGTGAGCAGGTTGTTGTCGGCCAGGCGGTCATTGCCGCCGTAAGCGTTTTCGGTGTAGATGGTGCCAAAGTTGAAGTCGGTGGCCGCCGTGTCGTACAGCGGCAGGCGGCTCTGGTCGCGAAAAGGCGTGTAGGTATAGAACGCGCGGGGCTCCAGCGTTTGGGTGAAGGCGCGCCCCAGCAGGCGCGCATCGCGCTCGAACACCAGCCCACCGTCCAGGCTGAAGGTGGGCAGGGTGCGGCTGGCCGAGCGCTCCCCGGTGGGCAATGGGTTGTCAAACTGGTATTGCGTGGCGTGCAACTGCAATTTGGGGATGAGAAAACCGCCCGGCGCCAGAAAGGGGCGGCTCAGCTGCGCCTGCACGAAGCTGCGCTGGCCGTCGGCCGGGTTGGTCAGCGCCCGGTCCGCCTCGAAACGCGTGGTGTCGGCCACCATGCTGAAATCCAGGCCCCGACCCAGATCCTGGGGCGTGTAGCGCCACAGCAACTGGGGCATGAGGTTATAGGGCGGGACGATGGGCGAGGCCACATCCTGCAGGGCTTGCCACTTGAGCGTACGCACCTGGGCCGACATGTCGCCTGCCGCCCACGACAAGGTCGCGTCACTGGGCAGCAGCCGCTGGCGCAGTGGCAACGGGGTCCGCGCGAAATCGCGCCAGTAGTCGTCATCGCTCACCCGGTTGAGGTTGAGGTTCAGGCCCAGGCCCCCCACGGGGGTGCTGATCTGCCCTTGGTGCTGCGCCGAATAGCCCCAGCGCATGCGGTTGCGCTGGCTGTCCGAGGGCATCACGGAGGCATCCACCTGGCCCTGGTAGTCGCTTTCAAGATAGCGAAACTCGCCGCCGATTTCGACGCCGCGCTTGGCCATGATTCCGCCACGCAGCGTGGCGTCACGGTTAGGGGCAATGTTCCAGTAGTAGGGCTGCAGGTATTCAAGGCCGTTGCGGCTGTCCAGGCCCACCGTGGGCGGCAGGAAGCCGGACTTGCGCTTGTCCGACAGCGGAAAGCTGATGCTGGGGATGGGCAGTACCGGCATTCCCTTGAATTCCAGCACCCCGCCCTCGGCGGTGCCCACCTCTTCGGCCTGGTCCAGGCGAATGGTCTTGGCACGCAGCACCCAGTCGGGCTCCCAGCTGGCGGAATCGTCTTTCTGGCAGGTGGTGTAGGTGGCGTTATGCACCACCGAACGGTCGCGGTCCAGGAAATCCACGCGCGTAGATACGCCATGGGCGCCCGTGCTGATGAAACGATACTGCGCGTCGCTGAAAAAGCCCTCGAAAGCGTCCACATGCAGTGACAGCGCCGAGCCGTCATAGGTGTTGCCCGCCTTGTTGATGCGGACATTCCCCTGCGCCTGGGCCAGGTCGTCCGGCACGGTGTAGTCCAGCCGGTCGGCGCGGATCACGGTATCGCCGCGGCGCAGCTCGGCATGGCCGTCGATGACGGCCTTCACATCAGGCTGGCCCGTGATGCGGTCGCCCGACACAAACACCGGCAACTGGGGCCGCAGCTCGGCCGGCAGGGTCTCCTGCAATAGCGGGCTGCGGCGCAGCGCCGGCGGGGCATCCCAGGCGCTGGGCGCATCGGTCTGCGCCAGCGCGGCCAGCGGCACGCCGCACCAGGCCAGCGCCACCGCGCAGGCCAGGGGGTGCAGCCCCAGCCGTGGGGCCCGCGCAGCGACTTGCCGCACCGGCCGGGAAAGGGGTTGGGTTTTCTGCACGAAAGAGGGCTGGCGGCGGGGCACGTCGGAAATATGGACAGGGCTGGAGAAACGGCCCGCGCCAGGCAGGGCGGGTTTGTAAAATGGGATTATCCATGAGCCACCCCTCTTCCCCCCCAACGCCCCTTGCCGCGGCATCGCCCGCCTCCGCCAACACCACCAGCCCCGTCAGCTGGCCCGATGCAGCCCGGCAGGCAGCGTTCGAGCGCTGGCTCGCGCCACTGGTGCAAAGCCACCAGCTGCTGCCCGCCAGCCTGCGCGCCGCCTCGGCCGACGCCAGCTTTCGCCGCTACCTGCGCATCGACAGCGCAGCGGGCGCCAGCTGCATCGTGATGGATGCGCCCCCGGACAAGGAAAACTGCCGCCCCTTCGTGCAGGTGCAGGGCCTGATGGCTGCCGCCGGCCTGAACGTGCCGCAGATCCTGGCCTGGGACGAACCCGGCGGCTTCATGCTGCTGAGCGATCTGGGCAGCACCACGCTGATCGAATTGCTGCGGCCCGAAGCCCCCCAGGCCGCGCTCGGCTGGTATCTGCAGGCCACCGATGAACTGCTCGACTGGCAAATGGCCTCGCAGCCCGGCGTGCTGCCCGCCTACGACGAGGCCCTGCTGCGCCGCGAGCTGGCACTGTTTCCCGACTGGTACCTGGCCCAGCACCGCGGCATCACGCTGGACGACAAGCAGCAGGCCACGCTGCAAGGCGCCTTTGATGCCATCGTCGCCCACAACCTGGCAGCCCCCCAGGTTTATGTGCACCGCGACTTCATGACACGGAACCTGATGGCGCCCGCCGAACAGGGCGCGCACCTGGGCGTGCTGGACTTCCAGGACGCCGTCTACGGCCCCATCACCTACGACATCGCCAGCCTGCTGCGCGATGCCTTCATCAGCTGGGAAGAAGAATTCATCCTCGACGTGACCGTGCGGTACTGGGAAAAGGCCCGCAAGGCCGGCCTGCTGGGCGCGCGCAGCGCCAGCGGCTGGGGCGATGACTTTGGCGAGTTCTACCGCGCGGTGGAATGGATGGGCCTGCAGCGCCACCTCAAGGTGGCTGGCATCTTTGCGCGCCTGACCTTGCGCGACGGCAAGCCCAAATACCTGGCCGATGCGCCGCGTTTCATGGGCTATATCCGCGCCACGGCCCACCGCTACCGGCAGCTGGGGCCGCTGCTCAAGATGCTGGACCAGATCGAAGGCACGGAACCCATTGTGGGCTTTGCCTACGGCCGCATGTAGCCGCAGCCGCCTGCACGCACGGTGCAACCGAAAAATCAAGCAAAAACCGGCTCAAGCGCTTACAAATAAAGCGCCAGTAGCTATTACAAAGATAGCATATGCCCCGTTTCCATTGCCCGGCCCCACTGGCCACCGGCGCCGAGCTGGACCTGCCCCCCGGCGCTGCGCGCCATGTGCAGGTGCTGCGCCTGCAGCCCGGCGACAGCATTACCCTGTTTCACGGCGGGCAGGGCGCGGGCGACCCGGGCGGCGAGTTCGATGCCACTGTGCTCAAGATGGGCCGCAGCGATGTGCGCGTGCTGGTGGGTGCGCACCACGCCATCGACCGCGAGGCGCCCCGCGCCGTGCACCTGCTGGCGGGCATCACCGCCAACGAGCGCATGGACTGGCTGATCGAAAAAGCCACCGAACTCGGCGTGGCCAGCATCACCCCGCTGGTGGCCGAGCGCAGCGTGCTCAAGCTCAAGGGCGAGCGGGCCGACAAGAAGATCGCCCACTGGCAGGCCGTGGCCGTGGCGGCCTGCGAGCAATGCGGCCGCAACCGCGTGCCCCTGGTGAACCCGGCCATCGACCTGGCAGGCTGGCTGCGCACACAAGGGCAGGGCCTGACATCCCCAGATACGCAGGACACACCCCGGCGCCTGCTGCTGTCGCTGCGGCCCGGAACCGTGCCGCTGCGCGAAGCCACCGGCGGCGAGGGGGGACAGCGCCCGGTGCTGTTCCTCTCGGGCCCCGAGGGCGGCCTGAGCCCTGCCGAGGAAGACCTGGCGCTGCAGCATGGCTTTGCCGCGGTCACGCTGGGCCCGCGCGTGCTGCGTGCCGAGACGGCCCCGCTGGCCGCCCTGGCGGCGCTCACGCTGTAGCGCGGCCACCCTGCCCGGTAGCTGGCTGGGCCCACGCGGGCCGCACGCCCAGCCCGACTCTGAAGGCTGTACGCACAGCATGACCTCACCGTAAAATTGCCGTCTGGCCGGTAACCCAGTACAGCAGGGTTTTCGTGCCCCTTCGCCCGCGCGCCGCGCGGCCCTCCCTCCTTTCTGGCCGGAGCCCCCCACCTTGCGCCCACCCGCCCGCTGGCAGCGCCTCAAGGACGTGATCCTCTCCACCGCCCCTCGGCGGCGCACGCTGGTAGGCATGGCCTTGCTGGCGATCACACTGATGGCCAGCAGCGCCGGGGTGATGCTGCTGGTGGCGCATTCCAGCACCGCCGTGAACCAGACCGCCGTGCATTGGTGGGCCGCCCTGTCGGTGGGCGGCCTGGTGGTGATGACGGCCTTCATCCGCTCAGGCAAAACCGCCCACCTGCGCGACCCTTCGCTCACCATCCCGCAGATGGTCTGGACGATTACCAGCGGTGCCGTGGCCTATGTGCTGGCGGGCGATGCGCGCGGTGTGGTGCCCAGCGTGCTGGCCATGATCCTGTTCTTTGGCACCTTCGGCCTCACGGTGGCCGAGGTGATTGGCATCGGCGTGTATGCGCTGCTGGCGTTTGCCAGTGCCATCGGTGTCAGCTCACGCTTCAGTGCCAATGCCTCGGGTTACCTCGACACTGCCTACGCGCTGATGGTGCTCATCGTGCTCAGTGGCTGCATTGCGCTGAACCTGCGCATCCAGCGCATCCGCGCCAAGGTGCAGCAACAGCGCGAAGCCCTGGCCCAGGCGCTCGAAGTCAACCACGAACTGGCCACACGCGACGAGCTGACAGGCCTCGTCAACCGCCGCGCCATGCTGGAGCTGATGGCGCTGGAGCACCACCGCAGCCTGCGCAGCGGCCGCCCGCTGCTACTGGCACAGCTGGACATCGACCACTTCAAGCCCATCAACGACCAGCATGGCCACGCCACCGGCGACCGCGCCTTGCAGGCGTTTGCAGGCACGGTGCGCGCCAGCCTTCGCGACACCGATGTACTGGCCCGCTGGGGCGGCGAGGAGTTTGTGCTGATCCTCTCCGACACCTCGACAGAGCATGCGCGCGAGTTGCTCGAACGCATCCGCCAGGCGGTGCAGGCACTGGAAATTGCCCACAGCACCGGCACGCTGCACATGACGGTGTCCATTGGCCTGGCGCAGCACCTGCCGGGCGACACGGTGGCGCAAACGCTGGAACGCGCCGACCAGGCGCTGTACCACGCCAAGACCCTGGGCCGCAACCGCGTGGTGGTGGCGCCCGCTGCGCACCGCACGGCGGCAACCGGGGTGAGCGCACGGGCTTGAGCGCGGTGCTGGCAAGCGCATAGCGCACTCACCCACCAGGCGAACGCCCTCGAAGCCATCCAACGTCGATTGCATGCGGCTTTTCCAAGGATGCAAAGCGGTCAACTGCCGTTTCTAGGCTTCTAGATTGGTAGCTACTGGCGCAATGGAGCAAAGCGCTGGGGGCCTGTTTGGCTCGAAACGATCGGTGATGCAGGCCTTGGACGCCTACCCCTGCCCGCAGGGCCCTTACTCGGACGCATCACCAGGGCTGCCGTCGCGCACCACACGGCGCACCACGTCCCCCGCAAACCCGCGCGCGGCCAGAAAGCGCATCTGCCGCGCCCGCTCTTGCACATCGGTGGCCACGCTGCCAAAGCGTTGCCGCCAGACGGCCTGGGCGCGTTCGAGCTCGGTGGCGCGCAGGCGCTCGGCCGTGGCGCGCACCAGATCGTCGTCCAGCCCCTTGCTGCGCAGCTCTTGCACCAGGCGCTGCGTGCCCAGCCGCGCGGCGCGGCGGTGCACCAGCGATTCGGCCACGCGGTGGGCGTTGATGAAATCCTTGGCCTGCAGGTCGTCGAGCACGGCGTTCAGGTCGTCGCCCTCTTGCAGATGGCGCGCCAGCTTGGTGGCCAGCTCGGCGCGCGAATGTTCGCGCTGGGCCAAAAGCCGCAGTGCGCGGCCCTTGAGGGAGAGGGTGCCAAAGCCCATGGCGATGTTGCTGCGTTATTGATAGCTTCTAGCGCTTATTGGATAAGCGCTAGCGGCTGATTTCACCCAAAAAGTGCAGCGAGCCCAACCGGCGCCCGCTGCTGCCTTACTTGTCTTCCTTCTCGGCTTTGGCGGGCTTGCCGGCGGGCGCGGCTTCCAGCGCGGCGGGCAGCAGGGCGATGCCCAGGCTGTCGCGCACCTTGTTTTCGATCTCGCGGGCCAGGTCGGGGTTTTCGCGCAGGAACTCGCGGGCGTTGTCGCGGCCCTGGCCGATTTTTTCGCCGTTGTAGGCGTACCAGGCGCCGGCCTTCTCGACGATCTTGGCGTTCACACCCATGTCGATGATTTCGCCCTCGCGGCTGATGCCTTCACCAAACAAAATGTCGAACTCGGCCGTCTTGAAGGGCGGGCTCACCTTGTTCTTGACCACCTTGACCTTGGTTTCGTTGCCGATGGCTTCGTCGCCCTTCTTGATGGTGCCGGTGCGGCGGATATCCAGGCGCACCGAGGCGTAGAACTTGAGCGCATTGCCGCCGGTCGTCGTTTCAGGGCTGCCGAACATCACGCCGATCTTCATGCGGATCTGGTTGATGAAGATGACCATGCAGTTGGTCTTCTTGATGGTGGAGGTCAGCTTGCGCAGCGCCTGGCTCATCAGGCGGGCCTGCAGGCCGGGCAGGCTGTCGCCCATTTCGCCTTCGATTTCGGCCTTGGGGGTGAGGGCAGCCACCGAGTCGATTACGATCAGGTCCACCGCGCCCGAGCGCACCAGGCTGTCCACGATTTCGAGCGCCTGCTCGCCGGTGTCGGGCTGGCTGATGAGCAAATCGGACAGCTGCACGCCGAGCTTCTGGGCGTATTGCACATCGAGCGCGTGCTCGGCATCGACAAACGCGCAGGTGCCGCCCTGCTTTTGCATCTCGGCAATCACCTGCAGCGTGAGCGTGGTCTTGCCCGAGGATTCCGGGCCATAAATTTCAACCACACGGCCGCGCGGCAGGCCACCTACACCCAGCGCGATATCGAGGCCCAGCGAGCCAGTGGAGACGACCTGGATGTCCTCGATCACCTCGCCTTCGCCCAGGCGCATGATGGTGCCCTTGCCAAATTGCTTCTCGATCTGGGCGAGCGCGGCGGCCAGGGCCTTGGCCTTTTCGGTGTTCACGGGCAATGCGGGCTGCGACGTCCATGAGAAACTCCTTGAAAAACAACAGGTTGGATGCAGGCATCGCTCTGCGGTTAATCACAGGCTGGATGCTTGAACAGTAGTTTATGCGAGCAATTCAGTTCGCATAAAGCAATTTTTAGTCAGTTTGCCTGACAATTTGGCATGGCTAATTCCGCCCCCATCACAACCACTCTCACCCCGCCTTCGGCGCCGGACGACCGCTGGCGGCAAACCCACCTCGGGCGCCTCATGGGCAGCGCGCTGCGGCGCTTCGACGCCCGGGTGCTGCAGCTCATGGCGCGCAATGTCGAGGTGCCGCTGGCGCTGTCCAACCTGGCGGCGCGCGACCAGGTGACGGCGGCCCATGTGCACATCACCCGCCATTTGGCGCTGCAAGGCGACCGCCTGACCGACCTGGCCCAGCGCGCGGGCATGACCAAGCAGGCCATGGCCCACCTGGTGGACCAGTGCGAGGCCTGGGGCCTGGTCACGCGCACTGCCGACCCGCTGGATGCGCGGGCGCGGCGCGTGTGCTTCACGCCCACGGGCCTGGCCTGGCTGCAGGCGTTTCGCGATGCGGTGGCGCAGGCAGAGACAGAGTTTCGCGAAGAGGTGGGGCAGGACGTGGCTACGGTGGTGGCCATTGGGCTGGAGGCCTATGCCGGGGCCGCCGGCGATTGAAGCACCGCCCCTGTGTCAATAACGTCCACGGGCTCCGCGCAAACCAGCAGCCATTGCCGAAAGCACTGCAGCGCATGCAGCTGCGTGCGCCCTTCGGGGTAGCAAAACCAGTAACCCACATCGCTTTGGTAGCCGCCGCACTGGGGGGCATCGGCCAGGGGCTCGCGCACCAGGCCTGCAGTGATCTCGTCTTGAACCAGGCAGCGCGGCACCAGCGCCAGGCCCATGCCCGCCATCACGGCACGGATCATGGTCTGGAACTGATCGAACTGCGGGCCAGCCAACGGGTCGATGCCGCCCTGCACGCCGTGCGTTTCGCTCCAGCGCAGCCAGGCCTCGGGCACGGTCACATGGCGCAGCAGCGTGTGGCGCGCCACGTCGCGCGGGGTGTAAATAGGCCAGTCGGCCACCCTGGTGCGCGGGGCGATCAGCGCCACATCGTTGCCCGTGATGTAGTGGGCGTGGGCGCCGGGCCAGTGGCCATCACCGAAGAGGATGGCGCAGTCAAGTTCTGGCCGCTCGAAGTTGTAGCTGTGCACATACGGCACGAAATGCAACGTGACCTGCGGATGCTGCTGCTGAAACTGCGGCAGCCGCGGAATGAGCCATTTGGCGCCAAAGGTGGGCAGGCTCGACAGGTGCAGTGCGCCGCCGCCGTCGTCGCTGGTGATGAGCTCCAGCGTGGCAGCTTCCAGCTGCAGCAGCACGGCCTGCACGGCCTTCTCGTAGCGTTCACCGGCAGGGGTGAGTGCCAGGCGCTTGCGGGTGCGCTCGAACAGTGGCACCGCCACCCAGGTTTCCAGGTCCTTGATCTGTTTGCTCACGGCGCTTTGCGTAAGGTGCAGCGCTTCGGCAGCGCGTGAAACACCACCGAATCGCGCCACGGTGGAGAACGCGCGCAGCAGGTGCAGTGGAGGGGCCAGGCGGCGCAGCGACATGGTGGGGTGTACTCAAAACATTCCGAATTGGAATGTTATCAGGCATATCCATTGCTTGGTAGGTGGCGTTCCTTTCGATAACCTCGATGCATCTCACAGGAGAACTACTCTATGCAACGCCGTCAACTGCTTGCCTCATTGGCTGCTGTATCTTTCGCGCCTGGAATGTCTTTTGCCCAAGAAGGCAAGCCATTGCGCATGATCGTGCCCTTCCCGCCGGGGGGCGCTACCGACATCACGGCGCGCACGTTGCAAGACGCCTTGGCACGCATCCTCAAACAGCCTGTGGTGCTGGAAAACCGTGGCGGCGCAGGCGGTTCCATCGGCATGGCTGAAGTGGCCCGCGCCCCGGCAGACGGCCTGACCATTGGCGTGGCCACGCTGTCCACCCACGGCGTGAACCCCGCCGTGTACAGCAAGCTGCCCTACAACCCCACCAAGGATTTCGTGGGCGTGACGGAGATCGTCAAGGCGCCGGGCGTCATCGTGATCAACCCCAAGGTGCTGCCCGTCAAGGACTTTGCCGACCTGGTCAAATACCTCAAGGCCAACCCCGGCAAGGTCTCGTATGCCACGCCGGGCAACGGCACCATCGGCCACATGTGGGGCGAGCTGTTTAAAAGCAGCACAGGCACCTCGATGGTGCACATCCCCTACCGTGGTGCAGGCCCCGCCATCAACGATGTACTGGCGGGACAGGTCGCGGTGTACTTTGACCAGGTGGCTTCGTCGCTGCCGCACATCAAGTCGGGCAAGGTCAAGGCGCTGGCCGTTTCGTGGCCTCAGCGGCTGGACGTGCTGCCCGATGTGCCCACCTATGGCGAACTGGGCCATGCCGCCAACAACGATCCGTCGTGGTTTGGCCTGGTGGCACCTGCCGGCACGCCGACTGCGGCGGTGGATCGCATCCAGCAGGCCGTGGCCCAGGCCCTGCAGGAACCCGCCGTGCGCGAGCGGCTGGCCGGGCAGGGCTTGTACCCCTCGGGCACGACGCCCAAGGCATTCACGGCCCAGATCGCCCGCGAAATCGACAAAATGAAGGGCGTGGCGGCCTTCGCCAAGGTCAGTCTCGATTGAACCCAGGGCGGGCCTGCGGGCCCGTCGGCCATAGCCGGAAAGACTCAGGGATAACCACAAGGTCTTTCGGATCCGGGCGGCTAGGCCAGCCGCCCCAAATTGCGCACACTTTGCCTATGCATGCAGCCTTGAAACTGATCAACCACCGCTTCCAGCAAGCCCTGCCCGGTGTTACCGGCACGCCCGGCGTTGCCGCGCCCTCTGTCAGCATGGTGTCGCACCAGTCCGGCAGGTGCTCGACTCGCCGCACAGCGGCACCCACTACCCCGCCGACTTTGGCGCCGCTCTCGACCTGGCCACACTGCGGCGCGCCGAGGACACGCATGTCGAAAAGATCTACGCCTTTGCCCCCGCGCTGGGCGTGGCCTGGGTCGAGGCGCATTTCCCGCGCATCTACCTCGATGCCAACCGCGACACCACCGAGCTTGACACCACGCTGCTCGATGGCGTGTGGACCGACCCCATCTCGACCGACCCCAAGGTGCTGAGCAAGGTGCGCCTGGGCAAGGGCCTGATCTGGAAGTTCACCGACGAAGGCGAGCCCATCTACAACCGCCTGCTCTCCGTGGCCGAGGTGCGTGCGCGCGTTGACCGCTGCTGGCGCCCCTACCACGCCGCTGTGGCGCAGGCCATTGACGCGGCCCATGCGCGCCACGGCTACAGCATCCACATCAACTGCCATTCGATGCCTGCCGTGGCCGCCAGCCATGCCACCGAGTTCCCGGGCCTTGTGCATGCCGACTTCGTGGTGGGCGACCGCGATGGCAGCACCGCCAGCCCGGCGCTGTCGGCGCTGATCTGCGACCACCTGCGCGGCTGCGGCTACAGCGTGGAATACAACCACCCCTACAAAGGCGTGGAGCTGGTGCGCCGTTATGGCAACCCGGCGCAGCAGCGCCACAGCATCCAGGTCGAGATCAACCGCAAGCTCTACATGGATGAAACCACGCTGGCCCAGCACCCCCAAGGCATGGCGCGCCTGCAGGCCGACCTCGCGGCGCTGGTGCACAAGCTGCTGGCCACCGACCCGCGCTGAAGGCTGCGGCGGCGTGGCGGGTGCAAGCCCGCGAACGGCCGGCTCCCGCCGCGGCGCTGCGACGCCTAAAATCGTGGCACAGGCGCGGCGCCAGACCGCACAGCCACCCACCAGGAGACACCCGCATGCGCATCCTCATTGCCGAAGACGACCAGGTGCTGGCCGATGGCCTGTTGCGCACACTGCGCGCATCGGGCGCCGTGGTGGACCATGTGGCCAGCGGCAGCGAGGCCGACACGGCGCTCATGACCAACAACGAGTTCGACCTGCTCATCCTGGACCTGGGCCTGCCCAGGATGCACGGGCTGGAAGTGCTCAAAAAACTGCGCAGCCGGGGCTCGGCCCTGCCGGTGCTCATTCTCACCGCCGCCGACAGCGTGGACGAGCGGGTGAAGGGCCTGGACTTTGGCGCCGACGACTACATGGCCAAGCCCTTCAGCCTGCAAGAGCTCGAAGCCCGCGTGCGCGCCCTGGTGCGCCGCGGCATGGGCGGCACCAGCAGCGCCATCAAGCACGGCCCGCTGGTGTACGACCAGGCCGGCCGCGTGGCCACCATCGACGGCAAGATGGTCGAGCTCTCGGCGCGCGAGCTGGGCCTCTTGGAAGTGCTGCTGCAGCGCGCGGGCCGGCTGGTCAGCAAGGAGCAGCTGGTCGAGCGCCTGTGCGAGTGGGGCGAAGAGGTGAGCAACAACGCCATCGAGGTGTACATCCACCGCCTGCGCAAGAAGATAGAGAAGGGCCCGATCCGCATCGCCACGGTGCGCGGGCTGGGTTACTGCCTGGAGAAGATTCCTGGATAGGAGGCCCCCCTGAGTCGCTTCGCGCCTTCCCCCCAAAGGGGGGACGCACCCGGCGGCCTGGCGAAGCCAGTTCCACGGGTGCATTGGCGTGGGTCGCGCCAGTTTTACGCGCGTGGGGCCGATGTACCCTTTGGATAGGTAATGCAAAAATGATAGCTTCTAGCGCTTTATTCATAAGCGCTAGAAGCCAAAAAGGCTTGAAAACTTGAAAATCTTCCAGCGCGAGCAGCGCTCCCTGTTCGGCGAAATCCTGGACTGGATGCTCACCCCGCTGCTGCTGCTGTGGCCGGTGAGCCTGGCGCTGACCTGGCTGGTGGCGCAGGGCCTGGCCAACAAGCCGTTTGACCGCGCCATCGAATACAACGCCCACGCGCTGGCGCAGCTGGTGACGGTGCAGCACAGCAAGGTGCAGTTCAACCTGCCCCAGCCCGCCAGCGAGATTTTGCGCGCCGACGACTCCGACATCGTCTACTACCAGGTGCTGGGGCCGGGGCGCAAGTTCCTGTCGGGCGAACGCGATTTGCCGCCCCCCGACGACGACGACCGCCCCGCGCCGGGCGAAGTGCGCCTGCGCGACGCCGAGCTGCGCGGCGTGGACATTCGCGTGGCCTACATCTGGGTGCGCCTGCCGCTGCCCGATGCCCCGCTGGCGCTGGTGCAGGTGGCCGAAACGCGCGAAAAGCGCAGCGTGCTGGCCACTGAAATCATCAAGGGCGTGATGCTGCCGCAGTTCGTCATCCTGCCGCTGGCG
>LNAP01002075.1_pt1 | contig 20404 bp, 18 predicted proteins | sample 602601 | NCBI WGS metagenome assembly LNAP01 (sample SAMN02440304, study PRJNA202911) | soil metagenome | biome: Subtropical and temperate rainforests or woodlands; isolation source: soil samples (1 kg each in a 20% v/v slurry with milli Q water) were... ...
TAATAGGATTAAGCTACAGAGGTTCGCATCACTTTCGGGGGGAGTTTGAATAAAAGGCGCCTAATCGGCGCATATCCGGTTTTTGCCGGAATGCTTGGCCCGATAAAGCGCCATATCCGCCCGATAAAAGAGCGATTCCACACTGATTTTTTCGTCCTCGAAGCTCCAGTCCGACACGCCGCACGATACGGAAACTTTCGGGAACGTTTCGGCCTGGACGCGGGCGCGGACCGGGTCGTTGGACGCGACATTGCCATTGGTGGACGCGCAGCCGGCCAGGGCGGCGGACAGGCACAGCCCTCCCGCAGTGATCAGAAAGCTCCGGCGTCCGGAGCGACGCGCCGGTCTCTGGCCTTGCGGCGTTTGTTCCATGGTCATCCCTGCTGCCGTCAGAAGCGTTCGTATTCCAGGCGGTAGCGCCATTGTCCGAGGGCCAGTCCCGCCATGGGCAGGCGGCCGATGCGGATGCGCCGCAGGGCCTGCAGGCGCAGTCCGGCCGCGTCGCACACGTATTCGATGAATCCGGGCGCGGGCGTCTTCAAGGCGAAGCGCAGGTGGGTCTCGTTCTGCCAACTGACCTTCATGGGCGTGGCGGCGCGGCCGTCATAGGCCATGCCCCGTTGCAGGCGCGCCAGGTCGGCGGCGCCGAGCTGGCCGGAAACCTGGGCCACGTACTCTTGCTCGACGTAGCGCCCCTCTTCCACCAGCTTGCGCGCCACCGGGTATTCCTGCGTGTAGACGATCAGGCCGCTGGCCGCGCGCTCCAGCGGCGTGACAAGCTTCATGCCGTTGAACATGCGCCTCAAGAAACGTTGCCCGGAGCGGTCGCCAGGCATCAGGTTCTCGGGCACGATCAGGTCGCGCGCGGAGCCGGGCTCGTCGTTGGCGTACAGGCCGGCGGGCTTGTGCAGCAGGACGGTGACGGGCCGCGCGTCTTCCAGGCGCGCGCCGGGCAGGAGGCCGACGGACTGGCCGGGTCCGACGCGAAAGCCCGGTTCCTCGACCGGTTTGCCGTCCACCGTGGCCCATCCGCCTTCTATGTATCGTTCGGCGTCGCCGCGCGAGCACGACAGTTCCTCGGCCAAGCGCTTGGCCAGGCGTACGCTTGCGTTCATCGCGTCACCGCCTGGTGGAGGGAGGCCGCGGGCCAGAAAGGAAAGCCGCCTTGGAGCGGCGTCAGAGGGTGCATCGTCATGAAGTATTGCCGGGGTGTTGCCAGGAAAGCGGGCCATGGGCTCGCGACGTGAGGCAGATGTTACGCCCTTCCCTGGCATGCCGCCCGGCGCGCCCGATTGATCTTCGGGGCCGCCGGCCTTATTAGACCGGCGGGAATCCGGCGCGCTCCGCGGGCGTCTCGGCGGGCTGCGCTTCGGCTGCCAGCGCTGCCGGCGGCGGCACTTCGTCGATCCAGGCCTTGAGCAGCGTGTGGGTTACCGCCAGGATCACCGGGCCGATGAACAGGCCCACGATGCCGAACGCGAACAGCCCGCCCAGCACGCCCACCAGGATCAACAGCAGCGACAGGTTGACGCCGCGCTTGATGAGCAGCGGCCGCAGCAGATTGTCCAGCCCTGCCACCAGCACCGCCCAGACCAGCAGCACCGCGGCCGCCAGCTTCATGTCGTTCTGGAACAGCCAGATCACGCCGCCCAGCATGGGCAGCAATGGCCCCAGCTGCGCCAGGCACAGCATCACCATCAGCGCGGTGAGGATGCCGGCGGCCGGCACGCCCGCGATCCACAAGCCGATGCCCCCCAGCCCGGACTGCACCACGGCGGTCACGACGATGCCCAGCGCCACGGCGCGTATCGCCTGCCCGGCAAGCTTGACCGCCGCCAGGCCGCGCTGGCCGGCGAGCCGGTTGAAGAAGCGCCGCACAAAGTCGACCGCCACTTCGCCCTTGGTATAGAGAATGCCCGCGACGACCACGGTGATCAGCATGTGCATCATGAAGGCGCCGACGATGGCGGCATGCCCGAGCAGCCACGCCGCGGCGCTGGTCAGGTAGGGCTCCAGCTTGGCCAGCAGGCCGCCCGCGCCGGCGTCCGACAGGGTCTGCCATTCCTGCGCGATCTTGGGACCGATCAGCGGAATGCTGTGAACCCAGGCGGGCGGCGCCAGCAGCGCATAGTCGGGCAGGCTCTTGACCGCCGTCATGATCGTGCTGCTGTGTAGCGCCAAAGTCGAGATCACCTCGTACAGCGGCAGCACGATGACGAACAGGAGGATGATCAGCATCGTCATGGTGCCGATCCAGCGCCGCCCGCCGCAATAGCGCTGTATCGCCAGCATGACCGGCCAGGTGGCCACGACGATGGTGGTGGCCCAGACCAGGCCCGGCAGGAACGGGCGCAGGATGTAGAGGCTGCCCGCCATCAGGCCGGCCAGGATCACGATGACGAGGATGATGCGGGCGAGATCGACCGTCTGGCGTGGAAGAGGATTCAACCGCTGCTCCTGGCAGGCCTTGTGGCCCTGGTTGGCGGCGCATCGATGCCGGCGGGGCGTCTGCCGGGTGGATGCATGGGGATGCGCCTGTCGCGAATTTATCCGAAATTCCCGCGGACATACACTGTGGCGGTCCGCAAGCCCTAGGGCCGCCCCGCCCTAGCCCGGCGTCGCGCCCTGGGCGCGGATCAGTGTGTAGGCAATGTAGTACTTGTAGATGTTGCTCACGTACTGCACCGTTTCGCGCCCGATGCGTTCGGCCGCCACCCGCTCGACATTGTCGAACCAGACATTCGGGTCCAGTCCCTTGGCGGCGGCCTCCTTGCGCAGCTGATTGATCCGGCCCGGCCCGGCGTTGTAGGCCGCAAAGGCGAACAGCCCTTTGTTCAGGTCCGTCATGGGCTCCTTCGCGTAGTACTGGTCGATCATGAAGCGGATGTATTTGACGCCGCCGTGGATGTTGTATTCCTCGCGCCGGATATCGCCCACCTGCAGTTCCTTGCCGGTGGCCGGCATGATCTGCATGACGCCGATCGCTCCGACCGAGCTCTTGGCGTCCTGGTCCAGCCGGGACTCCTGGTAGCCCTGCGCCATCATGAGCAGCCAGTCGATGTTGTATTGATCCCCGTACTTGCGGAAGAAGTCCGCCAGCCGGTGGAATTTCTCGATTTCCTCGGGGTCGGTGGCGGCTTTCACCCATTTCACGGACTTCAGGTACTTGGTCAGCTGCTGGTTGCCGAACGACGTGCCGATGCGGTTCTTCTCCATGAAGGGGTTGAGCACCGCCGCCAGCTTGGGGGAGTTCTTGCGGAAGGCGAAGGCGATGTCGTTGCCGCTGTCGATCTCCAGGTTTTCATAGACCCGGATCTGCGGGAATATCTGCTTCCAGAAGTTGGCCAGATAGCGGTCGGCGACGGTGTACCTGACCAGGTCCGCGCTGGCCATCTCCAGGATGTCATCGGTCTCGAAGGTGCCGGGCGCGTCGCGGATGATGGCGGGCTTGAGGCCACGGGACTGTAGGTCCGCGTTCAGCCGCTTGACGCTGTCGTAGTAGCTGCTGACCGGGCTGATGAACATCTCCTGCCCGGCCAGATCGTCCAGAGACTTCAGCTCGGGCGCCCCGGGCGAAGCGACGACGAGTTCCCGCACGCCGGTAGCCAGGGGCGTGGAGAAGTCCACCAGCTTCTGGCGTTCGTCGGTGACCGTCAGGTTGGCCGCGATGATGTCGCCCTTGCCCGCCAGCAGATCCGGAATGAGGCGTTCGCGCGAGGTCGGCAGGAACACCACGTACACGCGGATGTTCTTGGTCTTGAGCTGCTTGTTCAGGTCGTTCTCGAACGCAGTCATCATGTCCGCGATGATGCCGCGCTGGGTGCCGCCCTTGTCCAGGAAATAGAGTGTCTTGTTGTAGGGCACCAGCACCCGGACCTGGCGGCGCTTGACCATGCCGTCGAAATCGCCGGTCCAGGGCTTGACGTTGTAGGCCAACGCCAGCGGGTCGCCTTTGGCCTTCGCTGCCTGGGCGAGCGCCGGGGCCGAGGGTACGAATTGCAGCATTGCGCAGAGCATCAAGGCCAGGAATCGGAACGACATGGCGCCTCCGTGGTGATGGAACCTTGCAGTCGATCGCACCGGCCCCGCCAGCCGCAACGCGGCGGGGCCGGTGCCGCGCTCAGTTGCTGCTTCTGCCTGGGTTCTCAAGCTTCTTCATGGCTTCCTCCACCGCCTTGCGCATGCTCAGCGTATCGGCGCCCTGGCTGGGCGGGAATTCCTGCAGGCTTTTCAGATGCTCGGTCAGGAAGGGCGTGGCGGCCGTGGGCGCCCACAGCTTCTGCGCGACGAACTTGCGGCCGGCGTACTGGAACTCTTCGGAGTCGGGCGTCACCTTCTCCATCGGGTCCATCAGCAGGTTGACGATGTAGGGCACGCTGGGAAAGGACTTTTCGTCGAACCAGTTGCCGTGGTGCTTGACCCCTATGTGCATTTTCCAGGCGTCCACCCGGATGGCCATGAGGTCGGTTTCGTCGTAGTACAGGATTTCCCGGCGCGCGGATTTTTCGGTCTTGCCGGTCCAGTAGTCCAGGTTGTCGTAGCCGTCCAGGTGGACCTTGTAGTCGTTGCCGTTGAGGGCGGCGCCTTTGAGCAGGTCCTGCTTCAGATTGGGCAGTCCCGCGGCCGCGGCCAGCGTCACATAGACGTCTTCGTGGCTCTGCACGCCGTTGAGTTCGCGTCCTGGCGGGATGTGGCCGGGCCAGCTGACCAGCATGGGCACGCGCAGGCCGCCTTCCCAGGTGGTGCCTTTTTCGCCGCGGAACGGCGCGGTGCCGCCATCGGGAAAGAACATGAATTCGTTGCCGTTGTCCGTGCTGTAGATCACGATCGTGTTGTCCGCCACGCCCAAGTCTTTGAGCTTGCGCAGGATGGATCCGACTTGCTCGTCGTGTTCCAGCATCTTGGCGCGCACCACGTCCTCCTCCGCCCTGCCCTCGTCCACCGCCTGTTGCACGTACTTGTTCTGGGGGTGCGACCAGATGTGGATGGCGGTGGAGTTGAACCACAGGAAGAACGGCTTGTTGTCCTTGGCGGCGCGGTCCAGGTATTTCAGGGTTTCATCGGTGACTTCCTGGTCGAAGGTTTCCATGCGCTTGCGCGTCAGCGGGCCGGTGTCCTCGATCTTCTGCTTGCCGACCTTGCCGAACTTCGGGTCGACGGTCTGGTCGTCGGTGTCGGTGGCCCAGGTGTGCAGTACGCCGCGCGGGCCAAACTTCTTCTTGTAGTCGGGATTCTTTTGCCCCGGATAGTCCAGCTGTTCGGGCTCTTCCTCGGCATTCAGGTGGTACAGATTGCCGAACCATTCATCGAAGCCGTGCACCGTGGGCAGGAATTCATTGCGGTCGCCCTGATGATTCTTGCCGAATTGCGCGGTCGCGTAGCCCGCCGACTTCAGCACTTCCGCTATGGTCGGGTCGCTCTTCTGGATGCCGCGGGCGGAGCCGGGTATGCCGATGGTCGTCATGCCGGTGCGTATGGGCAATTGGCCCATGAGGAACGCAGCCCGCCCCGCCGTGCAACTGGGCTGGCCATAGTGGTCCGTGAACAAGGCCCCGTTCCTGGCGATGGAGTCGATATTGGGCGTGCGGCCCATCATGCCGTGGGTATAGGCGCCCACATTCCACATGCCGATATCGTCGCCCCAGATGACGACGATATTGGGTTTTTTTTCGGCAGGTTGCGCGGATGCCGGCAAGCTCACCGCGGCGGCGGCCGCAATAAGCAGCGACAGCGCGCCATTCCTGAACACTGATGATCGTTGCATGGTTGCTCCTTGCTTGGTGTCTACCCTCAGGTAATTCCCACTGATTGGAGCGTCGTCCGGCAAGCAAGGGCGGCATTCCAGCCAGATCTAGTTGCGGCAACTTTCAGCATTCGATGCGGCGGGCGCGAGGCCGGCCATCCGCCAAAGGCGGCGTGTTACGGGGACTACGATAATCCCAAAAACGCGGCTGGTTCCGCGGCAGAAAAGGAGAAATCAGTAACCAGGCGCATCCGTTGCGGCCTGCGCGCAAGCGCCTGCGGCCCGGACGCCCGGGCCGTTCATCTTGCCGACGCGGTGACGCTAGCGCTGGGGATCTGCCGCCGAAGCCTGCCCGGCTGCGGTCTCGTTCCTGGCCAGTGACATCAGGTGGCGGGTCAATTCGCCCAACTGTTCGTCCTTCCCCTTGAGTTGCGCCAAGGACTCGGCCGCGCGCAGCTCCGCGGCTGCGAGCCTGGACGCCAGCGATTCTTCGCGTTCGCGGGCCGCCGCCAAGGCTGCGTTGGCCGCCGCTTGATCGGCTTGCTGCTGCAATTGTTGGGCCTGGATTTCGGCGCGCCCAGCCTGCGTTTCCTGCTCTGCAAGCCGACGTTGGTCCTGTTCCTGCTCCAGTGCCTTGCGGGCCTGCGCCGCCTGCTGCTGACTGGCAGCCTGCGCTTCGTCCAGCCGCGCCTGCAGACGCTTGACGGCGCCGCGCTCGCTGTCCAGCTCGTTCAGCCAGCGGCGCTCGTGGGCGCTGTGGCGGGTCTCCGTCGCTTCGAGCGCCTGGGCATGCTGAGCGCGGATCTTCTCGCTTTCCGCCAGCGCCGCCTGCGTGGCGCTGCGGGCATCTTCCAGTTGCAGCTGGTTCCGCTTTAGCAATTCGTCGCGCTGCCGCAGTTGCTGTTCGGCCGCTTGCAGCCGGTCCTCGGCGGCGGCCAATTGGGAGGTAGCCACCCTGAGTGTTTCCTGCAGATCCTGTTCACGGTTCGCCAGTTGGGCTTCGCGTTGTTGCAGCTGTTCGGCGTCGGACGCCAATTGCTCCCCTTCCCGCGCGAGCTCTTCCCAGCGCCCGCGATGAGCCTGTTCCTGTTGCGCGCGGGCCTCGGCCAAGGCGACTTCCCAGAAGTGCGCCGCTGCCTGCGCCACCGGGTCGGGCGTGGCGGCAGGCGCAGCGAACGCGCCCGGATCCTTGATGCGCGCGCCCAGCGAACGGAACCAGGTCTCCAGATAGGGGCTGACGGTATTGGGCGAACCGCGGCCTATCTTCTGCCGCACCCGCTCGATGGTGGGCCGCGCGCCCTCCAGCAACAAGGCGTCGGCGGCGGTCCAGACGTCAGTTTCGGTAATTCCCGTGGCCATGCGCATGCTCCGTGCCGGATTTGGTATCTGCTGGATAATTACCCACGATAATGGAACCTTATCGTGAGCAATTTAATATTTATGTTAGATATCATACAGCATACATAATAATATGTATGAAATATGAATTTCCGTGCGAATCCGACCATGACACAGCTGAAATTGCAGGCGCCGCTGCCCGCCCTGGACCCGCTCACCCTGGACGCCCAGGCCGACGCCGCGGCAAGCGCCCTGATGCGCGAAGGCAGTTCGGCTAACACGGTTGCCACCTACCGCGCCGCCATCCGCTACTGGAGCGCATGGTTCGAATTGCGCTATTCCCGCCCCTTCGCCCTGCCCTTGCCGGAAGCCGCGGTGATCCAGTTCGTGGTCGACCATGCGCAGCGCACGACCGAACAAGGGCTGAAATGGGAGCTGCCCCTGGCGTTGGACCAGGAGCTGGTGCGGCTCAAGGCCAAAGGCAAGCTGGGCGCGCCCAGTCTCAATACGCTGTTGCAGCGGATATCGGTGCTGTCCAAGGCGCACGAGCTGCACGGCCACCCCAACCCCTGCCGTGCTGCCGCGGTGCGTGAATTGTTATCGAAGACGCGCCGCGCCTATGCCCGGCGCGGCGTGGCGCCGGCCAAAAAGGTGGCCCTGACCCGCGAACCGCTGGAAGCCATGCTGGACACTTGCGACGATTCCCTGCGCGGGGTGCGCGACCGCGCCCTGCTGCTGTTCGCCTGGGCCAGCGGCGGCCGCAGGCGCTCCGAGGTGGTGCGCGCCACGATGGAAAACACGCGTCGCACGGCCGACGGTTTTCTGTTCGCGCTGGCGCATTCCAAGTCCAATCAGGCCGGCGCCGTCCGCGCCAACGACCAGAAGCCGATTGTCGGCGTGGCGGCCCAGGCGCTGGAGGCATGGCTGCGCGCCAGCGGCATCACGCAAGGTCCGCTGTTCCGGCGCGTGCGGCGCGGTGACGTGGTGGGCGAGCCGCTGGCGGCAGCCGCGGTGCGGGACATCGTGCTGGAACGCTGCAAGCTGGCCGGGCTGGAGGGTGAGTTCTCGGCGCACAGCCTGCGTTCCGGATTCGTGACCGAGGCGGGCCGGCGGAACGTGCCGCTGGGCGACACCATGGCCATGACCGGCCATGCCAGCGTGGCTACCGTCATGGGTTACTTCCGCGCCGGGACGGCGGCCGAATCGCCGGCGGCGCGCCTGCTGGACGAGCCGGACGCCCCGCGCAGGTAAAATCGCGCGCACTCGCCGCAATCCGAATCCAGCCTGACACGATCCACATGCGAATCAACCTACGCGGGCTGGTGCTTGCGCTTACCGTATTCAGCGCCCTTGCCGCCACCGCCAACGCCTTGTACGCAAGCTATCGGGTGCAGCGCGAACAACTCATCGCCAACACGCTGGAATCCAACCGGGTCTACGCCGCCAAGCTGGCCGCAAGCGCCGGCACCTTTCTGGATTCGGCCTTGCGGCAGCTGGAATACAGCGCCCGCTACGTGGCGGCGCGCTTCGATTCGCGGGAATTGCTGGCCGTGGAAGTTGAGCGCCTGCGCGAGCAGACCGACAGCTTCAACTCCGTGGGCATCGTGCGCGCCGACGGCATCATGCTGGCCGCCAGCCAGGGCATCCGCAACTTCGAGGGCTCACGGGTCGACAATGCCAGCAGCCGCATGGCGCTGCAAACGCGCAAGCCGCTGATCAGCAAGCCCTATGTGTCCATTGCCGGCAATCTGCTGATCAACGTCTCCCATCCGATTCATTCGGAGAGCGGGGCCTACCTGGGTTATGTCTCAGGCACGATCTATCTGCGCGACGAGGGAGCCCTGCACAATCTGTTGGGCAAGCATCCCTACCAGGACGGCTCCTATCTGTATGTGGTGGACAGCGATGGGCGGCTGATCTATCACCTCGACAGTAAACGCGTGGGCGAGGATGTGAGCGGCAACCCGGTGGTGGCGGCGGTGATGCGGGGCGAGGACGGCGCGCAGCGCCTGGTCAATACGCACGGCGTGGACATGCTGGCGGGATATGCCCACGTGTCGCGCAGCGGCTGGGGCGTGGTCGCGCAGCGTCCCGAGCAAGCCACGCTGGAACCTCTGAATGACCTCATCTGGGCGCTGATCCGCTACGCGGCGCCCTTCGCCCTGCTGTTCCTGCTGGCGATCTGGTGGTGCGCGCGCAAGATCTCGCAGCCCTTGTCGCAGCTGGCGACCAATGTGGAGCATCACGACATGGCGGTGGCGATGCAACGGGTGCGCTCGGTGCAAGCCTGGTACTTCGAGGCCGAACGCCTGAAGCGCGCAGTGATCAGGAGCTACACCAACCTGCAGGACAAGATCGGCAAGCTCAATCAAGCCAGCATCACCGATCCCCTGACCGGGCTGCGCAACCGCCGCGGCACGCTGCAGGCGGTGGAGACGTTGCAGGCAGCCGAAACGCCCTTTGCCGTGATCGCACTGGACATCGACCATTTCAAGCAGGTCAACGATACCTACGGCCACACGGCTGGCGACGAAGTGATTCAGGGCATGGCGCAGCTGATGCGCGACTGTTCGCGCCCGACCGACATACTCTGTCGTAGCGGGGGCGAGGAATTCCTGATTCTGCTGCCCGGTGCTGGGACCAAGGAGGCGGCGGGCATGGCCGAGCGGCTGCGTGGCAGGACGCAGGCGCACCGCCTGAAAGGCGCGCTGGAGATCACCGTGTCGGCCGGCGTGGCGCAATGGCCGGCGGGCAACGCGGACGTCGACATGGTCTTTCAGGCCGCCGATGCCGCGCTGTATGCGGCCAAGCAGCAGGGGCGCAACCGCGTGGTGACGCACACGGTCTGACGCCCCTGCCCGCCGGCCGGCAAACTCAGGACTGATACGGCGCCGGGTCAGGCGTCCTTGTCTTCGGTGGAGTCCGCGTCCACGGGAGCGGCCTTGATATCCGCTTCCTTATTGGTCTCGGGCGCCTTCCAGTCCAGGGGCGGAATCTCGAATTGCCACTTCTTGCCTACGAGTTGATGAGACATGAACGTTCTCCTGTTCAGGGCGCATGGCTTTCCCCCGCACTAAGCGCAATGCATGAGATTCGTGCGTGCCATGGATGCTGTTCCAATGGATGCCATCGGGGCGCGGGGGGCATGCGCGCAGGCAACGCAAACGAAAATGGCGGCCGCAGCCGCCAGCGACTTTCAAACATTCCGGCGTTTGGTTTTGTTATAATTTTGCCGAAAGTTGCTGCATTTTAGCACTATATTGACTGAAAAAGCAATAATGGCGCATGGGCGCCTCAAGCATGGCGGCGGCCAGGCTTTCAATCCTGCGGCCTGACCCACACCCGCTTCAGTTCTGAAGGCGGTGTTGACGCAAATCCCCCCTCATCATGACGCGATCGCCACTGCCCTGCCGCGCGTCGCCTCAATACACTGGGTGTGCCCCTTCCAGAGGAGACCCATCGTGACCCCGACTCCCATCGAAGGCGGCTGCGATTGTGGCGCCGTGCGCTACCGCCTCGCGAGTCCGCCGATGTTCGTGCATTGCTGCCATTGCACCTTGTGCCAGCGCCATTCCGGCACTGCCTTCGCCATGAATGCGGTGATCGAATCCGACCGCGTGCGCAGCCTGCAAGGTGAATTGCGCCGCCATCCCGCCGACCAGACTGCCAATGACGGCGAAACCGTCGTGATCGTGCGTTGCGCCGCTTGCTCGGGATTGCTGTGGAGCCATCACCCGGGCTATGGCGAAACGGTGGCGCTGATCTATGCGGGCACGCTGGATCGCGCCGCCGATTTTCCGCCTGGCGCGCATTGTTTCGTGCGTTCCAAGCATCCATGGGTGGGCATCCCGGATGACGTGCCGGCGGCCGACGGCTTCTACGACATGGACGCCTGCTGGCCCGAGGCTGCCAAGCAGCGCCTGGACGCCGCGCTGGCGGGCAGCCAGCGCAAGCCCTGGGTGCCCAAGGGCTGAAGACGCCGCTGCTCAGTCCTTCTATTCATCGTTGTAGCCGTCTGCGCATTGCGCAAGGCATTGCCTCGCCCGCGGTTCCCGCGTGGCCTAGGGATTTCCCCCGTTTTGGCCGGAAAAAGGCCTGTTTTGCGCATTGCGCGTCCGCCTGAAAGGTGAACGGAAGTTTGGATTCCTAGACTTCCGCGTTCAATCAAAAGTCAGCTTTTGTTCAGAACGTAGTCAGGCAAAAGCACAACAACGGGAGGACTACAGATGCAATCCAAACGCAGCGCCGCGCGGCGCGAGGCCTGGGCGGCGGGCACGATGATCGTGCTCGGCCTGGGCGCCATCGCGCAGGCATCCACCTACAACATCGGCAGCCTTGCGCGCATGGGGCCGGGGATGTTCCCCGCCATTCTCGGCGTGCTGCTGGTCCTGCTGGGCTTGATGATCGCGCGCATGGCCGCGGCTCCCGCGGCCATGGAGGAAGACGCCGAAGACGAGCCGCCGCCAGACTGGCGCGGCTGGGGCTGCATCATCGGCGGACTCATGACCTTCATCCTGGTGGGCAAGTACGGCGGCCTGGTGCCCGCGACCTTTGCGCTGGTCTTCATTTCCGCAATCGGCGACCGCCAGCACACGCCGCGCAGTGCAGCGCTGCTGGCCGTGGCCGTGACCGTGCTGGGCGTGGCCGTATTCTCCTGGGCGCTGCAGCTGCAGTTCCCCCTGTTCCGCTGGGGCTGATCGATGGAAATCCTCAATAACCTGATGCACGGGTTCTCCGTCGCCTTCGCGCTGGACAACCTGATGTGGGCCGCGTTCGGCGTGTTCATGGGCAACCTGATCGGCGTGCTGCCGGGCATGGGCGTGCTCGCCGCGATCTCCATCCTGCTGCCGCTGACCTACACCATGACGCCCACCGCAGCGCTGGTGATGCTGTCGGGCATCTACTACGGCTCGCAATATGGCGGCGGCATTACCTCCATCATGCTGAACCTGCCCGGCACCGCCTCGCACGCGGTGGCCTGCCTGGACGGCAATCCGCTCGCACGCAACGGCAAGGCGGGTTCCGCGCTGTTCATGCTGATGTTCTCCTCGTTCTGCGGCGCGTCGGTGGGCATCCTGGCGATGATCCTGTTCTCGCCCATGCTGGTGGACGTGGCCTTCAAGTTCGGTCCCGCCGAGTACTTCTCCATGATGATGCTGGGCCTGCTGGCAGGCGCGACCCTGGCCAAGGGATCGGCAATCAAAGGCGTGGCGATGGTGGTGGTGGGCCTGCTGCTGGGCGTGGTCGGTACCGACGTCAACACGGGCACGATGCGCTTTCACTTCGGCATTCTTGAACTGTCCGACGGCCTGCAGATCGTGGCGCTGGCCATGGGCCTGTTCGGCGTGGCGGACTTCCTGAAGAACATCAACCGCATCGGCGGCGACGCCAAGGTGACCACCGCCAAGATCAGCATGAAGTCGATGCGGCCCGAGGCCGGCGACATCAGGCAGTCGCGCGGCGCGCTGGTGCGCGGCACGGCGATCGGCGCGGCTTTCGGCATCCTGCCCGGCACCGGCCCGACCATCGCCTCATTCATTTCGTATGCGACGGAAAAGAAGGTGGCGCGCGAACCGCGCCGGTTCGGACGCGGCGCCATCGAGGGCATCGCCGGGCCGGAAGCGGCCACCAGCGCGTCGACGCAGACCAGCTTCATCCCGACCATGAGCCTGGGCATCCCTGGCGACCCGGTGATGGCGTTGATGCTCGGCGCGCTGATCATCCATGGCATCCAGCCGGGACCGCAGATGATGGTCGAGCACGCCGACATGTTCTGGGGGCTGATCGCCAGCTTCTGGGTGGGCAACGTGCTGTTGCTGCTCCTGAACCTGCCGCTGATCGGCATGTGGGTGCGGCTGTTGACCGTGCCATTCCGCTACCTGTTCCCGGCGGCGCTGTTCTTCGTCTGCGTGGGCGTCTACAGCACCAACAACAATCTGTTCGACGTCGCCATGGTGACCTTGTTCGGGGCGGCGGGGTATGCGCTGATCCGCATGCGATTCGAGCCCGCGCCATTGTTGCTGGGCTTCGTGCTCGGCCCCATGGTGGAAGAGAACTTTCGCCGCGCCCTGCTGCTGTCGCGCGGCGATCTGGGGATCTTCGTGACGCGGCCCATCAGCCTGGGCTTCGTGGTGGCTTGCGTGGGGCTGATCGCCTTGCTGGCGGTGTCGGCCATGCGCCAGCGCAAGGGCCGCGAGGCATTGAAGCAGGCAGAGTCTTCGGTGTAGCGGCGCGAGCGCGCAGTTTAAATCGGCCGGCCTCGCGGGGCCGGCCGTTGGCTTGTTCTGGAGCCTGTGCAAGGCTCCATTCAATGAGCACAGACTAGGCGTCAGGCGCGGCCAGCGGCCCGGCGGCGTGGCCGTCGATATGGCCCAGTGTGCGGCCGGGATCGAGACGGTCGCGCACGCGCTGCTTCAGTTCCTTGGCCGAGGGAAAGCCGCCATCGCTCTTGCGGTCCCAGATCAGGTCGCCGTTGTAGGTAACCTGGAAGATCCCGCCGGTGCCAGGCTGCAGCACGACCTCGCCCAGTTCGGTGGAGAACGTCGAAAGGAGTTCCTGGGCCATCCAGCCGGCGCGCAGCAGCCATTGGCACTGCGTGCAGTAATGGATGACGATGCGGGGTCGGAGGGCGGGAGCGTTCATAGGAAGAAGATTCTACGCCGGTTCATGGATAATATCGGGTTTTCCCGGGTCCGCATGGACCCCGAGCCTGCCATGAAGTCTGCATTATCCCCTCGCGGCCAACGCTGGCTGATCGGTCTCCTGATGGGGCTGGTCACGCTTACGCCCATGGGCATCGATATCTATCTGCCCTCCCTGCCCGTCATGGCGCAGGATTACGGCCAGCCCGTCACCGCGCTGCAAGCCAGCATCACCTTGTTCATCTTCGCCGTGGGCGTGGGTCAGATCCTGATCGGCCCGCTGGCCGACCGCTACGGCCGCCGGCCCGTGGCGCTGGGCGGCGCGCTGGCCTATCTGCTGGGCTCGGCGCTGGGCGCCTCGGCGAGTTCGCTGGAAGTGTTCTACGTCGCGCGCGTGATCCAGGGGCTGGGCGCCTGCTCGGCCTCGCTGGTGGCCTTCGCGGCGGTGCGGGATTGCTTCAGCCCTGCGGTAGGCGCGCGCGTCTACAGCTATCTCAACGGCGCGCTGTGCACGGTGCCCGCGCTGGCGCCCATGGTGGGCGGCGCGTTGGCCGTGCACGCGGGCTGGCGCAGCACCTTCGTCTTCATGGTGCTGTTCGCGTTGACGCTGGCGGGCTTTTTGGCCGTCCGCTTCGAGGAGACGCGGGCCAAGCCCGCCAAGCCGCAAGGCGCGCTCTACAGCCTGCGCCGCTACGCGCCGATCGCGGCCAGCGGCCGCTTCCTGTACTTCGCGGCGTTCGGCATGGCCGGCATGGCGATGATCCTGGTGTTCGTTTCCGCCGCGCCGGTGGTGCTGGTGCAGCAACTGGGCTATTCCGAGCTGGGTTTTTCTGCCTGGTTCGGCGGCAATGCGGCGATCAACATCGGCGCCTTTTTCCTCGCGCCGGCCTTCATCTCGCGCTACGGGCGCCACACCATGGTGCGCGTGGGCATGGCCGCCCTGCTCGCTGCCGCCGCCATGCATCTGGCCGCGTGGCTGTGGCTGCCCTTGTCGGCCTGGGTCTTCATGTTGCCGGTGGCCGTGCTGACCGTGGGCTTTTCGCTGGCGCTGGGTTCGGGGCTGAGCCTGGCGCTGGAGCCGTTCGCCGAACGCGCCGGCACCGCGGCCGCGGTGTATGGCCTGTTCCAGATGAGCGGGTCGGCCGTCATCGCCACTGTCTTGCTGGATAGCGGCATGTCGCCGCAAGCGGCCATGGCGCTGATCGGCGCGGCCATCGTCGGGCCGCTGCTATGCCTGTCTCCGGGCATGGCGCGGCGGCTGGCGGCGGGCTGAGGCCAGGCCCCGCGCCGTCGGCCGGCATATCCATCTACTATCCAGGGATAGCCCACCCTGGAGACGACATGAATATCGAAGCAGCGGCGCAGGAGCCGGTCCTGGCACGCCATGCCGCAGGCGGCGTGGTGACGCTGCGCCTGAACCGGCCTGGCCAGTTCAATGCGCTGTCCGAAGCCCTGCTGGCCGCGCTGCAGGCCGAGCTTGATGCTTTGTCGCGCGATGCAAGCGTGCGCTGCGTGGTGCTGGAATCCAGCGGCCGGGCGTTCTGCGCCGGCCACGACCTGCGCGAAATGCGCAGCCAGCCCTCGCTGGATTACTACCGCGACCTGTTCAGGAAATGCAGCGCCGTGATGCAAGGCCTGCAGGCCCTGCCCGTCCCGGTGATCGCCAAAGTGCATGGCATCGCCACCGCCGCCGGTTGCCAGTTGGTGGCCAGCTGCGACCTGGCCGTGGCCGCGGACACGGCCAAGTTCGCGGTGTCCGGCATCAATGTCGGCCTGTTCTGCTCCACGCCCGCGGTCGCCTTGAGCCGCAATGTGTCCGCCAAGCGCGCCTTCGAAATGCTGGTGACTGCACGCTTCATCGACGCCGGCCAGGCCAGGGACTGGGGTTTGATCAATGACGCGGTGCCCGAGGCGCAACTGGACCAGCGCGTGCGCGCGCTGGTGGACGACATCCTGGCCAAGAGCCCCACGGCCATCCGCTACGGCAAGCGCATGTTCTATCAGCAGCGCCAGATGGCGCAGGCCGACGCCTATGACTACGCCGGCGACGTGATGGCCCGCAACATGATGGAAGCCGACGCCTGCGAAGGCATAGACGCCTTCCTGCAAAAGCGCCAGCCGCGCTGGCAGTCCTAGCGCAGTCCGGCGGGGCTGCGCGTGGCCCCGCTATGCCAGCGCCCAGCCGCCGGCGGCGGCCAGCAGCACCACCCACACGGGCGACCAGCGCGCATAGACCAGCAGGCCGAACAGCAGCAAGGCCAGGCCGAAGTCGGCGCGGTCGCGGATGGCGCTGGTCCAGACCGGGTCATACAGGGCCGACAGCAGTATGCCCACGACGCTGGCATTCACGCCCGCAATCAGGTTGCGCACGCCCGGACGGCGCCGCAGGCTTTCCCAGAATGGCAGCGCGGCCGCCACCAGCAAGGCGCCCGGCAGGAAGATGGCCGCCAGCAGCGCGAGTCCGCCGGCCCAGCCCGACAAGGGGCCGGACGACATCGCACCCAGGAAAGCGGCGAAGGCGAATAGTGGCCCCGGCATGGCCTGCGCCGCGCCATAGCCTGCCAGGAAATCGGCGTTGGACACCATGCCGCCCGCCACCGAGGCGGATTCCAGCAGGGGCAGCATCACGTGGCCGCCGCCGAACACCAGGGCGCCCGCGCGGTAGAACCCGGATAGCTGCTGCGCCAGCGGCATGCCGCTGACCGCGGCCCAGGCCGGCAAGCCCGCCAGCAGCAGCACGAACAACGCCAATGCCATGTAGCCGGCGCGGCGCGACACATTCTTTAGCGGCTGCACCGCCAACGCTGGACGCGGCGGCACTTGCAGCGCGGCCATGCCGGCGATCGCGCCCAACAGGATCGCGCTCAATTGCCCCAGCGTGGTCGGCATCAGGATGGTGATGAGCGCCGCCGCCACCGCCAGTCCGGCCCGCTCGCGGTCAGGACAGAGCGAGCGGCCCATGCCCCAGACCGCCTGCGCGATGATGGCCACCGCCGCGATCTTCAGGCCATGGATGGCGCCCGAGGCGGACAGCCAGCCGAATTGCGCCAGCCCCAGCGCGAAGAGGATCAGGGCGATGGCAGTAGGCAGCGTGAACGCCACCCAGGCGGCCGCCATGCCCGCCCAGCCGGCGCGTTTCAAGCCTATCGCCATGCCGACCTGGCTGCTGGCGGGCCCCGGCAGGAATTGACACAGGGCCACCAGGTCGGAATACGCGTAGTCGTCCAGCCAGCGTCTGCGCTCCACGAATTCGCTGCGGAAATACGCCAGGTGCGCGACCGGCCCGCCGAAGGACGTCAGCCCCAGGCGCAGGAAAACCAGGAAGACTTCCAGACAGGAGCCCTGGCCGGGCTGTTCGCGCGTGGGGGTGGCTTGCTTGCTGGCGACGTGTTCGTCTTGGTGGGGAGGCAGCGGCGGCATGGGATTCGGGCTTCATCGGCAGGCGGGGCATGAGGATGCAGCCCCCGCCCCATGCTTATAGCCGGGCGGCGTGACGGATTCAAGCGCCTGAACGGTCCGGGCCATATGGCCGGTTTACCTCGCCCGCCGCAGGCGCTTCAAACAACTTTACAAATACCGTACAAATATCGGCGGACTGCACCGGTCCGGGACCGATAGCATCCCGGGTCGCCATTTCAGGTCCGGATCCCCTCATGCTCAAGTTCGCGATTCGCATCTTCGTGGTCGCCGCGCTGGGTTACGTCGCGGGATCGCAGTTGGTGCAGCGCAGCCTCGAGTATCTGCTGGACCCGCTGAGCGCGGACCTTTCGTACCAGTCGGTCCGGGGGCAGATACATGCGCTGCGCAAGGAACTGGATGGGCTGGCGCCCAGTGCGCGGCCGGATTTCCTGCGCAACGAAATACAGCCGCACTACGGCCTGGGCCTGAAGCTGCTCACGGACGCCGAAGCCAATCCCGCAGCGGCAGAGCGGCAGCAGCTTGCCACCGTCGGCTTCATCATGCGCGACGAATACAACGTCTACGTCGCTCCCCTGCCCGGCGAACCCAGCCAGTGGTTGGAGATAAGCCTGCCGCGCCCGCCGCAGGCCGTTGAGCGATGGATCACGATAGCCGCCTGGGCGGCGCTCAGCCTGATCGTGGGCGGGATCCTGCTGCTGCTCTGGGCCCTGCCCTTGTGGCGCGACCTCGACCGGCTGCGCAACGCCGCGCTACGCATGGGCCAGGGCGAACTGGGCGCGCGGGTGCGGCTGTCGCGCCTGGCCGGCATGCGGCATGTGGGAGAAAGCTTCAACCAGATGGCCGAGCGCATTTCGGCCCTGGTCGAAAACCAGCGCAGCCTGACCAACGCCGTCTCGCATGAATTGCGCACGCCGCTGGCCCGGCTGTCCTTCGAAGTGGCCCTGCTTGGCCAGGACGAACACCTGGCCAAGCGGCACCAGATACTGCGCGACATGCAGGCTGACATCTGCGAACTGGAAACGCTGGTGGCCGAACTGCTGGTCTATGCGCGGCTCGAGCGTCCCACCGACGAGACCGTCAGGCTGGAAACCGTGGACACCTGCGATTGGCTGGGCGAAGCCCTGGCCCAGGTGGCGCACCAAGCCGAAGCGCGCGCCATCCAATGCCATGTGCACCGCGACTACCCGCCGCGCGTGCGGTTGCATCCACGCTACATGAGCCGGGCCTTGCTGAACCTGGTGCAGAACGCGGTGCGCTATGCCAGCCGCCACGTAGAAGTGAGGCTCAGGCAATGTCCGTTGGGGGGATTCGAACTCATTGTCGACGACGACGGCGGCGGCATTGCGCCGGCCGACCGCGCGCGGGTGTTCGAGCCTTTCATCCGGCTGGATGACAGCCGTGATCGGGGCACTGGCGGCGCCGGCCTGGGCCTGGCCATCGTCTGGCGGGTGGCGGCCAGCCACGGCGGCGGCATCGAAATCCACGACAGTCCCCTGGGCGGCGCCCGCTTCGTGCTGCGCTGGCCGGCCTGAGCGTTGTCGCTGCGCGGCCGCGCTCATGGCCCAGACGAAAACTCTATTTATGGCACTACTGATCTGGGCCAAGTTGAGTCATCCTGTTGCCACGAGATTCCGCTCGACCACACGTATCGAAAAGGCAGCAACATGACGCAGCGTTTGAATTATTTCCAGGTGTCCGAAGAACAGTCCAGGAAGTACCTGGAATTCAGCATGTCGCTGAAAAAGACCCCCATCGTCCGGGAGGTCGGCGAACTGGTGGATATCCGGGCTTCGCAGATCAACGGCTGCGGCTTCTGCCTGGACATGCACATCAAGCAGGCCAGGATCGCCGGCGAGCGCGAGCTGCGCCTGCACCACGTCGCCATCTGGCGTGAGTCCACCCTGTTCTCGCCGCGCGAGCGCGCCGCGCTGGCCTGGACCGAGGCCATCACCACCCTGTCCGCGCTGGGCGTGTCGGACGCGGTCTATGAAGAGGCGCGCGCGCAGTTGTCGGAGCAGGAAATTTCCGACCTGACGCTGCTGCTGGTCGGCATCAACGGCTGGAACCGGCTGAACGTGGCCTTTCGCACCGTGCCGGGCTCGGCCGATGCGGCATACGGCCTGGACAAGGCCGGCCTGAACTAGGACTGCATCAACTTCAGGATCCGCAGGCCCAGCTCATGGGCCTGCGCCTGCGTGGCGATATTGGTGAAGCTGAGCAGCAGCGCCGATTGCCGCTGCGGCTCGGCGCACCAGCGCGACAGCGCGCCCGCGTACATGCCCTGTTCTTCCATCCGTCCGGCCAACGCCATGTCGCTCCGGCCATCGTCCAGGCGCGCCACCAGATGCATGCCGCCTGGCTGCGGCTCTATCCGCAGACGTTGCCCCAGCGCCGCGTTCAGGCCCGCCACGGTCGCAGCCCGACGTTCCGCGTACAGCTTGCGCATGCGCTGGATGTGGCGGCCGAAATGCCCCTCGGCCATGAAGGCGCTCAGGATGGCCTGCGTCAAGCCGGGCGCCGCGCCCGCCTGCAGCCGCGCAGATTGCGCAAAACGGCCGGCCAACGGCTCTGGCACTACCAGGTAGGCCAGCCGCAGTCCGGGAAACAGCACCTTGCTGAAGGTGCCGGCATACAGCACCCGCCCCTGCGTATCCAGGCTCTTGAGCGCCGGCAGCGGGCGGCCGACATAGCGGTACTCGCCGTCATAATCGTCTTCCACGATCCAGGCCTCGCGGCGTTCGGCCCAGTCCAGCAGCGCCTGCCGCCGCGGCAACGACAGCGACATGCTCAAGGGGCTTTGATGGGCCGGCGTCACCACCGCGCCGCGCGCCTGCCCCGCCCGCTCGATGCCGGCGCTGACCATGAGTCCGTCCTGGTCCACCGGCACGGGCACCGGTTCCAGCCGCGCCTGCTCCAGCAGCGCGCGGGTCGGTGGATAGCCCGGATCTTCCATCCAGACCCGGTCGCCGGGCTCGAACAGCGTCTGCAGGATCAGCCCCATTGTGCTGTTGTAGCCCGAGGTGATGAACACCTGCGAAGGCTGGCAATGGATACCGCGCGCCACTTGCAGATAGGCGGCCGTCGCGCTGCGCAGGGCCGCCAGGCCGCCGCTGGGGGGATAGGCCAGATCTCCGGCCTGCAAGCCGCGCAGTTGCCGGGCGCCCAACCGGGCCCAGAGCTTGCGTGGAACTTCGTCCAGCGCCGGCAAGCCCATCTGGAACGGCCGCAGGCCCGATGGCTCGCGCCAGCCCGGGCCGTCGCC
>LNAP01003662.1_pt1 | contig 20402 bp, 13 predicted proteins | sample 602601 | NCBI WGS metagenome assembly LNAP01 (sample SAMN02440304, study PRJNA202911) | soil metagenome | biome: Subtropical and temperate rainforests or woodlands; isolation source: soil samples (1 kg each in a 20% v/v slurry with milli Q water) were... ...
CTGCAGGCGCGGGATCAGCGATTCGGCCAGGTACAGCTTGCGCAGCGCCTGCGGGCGCTTGTCGAACAGGGCCTGCACGGCGTTCCAGCCGTACAGGCGCAGCTCGTCGTTGCCCCGCCCCGGCGGTGGCGGCGTGCCGCCCTCGCGCGGGGGCAGCGGGGTGGCCCGCGGCGGCCGCGAAGACGGGCGGCGGGCATTCTTCCAGGGATCATTCACTACGGGACAACTCCAGCTTGCGTTGACGCCAGAAATCGGCGTTCTTGATGCCCAATGCATCGGGGTCGAAGGTCGGATCCAGGCCGAGCTTCTTCTGTCGTTCGTAATCGCGCAGCGCCAGCATCGCCGGCTTCTGCACGATCAGGATGGCGATGATGTTCAACCAGGCCATCAGGCCCACGCCGATGTCGCCCAGCGCCCAGGCCAGGGTGGCGTTGTGGAACGCACCGAACACCACCATGCCGATGATGCCCAGGCGCAGCACCAGCACGGTGAGCGGGCGCTTGCGGTTCTGGTTGATGTAGCTGAGGTTGGTTTCGGCCATGTAGTAATAGGCCATGATCGTGGTGAAGGCGAAGAAGAAGATCGCCACCGACACGAACGAGGCGCCCCAGCCCGGCAATACCGCTTCCACGCCGGCCTGCGCGTAGCCCGCACCTTCCGGAATACCGGCCAGGCCCTGGAAGATCGGGGCGGCACCTTCCACCGGCGAGTACACGTTGTAGGTGCCGCTGGCCAGGATCAGGAAGGCGGTGGCGGTGCACACCATCATGGTGTCGAAGTAGATTGCGAAGGCCTGCACGTAGCCCTGCTTGGCCGGGTGCGAGACCTCCGAGGCGGCCGCCGCGTGCGGGCCCGAGCCCTGGCCGGCTTCATTGGCATAGATGCCGCGCTTGATGCCCCACTCCACTGCCAGGCCCATCATCGCGCCGAACGCGGCGTGGGTGCCGAAGGCGCTGTCGAAGATGATGCCGAACATTTCCGGCACGCGGTCGTAGTTGATGATCATGATGACGATGGCCATCAGGATGAACGCGGCGGCCATGAACGGCACCACCACTTCGGCGAAGTTGGCGATGCGCTTGACCCCGCCGAAGATGACCACACCCAGCAGCAGCGCCACCACGACGCCGATGCCCAGCTTGAGCGCCTGGACCGATTCCATGCCCAGGACCTGGCCATCCAGCGGGCCGCACAGGGCGCCGCCACGGCAGGCGTTGATGATGCTGTCGGCGATGGCATTGGCCTGCACGCCCGGCATCAGGAAGCCGGCGGCGATGATGGTGGCCACAGCGAAGGCCAGGGCGTACCACTTCATGCCCATGGCTTTTTCGATGTAGTACGCCGGGCCGCCGCGGTAGCGGCCTTCGGCGTCCTTGGTCTTGTAGATCTGGGCCAGGGTGCATTCCACGTACGAAGTGGAGGCGCCGAGGAAGCCCATGACCCACATCCAGAAGATCGCGCCGGGACCGCCGAAGGCGATGGCGGTGGCCACGCCGGCGATGTTGCCGATGCCCATGCGGCCGGCCATCGACATGGCCAGGGCCTGGAAGGAGGACACGCCCGCGTCGGACTTCTCGCCCTGGACGGTAAGGCGGCACATCTCGAAGAAGCCGCGGATCTGCATGAACCGGGTGCGGATGCTGAAGAACAGGCCGGCACCCAGGCACACGGCGATCAGCGCCTTGCTCCAGATGATGCCGTTGATGAAATGTACGGTTGCTTCCACGCGCTCTCTCCAGTCGGCGGAAAAAAAGGACGTCCCGTCGGCTGGAGGGGACCGCGTCGATTCTCCACCATCAGGGCCGCCACGGGTAGCGCCGGGTGCGTGGGGGGGGGGCAGCGGCGTGGGACCGATGAACGCGTCGCCACGCGCCGGGGCAACGACACGCAGCGCTGTAGAGCCGGGCTCTGCCCGGCTGCTTGATGCTTTTTGGCCGCGCGGAGCAGAGCAGCCGGGCAGAGCCCGGCTCTACGCGGCTGCCCCGTCACTATCCGGGCGCGTGGCGACGCGTTCATCACCCCCGCGCCGCAAGGTAGCGGGGGCGCGGCAGAGCCCGGCTCTACGTGGCTGCCCCGTCACTATCCAGGCGCGTGGCGACGCGTTCATCACCCCTGCACCGCAAGGTGGCAGGGGCGCGGCAGAGCCCGGCTCTACGCGGCTGCCCCGTCACTATCCAGGCGCGTGGCGACGCGTTCATCACCCCTGCGCCGCAAGGTAGCAGGGGCGCGGCAGAGCCCGGCTCTATGGCCGCGATCCTTTCATGGACCCCGGCGCGCGGCAACGCATTCAGCATCGCCGCCCCACCGGACCCCGGTCAGGCGTGCCCGCCCACCGACGGGGTCTCCGCCTCCTGCTTCTCCAGCTCACGGGCCACCGCTTCAGGCGAACGCGTGTACGGGGCCAGCAGCGAATAGAACGCCGGCACCACGAACAGGGACAGGAAGGTGGACACGGTGACGCCGAAGATCACCACGATGCCAATGGTGCCGCGGCTGGCCGAGCCCGGGCCGCCGGCGACCACCAGCGGGATCGCGCCGACCACGGTGGCAATGGAGGTCATCAGGATCGGGCGCAGGCGCACCATCGACGACTCGACGATGGCCCGGTGCACGTCGCGGCCTTCGTCGCGCAGCTGGTTGGCGAACTCCACGATCAGGATGCCGTTCTTGGCCGCCAGCCCGACCAGCATCACGATGCCGATCTGGCTGAACAGGTTGATGCTGCCGCCACTGACGTACAGGCCCAGCAGCGCGCCGAGCACGCCCAGCGGCACGGTCAGCATGATCACCAGCGGGTGGATGAAGCTCTCGAACTGCGCGGCCAGCACCAGGTACACCACCAGCAATGCCATGGCGAAGGTCAGCAGCACGGCGCTACCGGCGTTCTGGTATTCGCGCGATTCGCCCTTCCAGTCCAGCTGCGCGTGCTGCGGCAGTTCCTCGCGGGCGGTCTGCTGGGCCCACGCGATCGCCTCGCCCAGCGGGTAGCCCGGGGCCAGCCCGGCGGTGATGGTGATCGAGCGCAGCCGGTTGAAGCGGTTGAGGTTGCCCGCCTCGGCCACTTCGCTGAGCGTGACCAGGTTGGACAACGGCACCAGTTCGCCGCCGCTGGCGCGCACGCGGATGGCGGCCAGGTCGGCCGGAGTGGCGCGGCCATCGCGGCCGGCCTGCACCAGCACGTCGTACTCCTCGCCGTTGTCGACGAAGGTGGTGACCCGGCGCGAGCCCATCATGGTTTCCAGCGCGCTGCCGATCGCGGTGACCGACACGCCCAGGTCGGCGGCGCGCTGGCGGTCAATGTTGACCCGCATCTGCGGCCGGGTTTCCTTGTAGTCCGAATCCGGGCCGACCAGGCCCGGGTTGTCGGCCATGCGCGCCAGCATGCGATCGCGCCACTGCGCGATTTCGGCGTACTCCGGCCCGCCCAGCACGATCTGGAACGGCTGGCCCTGGCTGCGCACCAGGCCGCCACCGACCTGGGTACGCACACGCACGCCGCGGATGCCGTCCAGGTGCTTCTGCAGGTCGGCCGCCACGTCCGGCGTGCCCACGTCGCGCTGCTTCCACGGCTGCAGGAACACGCTGATGCGCCCGGTGTGCATTTCTTCGCTGGCACCGAAGCCACCGGGCACGCGCGGGTTGGCGCGCACGATCGGCTTGTCGTCGCCGACGAACCCGGCCACTACCTTCTCCACTTCCTGCACCTGGCCCACGGTGTAGTCGTAGCCGGCACCTTCCGGGCCATCGATCATGATCTGGAACGAACCGCGGTCCTCGGCCGGCGCCAGTTCGGACGGCAGCACCTTGAGCAGCAGCGCGCTCGCCAGCAGCGACAGCACCATCACCACCACGTAGATCCAGGTACGCCCGACGTGCGCGTCGAGCACCCGCCCGTAGGCCGCCGAGACCCGGTCCAGGTTGCGGTTGATCACCCCGTGCAGACCGCGCGGCGGCTGGCCGGTATGCGGCTTGAGCAGCTTGGAGGCCATCATTGGCGTCAGCGTGAGCGACACGAACGCCGACAGCGCCACGGCGGCAGCCAGGGCCACGGCCAACTCGCGGAACAGGCGGCCGGTATTGCCTTCCAGGAAGCCCACCGGCAGGAACACCGCCACCAGCACGGCGGTGGTGGCGATCACCGCGAACGCCACCTGCGCGGTACCGCGCTTGGAGGCCACCAGCGGCGGTTCGCCCAGGTCGATGCGGCGCTGCACGTTTTCCACCACCACGATGGCGTCATCGACCACCAGGCCGATACACAGCACCAGTGCCAGCAGGGTCAGCAGGTTGATGGAGAAACCAAACGCGTACAACGCGATGAACGCCGCCACCAGGCACACCGGCACGGTGACCGCGGGAATCAGCGCGGCGCGGAAACTGCCGAGGAACAGCCAGATCACCGCCAGCACCAGCAGCATGGCTTCCACCAGCGTGGCGTAGACGCGGTCCACGGCCGCTTCGATGAAGGTGGTGTTGTCGAAGGCGACGAAAATGTGGGTGCCTTCGGGCAGGGTCTGCCCGACCCGCTCGGCTTCGGCGCGTGCGGTGCGGGCCACGTCCAGCGAGTTGGCGGTGGAGGTCTTGACGATGCCCAGGCCGATGCCCGGTTCGCCATTGCTGCGGTAGTACGCGCGTCGTTCGGATGAGGCCAGCTCGATCTTGGCCACGTCGCCCATGCGCACCACGTAGCCATCGGCGCCCTTGCCGAGCGGAATGGTGGCGAAGTCTTCCGGCTTCACGTAGTTGCGCTCCACGCGCAGGGTGAAGTCGCGGTCGGCCGATTCGATGCGGCCGGCCGGCAGCTCGACGTTCTCGTTGCGCAGCGCGGTTTCCACATCGCCCACGGTAAGCCCGCGCGCGGCCAGCTGGTCGCGGTCCAGCCAGATGCGCATGGCATAGCGCTGGCGCCCGCCGATGCGGACCTGGGCGACGCCATCCAGGCTGGAGAAGCGGTCGACCACGTAGCGGTCGGCGTAGTCGCTCAGCTCCAGCGTGTCCATGCTGGAGGAGGTCATGTTGAACCAGATGATCGGGTCGGCGTCGCTCTCGACCTTGGCGATTTCCGGCGGCCGCGCTTCTTCGGGCATGCGGTCGGCGACGCGGCTGACCGCATCGCGCACGTCGTTGGCCGCCGCTTCGATATCGCGGTTGGAGGTGAATTCGATGCTGACCTGGGCGCGGCCGTTGGAGCTGCGCGCGTTGATGGTGTCGATGCCTTCGATGCCGGCCAGGGCATCTTCAAGCACCTGGGTAATGCGGCTTTCGATGACCGCGGCCGAGGCACCGGTGTAATCCACCGAGACCGAGACGATCGGCGGGTCGATCGCGGGCAGCTCGCGCAGGGTCAGGCGGGTGAACGACATGACGCCCAGCACGACCAGCAGCAGGCTCATCACCACGGCGAAGACCGGGCGCTGGATGGAAATGTTGGAGAGTTTCATCCTGCCGGGTCCGCGGGCTTGGCGGCGGGCACGGCGGTCGCCGCCGGCGCCGGGCGGTCATCGACCTTGAGGCCCGGGCGCAGCTTGCCGGTCCCGTCGACCACGATGCGGTCGCCGGCCTTCAGCCCGCTGCGGATTTCCACCACGCCCGCACGGCGCGCGCCGCTGGTGATATCGAGGCGTTCGACGCTGTGGTCGGCCTTGACCCGGTACACGAACGAGTCGCGGCCCACCTGGACCACGGCGATTTCCGGGATCACCAGGGCCTGGCGCTCCGGACGGAACATGCGGATGTCCAGCAGCATGCCCGGGCGCAGGGCGTGGTCGGCATTGATGAAGTCGGCGCGCACGGTGACCGCGCGGGTGCCCGGGTCGACCCGGGTGTCGATGGTGGCCACCACGCCTTCGAAGCTGCGGCCGGGATAGGCAACACTGGTGGCGGTGACCTTGTCGCCGTTGCCGAGGCTGGCCAGTTCGGCTTCGGGCACCTGGAAATCGACGTGCATGCGTTCGATGTCGTCCAGGGTGGCGATGCTGGTGCTGGGGGTGACCAGCGAACCCGCGCTGACCTGGCGAATGCCGAGCACACCGGCGAACGGTGCGCGCACGCGACGGTCGCCGATGTCCGACTGCATTTCGCGCACGCGCGCCTCGGCGGCATCGCGGATGGCACGCTGGGTGTCCAGGGTGGCGCTGGCCACCAGCTGCTGGGCCGCCAGTTCGCGCTGCCGCTTGTACAGCTGGTCGGCCTCGGCAAAGGTGGCTTGCGCCTGCAGCAGGGCCGCTTCCTGGGCCTGACCGCGCAGGGTGACCAACGGGGTGCCGGCGCTGACCTGCTGGCCGCTCTCGAAGTGGACGGTTTCGATGATCTCGCTGACCTTGGCGGTGATGGTCACCGACTCACGGGCCTTGGCGGTGCCCAGCGCCTGCAGCGTGTCGTTCCATGCGGAGGTCTGCACCACCTGGGTAGTGACCGGTACGGCGTCTGCCGCCCGGCGCGCGGTGTCGTCCTTGCTGCTGCACCCGGCCAGCAGGGCCAAGGTGAGGCCAGCGGCGATGCGCGCGGTGATGCGTCCCAACATTTGAAAAAATCCCGTTAAACCCACGATCGCCGAGTGTACGGGTCGGGGCTGGCCGGGCATATGTGCCAAGCGTTTACCGGCGCCCGGTGGCAGCCGAAACGCCTTTCGTGCTGGCCTGTGCGGGTGTGTAACGGCGTGTATCGGCGCGTGTCGGATGGCGTCAATGGCCGAGGGCATCGCGTAGAGCCGGGCTCTGCCCGGCTGCGGGTCCGTGTCGGGCGGGGACGCCTTCAGCCGGGCAGAGCCCGGCTCTACGTGGCTGCTCGTCCGTGTCGGGCGGGGACGCCTTCAGCCGGGCAGAGCCCGGCTTTACGTGGGGGTGGGCATGCAGCCGGGCAACGCCCGGCGCCACGTCCCTCAATACCGGTAATTCACCTTCATCCACGCCGTCCTGCCCGGTTCGTTGATCCGGACCGGGTCGGCCGGGAAGCCGAAATCGGCGCTGCCGGCCAGGTTCAGGTGCTCGCTGTAGGCGCGGTCGAACACGTTGTCGATGCCGGCACTGAGCAGCAGCGCTTCGTTGATGCGGTAGCTGGCATTGAACGCCAGGGTGGCAAAGCCGGCACTCGGCCCCAGGTCACGGGCCACCACGTTGCCCTGGCCGTCGGCGACGCGGTGCTGGTGCGCCACCGCCCGGGCCAGTGCGCCCACGCTCCAGCGGTCGGCTTCCCAGGTGGCGCTCACACGCGCTTCCAGCGGCGGCATCTGCGGCAACGGGGCGCCATCGCTGCGGTTTTCCCCCCAGGCATAGGCCAGGCTTCCGCCCAGTTTCCAGTGCGTACCGAGCGTGATGTCGGCCTCGGCTTCAGCCCCGGCGATGCGGGCATCCACGTTGTTGGCCTGGGTCATGCTGCCCATCATGCCGCCGTCCCTATAGGTGAACAGGATGTAGTCCTGCAGGCGGCCGGCATACGCCGATACCCACGCGTTGAGGCGATTGCTGCGGTACTGCAGGCCCAGGTCGAGCTGGGTGGTTTTCTCCGGCTGGATGCCGGCAAACGCGTTCGCCGCGCCCATCGGCCCCCTATCTGGCGAGAACAGTTCCCAGTAGTCGGGCATGCGTTCGCTGTGGCCGATGCCGGCGTACCAGGTCAGCGACGGCGCCAGGTCACGCTCCAGGCGCAGGAAGCCGCTGCCGAGGTGCTCGCGGCGCTGCTGGCCGGCGGTGGGGTTGGGCATGGCCGTCATGCCGCTGGTACGACGTTCGTCGGTCACCTCCGCGCGGTCGATGCGCAGGCCGCCCACCCAGCGCTGGGCGGTGCCTTCGCCCAGGGTGATTTCACTGAAGGCACCGAGGCTCTCGAAGCGGGCGTCGGTGCGCCAGGGCTGCTGCTGATAGGTGTTGCGGCCCATGCCGCTGCGGTCGCGGTGCCGGCTGTCCTGCGCGTCCACGCCGGCGACCACCGCGATGTCCTGCCAGCGCCATTCCGAGGCGATGCGCCCGCCCGTGGTACGCCGGTCGACATTGGCGGCCATCGGCATCGGCATGCTGCTGTCCGGGTTCGGCGTGCGCAGCGTGTAGTTGTCCATCACGTGGTCGGCGTCGTTGTAATACACGTTGGCCAGCAGCTTGTCCCATGCACCGGGCAGGTTGTCCTTCTCGAAGCGCGCGGCATAGCTGGTGCGCTTGAACGCGGCCCCGTCCATGCCACGCCCGGCATAGCGTGCGATGGCGTCACCGGTGCCGGCCGACAGCTCCAGCACGGTGTCGGCATCGGGCGTCCAGCCGACGGCCACGTCGCTGTTCCACTTGCGCCACTTCGACGGCACCACGTCGCCGTTGCCGTCCTTGTAATCGTCGGCCTCAGAGCGGTTGCCGTTGACGCGCACGTAGCCCTGCGACGCACCGGCCGTCAGGTCCAGCACTTGATCATTGCGGTTGCGCGAGCCCACCAGTGCGCTGGCGTTGATGTCCACGCCCGGTGCGTCGAAACGCGGGGTGTCGCGCTCGAAACGCACCGTACCGGCCGACGCGCCGGCGCCCCAGCGCACGCTTTGCGGTCCCTTGATGATGGTCAGCCGGTCGAAGGTTTCCGGCGCGATGTAGGACAGCGGATTGTCCATGCGCGAGGGGCACGCACCGATCAGGTTGCCCTCGTTGCTGACGATGTTCAGGCGTGACCCGAACATGCCACGCAGCACCGGATCGCCGTTGGTGCCGCCGTTGCGGATCGCCGAGAAGCCGGGCACGGTCTTGAGGTAGTCGGCGCCATCGCTGGCCGGCACCGGTTGGCGCGGCAGGCGCGGGTCGGTGACCCAGTGCAGTGGCGAGGACGGGGCGGTGGCGGTCACCACCAAGGTGTCCAGGGTCTGCGCGGGCTCACGCTCGGCGGCGTGCAGCGGCAGCATGGCCAGGGCGAGCGACAGGGAAACAGACAGGCGCGTCATTGCGCCCGCACTGCGGGAAGCGAGATTCATGTGGAACTCCAGAAAACGCACAGGCGCGCGCCGCCATCACGGCGTCACGCAGCAGAAAAGGGCATCGGCGGTTTCAGGCGTTCAGCGGCGGGCCGCGTGCGGCATGGGCGGGCCAGCGCAGGCTGCGCGGCGTAGCGACGGCGCGCAGCACCGTCGGGGCGATCACCGGCAGCGCCGGCAGCAACAGGGTCAGCACCGCCAGCCACGGCATCAGCCGCGAGGCCATCATGCAGTACTCGCACGCCTCGCCATGGCCGGCGTGTTCGTCCAGCGGTGGCGCAGGTGCGGTTTGCGATCGGGCGGCGGCGTGTGGCGACATGCCCTGCATCGGCATGTCGTGCATCGGCATCGCGTGGTGCGGGTGCGAGGCCGGCATGCCGTGCCCGGCGTGCGGGTCGGCGGGAGCATCGGCAACCGGCATGGCATGGGCCATGCCCGACGGCATCAGCATCAACGGCGCATCGGCATGCGCCTGCTGCCAGCGGCTGACCAGCGGCGCCAGCGCCATCAGCAGCGTGGCCACGAAGGCAAGCTGCAGCAGGACGGCATACGGGCGACGGCGGACATTCACCCGGTCATGGTAGCGCCCGACCATGGCTCGGGCGGCCCGACGCCCTGCGACCAACCGTCGCAGCGAATGCGGGCGGCATGCGCGCTGTCGGAGGCAATGTACCGACCAACGGTCGGCACCTACCGGGCCGTGGGTGCGATGTGTGGTCCCAACCGGGTGCGATGTGCCGCACGTGTCCGGTGGTCTGTGCCACCCGCGTCCCGCGTCCCGTGCAGCGGTAGCGCCCGACCGTTGGTCGGGCAACCCGTCAGACGGTGATGGTCTGCGTCAGCGATTCCCAAGTGGGCGGCAGCGGCCAGTTGGCTTCCTGGTTGCCGTCGATAACGCGGCGCAGGTCGCGCGTGTCGATCTGCGGGGCCAGCACGTGCACCAGTTCCAGCGCGTAGTCGCGCAGCACGCGGTCACGCGGCAGCACCGCCCAGGCGATGCACTCGTCGATCGGGGCCGGGGCCGGCCACGCGCGCAGGTCTTCATCACTGGCGTTGACCGCCATCTCCGCCAGCAGGCCAACGCCCAGGCCGGTGCGCACATAGGTCTTGATCAGATCCGCATCCAGCGCGGTCAGCGCGATGTCGGGGGTCAACCCGGCACTGGCAAAGGCACGCTGCAACGAGGAGCTGCCGCGGGTGGAGGATTCATAGCTGATCAACGGCTGGGTGGACAGCGCCTGCAGGTCCGGCGCCGCGCCGGGGCGGTCCAGCACATGCCCGCGCGGCACCAGCACCAGACGCCGCCACCGGTACAGCGGAATGGCGATACCGGCGCTGGGTTCGGCGCCGGCGGTTGAGATGATCGCAATGTCCGCATCGCCCTGGCTGAGCAGGTCCAGCGCATCGCTTTCAGCGGCCTGCTGCAGGTGCACGCTGACCTGCGGGTAGGCCTGCTTGATCTTCGCCACCGCCGGCGGCAGCACGAAGCGCGCCTGGGTATGGGTGGTGGTGAGGACCAGCTGGCCTTGGCTCTCGCGGCGCTGGTTGGCCGCGTAGGTGCGGATGTTGTTGGCTTCGCCCAGCACGGCGCGCGCGCGGCCGATCACTTCCACGCCGGCCGGCGTGACCGCTTCCAGGCTGCGCCCCTTGCGCACGAACAACAGGAAACCCAGCTCGTCTTCCAGCTGCTTGAGCTGCTTGGACAAACCAGGCTGGGTGGCATGCACGCGCGACGCGGCGAGCGTGATGTTGAGCTCGGCGTCGGCGATGGCCACCAGATAACGGAGTTGGGTCAGCGTCATGGGCGTGTGGCACGGCAGGCGAAGGGAGGGCAATCCGACTGTAGGGCAATTGCCGTCACCAGCTTATAACCAAATGTTGTTTAAGAAGGGTATCAGGTCATTTCCCGGGGGCATATGCCGGGGCTACGGTCTGCCGGAGCATCCCCGCCCTGCCCTCCCCCTGCCGCGCCGGGCGCGGTGAACGGACTTCCCTGGAGCATTCCCATGGCCCTGTACAACTCGATCCTGGACACCATCGGCAACACCCCGGTGGTCCGCCTGAACCGCATCGCCCCCGACCACGTCACCGTCTACGCCAAGGTCGAGTCGTTCAATCCCGGCGGCTCGGTGAAGGACCGGCTGGCGCTGGCGATCATCCTCGACGCCGAAGCGCGCGGCGTGCTCAAGCCCGGCGACACCATCGTCGAAGCCACCTCCGGCAATACCGGCGTGGCGCTGGCGATGGTGGCGGCCGCGCGCGGCTACAAGTTCGTGGCCACCATGGTGGAGACCTTCTCCATCGAGCGCCGCAAGCTGATGCGCGCCTACGGGGCCAAGGTGATCCTGACCCCGGCGGCCGAGCGCGGCTCGGGCATGGTCCGCCGCGCCAAGGAACTGGCCGACGAGCACGGCTGGTTCCTGGCCAGCCAGTTCGCCAATCCGGCCAACCCGGCCTACCACCGCAACACCACCGCGCCGGAAATCCTGCGCGACTTCGCCGGCAAGCGCCTGGACTACTTCGTGACCGGCTGGGGCACCGGCGGCACCCTGACCGGCGTGGGCGAGGTGCTGAAGGTGGCCCGCCCGGACACCCGCATCATCGCCACCGAGCCGTCCGGGGCCGCCCTGCTCAAGGGTGAGGAATGGAAGCCGCACAAGATCCAGGGCTGGACCCCGGACTTCGTGCCGGAGGTGCTCAACCGGGGCGTCTACGACGAACTCCTGACGGTCGACGATGCGCGCGCGATCGAGACCTCGCGCCGGCTGGCCGCCGAGGAAGGCATCTTCGTGGGTATCTCCGCCGGGGCCACGGTGGCCAGCGCGCTGGACATCGCCGCCCGGGCCGACAAGGGCAGCGTGATCCTGGCGATGCTGCCCGACACCGGCGAGCGCTACTTCTCCACCCCACTGTTTGCCGACATCAACGAGGGCTCCGACGACGACTGGCTGGCCGGTCTGCCCTGAGCCCCGCGTTGGTCTGAAGGAGCCCGAGACGCCCACCGCCCGGTGGGCGTCTTCGTATTCAGCTATCGCTATTGCCTTCATCTACGGTGAAGGCAATGGACCGCATCGTGTGAACTGCAAGGCGGCGCACATCGGGTCGCGCCGCCTGAGACGATGATGACGCAGCCTAGATCCCCCGCCCGGTAACGTGCGAGGCAGCAGTCACCCGTTGCATGGACCCGGTATCAGTATCAAGGAGCGGCACGCATGAAGATCGAAGTGTGGCAGGGCGACATTACGACCCTGGCGGTAGATGCGATCGTCAATGCGGCCAACGAATCCCTGCTTGGCGGTGGCGGTGTGGACGGCGCGATCCATCGCGCGGCCGGCCCGGCGCTGCTGGCCGAATGCCAGGCCCTGCCCGAGATCCGCCCGGGCATGCGCTGCCCCACCGGCGAGGTGCGTGCCACCGCGGCCTACAACCTGCCGGCCCGCCATGTGATCCATACAGTGGGTCCGGTGTGGCAGGACGGCCAGCGCGACGAACCGGCCCTGCTGGCCAACTGCTACTGGAAGTCGCTGCAGCTCGCTGAAAAGCTGGACCTGCACTCGATTGCGTTCCCGGCGATCAGTTGCGGCGTGTTCGGTTATCCCCTGCACCAGGCCGCGCAGATCGCAGCCACCGAAACCGTGGCCTGGCAGCGCTCGCACCGCGAACCGCGCCGGATCATCCTGGTGGCGTACAACGCGGCCACGTACAAGGCCTACCAGTCGGCGCTTGCGGCACAGGGCCAGCCGATCGAGCCGCCGCCTTCGCCGCTGATGCCGTCGCTGGACCTGGGGCTGCCGCCAGCGGCAGCGCACTGAGGACGCCGCCTGGGCCGGCCCTGTCAGCAGGGCTGGGTCCGCTGCGGTTGCGGTTGCAGTTGCGGTTGCCGTTGCCGTTGCTTAGGTAGGGTCGCACCCCGGTCGACTGACGACCCTCAGACATCGTTCGATGTCGGCATGTAAATGAAACGGCGCGGGCTTTTCGCCACCGGCCGTCTTCGGCCGACACACGGCCCACTATCGCGATCACGCGACGCACGTGCAGTCGACCGGGGTGCGACCCTACCTCGGACGCTGCGCGCGCTGCCCTTGGGACGCTGCACTCGGCAGGCTCCGCGGCTGTGCGCGCTTGACGGCGACGGAGACCCGTTACCCCTCCGCTGCCCCAGCGGTATAGACCCATTCGTCGAAGAACGGCTGCAGTGAACGACCTGCCACCTTCTCCATCGCGCGCTGGAAATCGGCGGTAACCACCGAACGCCCGTCGTAGGTGCGGGTGTAATCGCGCAGGCCACGCCAGAACACTGCTTCGCCCAGTTCACCGCGCAACAGGTGCAGCACATACGCGCCCTTCCGATAGACCACCGCACGGTCGTCGCCGGTGGGCGCATCCCAGTTGGCATAGACCAGCGCATGGTCGGCGCCGTTGGCGCGCAGCGCCTCCAACCGCGTGCGCCAGCCCTGCACCTGTGCCTGGTAGGCGGCCTCGCCCTGCGCATGCTGCAGGTAGGCGGCGGTCATGAAGTTGGCCATGCCCTCGTTGAGCCAGAAGTGTTCCCAACTGGCGCAGGTCACCCGGTTGCCCCACCACTGGTGGGCGGCCTCGTGCGCCATCAGCGCGATGTTGTCCGGATCGTCCAGCACGCCTTGCCCGTAGTCTTCGGACATCAGCGACAGCCCGGCCATTTCCTGGCCGATGGTGCTGCTCACCAGCACCTGCGCGTAGTCGCCCTGATACGGGATTCCTGCGCGTGCGGCGAAGTAGTCGAGCATGTCGCCGGTGCGGGCGAACACGCGCTGCAGTTGCGCCGGGTTGCGATCGGCCGACAGGAAGCGCAGCGCGATCGGCCCATGCTGCTGCTCCGCATGCTGGTAACGGCCGGCGGCAAAGCCGTACACATAGCCGGGCATCGGCGTATCCAGTTCCCAACGGTGTTCAACGCGGCCATCCGCCAGCGTGCGCGTGGGCAATGCGCGCCCGGTGCCGGTGGCCAGCAGTCCGGGCGGCAAGGTCACCGACAGCGCCAGTCGTGCACGTTCATCGGGCGCGTCCACCGAGGGCATCCACTGGCTGGTGGAGAACACGGTGTAGACCTCTGCGCGCTCCGGCGCGAACTCCAGGCCGAACGCTGGTGCACCCGCATAGACGATCCGCACGCTGCTGGTATCGCCTGCCGGCAGCGGCGCGGCCAGGGTGATATGCACGCGGCTGTCGCGCTGTTCGAACGGCAGCGCGCGACCGTCCTGCTGCACCGACGCGATCGTCAGCGCGCCGCTGTCCAGGGTCAGGGCGTGCAGCCGCTGCTCGGCCCGGAAGTGCATGACCAGCGTGCCTTGAACGCGCTTGCCGGCGATGTCGGGCACCAGCGCCACGTTGTAGTCCAGCACATCGAAGCCGCGCGCAGGCGCGGCGTGGCCAACGGCGGCGCAGAGCAGCAGTGGCAGGGCCAACAAACAGGCACACATGCGCACGATCATCGACGGCCATCCGGGAAAGGGGAATCGCATCGTGCCAGAACGGTTCGATCACGTTTGGATCGACTGGCGATCTCCGATCGGGCCGGCCGCGCGCGTGAGGGCCCCGTAGCAGCCGGTAGGCCCCTGGTGCAAATGTCCCCCGGCCGCGTGGCGGCCTCCTCCTTTATTTTGCCCAGGGGCCTACCGGCTGCTACGGGGCTCGGCTTTGGACGCCGGGCATTTCGGGCCTGTCGGTGGGTTGGGCGCTGGGGCCCCATGCCCTTGGAGGCGAAATAAAGGAGGAGGTGGCGGCCGCAGGCCGACGCCGGGGCGTCGCCGGAAAGGGCATGGGGCCCCAGCGCCCGACCCGCCGACGGCTGCACCGGGAAAGCGTCAAGGCACGTTTCTGCTTGCCCCGCATATCGGCGAAGAGCCAAAAAAAATGCCGGCACAGGGCCGGCATTTTTTCAGGTGCGGTCAGGCCGGTATCAGCCGTTCCACTTGCCCAGTGCCGCCTGGCCGTTTTCCTTGGCGCGGTCGTACACGGTCTGCTGTGCCTTGGCGATGTTGGCCTTGGTGTCCTTGGCCCACAGCTTCAGCGCGGCCTGCTGCATGGCGCGGCCGTAGGAGAAGCTCAGCGGCCACGGCAGGTTGCCCATCTGGTTCATGGCATCCAGGTGCGCGGTGGACTGCTCGTCGGTCTGGCCGCCGGACAGGAACACCACGCCCGGCAGGATCGCCGGCACCGTGCTCTTGAGGCACATCACGGTCGATTCGGCCACTTCCTCGACGTCGGCCTGCTCTTCGCAGCCCTTGCCCGAGATGACCATCGAGGCCTTCAGGATGGTGCCTTCCAGCAGCACGTTCTGCTGGTACAGCGCGTCGAACAGCGAACGCAGGGTCGCCTCGGTGACTTCGTAGCAGGTTTCGATGTCGTGGTCGCCGTCCATGATCACTTCCGGCTCGACCATCGGCACCAGGCCGCATTCCTGGCACAGCGCCGCGTAACGGGCCAGCGCGTGGGCATTGGACTCGATGCAGGTGCCCGACGGGATGCTCTCGCCGATGTTGATCACCGCCCGCCACTTGGCGAAGCGCGCACCCAGCTTGTAGTACTCCTGCAGGCGCTCGCGCAGGCCGTCCAGGCCTTCGGTCACCAGCTCACCGGGGCAGCCGGCCAGCGCATGGGCGCCCTTGTCGACCTTGATGCCCGGGATGATGCCGTTGTCGGCCATGTACTTGGCAAACGGCACGCCGTCCTTGGTGGACTGGCGGATGGTTTCGTCGTACAGGATCGCGCCGGAGATATGCTCGTTCAGCTTCGGCGTGGTCAGCAGCATTTCGCGGTAGGCGCGACGGTTCTCTTCGGTGTTTTCCAGGCCGACGCTGGCGAAGCGCTTGCCGATGGTGCCGGTGGATTCGTCGATCGCGATGATGCCCTTGCCCGGGGCGACCATGGCCTGGGCGGTTTCGGCCAGCTGTTCGATGCTCATGTATTTCCTGTGGCGGGTGCGGGAAAAACGCAATTATAGCGCCCGCCTCCCGTGAACTGACCGTCCACAGAATCTGGAAACGCTTTCAGATGCCCAACGCATGACGGCGCGACGTTTCCGCCGCGCCGCCGTGTGCTGCACTGCCGGGGTTTACCCGGCAGTTTCCCTTACAGGTCGCCCAGACCGCTGGCGCGCCCGTCTTCACCCACTTCCAGCAGGCGCAGGGTGTTGGTGGCGCCATGGGTTTCCATGTGCTCGCCGCTGGTGAACACCACGCGGTCACCGGCCTGCAGCTGGTTGGCTTCCACCAGCAGGCGGATGCTGCCGCGCGCGGCTTCGCGCGGAGTGAAACCGCGGCTGTCGAAGTTGATCGGGAACACATCGCGCATCAGCGCCATCTGGCGGCGGGCGCCGTCGTGGCGGGTCACCGCGAACACCGGGGCCGACGCACGGAAGCGCGACAGGTAGCGCGCGGTGCCACCGGATTCGGTCATCGCCACGATCGCACGCACGCCCACGTGCTGGGACAGGAACATGGTGGCCATGGCGATGGCCTGGTCGGCACGTTCCAGGTTGCGCGGCGAGGCGCCGAAATCGGTCTCGGTCTGGAACTGGCGTTCGGCACCGAGGCAGATGCGCGCCATCGCTTCGACCGCCTTGACCGGGTACATGCCAGCGGCGGTTTCGGCCGACAGCATCACCGCATCGGTGCCGTCGATGACCGAGTTGGCCACGTCCAGCACTTCGGCGCGGGTCGGGATCGGGCTTTCGACCATCGACTGCAGCATCTGCGTGGCGGTGATCACCACCTTGTTCTGCGCCAGCGAGGCCTTGATGATCTTCTTCTGCAGGCCCGGCAGTTCGGCGTCGCCGATCTCCACGCCCAGGTCACCACGGGCCACCATCACCACATCGCTGGCGTCGACGATTTCTTCCAGGTTCTCGATGGCTTCGGTGCGCTCGATCTTGGACACCAGCGCGGCGTAGCAGCCATGCGATTCGGCGATGGCGCGCGCATCGTTCATGTCCTGCGCGTTGCGGCAGAACGAGACAGCGATGAAATCCACGCCGATCTTGGCCACGATGCCGATCAGTTCCTTGTCGCGCTCGGTCAGCGCGCCCAGCGACAGGCCACCGCCCTGCTTGTTCAGGCCCTTGCGATCGGACAGCACGCCGTCGTTGAGCACGGTGTTGATGATGCGCTCGCCCTGCACTTCCAGCACCTGCAGCTGCATCAGGCCATCGTCGAGCAGCAGCACGTCACCGGCCACCACGTCCTGCGGCAGGCCGAGGTAGCTCACGCCCACCTGGGTGGTGTCGCCCGGAGGCGGCGTGGCCGAGGCGACCAGGTCGAAGCGGTCACCGGCCTTAAGCTTGATCTTGCCTTCGGCGAAACGCTCGATGCGGATCTTCGGGCCCGGCAGGTCGGCCAGGATGCCCACTTCCACGCCCACGCGCTGTGCGGCGGCACGCACGTCGGCGGCGCGCTTGGCCTGGCCGGACGGGTCACCGTGGCTGAAGTTGAGGCGAACCACGTTCACGCCGGCGCGGAAGAGATCCTCCAGCACGCCCGGCGGGTCGGTTGCCGGTCCGAGGGTGGCAAGGATCTTGGTGCGACGCTGACGCTCAATCATGGTAAATGGGCTCCCGGGAAAGGATCGAAATTAGCACACCCTTCACGTCCCATGAATACGTTTACAGCCTTGGGGCAGCTGGCTCTTGCTGTTGTCCTGCAGACACCGGCGGACCGCCGGGCGGACATCGGTTGACGCCGAAATGCCGACAAGCCCCGACCCGGTTGGCTTTGCGCGGGACATGCGGCGGCGTACGGGACGCCGCCGCGTGCCTCAGGCAAGCAGCGTGAGCAGGTCGTCCGGCGTGTTTGCCAGATGCTGCGCACCGGCCAATTGCAGCTCTTCGGCACCGCCGAATCCCCACAACACGCCAATATTGCGCATGGCGTGATGACGCGCGCCGGCAATATCCATGCGCCGGTCGCCGATCATCCAGCACTGATCCGGGGTCAGCGACAGGCGTTGCAGGGCTTCGGCGACCAGCTGCGGTTTCTCGCTGCGGCTGCCGTCGATCGTGGCGCCGATGACGTCCTCGAAGCAGCTGCCAAACGGCAGGTGGTCGATGATGCGGCGTGCATGCGGCTCGTTCTTGGCGGTGACGATGGCCAGACGGTGGCCGCGGCCGTGCAGTTCCTGCACGACCTGGCCGATGCGCGGGTACACCTCGTGTTCGCGCCAGCCCACCACGTCGAAACGCTCACGGTAGTAGGTGACCGCCTGTTCGACATCGGCCGGGTCGGCAAACAGCGGCCCGAAGCTGGTGCGCAGCGACGGGCCGATCCAGCGCCGCAGTTCGTCCTGCGGCGGGACCGGCTGGCCCATCTGGGTGAGCGCATGCGCCACGCACTGGGTGATGCCGACCGCCGAGTCGATCAGGGTGCCATCGAGGTCGAAGAACAGCGTTGCACGCTGTTTGAAGGCGTGACGACCGAGGGTCATCAGGCGCCCCGTGCTTCCAGCGCGGCGACCGCCGGCAGGGTTTTGCCTTCCAGGAACTCCAGGAACGCGCCGCCGCCGGTGGAGATGTAGCTGACCTGGTCGGCGATGTCGTACTTGTCCACGGCCGCCAGGGTGTCGCCGCCACCGGCAATGGAGAACGCCGGGGAGGCGGCGATGGCCTTGGCCAGGGCCTGGGTGCCGTGGCTGAAGGCTTCGAATTCGAACACGCCGACGGGGCCGTTCCAGACCACGGTGCCGGCCTTGGCGATGAGCCCGGCGTAGTGCTGGGCGGTGTCCGGGCCGATGTCGAGGATGAGGTCGTCTTCGGCGACGTCGGCGACGGCCTTCACGGTGGCTTCGGCGTCGGGCAGGAACTGCTTGGCGACGACGACGTCGGTGGGCAGGGGGATGTCGGCGCCGCGGGCCTTGGCGTCGGCGACGATTTTCTTCGCCGTGTCGAGCAGGTCCGGTTCGTACAGCGACTTGCCGACCGGGTAGCCAGCGGCGGCGATGAAGGTGTTGGCGATGCCGCCGCCGACGATAAGCTGGTCGACCTTGCCGACGAGGCTGGACAGGAGTTCCAGCTTGGTGCTGACCTTGCTGCCGGCGACGATGGCGAGCAGCGGCTGGGCGGGCGCGAGCAGGGCTTTGGCGAGCGCGTCGAGTTCGGCCATGAGCAGCGGGCCGCCGGCGGCGATGGGGGCGAAGCGGATGACGCCATGGGTGGAGGCCTGGGCGCGGTGCGCGGTGCCAAAGGCGTCCATGACGAAGACGTCGCAGAGGGCGGCATACTTTTTGGCGAGCGCTTCGTCGTCCTTGCCTTCGCCGGCGTTCATGCGGCAATTTTCAAGGAGGACGATGGAGCCGGGGGCAACGTCGACGCCGTCGACCCAGTCGCGCACGAGCGGGACCTGGACGCCGAGCAGCTGGGAGAGGCGCAGGGCCACGGGGGCAAGCGATTCGGCTTCGCTCCAGACGCCTTCGGTGGGGCGGCCGAGGTGCGAGGTGACCATGACGGCAGCGCCCTTTTCGAGTGCGAGCTTCAGCGTCGGCAGCGATGCGGTGATGCGCTGTTCGGAGGTGATGCGGCCATTCTCGATCGGTACGTTGAGGTCCTGGCGGATCAGCACGCGCTTGCCGGAGAGATCGAGGTCGGTCATGCGAACGATGGACATGGGCAACTCTTTGGCTGAAAAAGGAAAGGGCGCCACGCACGGCGCAGACGCCCATTGTCCCGGCTGCGCGGGTGCATCGCAAATTTTGGGGCGGAAGCAGAAGCAGAAGCAGAAGCAGAAGCAGAAGCAGGAGCAGGAGCAGAAGCCAAAAGCCAAAAGCCAAGTCCAGAGCCCTACGGCCGATGCTCCTTCGCTGTGCGGGGGCCTGTGGGTTCACGGGACACGCTGCAAGTACGTCCCTGTAAGCTCCGTCGCGCCATCCATGGCGCTCAGGGTCCCGTGAACCCACAGCCCCCCACACTCGACAGTTGGTCGGCGCGCATGCAAAAGCCCACCGGTAGTGCCGGGCGCTGCCCGGCAGCCTCATCGTCATGAATACGGAAGGATGGTGAGAAGCCGACCACAAAGCGGCACTCGGACACGTAGTGCCGGGCTCTGCCCGGCAGCTCTTCCCCCACCGCCAACGCGATGAACCATCCGGAGGTGGCCGGGTGGCCTTGCCCAGGACCGTGTGTTGCCATGGATGGCAACACCGAGCCCCCAGGGACGGGTTTACGGCGTGTCCTGGGCAAGGCCACCCGGCCACCTCACCGCATGAACAACCAAAGCGCTGCCTTCGCGCTGCCTTTGCGCTGCCTTAGCCGTCAGCAAAAAAACAACAACAACAATCAACCACCAACGTCCCCAGGCTTCTGCCGCAACACGCTTACCGCAAACCCGCCCACGATCAGCACGCCCAGCACCAGCAGCCCCCACAGCAGCCACCGCTTCCAGTCGCGCTGCGGGGCCACGGCGGCGTCGCCGCCCAGGACCTGCGCCTGCCCCTGCAG
>LNAP01002079.1_pt1 | contig 20384 bp, 18 predicted proteins | sample 602601 | NCBI WGS metagenome assembly LNAP01 (sample SAMN02440304, study PRJNA202911) | soil metagenome | biome: Subtropical and temperate rainforests or woodlands; isolation source: soil samples (1 kg each in a 20% v/v slurry with milli Q water) were... ...
AGAGGGTTTACCGATTCGAAGCGAAAGGTGAAGCGGATCAGAGCAAAACCGTCGATATGGCGCGTCGATCATTCCCGCGCCACATCGCCTTGGGAGGGCTAAATCATCGGCGAACTGCTGACCACGCGCAGTGCCAACCCTTCATAAGCATCCAGCGTAATCGTGAACTCCCCTTCAGGCGTCAGATCACCCTCGACCCGTTCATTGATGATGTCGACCACCGGCCCCGGCGCAATATTGGGCAGGTGCAGGGTTTCGGTGATCGCTGTCGAGCCGAAGTTCAGCGCGGTGATCTGGGTGCCTTTGCCGGCAGGCAGTTCGTGAACCATGATCAGCAACCCCGGATGCTCGACATCCGGGATCAGGATCTGACGGCTCGCGGCAATATCATAGGAACGGCGCGCCGCCAGGATTCGCTTCAGCTGCGAGGCAAAGGAGTCATGGTCTTTCAGTTGACTGGTCAGGCTGCCGTAAAGCGTTTTCGGGCGCGGCATCTGACCTTCCGACAGCTCCGCTTCCGGATTGAGATCAACCAGATCGTAGGCGCCGCGATGAATCCAGCGTGTGTCGCCGTCGAGCATCAAATGTGCGACCTGCTCTGCCGGCAACGGCAGTGCGCCGACGAGGTCCCAACCCGACAACGCGAACACGCCGGGCTGCATCGCGTTGTACATCACCAGCAGCACATGAATCTGGCGGATCTGCTGGATATCCGCTGCGGTAATGGCATCGAGGTCACGAATCCCCAGCGCTGCCGTGATGATGCTGGCGGTGGTGCAGGACACGCCGTTGGTGACGAATTTCAGGTTATACGGTGCGTGTTCGCCGGCCAGGCGTTCGTACATCTGCTCGCGAATGTGCTCGCGCAAGATGTTGCCGGGGAAGGTCTGGCCCTGATAGAGGAAAGTGTCATGGGCGTGCAGCGTCCAGAAATGCACCAGTTCGAGGGTCAGTTCGTCATGGTTCTGCAAGGCGTGGATCAGCGAGCCCGGGTCGATGCCCAGGGTGTGCATCTGGCGCAGCATCAAGCGCAGGAATTCGGTATCGCCCATCAGCAACGCATGCTGGTAAGCGGGTCGGGTGATGAAGTCATAGGAAAGATCGGCCCCGCCGTGGGACATGGCGGCGATATCGTCAACGGTCAGGTTCAGTTCCTGAAAACTGAAACCGCCCGCCTTGCGAATTGCCCCGGCCAGCAACTGGTTGCCGGTGATCGACAAGGGATGACTTTCCGACCAGGCGGTGCCATCGAGCTTGCGTTCAACGCCGAGAAAACCGTTGGCGTCCAGACGCAGGATTTTCGCCCCCATCACGTCGATGGCGTGCAGCGCGTCGCCGATGATCATCTGCTGCGCGGCGAAGGTCGGGTCCAGCCAGTTCAGCGACGGTTGCCCTTCCTTGAAGTAATGCAGGTAAACCCAGCGTCGCGGTTTGCCATCGACCCCGATCACGACCGGTGTCGCACTCCAGTCGGTTTCCTTGACTCCGGGCTCGAAGAAAATCACCCGCTGCAACTGGCCGACGATGTAATGCTTGTCGCGCAGCACATCGACCTGCTGCGGACTGAGGTTCTGCGCGTCGCGGCCCTCGAGAACATCGGGCAGCAGCGGCCAGTCTTCCTCGCGGATTTCCACCATGTGGTAGAGCCCCGGATAGTCTTCATACGCCATCTCGGCCAGGCGAAAGTCCGCGCCTTTGCCGGTGTGCGACGGGATGACGTCGTCGATGATCACCGCATTGTGCGCAGCAGCCATGCGCACCAACGCTTGCAGCTGCGCCTCGGTGCCCAACTGTGGATCGATGTCGAAACTGATGCGGTCGAAGTTGCCGTCAATGGTGGGCGTGTGTTGGGTGCCCGACAGGCCGCCAGACCTTTTCAGCGGGCCGTTGTGAATGCCCTGGATACCGATTCTCGACAAGGCGTGCCATAAGGTTTCGTCCCCCAGGGCTTCGAGCACCGTACCGTTTTCCCGGGTGACAATCGACGCCGGGTACGCGGTGAACCACACCGAAGCGAGGGCCGAGGCGTCCCGGGGCCGGGTATGCGCATAGGGCTGTTGCCACAACCGGCCTTGCCCCGAGTAGAGCCTGGCCCGTTGTCTTGCGGCATGCAGCATCGATTGTTCGACCAGCCAGTCCACATGGTTTTTCTCAGCTGCCGTCATGGAAACAATCACCTCTCGTCATGAAAAAATGGCATCCGCCCTTCTGCACCAAAGGCACTGCTCGTTTTCATATGAGGCCATGACGTGGCATTCGTTGCATCGTGCTGCGTGATCACGCTCCGGGTTGCAGTTGGCACCGAGCTCCCAGCGCATCGATCTGCGGACGGCCGAAGAGATAACCCTGACCCCACTCGCTACCGCAGGCAGTGGCAAGGGCGCGATCGGCTTCGGATTCAATCCCCTCGATGATCACGCACGGCGCCAGCGTCTTGCACAGCTGCACCAGATGACCGAGGGTCTGGGCGCTGTTGGTCTCCAGGCGTGCGCGCTGGAGGTAGCCCTGATCGATCTTGACGATATCCGGCCGGGTCTGCCGGATGAATTCCAGCGTACCCAGGCCCGAGCCAAAATCATCGATGGCCACCCGGCAACCCATCTCCCGCAGGCACAACACGAATTCGATCGCCGCCGAGGTGCTTGGCGGCGTGGCGCTTTCGGTCACTTCAATCACCAGTCGCGCGGCCACCGAAGGGGTGTCGCGCAATTGCACGAGAATCGGTTGCCAGTAGTGGTCAACGATGGCGCTTTGCGCGGAGATGTTGCAGCCCAGCCGCAGGTGTTCGTTTTGCAGCAGACGTTCAATCACGCAGCTCACCACGCTGCGGTCAAGCTCACGCATCAACTGATGCTTTTCCAGCATGGCGAAAGGATAAACCCCCTCGCCCTGTGCATCGATATGCCGCAACAGCCCTTCCTGGTACAGCACCCGGCGACTGTCGGGCAACCAGACGACCGGCTGAAACGCCAACACCAACTTGCCCTGTGCCAGTTCATTGTAAAAACTCTTCACTCTGTGCATGTCACATCCGTAGACAAAGCGGCGTCCTGCCGCCGGGTGAATATGGCGACGCCACGCGGCGCTCCTGCAACTGCAGCGTTGACTGCCGGCCATAATCGACGCTCGCCGACCGGTCAGGAAGTGTTCCCGGATACCTTTCGCTTGTCCTTGGAAACGTGTCGGTTGTGTTAATCGACTGTGACCATTTGTTTATTGCGATCATGCGCCGGCTTGCGCGACATCAATTAGCCATTACGCCGGGAAGAATCATGCACAGAATGACCAGCACCGGTTTTCGGGTGCTCGCCGACGTCTTGACCGACGCCGGCGCCAACGTGGAAACCTTGCTCGAAGAGTTCGGCAGCAGCAACGAGGAGGTCTGGGCAAACCCCAACGGCGTCAGGCTGGAGCTGGTCTATAAGGTGATGGCTGAAGCGGAAAAACGTACCGGTAACCCGGACATTGGTTTGCTGGCTTATGCCCGCGCGCATCCGGCGAACCTGGAGGTGCTGGGCTACGCCGTGATGTCTTGCGCCACGCTGGGCTCCGCGCTGCATCGGCTGGTGGATTATCAATCGCTGATCTGTAATGGCTTCTATATGTGCCTGGACCAGGAACCGACAGCGCTGAAGCTGATCGGCTTCGACATCAGCGCCCAGCCGTCGCTGACACCCCGGGCCTTCATCGATGCCGGCGCCGCGCAAACCGTGGGGCTGGTGCACTGGCTGTTGCCCAAGCGCAAGCCGCAACCCGTGGCGGCGACCTTTACTTACCCCAAACCAGCGGATACCACCCGGCTGGAACACTTGCTCGGGAGCAACCTGTCATTCGGCGCGTCTTACAACAGCCTGACGTTCAGCCTCGACGACTGCTCGATTGCATTGCCGACGGCCGATCCTGCACTGGACGTCCTGCATGTCGAATACGCCCGCACACGCTTGAACCTGCTGCTCAACGGCTCAATGACCGAACGTGTTCGACAGGTGCTTTCCGAGCGGCTGGCCCAAGGCGTGCCCAGCGACCTGAACCGGATCGCCCAGGCGGTCGGCGTGAGTGCACGCAGCCTGCAACGGCGCTTGAGCAATGAAGACATGCACTTCTCGGCACTGCAGGATGAAGCGCGACTGATGCTCGCGCATAACTTCCTGCGCAATTCAGCGCGCAGTGTGAAGTACATCGGCGCGCTGCTGGGTTTTCGCGATCAGAGCAGCTTTCATAAAGCCTGCATACGCTGGTTCGGCATGACGCCTGGACGCTACAGGGAAGTGTCCTGACCACCTGCCGGCCTATTCAGACACTGAGACCTGATTGCGCCCGCGCGCCTTGGCTCGATACAGCGCCTTGTCCGCGTTGTTCATCAAACTGTGCAGATCGTTATCGTCGGCATTCATCGAGGCGACACCGCCGCTGGCCGAGATACGATGGACCGGCCCGGTCATCAGGCCGGCGATCGACTGGATGAGCTCCTCGGCAATGTGCTGTGCGACTTCAATCGACGTGTCCGGCAGCAAAACGGCAAACTCCTCCCCGCCCAACCGCCCGTACACGTCGGTTTCGCGAAACGAACGGCTGATGACGGCCCCCATTTGCCGCAGCACCTGATCCCCGACCTGATGCCCGTAGGTGTCATTGATGTGCTTGAAGTGATCCATGTCCAGCATGACGGCACACAGCGGCAACTGGTTGTTCTTGCAGTGGCCATATAGATGCTGCGCGTGCTCGAAAAAAGCCCGGCGATTCATCAGGCCCGTGAGTTCATCGGTCTGGGCGGCACGCGTGGAAACACTGTGTGCCTGCTCCATTTCACGGGTTAGACGGAAGGCGGTTTCCAGTGCGTCGGACAGGTTGCGCGTCGCGCTGAATACAAAGGAGGCGAACACCAGCACCGCCACTCCCATGCCGACCTGCAAGGACGAGGCTTGAAACAACAGCCAGATCGTACAAGGAAGCAACACCAGGGAAATGGACACGATCGTCATGTAGCGATAGGCCGAGTAACAGGACACCGCACTGACCGACATCCCGACGCAAAACAGCATGACCAGCGCCTGGGCCAACAGGTCATCGGCTGGCATGACCGTCAGCGCGCCCCCGCCCCAGATACCGGCGGACAACACGAGCGTGACCCAATACGTGCGCTCCCAGCGCTCAGGGGTGCGCTCACTGGGGGGGCTGCGCAAATAGGCGATGAACATCGAGATCCGCAACAGCGACGACGCTGCCAGTATCGCGATCCACCACGCGATGACCGTGTGATCAAAACGCTCCCAGCACAGCCAGCACAGCATCAACACCGCGAGAAAGCTGCCGAAAACCGCCGAGACCGACTGGCGGAACAGCTGGTGCAATCGGTCCGTGCGCACCTGACTGACGATTAAATCTTCCGTTTCGAACCGCAATCCAAGGCCATCCATTTCATCCGCCTGATCGTGATGCTGCGACGGATGCGATTGTGGCACATTGCTTAGGGCTACTCACTCGGTGATCGGACGGATCCTCTGAATCGCTGCAGGCAGCAATGTCTCAAGTCAGGCTTTCATTTCCGCCGCCAGCAGATTCACCAGCGCTGCGGCCGGCAATTCACGCGCCAGCGGTGCGCCCTGCCCGGCCCACTGCACGGCAAAATCAGTGTTTGCCTGCGCGGTCGCGGCAGCGTTGAGCGCCTTGTTGGCGTCATAGGTCAGCGGATAGTCGGGCAGTGCCGTGGCAGCCGTCGCAAGAAGGGTGAAGTTGCGATTGACCATGCCACGGGCAGGACGGCCGGAAATCACACTGGTGACTTTGGTTTGGTGTGCGCGCGGCCCCTTCAAGGCCTCACGGTAAGCGCTGTTGGCGGAGGATTCAGGACAGAGGATAAATGCCGTGCCCAGCTGCGCTGCACTGGCGCCCAGTTGCATGACCGCCTTGATGCCTGCGCCGTCCATGATGCCACCCGCCGCGATCACCGGCAGTCTGCAAGCGCGGGTCAACACACGCACCAGCGCAAACGTGCCCATTTCCGTGTCCTGCTGCGGGTCGAATACACCGCGATGGCCCCCGGCTTCGTAACCTTGAGCCACCAGCGCATGCACGCCGGCGTGCTCCGCCAACTGCGCTTCGGCCAGGCTCGTTACGGAGCACAAGAGCACGATGCCGGCGTCCTTGAGCGCATCGATGGCGGATTGTGGGGGCAATCCAAAATGGAAGCTGACCACCGCCGGTTTTTCTTCCAGCAGCATCTGCAGCATGTCCGGGTCTTCGACGAACGAGGTGTAGATCTCGCGCAGCGACGACGGCGCAGCGGCGCCGAACTCGGCAAAAAACGGTGTCAGGAAACTCAGCCATTGCGCCTCTCGGGCGCTGTCATGCACGGCAGGCTGGTGGCAGAACAGGTTCACATTGAAGGGTCTATCCGTCAGTGCCGCCGTCTCTCGAATCATGGCCCGCGCCTGCTCGACGCTGCTCGCCCCGATGCCGATGGAACCCAGACCGCCGGCACTCGACACCGCTGCCGCGAGCCTGGGTGTGGAAACGCCCACCATGGGGGATTGAAGGATCGGCAGTTGAATGTTCAAAAGGGACAGCAGTGGACTGGACATGACAGCACCTGTACGTGATGAGTGTGAGTAAAACCGATGGCGCCTGAGCACTCGGCGCTGCCCGGCGCTACAGTTCGCCGGTCAGGAATTGCGCCCGTCCCCGGCCGAAGGACCAGTCCGAATCGGCATTTTCCACCAGCGAAACAATCAGGTCATCGGGCGACAAGCCGCAATCGGCACGTAGCCTCTCGGCCAGCAAGCGGTAAAACGCGGCCTTCTGCGCTTGTGAGCGCGGTCGCGAAATCACCGTCAGCAACACCACATTGGCCGAGCGCGTGTAGCCCAATCCCGTGTCGTGCAGCACCAACTCACCGGGACGGTGTTGGGTGACGCATTGATAGCGATCACTGGCGGGCACTTCAAAGGCCTCGACCATCGCCTGATGGGTCGCGTCCAGAAGCGTCTTGAGCTGCTCGTCATTGCGCCCCTGGAGGATGTCGAACTTGAGCAACGGCATAGCGATTCACCTGTGCGAAAAAACCGGGGGCGAGGAATTCGCCCCCCCTGGGAAAAAAGATGCCGTGCCAGCCCGTGCCAACACGTCACCCAACCCCAAACCTGTGGAGCAGAAACCGTATTACTTGGACGTCGGCATGGCGAACTCAGCGCCCTTGGCGATGCTGTTCGGCCAGCGTTGCATGATCGACTTCTGCTTGGTGTAGAAGCGCACGCCCTCTTCGCCATAGGCGTGTGTGTCACCGAACAGCGAACGCTTCCAGCCGCCGAAGCCATGCCACGCCATCGGCACTGGAATCGGCACGTTGATGCCAACCATGCCCACCTGAATGCGGCTGGCGAATTCACGGGCGATGTGGCCGTCACGGGTGTAGCAGGCGGTGCCATTGCCGAACTCGTGGGCGTTGACCAGATTGACCGCCTCGGCAAAATCCTTGACGCGCATGCACGCGAGCACCGGGCCGAAGATCTCCTCTTTGTAGATTTTCATTTCGGGCGTGACATGGTCGAACACCGTGCCACCGAGCCAGAACCCTTCGGAACAGTTCGCGCCAGCCTGAGCACCGTCAAAACCACGGCCGTCGACCAGCAGTTCTGCGCCTTCTTCAATGCCTTGTTCGATGTACCCGGTGATGCGCTGCAACGCGACTTGCGACACGATCGGGCCCATCTCCGCAGCCAGGTTCATGCCCTCGAGGACTTTGAGCGCGCGGGTGCGTTCCACCAGTTTGGGCATCACCTTGTCCGCGACATCCCCGACAAAAACCGCCACCGAGATCGCCATGCAACGCTCGCCGGCAGAGCCGAATGCCGCGCCGATCAGCGCGTCCACCACTTGATCGATATCGGCGTCCGGCATCACCACCATGTGGTTCTTCGCGCCCCCGAGCGCCTGCACACGCTTGCCGTGGCGGGCGCCCGTTTCATAGATGTAATTGGCAATCGGCGTTGAGCCGACAAAACTCACGGCTTTGACGTCCGGGTGATCGATCAGCGCATCCACCGCTTCCTTGTCGCCCTGCACGACGTTAAACACGCCGTCGGGCAGCCCGGCTTCCTTGAACAGTTCGGCGATCAGCAACGAGGGCGACGGGTCGATCGGGCTTGGCTTGAGCACGAAGGTGTTGCCGCAGGCGATGGCCACCGGGAACATCCACATCGGCACCATTACCGGGAAGTTGAACGGGGTGATGCCGGCCACCACGCCCAGCGGCTGGCGCATGGTCCAGTTGTCGATGTTGGTCGAGACCTGCTCGGTGTAGTCACCCTTGAGCAATTGCGGGATGCCGCAGGCGAACTCGACGACCTCGATGCCGCGTGTCACTTCACCCTGGGCATCGGTGAAGACCTTGCCATGCTCGGCGGTGATCATGCGCGCCAGGGTGTCGCGGTGCTCGTTGAGCAGCGCCAGGAACTTGAACATGATGCGTGCCCGACGCAGTGGCGGCAGCGCCGACCAGGCCGGAAAAGCCTGTGCCGCCGACTTCACCGCTGCGTCGACTTCAGCGGCATTGGCGAGCGCAACTTTGCCGATGACGGAGCCGAGGGCGGGGTTGGTGACGTTCTGCGTGCGGCCCGAAGAACCGTGCGTCACGCGGCCGTGAATGTAATGTGCGATGTCTGCTGGCTGGGTGCTCATGGCGGGTGTCCCCTGGTGGTGGATAAGGACCATCTCTTTTTGTTGTTCGGGATTGCCAGGCGGTCCTGTCGGCGCGCCTCAGGGTCAAAGTAGGCCAGCCTTTGGATCATGTAAAATGATGATTAATGATTCTGGCGATCACAAATGGTGAAGCTGTTTTGATGGCGATGGAGCAAACGCCCTCGCTACGGGCGGGCAGTTATTTGTCTTGAACAGCTTTTTGCAGCCATTTCGCCCGCTCCGACAGGCGTCGCTTCCAGTCCTCGGCCAGGCCACGGATGGCGGCCAGCGCGAGCAGGTCGTCGATCACCGGCCGGTGCGACAGCTGCACCTGCCAGAACTCATCGATGGAAAAGCGCTGCGTCTGCCGTTCCAGCAGTTCAATCGTGTCCCCGGCCTCGATAAATCCCGGTTGAAGCACCCGGTAATACCAACCGGTGATGCGCTCTTTGGCGACATGCATCGACATGCGTTCGGCGTCAAAACGATGGTTGATTTTCCAGCACGGGCTGCGTGGCTGAGAGACTTGCAACACCGTACTGCCCACCTGGAACACGTCGCCGATGTGCACGTTTCGCTCAGAGAGCCCGAGCGCTGAGAGGTTTTCCCCGAGGCTGCCCGGGATCAGTTCCGGGGCACAATGTGCAAAGGCCTGCGCCAGGCGCTGATAGTTTTCTGCCGCATAGTGATGAACTGCTTTTTCCGGACCGCCGTGAACCCGGCGATCGGCGTGCTCATCTCCGACAATCCCCTGGACCTCCACGCGAGCGGGGCCGGCACGTCGCTGTTTGAAGATGCCTGAACGTTGCCCTTCAGGCATCAGGACGCCCATGCCGCCGGCAAAGACATGGTCAATTCTTGAAGTCAGGTTCATCGTCCGGCAGCGCTCATTCGTCTGTTTTGTTGACTTTACTAACCGTCGACAATGATCGTAAAATGATGACTTGTGATGCTATTCATCACTTTTTATGATAGGTGGCAAGATCATGGAAATGCGCCAACTGAAGATTTTCTGCGCGGTTGCCGAGCTTGGCAGCTTCACTGCGGCCGCCGTCAATGTGAATACGGTGCAGTCCAATGTCACCATGCGGGTGAAGGAGCTGGAAGCCGAACTGAACCGGGAACTGTTCATCCGCAAAAAGTCCGGGGTGGTGCTCACCTCGGCGGGCCAGACCTTCCTCGGGTATGCGCGGCGCATCCTGCAACTGACAGAAGAGAGTCGCAACGCCCTGATGGATACCGGTACTCCGGCGGGCCTGCTGCGGTTGGGCTCAATGGAAACCACCGCCGCCATCCGCTTGCCGCAAGTGCTGACGAAGTACCGCGAGAAATACCCCGAGGTTCAGTTGTCGCTGTTGACCGGGACCACTTCCGAACTGATCAAGGCGATTGAAGCGCATCGACTCGACGGCGCATTCGTCGGCGGATTCCACCAGAATTCGGCGCTGACCCAGGAAGAGGTTTTCCAGGAAGAACTGGTGCTGGTCAGCAGCAATCAGTTCCCGTCACTGCCGGCGCTGATCGAGAAAATCCCGCAGCAAACCGTACTGGTCTTCCGCACCGGCTGCTTCTACCGCTCCACCCTGGAAAACTGGTTTTATCAGGTCGGGCTGGTGCCCAACCAGATCATGGAACTGGGCACCCTCGACGGTATCCTGTCGTGCGTCGCCGCCGGCATGGGCGTGACCTTGCTGCCCAAGGCCATCGCGGAAAATTGCAGCGTACGGCATGCCATTCGTTGCCACACGCTCCCGCCGGAATTCGCCAACGTCTCGACCGTCTTCATCCGCCGAAACGACACGATGATCACCTCGGCCATGAGCGCGTTCATCGGCCTGGCACAAAACCAGATCGCCCGGCCGGCGGTGGCGTGAATAGCCGGCAATGACCAGAATGTTGTTCACTTAAGAAAATCTTCAGGCAGGCAAGAAATCTGTGGTGAGGGGATTTATCGAAACGTCGCACCGCCCCGTTGGGTCGCGAAGCGGCCCCAGCGTCCGGCCAAATAGATTGAATTGTCCGGATTGGCGACTGCTTCGCAGCCGAACGGGGATAAATCCCCTCGCCACAATTGTGTGGAGCCCGCACTTAAGTGATCAGCATTAGGCTTGAGCGGCAAAGTTGACGGTTTCACCCTCCTCCATTGGCAACCGGCTTGTTGTCATCGGCAGCCCCGAGGCCAGCTCAACCACGCGCTCGGCCGCCGGGACGACACTGTGAATCTTGCCCACCCCCTGCCCCGCGTACAGCGACAGCTTTTTCGCCATCCGCGGTTTGTCGATCGCCCGGGCGCCGCCGCCGATGAAGCGCAGCAGGTTCCACTTGTCCCGATTGGGGATCACCCGGTGAGGCGTACCGTAGGTCCAGCCGAACGAATAACCCGTCCGATACTCGGTGTCATCCGTCGTCGCTTCCACGATCTTTTGTTTGTAGAGCGGGTGCGCATTCGACTCGTCGGTGGCGATAAACGCCGTGCCCACCACCACACCTGACGCACCGAGCGACATCAGCGCCCGGACATCATCGCCCGCCACGATACCGCCCGCGGCCAGGACCGGTCGCCCCTCCGAAACACCCAGGATTGAGGACAACAGCGGCATGATGCCGATGGTGCCCCGGTTCAAATGACCGCCACTTTCACTGCCTTGCGCCACGAGAATGTCGGCGCCTTGTGCAATGGCAATCCTGGCAAGTTCAACCGACCCCACCTGCACCATGACCGTCAGCCCCGCGTCCTTCGCTCGGGGAATCATGTCGGCGGAATAGGCCTCGGCGTAAAACAGTGAAAGCAGTCGCGGTTTTTCTTCCAGCACCACCTGAAACTGCGCTTCGAAAACGTCCGGGCCGCCGAACTGTGGAACAAGGTTCACACCAAAAGGCTTATCGGTCAGTGCACGGGTTTCCTGTATCCACCGGCGCAAGGTCAGCGGCGGCAGACGCAAACCGCCCAGCACCCCCATCCCCCCGGCATTGGCCACCGCCCCCACGAGCTGCGGGCCGGAAATGGCTGCCATGCCACCGAGAAAAATCGGGTACTTCACGCCGCACAGTCGAGTGATGGCGTTTCCTGCGAAATCGGATCTGGCTTCGTTCATGACTCACAGCTCCACATGTTTTCCAAGCATCCGCTTGAGCGTGTTGTTCTTCAGGAGAAAGTGATTCTTGACCGCACCGAAGACATGCAAGGCCAGCCCCGCGAGAAACGCCGAAGCGCCGATATCGAACAGCACATCAACGACATGTTTGAGTCCGGCGTGAGTGGGCAAGAGCGTTGGAATGGAGAATCCTCCAGGCAAAACCACGGCCTCGCCGCCCGCCGAACGGGAAGCCCAGACTGCTATCGGCAGCAGCACCATCGCCAGGGCGAGCGCCACCGCAACCGAACGGCTGATGATGACCTCGATGGGATTCGGCGTGCCCACGGGCAGCGGATGGTAAGAGGTGATCCTGGCCCAGAATCGATAGACCGACACCAGAAACAGAATCAGCCCTACCAGGTTTTGCATGTGGGCAAGCGGCATCCGCGCGGCGTCGCTGGAGGCCTGGTCGATCATCAGCTGCAAGCCGACGATCGCCAGCAGCGACAGCGCCACGACCCAGTGCAGCGCCACGGTGATGGGTGAAAACCTTAAGCCATTGTCTCGAAGTTGCATGGCAGACTCCTTTTGGCAGAGTGCGCAAATCAGGATAGGAAAATGACGGGCTGTGTCTTAATGATTGACAGCCTGCGAGGCCCCGAGGCCGGTCTGGGCGCGGATGAGCTGGTCATCGAAACGCTCCCGCTCCAGCGTGGCCTCACTGCTGCGATCGGTGACCGAGCCAAGCCAGGTAAAGAAGAACGCCACGTTCATCGAGATGATCGCCGGGTAGTCGAAGGGGAAAATAGCCTCGGGGTTGCCCAGCACCTTGACCCACACCGCCGGCGAGAGAATCACCAGGCTGACCGAGCTCACCAGTCCGGCGATGCCACCGATCAATGCCCCTCGCGTCGTCAGCCCTTTCCAGTACATCGAAAGCGCGAGAATCGGGAAGTTGACCGAGGCTGCTACGCCAAACGTCAGCGCCACCAGGAAGGCGATGTTCTGGTCCTTGAACAGGATGCCTAGCACGACCGCAACGATACCGATGCCGACCGAAGCGATCCGCGAAACACGGCGCTCGTCTTTCGCTTCGGCCCGGCCTTTCTTGAAGACCATGACGTAGAGGTCATGGGAAATCGCCGAGGTCCCCGCCATCGTCAGTCCGGAGACCACCGCCAGGATCGTGGCAAACGCAACCGCGGAGATGAAGCCCAGTAACAGGTCGCCCCCCACCGCTTTGGCCAGGTGCATCACCGGCATGTTGCCACCGCCGATGAGCTTGCCACCCAGAATGCCGGACTCGTAGAACGCCGGATCGCGCCCGACGATCACGATCGCCGCCAGCCCGAGCACCGCTACGATCAGGTAGAAGAAGCCGATGAAACCCGTCGCGATGAACACCGATTTGCGCGCTTGCCGCGCATCCGGCACGGTGAAAAAACGCATGAGGATATGCGGCAATCCGGCCGTGCCGAACACCAGGCCCAGGGACAGCGAGATCAGCGCCAACGGATCGGCCACCAGTTTGCTGGGCAGCAGGATCAGTTCACCATCGTGATGAGCGGCCACCGCCTGCGTGAACAACTGTTCGAAGGAAAACCCGAACTTGCTCAGCGCCAATACCGCCAGCAAGGTTCCGCCCACCAGCAACAGCCCGGCCTTGATGATCTGCACCCACGTGGTGGCGACCATCCCGCCAAACGTGACGTAGACCGCCATCAACAACCCGACCGCGATCACCGCATAGTTGTAGGGCAGACCGAACAGCAGCTGGATCAACTGCCCTGCGCCCACCATCTGCACCACCAGATAGAAGCACACCACGGTCAACGAACCGAACGCGGTCAGGGTGCGAATCCGGTTTTGATCGAGTCGAAAAGACGCAATGTCCGAGAGCGTAATACGCCCCAGATTGCGGATGCGCTCGGCAAACAGGAACAACAGCAATGGCCAGGCAACGAAGAAGCTGATCGAGTACAGCACCCCATCGAAGCCGTTGAAGAAAATCATGCTGGTGACACCCAGTAACGCAGCCGCCGACATGTAGTCCCCGGCCAGCGCCAGGCCGTTCTGGAAGCCTGTGATGCCGCCGCCGGCGTTGTAGAAATCGTCCATCGACTTGGTCTTGTTGGCCGCCCAGTAAGTAATGCCCAACGTCGTCAGCACGAAGACGAGGAACATCGCAATGGCGGTGATGTTGAGGGGTTGTTTTTCAACCGCCTGCAAGGTGTCGGCCGCCGAGGCGTACGTGGCTGCCGCGCTCAGGAGAGCAGGAACAATGAGGTAGCGAAGAAGGGTTTTCATACGATGGCTCCTTCGCGAATTTCTGTGGTGAGTGCGTCGAACTCACCATTGGCCCGAAGGATGTACAGGCCCGTAAACAACCAGGCCCCGACGATGAAGGCAACGCCAAGCGGCCAGCCTATGTTGATGACGCTGGTCGCAGAAAGCTTCTGCGCCAGCAGGTGCGGCGCGAACGCGGCGATGAGGATGAACGTGAAGTAAGGAACGAGGGTGGCGGCGACAAGACAAGCGACGAACCTTCGCTGCCTTGAGACCAATTCCTGATACCGGGGATGGTTGCGAATTCTGGCTGATTCGAGTGCATGGTTCACGTTGACTCCGTGTAGCAGTGGAAGCGTTTATTGTTGTTCCACAGCCTCAATTCGAAGACTCGATTTGCCACTGGCTGCGGGGTATTTGCACCCTCAACCTATGCCTGGCACCGAATCATGTAAAACGATCATTAATGATGCTTGTGATCTGTTTTGATGAACCAGCCATTACCTTTTCTTGCCTTTGCGATTCGCCAAACCCAATCTCTTCAACGTGTATTATTCGAGTCAGTTATTGCTTTTAGAGATAGGTGAATTTGATGGATATGACGGACCTCAAGGTGGTTGACGCGGTAGCGCGGCACGGCAGCATGAACAAGGCGGCCAGCGAACTGAATACCGTGCAGTCGAACGTGTCGGCAAGGATTCGAGCGCTGGAAGAGGAGCTGGGGGTGGCGCTGTTTCAACGCAGCGCCCGAGGTGTCCAGATCACGCCGGCCGGGCGGCGGATCCTGCCCTTCGCCGCGCGCCTGTCGAAGCTGCTCTTCGATGCCTCCAGCGCCGCGCGCGACGATGGACACCCAAGGGGCGTATTCGAGATCGGTACGCTGGAGACGACGCTGGCGCTGCGTCTGCCACGACTGATCGCCAGGTTCGCCAAGGCCTACCCTGACGTTCGCCCGCTGATTCGCACCGGCACCACGTGCAGCCTGATCCAGGGGGTCATCGACTGTAAGCTCGAAGGCGCGTTTGTGGTGGGACCGGTCAATCACCCGGAGTTACTGAGTGAACCAGCCTTCCGCGAAGAGCTGGTTTTAGTAACGTCTACCGCGATCAATCGCCTGGACGAAGTCGCCTCCGTCGACAATCTGAAGACCGTCGTCTTTCGAATCGGTTGTTCCTATCGCCAACGCCTGGATTCCCTGCTGACCCGGTTGGGCGTCCCGGCGCCCGAGCCACTTGAGTTCGGATCGATCGAAGCCATCGTTGCCTGCGTTTCCGCCGGCGTCGGCGTCACATTGTTACCCAGAGGCGTTGTCGCCAGTGCGTTGCGCGACGGGTTGGTCAACGTGCATAAGCTGACACCGGATATCGCCGACGTAGAGACGGTATTTGTCCGGCGCATCGATGGCTATTTTTCCAGCGCGCTATCGACCTTTCTGGACAGCGTGCGACTGGACGGGGTGCCGGCGCTCGAGCCCATGTAGCGATAGCTGATCCAGCCGTTCATTCCGGCACATATCAGTAACAGCGCAGCCGTCACCAGGAACACATGATGCAAGCCGAAGTGAGCGCCAATCTGCCCACCGATCAGTGGCCCGATCACCTGCCCGGAAAACTGCGCCGATTGCAGATAACCGAGGATTTTCCCGGTGTTGTGCTCTTCGACCGAATGCCGGATCAGCTTGGCAATCGCCGGCAGCAGGCCTGCAAGGGTCATCCCCATGACACCGCGCAAAACCGCCAGTTGCCACCATTGCGTGACGAAGGCCTGGGGCACCATGACCAGCCCCGTCAACAGCAGACAGCCGATGATCACGTTCCAGCTGCCGACCCGGTCTGCCAGCGCCCCCAGCTTGGCGGCGGTCAAAATACTGCCCAGCGCTGAAGCGGCCATGACAAAACCCGCGACACGGGCCTGACGATCCAACGGCACGCCGAGGTCGCCAATGTAGACGGTGATGATCGGCTCGATCGACATATTGGCCAGGAGCACCATCATTGCGGTCACGAGCAGTGCGCCGATGACCGGCCATTTCGAACCCGTCTCCTCAGGCTGGTTTTTCTTGCCCCGTTGTCTCGCATCCGCCACACGATCGAAGTCCTCGCGCACCAGCAGGATGGTCGCAAGGGCAGCGACCGCGATCATCCCGCCGCCGACGAAAAACGTGCCGCGGATACCCACGAACTCCGGCAGGAAACCGCCCACCAACGGCCCGATCAGGTTGCCGGACAAGGCACCCGTGGACAAAACCCCCAAGGCCCAACCGGCCCGTTCCCGTGGAACCTGGGAGCCGATCATGACAATCGAGGCGGACGCGTAGCCACCGATGAGGCCAGCGAAGAGGCGCAGTGCGACCAGTTCGGTCACGTTGTGCGCCAGCCCGATCAGCGACATCACAACGGCCATGCCGATGGCCGCTCTGACCAGCATGGGTTTGCGGCCATAGCGGTCAGCCAGGCGCCCCCAGATCGGGGCCGTCACAGCGGTCCCCAGGAACGTCGCGCCGAAGGCCACCGCCGACCATTGCACCACGTCAGCCTGCGCCGTAACGCCCAGTTGCTGGACGTACAGCGGCAAGAAGGGCAACAACATGCTCAGGCTGACCAGCGTAGTGAACGAGCCGAAAACACACACGGCCAGGTTTCGGCGCCAGTACTTCTGGTTACGATCGGAATAATTCACGTGCAATGGCGTTCCGCTTTGATCGAATGGAAAGTCGCTCTCAAGACAGGTAAACCCTACGCAGGCGCAGATATCTTAAGAAGCGAATTAATTCGATCGGGGTTATCTCCATTAAAGATAACCATCCGAAAACGCCCGGACTTCAGCTCTGGGTCGCAGGCGCGCTCGAATGCACCAATGAAACGGGCTCCGGCGCCGGCTCGTCGTCCAGCTTGATGAACATGGCCAATATCGGCCCCATCAGCACCACGGCGATCGACGCGCCGAATGCCACTGACCAGTTATTGCCGGTGATGTCCAGCAACCAGCCGATCACCACCGGCGACACCGCACCGGCCAAGGCCATGCCGGTGAAGGTGCAGGCGCTGGAAGTCGCGGAGTGGGCGTGGGACACCTCGGTGCCAATCACCCAGAGCGGCGAGTCGGCCAGTTCCGAGCAGAAGAACGAGAAGCTCAGGCCGCAGGCGCAGATCATCAGGTCGTGGGTGAACATCAGCGGAATCAGGCCAATGATCGAGGCCAGGAAGCCGAAGATGATCAGGTCGCGACGTGAGCGCAGGCGGTTGCCGGTGACCTTGAAACGCCAGTCCGAGAGCATGCCGCCGACCGCGGTGCCGACCGTTCCGCCGAGCAGCACGAAGGTCGAAAACATGGCGGTGTGGGTCAGGTCCATGCCGTAACGCTGGGTGAAGAACGACGGAATCCAGTTGAGGAAGAACCACAACACCCAGCCGTGGCAAAAACAGGTGGCGGCCGCCGGCCAGACCCTGCGCAGCATCTGCGGCCAGTTGACCGGAGCGGCGACCACAGGCGCCACCGGTGCAGCGGCCGTGGCCTCGACCAGTTTCTTCGACTCGCTGAGGCTGAAATACATCACGAACATGTAGATCAGTGTCACCACGCCGAGGATGACAAAGGTCATGCGCCAGGAAAACTGGATGATCATGAACGTCACGATCAACGGTGCCAGTGCGTTGGCCAGGCGTCCGGACGCATGCATCATGCCCTGGGCCGTGCCGCGCTGAGTGATGGGGATGGCGCGAGCGATCATGCGCGCCGCGGTCGGGTAGATCGGCGCTTCGCCGATGCCGACCACGAAACGGGCAATCACCAGCACCACCAGACCGCTGACCAGGCCCGTGGCAATGGTCGCGACCGACCAGATAATGCCGTAGAGCAACATCGCCTTTCGCGAACCGATCCGGTCGCTGAACCAGCCGCCGGGAATCATGAAGCAGCTGTAGGCGATGGCAAACGCGGAAAACATCATGCCCAGATTAGTGTTGCTGAAACCCAGCTCTTTACTGATCGTCGGTGCGGCGACCGCGAGGTTGGTGCGGTCCACGTACATGATGAAGGCCATGACGCACAGCAACACGAAGGTCAGCGTTGCCCTGCGTTTTTGCGCAAGCGTAGTCGGAATCATTTTTTTCCACCTTTTTTTATAGTTGTAGTGGGCAGGCGGTCATCCCGGACCGCCTGTCATGGCGTTACTTGAAGAAGCCGCTGAGCACCTCGTAGGTCTCGTCCGGGCACTCTTCCTGCAAGTAGTGCCCCGAAGGCACCGTGGCGGTCTGCACAATGTTGGTGGCGTAGCGGCTCCAGATTTGCGCGGCGTTGTGGTTGCGGCCAACACCGCCCTTCTCGCCCCAGAGGATCAGCGCCGGGTTATCGATACGCCGGCCGGCGTCGAAGTCAGCGGTGTCCATGTCCAGGTCGATGCCGAACGTGGCGCGATAGTCTTCGCACATGGCGTGGGTGGTGGCCGGGTTCTTGATGCAGCGGATGTAATCGGCCAGTGCTTCGGGTCCGAAGAAGCTGGTGCCCTGGTCGGTCTTCGACAGTTTGCGCAGGATGAAGAACTCCGGATCGGCGTTCATCATGCGCTCCGGCGTCGGCGCGTCCTGGGTCATGAAGAACCAGTGCCAGGAGAATTTGCCCCACTGACGCGTGACGTTGTTGAGCAAGTAATGCTGCGGCAGCATGTCGACGAAACCCGCTTTCAACACCTTGTCGCCGTGGTCCAGGCACATGCGATGCAGCACCCGCGCACCTCGGTCATGGCCGGCGGCATAGAACTGCTCGAAGCCCAGCGACTGCATGACTTCGACCTGATCCTGGGCCATGGCACGGAACGAATACGCCGAATGATCACCGCCGCCCTCCGGTTTGGAGCTGTCGCCATAGCCGCGCAAGTCGGTGCAGACCACGGTGAAGTCCCTGGCCAGGCGTGGTGCGATCTTGTGCCAGGACAGGTGATTGAACGGGTTGCCGTGCATCAGCAGCAAGGGCGGGCCTTCGCCACCCACGACAGTAACGATGTCAGCGCCGCTGGTTTTGGTGATGGTTTTGGTGAAATTCTCGAACATGGTCTCAGCCTCTATGGGTATGCCTGGCCTGGGCGTTACGCCCTGCTCTTGTTGTTCGTGGAGGGCTCAGCGTTTGAGCTTGCGCGCGGCAGCGTTATCGCTGGCCACGCGGAACGCAGCAGCCATGGCACCGACGTCGGCGATGCCTTTGCCGACGATGTCGTACGCCACGCCATGGGCCGGGGTGGCATAGACGGTCTTGAGGCCACCGGTCAGGGTCACGCCGGACGAAAAGCCCAGCAGCTTGGTCGCGATCTGGCCCTGGTCGTGATACATGATCACCACCGCGTCAAAATCGCCGTTGCGCGCCTTGATGAATACCGTGTCGGAAGGAAACGGCCCTTCGCAGGCCAGGCCTTTCAAACGCAAGGCTTCAAGGGTCGGGCGAATGATCGTGATCTCTTCGTCACCGAACAGACCGTTCTCGCCGCCATGGGGATTGAGCGCGGCGACACCGATTCGCGGGGCGTCGTTGCCCAGTGCGCGCAAGGTGTCGTGGGCCAGTTGCAATGCGCCTTCGATGCGATCCGGCTGCACCATGTCGACGGCCTTGCGCAGGGCCACATGGGAGGTCACGCGGAAGGTCGAGAACTGCGGGATGATGTTGACCTCACCGAAGTAACCGACGTGCTCGGTCCAGGCCGCAAACATCTGGTGCTCGTCGTGATAATGCCAGCCACCGCGATGCAGGCCGGCCTTGTTCAGCGGCGCGAAGCAGATGCCGTCCAGCTCACCGGCCAGGGCCATGTCGGTCATGATCTTCAGGGTTTCGCCGGTCAGCCGACCCGATTCTGCGTTGACCACGCCACGTTCATACAAGGCCGGGTCAACGTTGTGCAGATCGATCAGCGGCACGGCCGCCTGGGTGTGGTCGGCCTCGCTCAGGTGGGTGATTTTCCGGTAGGGAATGCGCCGATCAGCATCGCGCATGCCCAGTTCGAGCACCCGCTCGTCACCAATGATCACCACATCCGCCCGCTCACGTGCCTCAGGTGTCGACAACAGCTTGACGACCAACTCAGGGCCAATGCCGGTTACATCGCCGAGCATAAGTCCAATCAGGGGTTTCATCAGATTCTCTCCAGTCCGGTCAAGATGTGTCTTTCTTGTTATCGGGAGCGCCTGGGAGTAAGCCCGGGTTTGCGGGCCGACGCCTGGGTGCAACCGCTGTGGTCATCCTAGGCCGACGGGGTGTGCCTTCAAGGTGCAAAACGTGGGGTGGGCGTTCACAGACTGTGGTTTGAGCGGGGTCACCCAGACCTTATTTTCTGAGGGATCGTCTTCTGTGAAGGGACGC
>LNAP01010891.1_pt1 | contig 20366 bp, 19 predicted proteins | sample 602601 | NCBI WGS metagenome assembly LNAP01 (sample SAMN02440304, study PRJNA202911) | soil metagenome | biome: Subtropical and temperate rainforests or woodlands; isolation source: soil samples (1 kg each in a 20% v/v slurry with milli Q water) were... ...
GCCGGCAGGCAAGTCCCGAAAACGTAAATTTGGCACTTAATGACAATTGTTAACCATTGGGATTCCGTTCCGAGCACTAGTTGACAGTTGCAATCCTTGCCACAATGGCGACCGACGGCCTCGAAGACCTAGACTCGTGACGTCACACAAGGGGGGAATAAAAAATGCGCATTGCTGCACTTGACGATGAATCGGGTCAGCTCGACCTGATCAAGGCGACGATGGAAGGCATCGGTCACGAGTGCCACGGCTTTTCCGACGGTCGATCCTTGCTGCGCGAACTGCGCCAGCAGACCTACGACCTGCTCATCCTCGATTGGACCCTGCCCGACGTGCAAGGCCCCGCCGTCGTGAAATGGATCCGGGAGGATCTGAACAGTCGGCTTCCGATCCTGTTCGTGACCAACCGGCGCGAGGAGGCAGACATGGTCGAGGGGCTGAGCGTCGGCGCCGACGACTTCATGGTCAAGCCGATCCGGATCGCCGAACTCGAAGCGCGGGTGCGCGCCCTGCTGCGGCGCGCCTACCCGGCCCAACACGAGCCCGAACTCGTCTTCGGTCCGTACCACTTCTTTCCGCAGTCGCGGGTGCTCAAGTTCAAGGGCGTGCCGGCCGAGCTCAAGCACCGCGAATACGAGCTGGCCCTGTTTCTCTTCCAGAACCTCGGCCGCCTGCTGTCGCGCGAGCACCTGCGCGAGGCAGTCTGGGGGCTGGGCGCCGAGAGCCCGTCACGCTCGCTCGACACCCACATCTCCCGCCTTCGCACGAAACTCGACCTTCGTCCTTCGAACGGCTTCCTGCTTTCGGCGATCTACGGCCTGGGCTACCGGCTCGAAGCAATCGAAGGCACCGACCTTTCCGGGGTATGCGAGCCCGGCAACGACCTCGCATGAGCGCCACCCAGCCTGCGGCCGACAATCGAGGCCGCGGCCAACCACAAGGAACGAACGAAATGATCCGGATGATGAAACTTCTCCTGACGGCCAGCCTGGCGGGATGGCTCGGCCTGGCGGCCGCGCAGGACGTGGAGCCCAGCGACATGGTGCGCGGCGGACTGCAGGCGATACAGATGGTCGACCAGACCAAGAGCGGCGAGTTGTGGGACGGCGCCGCCGCCGGGGCGCGCAAACGCGTCACGCGCGCCGACTTCATCAGCCAGGTGAGCAAGACGCGCGAGCCGTTGGGTGCCGCGCAGCAGCGCACCTGGGTCGCGATCAACCGACAGGTGGTGAACGACGCCGACGCCGACCTGGCCGGCCAGTACGTCAGCGTCGAGTACGAGACGCGTTTCGCCAACAAGCCCGCCGCGATGGTGCGCGAACTGGTCAGCTTCCACCTCGACCGCGACGGGATCTGGCGCTTCAGCGGCTACGTGCTGCGCTGACCGGCGGCGCTGGCGGCATGTCGGACCTGCGCTGGAAACCCAACGTCACCGTCGCGGCGGTGATCGAACGCGACGGCCGCTATCTGCTGGTCGAGGAACACACCTCGCACGGCCTCAAGCTCAACACGCCGGCCGGCCACCTCGACCCTGGCGAATCGCCGGCCGAAGGCTGCGCCCGCGAGGCGCTGGAAGAGACGGCCCACCACTTCGTGCCCACCGCGCTGATCGGCGTCTACATGGCTCGCTTCCAGCGGCAGCCGACGACAAGCACCGCGCGGCGCGACAGCGAGCAGGACATCACCTACCTGCGCTTCGCCTTCGCGGGCACGCTCGGCGCCTTCGAGCCCGAACGCGCACTGGACGAGGGCATCGTGCGCACCCTGTGGATGACGCCCGAGGAGATCCGCGCCAGCGTGGCGCGCCACCGCAGCCCGCTGCTGCTGCAGTGCATCGAGGACCACCTGGGCGGCGCGAGCCACCCGCTGTCGCTGATCCACACCGACGCGTCGGTGTACGGGCCGGCGGTGCCCTGACCGGGCCGCAGCGCCGTCAGGGCATGGCCGGGGCGGCGGTCGCGATCACGCCACCGCCGAGACACACCTCGCCGTCGTACAGCACGGCCGACTGGCCCGGCGTGACGGCCCATTGCGCTTGCGGAAAATCGAGCGCGAAGGTGCCGTCGGCCCCCGGGGCCAGCGTGCATGCCGCATCGGCCTGGCGGTAGCGCGACTTCGCCGCATAGGCGCCAGCAAGCGGCGCCGCGCCCGCCACCCAGCTCGCGTCGTCGGCCGTCAGGGCCTTCGACAGCAGCCACGGATGCTCGTGGCCCTGCACCACCCACAGCGTGTTCGTCGCCATGTCCTTGCGCGCCACGAACCAGGGCGAATGGTCACCCGCACCGCGCTGGGCGCCGCGCGCCTTCACGCCACCGATGCCCAGGCCCTGCCGCTGGCCCAGCGTGTAGAAGCTCAGGCCCTGGTGCTCGCCCAGCGTGCGGCCGCGCTCGTCCTTGATCGGGCCGGGTTCCTTCGAGATGTAGCGGTTGAGAAAGTCCCGGAAGGGCCGCTCGCCGATGAAGCAGATGCCGGTCGAGTCCTTCTTCTTCGCATTCGGCAGGCCGATCTCGTCGGCGATGCGGCGCACCTCGGTCTTGTGCAGCGCGCCGACCGGGAACAGCGTCTTGGAGAGCTGCGCCTGGTTCAGGCGGTGCAGGAAGTAGCTCTGGTCCTTGGCCGGGTCGAGACCCTTGAGCAACTCGTGACTGCCGGTGGCGTCGTTCAGCCGCACCCGTGCGTAGTGGCCAGTCGCGATCTTCTCGGCCCCAAGCCGCATCGCATGGTCGAGGAAGGCCTTGAACTTGATCTCGGCGTTGCACAGCACGTCGGGGTTGGGCGTGCGGCCGGCCTGGTACTCGCGCAGGAACTCGGCGAAGACCCGGTCCTTGTAGTCGGCCGCGAAGTTGACGTGCTCGATCTCGATGCCCAGCACGTCGGCCACGCTGGCCGCATCGACGAAGTCGATGTTCGACGAGCAGTACTCGCTGTCGTCGTCGTCTTCCCAGTTCTTCATGAAGATGCCAACCACCTCGTGACCCTGCTGCTGGAGCAGGTGCGCGGTGACGGCGGAGTCGACTCCGCCGCTCAGGCCGACCACGATGCGTTGCTTTTTCATAAGCCCGCCATTGTCCCCGCCTCGGCCAACCGCCGCCGGCATGCGGGAAATCCCTGATGCCGCCGGGCCGAATCGAGCAGCGGGCACTTCCACAATCCTTCCACACCCAGAACAACAGGAGCCCCCATGGCCACCCCCTCCCAACGGCAAGCCGATGCCTGCGTCTCGCGCCGCCTCGTCTGCCAGTCGATCGCACTGCTGGCCGCCGGCGGCACCGGCACCCTGCACGCCCAGGGCGACTGGCCGCAGAAGCCGATCCGGCTGGTCGTGCCTTTCGCACCGGGCGGCTCGAGCGAGGTGGTGGCGCGTTCGGTGGCGGGCGAGCTGAGCAAGCTGCTGGGCCAGAGCGTCTTCGTCGAGAACAAGCCGGGGGCAGCCGGCACCATCGCGATGCAGGACGTCGCCAAGGCCAGTGCCGACGGCTACACGCTGATCCTCGGCCACGTCGGCACGCTGGCGGTCAACCCCTACATGCTGCCCCACCAGCCCTACGACGTGAACAAGGACTTCGTGCCCGTCACGCTCCTGGCCAAGGTGCCGAACGTGCTGGTGGTGCACCCCGACGTGCCGGTGAAGAACTTCAAGGAGTTCATCGCCTACGCCAAGGCCAACCCGGCCAAGCTCAACTACTCGTCGGCCGGCAACGGCAGCTCGGGCCACCTGAGCATGGAATACCTCAAGCTCACCGCCGGCTTCTTCATGACCCATATCCCCTACCGCGGCAGCGGCCCGCAGATGACCGACCTGCTGGCCGGGCGCACGCAGGTGGCGATGAACGGCCTGCCCAGCATCTCGGCCTTCATCAGGAGCGGCAAGCTGCGCGCGCTGGCGGTCGGCTCGGCCCAGCGCATCGGCGCACTGCCCGACGTGCCGACCATCGCCGAGAGCGGCTACAAGGGCTTCGAGACCTCGCAGTGGTACGGCCTGCTGGCCCCGGCCGGCACACCGGCGCCGGTCGTGAAGCGGCTGCAGGAAGAAAGCCTCAAGGCGCTGCGCACCGGCCCGGTGACCGAACGCTTCGCGCACGACTCCGCGCAGGGCGTGGGCGACACGCCCGAGCAGTTCGGCGCCTTCATCGCCGCCCAGCAGAAGATCTGGAAGGAGATCGTGGTGAAGGCCGGCATCAAGCCCGACTGATCCACGCGCGACACGGCAGGCCCACGTCTGCCGAGCCGGCTGCAACATAATTTGCGCCGACCGGGAGCCGATTTCTTCATGTGCAGCGCCTTCCACGGCGCGTGCTGTTTTTTCAACGACCCATCCGGAGAACCCCATGCCCTGGCAGCAAATCTACGACCCCTTCGGCAACATGATCATCTCGACCGCGCTGGCGGCGATTCCGGTGGTGGTGATGCTGGCCGCGCTCGGCTTCTTCCATATCAAGGCCCACCTGGCCGCCGGCATGGGCCTGATCGCCGCGATCATCGTGGCGGTCTTCGCCTACGGCATGCCGGCCGAGATGGCCGGGCGCGCGGCGCTCTTCGGCGGCTTCACCGGCCTGCTGCCGATCGGCTGGATCGTGCTGAACATCATCTTCCTGCACCAGCTCACCGAGCAGAACGGCAGCTTCAAGGTGCTGCAGGATTCGCTCTCGGGCATCACCGAGGACCGGCGCATCCAGCTGCTGCTGATCGCCTTCTGCTTCGGCGCCTTCTTCGAGGGCGCGGCCGGCTTCGGCACGCCGGTGGCCGTGACCGCCGCCATCCTGATCGGCCTGGGCTTCTCGCCGCTGGCGGCCTCGGGGCTTTCGCTGATCGCCAACACGGCGCCGGTGGCCTTCGGCGCGCTGGGCACGCCGGTGATCACGCTGGCCAAGGTGCATGGCTACGACCTGATGGAGGTCACCGCGATGATCGGCCGCCAGCTGCCCTTCTTCTCGCTGCTGGTACCCTTCTGGCTCATCTGGGCCTTCGCCGGGCGCAAGGGCATGATGGAAATCTGGCCGGCCATTCTGGTGGCCGGGCTGTCCTTCGCCATTCCGCAGTACCTGGTGTCGAACTTCATCGGACCGGAGCTGGTGGACATCATCGCGGCCATCGTCTCGATGGCCTGCCTGGTCGCCTTCCTGCGCGTGTGGAAGCCCAGGACCATCTGGACCTCGGCCTCGCTGCGCGGCAAGGACATCAGCGCCCACGAAGCCAAGCCGCCGCAGCCGCTGACGCAGCACAGCCGTGCCGACCTGGTGCGCGCCTGGATGCCCTGGGTCATCCTGTCGGTGTTCGTCTTCATCTGGGGCCTGCCGCAGGTCAAGACCTGGCTCAACGGCCTGTTCGCGCCGGCCTTCCCGATGGGCGGCCTGCACAACCTGGTCGAGAAGATGCCGCCGGTCGTGCCCCAGCCGACGAAAGAAGGCGCCGTCTACACGCTCAACCTCCTGTCGGCCACCGGCACCGCGATCCTGCTGTCGGCCGTGGTCAGCGCGATCCTCATGAAGTACAACCCGGTCGCCATCGTGCAGACTTTCTTCAAGACGATCTGGCTGGTGAAGTATTCGCTGCTGACCATCGTGCTGATGCTCGCGCTGGGCACGCTCACCCGCTACTCGGGCACCGACACCACGCTGGGCCTGGCCTTCGCCAACACCGGCGTGTTCTACCCCTTCTTCGGCACGCTGATGGGCTGGCTCGGCGTGGCGCTGACCGGCTCCGACACGGCGTCGAATGTGCTCTTCGGCGGCATGCAGAAGGTGGCGGCCGACCAGCTCGGCCTGTCGCCCAACCTGATGGGCGCGGCCAACAGCTCGGGCGGCGTGATGGGCAAGATGATCGATGCGCAGTCGATCGTCGTCGCCTCCACCGCCACGCGCTGGTTCAACCACGAAGGCGATATCCTCCGCTACGTTTTCTTCCACTCCATCGCGCTGGCCTGCCTGGTCGGCCTCTATGTCACCATGCAAGCCTACGTCTGGCCCTTCACCCTGATGGTCGTCCAATGACCGTGATCACGACCATCGAAGACCTGCGCGTGCTCGCCGAAAAGCGGGTGCCGCGCATGTTCTACGACTACGCCGATTCGGGCTCCTGGACCGAAGGCACCTACCGCGCCAACAGCGAGGACTTCAAGAAGATCAAGCTGCGCCAGCGCGTGGCCGTGAACATGGAAGGCCGCTCGCTCGCCACCACGATGGTCGGCCAGGCGGTGAAGATGCCGGTGGCCATCGCCCCGGTCGGCCTGACCGGCATGCAGCACGCCGACGGCGAGATCCACGCCGCGCGCGCGGCTGAGAAGTTCGGCATCCCGTTCACGCTCTCGACCATGAGCATCTGCTCGATCGAGGACATCGCGGCGAACACCAGCGCGCCCTTCTGGTTCCAGCTCTACATGATGCGCGACCGCGAGTCGATGGCCCGCATGATCGAGCGCGCCCGCGTCGCGAAGTGCAGCGCGCTGGTGCTCACGCTCGACCTGCAGGTGATCGGCCAGCGCCACAAGGACCTGAAGAACGGCCTGACCGCGCCGCCGCGGCCGACGCTGCGCAACATGATCAACCTCGCCACCAAGCCCGGCTGGTGCCTGGGCATGCTGGGCACCAGGCGCCGCACCTTCGGCAACCTGGTGGGTCATGTGAAGGGCGTGAGCGACATGAAGTCACTGTCGGCCTGGACCAACGAGCAGTTCGACCCGACGCTGTCGTGGGCCGACATCGCGTGGGTCAAGCAGCAATGGGGCGGCAAGCTGATCCTCAAGGGGATCATGGTGGCCGAAGATGCGCAACGTCGGTGCCGACGCCATCGTCGTGAGCAACCACGGCGGCCGTCAACTGGACGGCGCCCCGTCGAGCATCGAGGCGCTGCCGCCGATCGTCGATGCCGTGGGCGACAAGCTCGAGGTCTGGATGGACGGCGGCATCCGCAGCGGTCAGGATGTGCTCAAGGCCTGGGCGCTCGGCGCCCGCGGCACCATGATCGGCCGCGCGATGGCCTACGGCCTGGGCGCGATGGGCGAGGCCGGCGTGACCAAGGCGCTGCAGCTCATCCACAAGGAGCTCGATGTGACGATGGCCTTCTGCGGGCACACGGACATCCGGAATGTGGACAAGCGGATTCTGTTGCCGGGCACATTTCCGGTCTGACTGTTTCCGTTCGCTGCGCTCAGGGTTGAGCGTGCTTGCGAAGGTCGTAGCGGGGCACATGCCGGTGGGGTGCACTGCTTCGTTCGTGCCCCCCGGCCTGCGGCCTCCTCCTTGACCTCACTGCGCGGTACACCCCGCCGGCATGCACCTGGCAGCAGTTGGTAGATCGCTCTGCGCGGCCACCACCCTGCCTTGTTCCGCGCCCTCAAGTCGTCAACGACGCGATAAAGTCAAGGCTATCAGCCATGCTGGTTGCTGCCGCTATCGGCGAATGGCGAACTGCCGTGAACACCTTCTAGTTGCGGATTCCTTTCGGTCAACGACCTCAGGGCTGCTACGCGAGGGCGTATGCAATCCAGGCAAGGCGGGCTGCTCGGAGAGCGATCGAAATCGCGCGTCCGCGGGAAAATTGGCCCGAACTGGGGCAGCTCAGCCTGTCAGCAAGCCGATCAAGAGCTTGATATTCAGGACGAGGATGACCCCGGCGACGCCCCACGCTGTGATCTTCAACCAGCCACGGTTTGTGAAGGCGCCCATCAGCTGCCTGTCGTTTGTAAGCCGGACCAGCGGAATCACGGCAAACGGAAGCTGTAAGCTCAGAATCACCTGACTAAGGATGAGCAACTTGGTCGTTCCGTGTTCGCCATACATGATCGTGACGATGACCGCCGGAACGATGGCAAGGAGCCGGGTCACAAGACGTCTCGCCCATGGCGCAATCTTCACGTCGATGAAGCCCTCCATGACGATCTGGCCGGCCAACGTCCCTGTCACCGTCGAGTTTTGACCCGAGGCCAGCAGCGCGGTCGCAAAAAGAAGGCTCGCAAAGGCCCCTCCAAGCATGGGCGAGAGCAAGTCATGCGCTTGCCGAATGTCGGCGACGTCAAAGCGGCCGCGGACATGGAACGTAGACGCCGCAAGTATGAGAATCGCCGCGTTGATGAACATCGCAAAGACAAGTGCGATGGTGCTGTCGAGCGTTGCGAATCTCAGCGCTTCGCGCATCCCATCGTCGCTTCTATTGAAGCGACGTGTTTGTACCAACGACGAATGCAGGTACAAGTTGTGCGGCATGATGGTCGCGCCAAGGATGCCGATCGCTACGTAGAGCATTGCAGGGTTCGATGCGATGGCCGTCGTTGGAATGAAGCCTTTTGCGACCGCCGCCAGGTCCGGCCGGGACAACAGTAGCTCCACCGCGAAGCACCCCGCGATGACCACCATCAGTGCGACCACAAAGGCTTCAAGCTGTCGGAAACCACGCTGGTGCAGCATCAGGATCAGCAGCACGTCGAACGCGGTCAGGCAAACACCCACTACAAGTGGAAGCCCGAAGAGCAGTTGAAGGGCGATCGCCGTCCCGATGACTTCGGCGAGATCACAGGCAGCGATCGCGATCTCGCACAGGATCCAAAGCGCGACGCGCACCGGGGGGCTATATCGGGCCCGGCATGCCTGTGCCAGATCCAACCCCGCAACGATGCCCAGCTTCGCCGACAGTGACTGCAGCAACATGGCCATCAGACTGGAGAGCAGGATCACTGAGAGGAGCGTGTATCCAAAAGCCGAGCCGCCTGCGATGTCGGTGGCCCAGTTTCCGGGATCCATGTAGCCGACGGCGACCAGATAACCAGGGCCCACGAACGCCGCGAGCTTGCGCCAAAAGTTGCCTGCGCCACCTGGCACACCGACAGAGCGATAGGCGCCTGGAAGGCTCGGGGCGCTTGCGACGTTAGAGGTTGACGCTGCGGCTGATACGAACTGCGATGGCGGCATCGGTGTCCTTGAGGTGTGACGGTCACCGTCGGATGACGGCAGCATTCGGCTTGGATCGGACCATTGCAGGTGGGTCCATGGTGTGCCGTCGAATTCCAAGCGATCTCGTCGAGTTGGAACGACCGCGCAACGCTATGCCCGCGCTCGAACCGCCAACGGGCGATGCGCAGTACGCAAGAGCGCGTAGATGCCAGCGAACAGGATCGGAACGACCATGCAAATGGCGCGGCCCTCTAAATGGAGCGTTGCCAACCCTCCGATCCCGCCGCCAACGATGAACGAGGCGATGGTCTTGCACAACCCGATCGCCTGTTCCTTTCCGGCGCCGTCTCGATTGATGGCCAACCGCGTCAAAGCCTCGATCAGGTTGCGCAGGTTTCCAGTGGTCATCGTGGAGTTGTAGGTCCAATCTTGGACGTGCCCGAAGTAGCCCAACTGCAAACCTGCAGCAAGGGCCATCAGCGCTGTAGCAAGCGAGGAAGACAGAACTGGGGAACAGAGGCCGACAACCAGCAGGAGCGTCGCCTCGAGTGCGAGCGCCAAAAGATCTACCCGTACTGACCACGAGGCGGTGAGACGTGTCCTGAGCGACTGCGCGCCCGCTACACCTAAGCAAAAGGCCATGACAGACGGCAAGTGGCGTGCTGCTGCGACCCAACTGCCCTGAGCGGCAGCAATGGCCGCTAGCAGGATGTTGGCGCTCTGCGCGCCGGCAAAGACGCCGTTCCATCCCAGATAGGAGTACGCGTCGAGAAAGCCACCGACAAACGAAACGATCAATGCCGTTTGCAGTGTTGCGGAGAGCTCAGGTCTGGAAGGTACGAGCATCCGTTCACCTTTGAAGGCCCAACTCTCTGCGGACGATTGGCTCTGTTGGAGCGGCGGAGAAGAAGAATCCTGACCGCCATGCACTCTCCAAGCTGTTCCCTGATGCGGGACCAGCGTTCGCGGGCATGGGTCCCGCAGCAGCCAGCCACATCACCGCGGCGATGGGAATCACGCGATCCAGGACGAGGTTGGAGGGAGAGGACATGGGGTTCAGGTCGAAACAGCAAGGCGGTCGATCAGCGTTCCGCTTGGCGTACGGCGGCGTAGCGCTGCTGCGCTGCAAGTTCGAACGAGCCACTGTCTTCGCCATACATGGCGTCCAACGTGCCGTTCTTCTCCGATGCAGCCAGCTGCGACTTCACGACAGCGCGCGGCTCGGTGAGCTTGAGGTGACGTGCGAGATAGTCCGACCCGCTGTCCGTGCGGTCGAGCGCATCGAGGGTCCCGTCGATTCGAGCTTGCGCGAGTTCACTCTTGACCTCAGCGCGCGGCTCGTTGAAATGGCTGTGGGCGGCGATGAAGCCGGAGCCGCTGTCTTGGCCGGTCATGGCTGCGATCGTGTGATCGGCCTGGGCAGTGATTGCCTGTGCTCGCACCTCCGCACGGGTGAGGGGCTGAGCGGATGCCAGCCCCGAGGAGAGAGCGAGGACAGTGGCCAAGCCGGCCGCGATTGCATTGAGCTTCTTCATGATGGGTTCCTTTTTGCACGTCTGATGGAGGAAGAGGAGCACACGTGACGCACATCGGTGCCCTCTGGTTACCAAGCGCTTTCGCCGTCTCGGTGTCTCTACTTTCATCTCCGGACGCTTCAGCGCTATGGCGCGCAGCGGCTCAAAAATGCGAACGCAATTCGGATCGTTTCAGCTGAAACGGTAGGGACTACAAAGATGCTCCTGCCTGGTTCTCGTTGAGGTTCCAGGCATAGGCTTCATGCTTCCAGCCGATGAAGGAGATGGTCGTTCTGCGCGCCAGCCTCAAGTCGCCGCTTAGGTCAAATCCGGGGAACGCTCTTGTCTTGCGCCAAAGGCCCGGGCTTAGTGGCCTGCCTTGCATCTGGCTGCCGGGGAGGAGCGAGTGCATGTGCGCGACATGCTGCTGCTCTGCGGTCTCTTGATTCAATGGGACCGCGCCGAAGCCTATTGGTGGCAGCTAAACCCGGCGCACCGGGGGTGCGTCGATCTCTGCTGCGCTGCAGAGGCGCCGCCTAAGTGCGATCTACGAGCGCAAGCAGCTGTTGCGACGCCGTGCAGGCGCGACCCACGTCTGCTACTGCATCCGAGAGTCGTGGCAGCAGGTTTGGAATGCCCTGGAGCGCGGCTCTCACTTCACAGTCGAGCGAAGGTAAGTGTGCCGGCAGCGATGCCGCGAGGGCTTCGTCGATGCTCCGCGCGAAGGCTGCAACACCGGAGGCGAGCGCCTCGTCTCCTGGCCTTCCCGCATACAGCGTCATGGACAGCCGCGCGTTCGAGAGATGCGACATCAGATCGTACGAGGCCGTCAACCAACGCGTTAGTTCTGCCAGCGGCAACCGCACCGATGCCGGTTCCACAAGCGTTCGTGCTTGTGATGCTTCGACGGCTCGGATCGCGTCGTAAGCGCGTTGCCTTGCGAATCGTGGAAGCCCTGGCGTTCCGTCGTCGAGGCGAAGAGCCTCCGCGGCATACAGGCGCACCGCCTCGGAAGCCTGACGCAGATCGCTCGAAATGCGGCGCCGCTCCCAGCTGGGAAGGGCGTAGCTGGCGGCCCAACCAACGAGGGCGCCCACGAGCGTATCGCCAAATCGCTCCATGATGCTGAAGTCGGCACCGTGTGCGACCATGTGCGCCTGCAAGACCGCCATGACGGCCGCTGCGGCAGCGGTGACGGAGTAGCGCACGCCAAGGTAGGCGTGGGCAATCCCTGCCGCAAGCAGAAAGCAAAGACTCAAGAATAATGTCGATGGGCTTAACGTCAGGAGCGCCACGACGACACATCCCGCCAACGTGCCCAACACTCGGGCGTTCCGCCTGACAAGTGTTTGCGCCAGGCTGCCTTGCATCACGACGATGACGCTGAGAAGCACCCATTGAGGGTGCGCCGTCCAAGGGACAAGCCGAGATATCGAATAGGCGAAGCCGGCCGCCAGCGCCGTTCGAATCGCGTACCTGAACGTCGGTGAATCAGGGCGGAGGTTTTTCCACACGGCAGCGAGCCGCCACTCGTCAGGCACGATGTACCGACGCAGATCCGATCGGCGACACGGCACTTGCGGCTGCGAGGCGACGTCATGCATCGCCTGTATTGCCTTGACGTGCGAAAACTGAGTTCGGAGGAGCTCGGCAAGGATGCCTCTCGCTCCTGCCCGGCCGTCCGAGGCCGGGCGCTCGAGCTCGTCGAGCATGTGCCTGATGGCCGCCTCTGCGGCTGCATCCTCCGGGCGCAGCACCTCAGTGCGAATGTGGTCTGACACTCGCTCAATGGCCATCGCCATGTGTCTGAGTACGTCGGAAACCAAAACGCGCTCACGATCGGGTGAGGGACCATGCCGCACCAAGGCCGCGTCAATTTTTCCCGCGATTGCAAGGTCGCGCAGATCGCTCAGTCGAAGAAGAACCGAAGTTTGGAGATGCGCGGTGGGGCCATCCGCGTTTCCAAAAATCAGATCACGCGCGGCCTGCATGTGCTCTGCAAGGGCGGCTTCCTGACGTACGACCTTCGCCTGGAAGGACGGGTCGGCGGGGTGCCTGGCCTGAGCACTGAGTGCGCGAAGCAGAAGCGCCATGTCGCTCACCGCGTTGGCTAGCGAGATTCTTCGCCACGTTGGCTGCAGCAGCTTTGCCGTGAACGCCGCCCATACCCAGTAGCCCACGGAGCCGACCAGACCCCATCCAAGGTATTCAGGCGTCAACCTTTGCGACGCGGGTACAGACATCGCAAAAACGAGCGCCATAGTGGTCGCAAAAGAGACCGTCACCGCCTTTGGGCCCCATGATTGGATGAGCATGGCCGAAAGGATAATGAGCATGGCGGCAGGAATCGTCATCGACGCGTATGGCCGCACCGCCAGGAAGATCGCCGCAGCGGCCGTGCTGGAAAATATCGCGGCGCAGACGCGTCTTGCCACGCGGTCCGTTGTGGTGACGACGTCGGCGAGGCTCGCGCAGACCGCTGTAGCAATGGCAGCTTGAGCTGCATGCGCGCCTGCTACCAGCAAGATGGTGCCCTGTACGAGCAGCAGCCCCAGGAAGACCGTGAGGCCGTTGATGGCCCAGGCGGGCACTTTTCTCCAGGAGATGCGCGAGCTCAAAACCTCGTGCTCGGGGCGTTCTAGCGTTGCCTCGGGACCCACGGCGGGTTCCCTTCAGGCCGGGATGACGTCAAGTGGGCCCAACACGTCTGCAGCAATGGCCGACGCGCTGATGGCCGCAGGAAATCCACCGTAGAAAGCCAGATGCGTGATGAGGGCAGAAACTTGCGCTTTGCCCAGGCCGTTATTGACTGCGCGCAGCAGGTGCGCTGCCAGCTCTTCCGGCCGGTGCATGACGATCAGCGCGGTGAGCGTTGCGAGGCTGCGCTCTCTCGGCGTGAGGCGGTCGTCGGCCCAAACCTTTGAGAACAATGGATCCTCGACGAGCGCACTCAGCTCCGGGGTAAATGCTCGCGCAGCTTCGCGCGGTGACTGGGCAGGCTTGTTGCTCATCGTCGCTTCCATCCAAGTTTGCGTAGCACGGCGGCACTTCGGCGAGCGCCGGTGGCCAGCTCCAGAGTCAGCGATGCCAACGGGCATCGCCGACCTTGGTCGAACCATGCTTAGGCAGCGGCCACAGCTTCCGTCTTGGCCTTCTTGGCATTGGCGATCGCTGCCCGAGCGATGCTTTCGGCGAACAGCGGCGTTTCGCGGCTGTTGTGATCGCCGGACGCAACCTGCCTGCTCGAACGTCACGCCATGCTTGGAGATGAAGTTCAGAAAATCTTCCGTCGGATGCGACAGCACGGAGTTCGTGTATTCGGTGCGGCCATCGCCCAGGCCCTTGGCGCTGAGCTCCCAGATGACCTGCACACGCGTGCGGCCGGCAGGCGTGAAGACATCGGACGTCGAAACCATGAGGCAACGGTGCTTTCCGACAACTTCGCCGACGTAGTGCTGGATCACCAGACCCGTGCCGATCTGTTCCACGTTGATCGACATCGGTCGGCCGTCATCGGTGCTGGTCGTGCCGCACGAGATATGGTCCGGCGGCGCACAGCGTTGGTACTCTGCCTCGGCCAGGCTGAAGAGCCACTTGCCGATGTCAACTTGCTCAATCGGAACGTTGATGACGTGGCTGAAGGCCGATTGCGAGAGGACGAGGTCGGTGCGGATGATGTCGGTCATGGAAATTCCTTCAAGGTTGACAATGGATTGAGGCGGGCTGCCTGCCGGCGATTGCCACTTCAAAAATGACGTCGTCGACAGAGCAACTTTCTCAAGAGGCCGTTGCGACTGGATTTCGATGTCCGAGCCAAACGTTTCAGCTGAAACGCACTTCGTGCAATGGCGCGCTAACGCTCACCGCCGAGCGGCCTCTGGCTGCAACAGAATCTTTCCCACGCTCTCGCCTGTCTCCATCCTTCGGTGCGCCTGGGCCGCCTCGGCAAGTGGGTATGTGCTGTCGATCACAGGTCGTAGCGTTCCATTGGCCAAGGCATCGAGCCAGCGTTCCGCAAAGCGTCGCGTCATCGCTTGCTTGACTTCGGCAGGCCGCGATTTCATAACGGTTCCGAAGATCTGAAGGTGGCGATACAGCACCGTGTCCATCGGGAGCGTCGCGCCCGCGTTACCTCCGAGGAGGCCGACCACCACCATGCGGCCGCCGACCGCGAGTGACCGGACGAAGAACCGCCAATGAAATCGATGACGACGTCGACACCCCTGCCGCCTGTTTTCTCGGTCACGACGGATTGGAAGTCCTCGGTGCGGTAGTCGATCACCTCATCGGCGCCGAAGCCACGAACCGCTTCTCGCTTGTCGCCTCCGGTCGTAGCGAAGACCCGCGCGCCTGCCGCGTGGGCGAGCTGCACTGCCGCAGAACCGACTCCGCCGGCTGCGGCATGGATCAAGACGGATTCGCCAGCTTGCAGGCGACCAAGGTGGAAGAGCGCCTCATGGGCGGTCACGAACACCTCGGCAATGGCGCCGGCTTCGATGAGGCTGAGGCTATCGGGAACGGGCATCGCCATGCGGTAGTCGATGCGTGAGAACTCAGCGTACGCGCCTCCTCCGACGATGCCCATCACGCGATCGCCGACGGAGAAGCCTTCCACCTCGGGGCCGATGTCGACCACTGTTCCGGCGATCTCCAGACCCATGATGTCCGAGTCGCCGAAGAACGCGCGGCCGTAGGCACCTTTGCGGTGCGACAGGTCGGCGCGATTGACGCCGATCGACGCGTTGCGGACCAGAAGATCGTGGGGTCGAACTTCTGGGCGTGCGGTCTCGCGGGCTACCAGTACTTCGGGGCCACCGAAGTCATCGAAAACTATGGCTTGCATTTCATCTTTCTGTTTCAGTCGAGGGTGATATTCAGGCCTTTGACGGAATCGGCCCACGCCTTGTCCTGCTGCGCAAGGAACTGGCGAAATTGCTGAGGAGTACCCGTATCTGGCTGCATACCGAGTTGCTCCATGCGAGTGCGCAATGCAGGGTCGGCAAAGGCCTGCACAGCCGCCTTGTTGAGCTTTTCCACAATGGCCGGCGGGAGGCCACGCGGTCCCAGGAAGCCGAACCACCCTTGCACGCCGAATCCGGGGTAGCCCGCTTCAGCAACTGTGGGCACGTCCGGCAGCACGGAGACACGGCTCGGCCCGGTGATCGCAAGCAGCTTGATGCGCTTGTTGGCGTGGTAGGTCATGGTCGTCGCCAGCGAAGTCTCGAACGACAGGTCCACATGGTTGGCGATCAGGTCCTGCATTGCAGGAGCGGCGCCTTTGTAGGGAACGTGGACCATGTTGACGTTGACCGCCTTTGCGAGGATCTCCGCCGTCAGGTGTGGGATTGAGCCGGGGCCCACGCTGGCGTACGTGACTTTTCCGGGGTTTGCCTTCGCGTACTTCACGAACTCCGAGAACGTGTTGAACGGCGTGGCCGGCCCGGCTATGACCGCACCGGGGGTGGTCACCAAGTTGGTGATGGGCGTGAAATCGCGGGAGGGGTCGAACGGCAACTTGCGTCTCAGGTGCGGTCCGATCGAGAGAGCGCTGACGGTAAGGACGCCCAGGGTGTAGCCATCCGGTGCAGCGCGCGCGACGACCTGCGTGCCGATGTTGCCTCCCGCGCCCGCGCGGTTGTCGACCACCACCGGCTGTCCGAGAGCGCTTCCCAGCCGATGGGCGAGCTCGCGCGCGACAACGTCGGTGACACCGCCCGCCGGGAATGGCACGACCAAGGTGATCGGGCGGGTGGGGTACGTGTCCTGGGCCAGTGCGCTGCCGCCGAGACCGCACGACAGCGTGGTCAATGCGGCAAGACCCCTGATCCAAAAGCTTCGCTTGGTGAGCTTCATTTTTTGTCTCCTGTTTTCTAGTCGAGATCGTTCAGACCTGGCTGACGAACTTCGTGTTGAGGTAGCTCTGGATGCCTTCGGCCCCGCCTTCGGAACCATGTCCGCTGTCCTTGATGCCGCCGAAGGGAAGTTCGCAAACGATCATCTGGGCGTGGTTGATGCCGATCATTCCTGCCTCCAGCTCGTCAGCCACCCGTACCGCGGTCCGAGCCGATTCCGTGAAGGCATACGCTGCCAACCCATAGGGCAGGCGATTGGCTTCGGTGAGTGCCTCATCGATCGTGTCGAAGGGAGCGACGACCGCAAGCGGTCCGAATGGCTCCTCATGCATCACCCTGGCGTTCGGAGGCACGTCCGTCAGGATGGTCGGCTCCCAGAATAGGCCTGGTCGGTCAACGCGCGAACCGCCCGTGCGAACTCTGGCGCCGCACTCGCGCGCGTCGGAAATGAGCTCGGCAATGGCGTCGATGCGCCGTTCGTTCGACACCGGCCCCACCTGCGTATCTGGGTCCAGACCATCGCCGATCGTCAAGGCTTTGGTTGCGGCAACGAACTTGGCCAAGAAGGACTCATACACATCACGCTGAACCAGGATGCGAGTGGGTGACAAGCAGATCTGTCCCGTTCCTCGGAACTTGTTTGCAGCCAGCAATTTGGCTGCAGCGTCGAGATCCGCATCCGCGAACACCAGCACTGGGGCATGTCCACCCAGCTCCAGCGTGATGGGCTTGAGCGCATAGCCAGCTTGGGCCGCCAGCAACCGTCCAACGCGTACCGAGCCGGTGAACGAGACCTTCCGGATCACGGGCGATTCGATCAGGTGGAGCGAAACGACGTTGGGCTCGCCAAACACAACATTGAGCACACCCTTTGGCAGACCTGCGTCGTCTAGCGCGCGCGCAATCGCCAAGGCCGTCGCTGGACATTCTTCCCCTGGCTTGATGATGACGGAGCAGCCTGCTGCGAGTGCAGCGGCAATTTTCCGGCTCGGCGTGATCGCGGGAAAGTTCCAGGGTGCGAACGCGGCGACGGGGCCGATCGGCTCCTTGTGCACACGCTGGTGCACGCCCGGCCGTCTTGAAGGCACAGTGCGACCGTAAACGCGTCGTCCTTCTTCCGCAAACCACTCAAAGTAGTCTGCGGAGCTGGCCAACTCGTAACGGGCCTCATGCAAGGCCTTCCCCTGCTCCAACGTCAACAGCGTCGAAATGCTTTCCGCGCGTTCGCGCAGCAGTTCAGCTGCGCGACGCAGCACCTTTGCCCTGTCGTATGCAGGTGTCGCACGCCAAACCTTGAAGCCGCGGTCTGCCGCTTGAAGAGCGCGATCCAGATCTTCCTTTTGCGCGTGCGGCACTTGGCCGATCACGGAACCCGTTGCCGGATTGATCACTGCGGACGTTTCGCGGCCGGTGCGGTCGATCCACTCTCCATCGATGAAGAGAAACAGCTCGTCATACGAAGCGCTCATTCGGTGTCCTTTGCTTTTCTTGCTCAAGTTCGTTGAAGTTGCCAGAATCGTAGGTGGGCCGATTACCCGGAACAACCACCCGGCTCGCTAAACGTTTTTGCAAGGAACGCAAATATGAGCCAAGCACGCACGATGGAGAACCTTGAGGTTTTCGTCGATACCGTGCGCGCAGGGTCCTTTTCCGCGGTCGCCCGTCGAAGGGGCGTCGCTGTGTCCTCGGTGGCAAGACAGATCGACTCGTTGGAGGCGGAGTTGAAGGCCACGCTCTTCACGCGCTCCACACGTGCACTGCGCCCAACCGATGCGGGAAAACTTCTGTTTTGCCGCGCCGTAAAGATCTTGAGCGACCTTGCCGATGCGCGCAGCGAAGTCATCTCGTTCGAGGCTGCGGTGGAGGGTGTCCTGCGCGTTAGCTGCTTGCCGACCTTTGGCCGTCGATACGTGGTTCCGTGCCTCGCCCAGATGTTCGAGACACATCCGGGTCTGAGCGTGGAACTCGATCTGACGGAGCGTCTGGCGGACCCGACCACTGAACGACTCGACTTGGCGATCCGTTTCGGCGATTTGCCCGATCGTTCCCTCGTCAGCACCAAGCTTGCCGACCAGACTTACGTGGTTTGCGCGTCACCCAGCTACTTGGCGCGCCATGGGTCTCCACAATCGGTACACGAGCTGGCTCGCCACCGCCTGATCGACAAGCGGCGCAGCCAGAGCGCTCTGGGCTGGCGTGAGGTAATAGGGGATGACCTGCTGCAGTACGGGCACTGTGTGTTCGAGGCCGACGACTTCGACGCTCAGCGGCAGGCAGCGGTGGCTGGAGCAGGCATCGTTCGCTTGCCTGATTGGGTCGTTGGGCACGACATAGGCCTCGGTGCGCTTGTTGTTCTACATCCAGAGGGTTTGCCGGCAGCCAAAGTGACAGGAATTCATCTCGTCCGTGCATTGCCCCGCCCCAGTGCTCGCCTGAAAGCGTTCGTAGACGCGTTGGGCGACTTCATCGGCAGACCGGCAAGTTGGCAACGAGAGATGAGTGGCGAGTCTTTCAGCCGCACCAAGGCCGTTTCGATCGAGCTCGCGATTCAACGGTGACCGGCGAGACCGCCACAGATGCGGTCCGCGAACTGAACGGGGTCGCCCTCCGCCCATCCACAACGTCAGAGTTTCAGTTTCGGGAACCCGAAACCCACTCAGACTTTCGCCGCCGCCACTTCTTTCTGAAGCGACGCCACGATCTCATACGACCGCAGCCGCGCCGCATGGTCGTACACCTGCGAGGTGATCATCAGCTCATCCGCACCCGTGCGCTCGATGAACGCCGCAATGCCGGCGCGCACCGTCTCGCGCGAGCCCACCGCCGAACACGACAGCACCGAATCGAGCAGCGCCCGCTCCGACGGGCCGACGTTGGCGTAGTAGTCCTTGACCGGCGGCGGCAGGCGGCCCGGGCGGCCGCTGCGCAGGTTCACGAAGGCCTGCTGCCACGAGCTGGCGCGGAACTGTGCTTCTTCGTCGGTCTCGGCGGCGAACACATTGAAGCCCAGCATCACGTAGGGCTTGGCCAGTTGGGCCGAAGGCTTGAAGGTCTCGCGGTAGAGGCGGATGGCCTGCATCATCTGCTGCGGTGCGAAGTGCGAGGCGAAGGCATAGGGCAGGCCGAGGTGTGCCGCCAGCTGCGCGCCGAAGGTGCTCGATCCGAGGATCCAGATCGGCACCTCGAGCCCGCGGCCCGGCACCGCCATCACCGGCTGGCGCGGCGACTTGCTCATGAAATCCATCAGCTCGACCACGTCCTGGTCGGCGTCGGATTCGAGGTTGCGCCGCAGCGCCTGTGCGGTGCGCTGGTCGGAGCCCGGCGCGCGGCCCAGGCCCAGGTCGATGCGGCCGGGGTAGAGCGATTCGAGCGTGCCGAACTGCTCGGCGATCACCAGCGGCGAATGGTTGGGCAGCATCACGCCGCCCGCGCCGATGCGGATGGTCGAGGTGCCCGCGCCCACATAGGCCAGCAGCACGGCGGTGGCCGCGCTGGCGATGCCCGGCATGCCGTGGTGTTCGGCCAGCCAGTAGCGGCGGTAGCCGAACTTCTCGCCGTGCTGCGCGAGCGCCAGCGAGTTCTTGAACGACTGCGCGGCATCGCTGCCTTCGCAGATCGGGGACAGATCGAGGATGGAGAACGCGGTCATGGGGCGGATCATCCCCCGCCCGGCGCACCGCCGCCGGTCCGGGGCCTTTTCCCCTGACGCTCAGGCGGGCGTTGCGCGGCGCGTCAGGACGCCCACCCGCGCGCCGTGCTTGCGCAGGCTCTCGGCGAAGGCGTCCGACGCGAGGTAGGCGTATTCGACCATCCGCGCGTCCGCGATCGCGTCGCCGTCCACCCGCGCGTTGGCCGGATGGCACATCAGCAGCGTACCGTCGTGGCTGGCCGCCAGCCACCGGTCCATGTGCCGGCCGTACGCAGCCGGCGTGGCCGCGTCGAAACCATAGACCCCGGCGAAGTCCGGGTTGTGCGGCACGCCACGCGCCGCGAGCTGCCGCCGAAAGCGCCATCCGCCCAGCAGCGCCAGCACCCCGGCCTTGCCTGCGACCCGGCGATGGGGGGGGGGCAAGGGCGGGGGGCTGGGGCCGCCTGGCGGGTGGGGCGTTTGGGGG
>LNAP01014711.1_pt1 | contig 20365 bp, 23 predicted proteins | sample 602601 | NCBI WGS metagenome assembly LNAP01 (sample SAMN02440304, study PRJNA202911) | soil metagenome | biome: Subtropical and temperate rainforests or woodlands; isolation source: soil samples (1 kg each in a 20% v/v slurry with milli Q water) were... ...
ATTTTGTGCGGCAGGCAGGATGGTCTGATTGAACGAGGCGACTTCAGTGTTTGCCGTCATCCACTGATCCAGAGTGGTTTGAATTTCTGTGCGCAGGCGTAACTCACTGGCATTGCGAAGGTCGCGGGCTTGATCGGTACGGCGGGCAGCTGCCAGTACATTGCCCTGGTTACGGTTGAATAACGGTATAGGCATCGACAGCCCCACGACATTGACCCGCTCCCGTTCCCGTTCATCGTATTGGCTGCCTACACTCACGGTGAGGTCTGGAATACGCTGAGCTTTCTCCAAACTAAGGGATGCTTCTCGCTGGTCGATTTGAAGCTTTGCCAACCGTAGCTCTGCGGTCTCGCCGATGCGGTTAATCAACAGCGAGAGTTTCGGCACATCTGGCATCGATTTACCGGCATCCCCCACAGACACGAACGCAGGCAATGGTGCCCCCATTACCTGAGCGAGCTGCTGATAGGCACTGGCCTCATCCCGCTCGGCCCGTCTCAACTCTAGACGCACCTCCGACAACTGGACTTCTGCTCGCGTGCCCTCAACAGGTGAAGATTTGCCACTTTTGATACGACCTTGAGCGACACGCAAACCACGCTCGGCGAGCTCAAGGGATTGACGTGCCAAGAGCAACCTTTGCTGGGCCGTTGATGAGTTGTAAAACGCCTGGATGACATCGGCACGCAAAACATTACGTTTGCGCTCCAATTCAATCCCAACCGCATCCTGAGCTCGGCTGGCAACATCTATCCTGGCCCCACGCTTGCCACCCAGCTCGATCGGCTGGTTGATCATTACCGTCGTAGTCCGTGAATTTCGTCGAGTATCTTCAGCCTCCCAGGACAGTTCGGGATTAGGAATCAAGCCCGCTTGTTGTCGATCTCCTTGAGCGATACCAATTTCCCGCTGCGCTGCAGCCAGATCAGGATTGTTGGCAAAAGCCGTTTCCAGTGCTTGATCGATGGTTAGCGTCTGCGAAGACGAAACTGCGGCAAAACTGGGGCCTGCCAGTGAGAGCATAAAACTGAAGCCTACAATCAGTAAGGCTTTTTTTATGCTAAAGGGTGCAGTTAATTTTATATGCCGCCGCAATTTCATAGTTCCTTTAACGCTAATATTTTCTATGCACAAATGGTAGAGTTTTCAACTTATCAGCAAGGTGACTGAAAAATTACAAATACGTTATCAAACGATCCGACTGTATTTTTTGCATTAGCATATGAGGTATTAAAAAATAGATGCACAAGGTCGGCAACATGACGAAACAAATACCAACCAATATCTTCCGAACAGCACTTGTCGAAGCTCGAAAACTATGTGCGTTGCGCCTCTATGGCTAAATTCAAGAGCGTTTTGTGCGACACGTTGTCGCAGGACGCTGGCTTGATGGCTCAAGAGCGGAGCTTTGGCTTGACCCTGTAGCAGCTATAGGCTTTAGGGTGATGATCATTACCGAGCAAACGGACGTTGAGACGCACAAACAGCTTAACAGTATCAAAGTCGTATTGTTTCGGTCGGAAAACCCTTACAAATACTAAATTTTTTCTAATTAACTAATATTAATTATCCTATTGAAAGGGTGACATATCATGCGAATCCTTGTAATTGAGGACGAGCCTAAAACTGCCGAATACTTGCATCAGGGGCTGACTGAAAGTGGCTATGTTGTTGACCGTGCGATAACTGGCGCGGATGGACTTCATCTGTCGCGTCAACATGTCTATGACTTGGTGATACTTGACGTTAATCTTCCAGAACTTGATGGTTGGGGTGTTCTTGAACGTCTGCGCCAAAGCAGTAATGCCCCCGAGGGCGCCTGGCGGACAAAATCCGCGGACTAGATTTAGGCGCCGATGACTATCTGGTCAAGCCGTTTGAGTTTCCTGAGCTACTGGCACGTGTACGAACCCTGATGCGTCGCAGTGAGCACATTCCTGTCCAGCAGGTACTCAAGGTAGCCGATCTGGAGCTCGACCAAGGACGCCACCGTGCTTTTCGTGGAGATCAGCGCATAGATCTGACGACCAAGGAGTTTGCGCTTCTGCACCTGCTGATGCGTCACACTGGAGAAGTGCTTTCCCGTACCCAAATCATTTCATTGGTCTGGGACATGAACTTTGACTGCGACACCAACGTTGTCGAGGTTTCAATCCGTAGGTTGAGGGCCAAAATAGACGACCCCTTCGATAACAAATTGATCCACACCCTTCGCGGTGTTGGTTACGTATTGGAGGCACGCGAATGAAGCCGGTCAGCCTGTCAATGCGACTAGGTTTGACGGTAAGTATTCTGGGAGCATTGTTGGTGGTGTTTTTGGCTATCCTGGCCTTTTTCGCCCTGACGCATGAGCTGGATAAGCTGGCGAAAAATAGCCTGTACAATAAAATGCAGCAGGTTGAGCACAGCCTCTCACTATACGACGACACGGCTGACGTTAACTCGACACCGCACTCGTTGCTGGATCAAGTCATGGGGCATGACAATCTGAACTTGGCCATCTATGACCTGACAAACCTCAGGACACCCTTACTGAAATTCGGGTCTGGTTTGTCGGATCCGCGGATTGAGTTGAAAGCTGCGACTGCTGCCGTTGACAAGATTTCATACTCCACCAATTCCGATGGTGAGGGTCGACACTTCCTTACCGCATCCAAGCTCATCCGATTAAAGAACGGTGTGAGCGTTCCCGTATTGCTGTCGATGGATTGTGCGAACGATGAAGCGCTGCTCAGCGCGTATCTTCGATCGACGATTATTGCACTGCCGCTTTTACTGATACTCATCGGAATAAGTGCCTGGGCCGTTGTGCAACGAGGACTTGCTCCCCTGAGAGAGTTCCGGAAGGTCGCCGCCATGATCTCTGCTCAAGATCTCAGCCATCGACTCTCTGTGGTCAAAATGCCTCAAGAGCTCAGTGAGTTGGCCCATGGCATCAACTTCATGCTGCACCGACTCGACAGCGGTATTCAGCAGCTGTCGCAGTTCTCCGATGACTTAGCCCACGAATTACGATCCCCCATCACCAATTTGATGGGCAAGGCCCAGGTTACCCTGTCTCGGGAGCGTCCGGCAGAAGAATACAAAGCAGTGCTTGGGTCATGCACCGAAGAGTTGGGGCGTGTCACCCGAATTGTCTCGGATATGCTCTTCCTTGCTCAGGTCAGTCACCCCGCCGCGCTCGTCCCGTTCGAGACAATTACCCTGGAAGATGAAGCGTTGAAAGTCATCGATCTGTTTTCACTGTCTGCGGAAGAAAAACGGATCAGCCTGAGCGTCACCGGAAACGGCAAGACCATTGGCGACAGGTTGATGATTCAGCGAGCAATATCAAATCTGTTGTCCAACGCGATACGTCACTGCCCGGCCGGACAATTCATTTCAATCGTTATCGAAAACCACGCCGATCAAGTCTCCCTACTCGTCGGCAACCCTGGCGCGGGGATCGAGCCTCAGCATCTGTCGCACTTGTTCGACCGCTTTTATCGGGTCGACACCAGTCGTTCACGTGCAGAAGGTGGTACCGGTCTTGGTTTGGCCATTGTTCGATCGATCATGAGCCTCCACCAGGGAACGGCGGACGTTCAAAGCATGCCTGGCAGCATGACCGTTTTCAGGCTGAACTTCCCAAACCTCGACGGACAGACCACCTGGCAACAGGCTAGAAAGGCTCAAGGGTAAACTCCCACAGCTAGCTTGTATAACCGGCCCCGTCCCTGCACCGCTGGAGATGCTCCGGTGGTCAGGGCTTTATGTCCGTTGGGTTCTCAGCACATCAGCAGCCCCTACCCCGACATGGGATGTTCACAAGATCCCGCTCTAGTGCTGCATGCCTTCGTTTTCTTCGAGCCCCGCATGAAACTGCGAGTTTTCTAATTGAAGAGTCGTATGGCTGATATGGAATACCTCACCCATTAGTCGAGTCAACTCAGCCAATATATCTTGCTCGGCACGGGAGGAACGCTGGATGACAAGGTGAGCACTCATGACATTCTTGCCGCTGGTCAGGGCCCAGATATGCAGATCATGGATATCCTCAACTCCTTCAACCGCCCTGATGCTCGCCTCCACTTCAGCGATATCGATACCATCCGGAACCCCTTGCAATAGGATGTTCATGCTTTCTTTGAGCAAAACCCAAGTTCTGGGAAGCACCCACAGGCCGATGGCTGCGGCAACGATCGAGTCAACCCAAGTCAATCCGGTAAAACGAATGATCAACGCCGCCCCTATTACGCCTATGGAGCCCAACATGTCGCTCCATACTTCCAGGTACGCACCTTTTACGTTAAGGCTTTCGGCACTGGCAGACATGAGCAAACGCATTGAAACAAGGTTCACAACGAGCCCTATCAGCGCGACGATCAGCATGCCTGTCGATTGGATTTCTGTCGGGATTTTAAACCTCTGATAAGCCTCGTACAAGATGTACACCGCTACCATGAACAACAGAATCGCGTTAAAAGCAGCTGCGAGGATCTCAAATCGTGCGTAGCCGAATGTCCGTTTTTTATCCGCAGCGCGTTTGGCGATCTGAATAGCGATCAATGAAATAGCCAGGGCAGTGGAATCGGTCAGCATGTGAGCCGCATCGGATAACAACGCCAAGCTGCCGGTAACGAAAGCCCCAATGACCTCCGCGATCATGAAGCTTGTCGTTAACGCCAGAGCGATCCACAACTTTTTCTCGTGTCCGGCACGAGCTTGACCGTGACTATGACCAGCGCTCATATGACTCTCCATGTGGATGAAAGGATGAGGCAACTACTCAGAAAACCGTCTGCGGGTCAATCTTCGTCAAGAAGGGATTCCAGTTCCGGAGAGAGAGGCATCACCTGAAAAGCGTTGATTCGGGCGCGGCCGGTATTCCCACGAGGCACCCACACTCTAGAAAATAGCAGTGCAGCGATGACACGTGGTATTTGCCCCAAAACCTCCCGGGGATCTTGTGCCCTGATGCCCACGAACAACATCAAGACGTGGGATTTGGCATGTAGCAGGGTACGACGTTGCGTAAGGATGTGGGTGCGCTCGAGCCAATGGTAAGCGCGCCCATAATCCCGGGAACGAATCGCTACACGGGCTTCGCCGAAGCCCTCGAGAATTGCGTCATGCAACCTCTCTTTCATGCTCAGCCTCCGGACTATTTTTTCAGCAAGCGCAACCCATTCAGTACGACCAACAGGCTGACGCCGACATCTGCAAACACCGCCATCCACATGGTGGCGAAACCCATCAAGGTGAACACTAGGAACACGGCTTTGATGCCGAGGGCAAATCCGATGTTTTGTTTGAGGATCGATGCGGTCTGCCGTGACAGGCGAACAAAGGCCGGAATCTTGCGCAGGTCATCATCCATCAACGCAACGTCAGCCGTTTCAATGGCAGTGCCCGTACCTGCGGCAGCCATGGCAAAACCAATCTGCGACTTCGCCAGTGCCGGTGCATCGTTTATCCCGTCACCGACCATCCCCACCACGTGGTTGCGGCTCTGCAACTCGCCAATGGCCGCCAGTTTGTCGGCAGGCACTCGCGGCTCATCAATGCCCACACGTTGAGCAATGGCCTCAGCCGTATATGCGTTATCGCCAGTCAGCATCATGGTCTTGATGCCCAGTTCGTGCAGTTCCTTGATCGCAGCCTGACTTGAGTCTTTCACGGTATCGGCCACGGCAAACAGGGCGAAGACCTGAGTAGAGTTGGTCAACGCTACAACCGTTTTTCCCTGACGCTCCAGTCGACTCAGTGAGGCTTCCAGCTGCGGTGTTCCAAGCCCCAGCTCTTCGATCAGGCGATGATTTCCAAGGTGATAAAGCTGTCCGTCGATCACGCCCTTAACCCCACGTCCGGGAAGCGCTTCAAAGTTCTCCACCTGTTTGAGCGTTGAGGTGTCCAGTCCCTCGTGTTTGGCTATTGCCTGCGACACTGGGTGATCCGAGCGAGCACCCAGGCTTGCGGCAATAACCTGAGGGTCAACCGTTGAAAGCTCCACCAATGGCATGTAATCGGTTTGAACCGGCTTGCCGTGGGTGATGGTACCGGTTTTATCCAGCGCGACAAAACTCAGCTTGGCGCCAATTTCCAGGTAGACACCGCCCTTGACCAAAATGCCTTTACGGGCCGCCGCCGCTAGCCCGCTGACGATGGACACAGGTGTGGAAATAACCAAGGCACAGGGGCACGCAACGACCAGAAGTACCAAGGCGCGATAAATCCAGTCCGTCCATACTCCGCCCATGAACAAGGGTGGAAAGACCGCAATGGCGAGGGCAAAGAAGAACACCCCAGGCGTATAAACCTTGGCGAACTGGTCGACGAACCGCTGGGTGGGTGCTCGCGAACTTTGAGCTTCCTCCACCGCGTGAATGATCCGGGCCAGCGTCGTACTGTTGGCCTCTGCCGTTACGCAGTACTCGAAGGAACCCGACTCATTAATGGTACCGGCATACACAGGGTCATTGACCGCCTTCTCAATGGGCAGGCTCTCCCCCGTGATCGGTGCTTGATTGACGGTAGAGGTGCCAGAAACAACGTCACCATCCAGGCCAATACGCTCACCGGGACGCACCCGAACCAGAGCCCCGAGCCCGACCGTCTTCACATCGACTTCCAGCCAGGAGCCGTCGACCTGACGGACAGTTGCTCGTTCCGGCGTCAAATCCAGTAGGCCTTTGATAGCATTACGCGCACGATCCAGCGACTTCGCCTCGATCATTTCGGCAATGGTGAACAGCACCATGACCATCGCCGCTTCTGGCCACTGCCCGATCAACACGGCGCCGGTTACCGCGATGCTCATCAAGGCATTGATGTTCAGGTTCAAGTGTTTGAGCGCAATCCAGCCTTTCTTGTAGGTGGTCGGCCCACAAAGTGCGATGGCGAACAAGGCGACGACGGCAATCACCCATTCCGGGGCCGATTGGGTGAAGTGCAAGACCTCTGCGATTACCGCAGCGATACCGGACAGCGCTAACGGCCACCAACTGCTTTTACGCGGTGATGTCGCTTGTGACACGGCTTGCGTTGCATTGGCATTAGATATCTTGCCATCAGCAGTCAACGGTTCCGCGTGCATGCCAAGCGATGACACAGCCGCTTCAATACCCAGGGTATCCGGCAGTTCGTGCCAGACGCCCAGAGTACGTTTCATCATATTGAACTCAAGCTTTTGGATCCCGCTCATTCGAGCGAGCTTGCCTTCGATCATCGTCTGCTCGGTAGGACAGCACATTTGCCCGATCCGGAAACTGCTGAAGCGAGTCGATTCCCCGGCACCAGTCTGAAGCTCCTCCGCGCCAGGAGACTTAGTGTCGGATGACGGGCAGCCCACTTCAGTAAATAGATCATTGCCCACCGGAGCGGCAGATTTGCTCGGTTCCGCCAGGGCATGCAAGGTGGACGGCGCAGTGTTGCTAGCGCAGCATGATTTGCCGCCGTCTTGCGCAGGAGCGCAGCAACTGGCGTCTTCTGGTTTGAACGGGGCCGAAATCAAGTCTGCGGCTTTCGGATCACAACATCTGCTCGTGGACTGAGTATTGGTAACGCAGGGAGTGCTAGCCGTAGCGGCAGGTGCACAGCAACTCGAACCCGCAGACGAATCAAAAACTTCAACGCCGGCCTGAGTTTCAGGTGTTGGCTTGTCACCGCAACAGCTTTTCATAAGGGCACTCCCAGCAGGATATGGCGAAGAGTGAACACCCTATAGCCACTATAAGGTCAAGCAATTCGACCCATTCTCAGCATTACTAATCTTGCTTATCGCGACTGGTTGATCTCACTCCAAATGAGGTCATAGAGCTGCTGGGCACCGAAGTTGGTCAGCGGCTTACCGTTGACGAAAAACGTCGGTGTGCCACTTACGCCAACCTTTTTCGCATCGGCGGCGTCTCGCTCAATGGTGGCGGTGATCTCGGGAGACATCATGTCCTCACGCGCCTTGGCCACATCCAGGCCTGCCTGGCCGGCAGCGTCCCATGCCGCCATAGCTTTGGCGTCGTCATGCCATTGCGGTTGAGCCTCAAGGACAGCTTCAAGCACCGGCACAAACACGCCTTGTTTACGTGCGGTCTCCAGAATCCGGATGGCCTCTTCAGAACCGACGTGAAGTCGAACGTAGCGCAGCACCAGACGAACATCATCCGGATGCTGGGACATCATTTTTTTGACAATGGGATAGAAGGCGCGGCAGCTCTCACACGAGGGGTCAAAGAACTCGACAATTGTGACCGGTGCCTTGGCAGGGCCAAAACTTGGCGAATTGAATCGTACCAATGCGCCAGCTTCTTGTACGGGTGCAGTCGCCTGGGGCACCGTGGAGGCCCGGTCATAAAAGAATGCAGCAACCGCGAAGCCGATCACGGCCAGGGTACTGATGGCGAGGACGATGATGCGTCGACTCATTGGGTAAATCTCCGGCGGATAAGAACAAGAAGAAAGGTCAGAAGGCTGAATACGCCCAGCGATAACAATGGCAATGGCACACCACTGAGGATGGTCATGTCAGCACCCGAGCATGACGGGCCCGCACCACAGGGTTGAATGCTTTCGGAAATCAGCTCGAAATAAAGCAGGTTGTGGTACAGGGCTATCAACCATCCCATAACGGCCAACGGCAATGCATAACGCCAGACACCCGCGTCTGCGATGAAGCAAGCCACACCTAGCACAAGGACTAGAGGAAACATGAAGGCACGCTGAAACCAGCAAAGAACACAGGGTTCCTGTCCCATAACTTCACCGACGAACAACACGGCGATGGTGGAAACAAGAGCCAGCAGCCAGGCGCAAAGCAGGAGCGCCCAACCTTTGGGTTGAGGCTGTTGATGTGAAGTTGGCATCGGGTTAAAGCCCCTTCTTTTTTAAGTGGTAAGGGCGTGGCACGGATTTGCTTATCGCCTGATCTGGGTAGAATGAAGGTTCTAGCGACTATAAGGTCAAGCGAAATGAATGCGGCCACATACACCGTTGGCGCCTTGGCAAAAGCGACCGATACCAAGACGGTGACCATCCGCTATTACGAGCAGCTGGGCCTGCTGCCCTCTGCCGGAAGATCACCCTCAGGCTATCGCTTCTACACGGATGAGGAGCGCGACCGCCTTTTGTTTATCCGACGCAGTCGCTCACTGGGATTCAGCCTGGATGACATCCGTGAGCTTTTGGGATTTGCTGATCGACGCGATGCTTCCTGTGCTGGAGTAGACGCAAAGGTCGAGGGACAACTGGAGCAGGTGCGAATGCGTATTCGCGACTTGCAGTGAACTGGAGCGTCTGACCGTCTGTTGTCAAGGTGGTGTGATCGAGCAATGCCGCATCATTGAGTCATTGTCGAAACGTGATTAGGTCGGCAATGGATTATTGTCCGAAGACAGGGGCTCAAACTCTCCAGGAGTGTCTGCTTTGGGTTGAAGGCCTTCATGATGCCCTAATGGCACTGTACATATCGCATAGCACTGTTGACCTTGCGTCCTGTCTGACAGTTTCATATCGCTTCGGCATGCCTAGGTAATGCGATAGAAATTAGGGCTGCCAGCAACACGAAGGCTGTAGAAACCCACAAGCAGGCCTCCAACCCGTAACTCTGATAAATCCAGCCGGACAGCACGGTACCGAGCAGTCGGCCCAAGGCGTTCGACATGTAGTAGAAACCCACATCCAACGACACCCCGTCTTCTTTGGCATACGAGACGATGAGATAGCTGTGCAGAGAAGAATTCACCGCGAACAGTGCGCCAAATACCATCAGCCCACCCAGCAGCACAACGTGAGGCGACCAACCCGCCGAGAGACCGAGGGCGATTGCCGCTGGCAACCCCGCCAGCAACCCCGCCCAAATGAAGGCAGCCCGCCCATCAGGGACGTGGCCGCGTTTCTTTCCGGTGATGTTCGGCGCCAATGACTGGACGATGCCGTATCCGATGACCCAGGCCGCGAGGAAGCCGCCAACCTGCCAGAAGTCCCAGCCAAACATGCTGCTCAGGTACACCGGCAGCGCCACCACGAACCACACATCGCGGGCACCAAAGAGGAACATTCGCGCCGCCGAGAGAATGTTGATCGCCCGGCTCTTGGAGAGGATGTCGCGGAACTTCGGTTTAGCCTTGGCTTTACCCAGATCCTTCTTCAGCAGGAACAGGCTGGCTACCCATATCAGCGCCAGAGTCGCGGCCATCGCCAGCACGGCAACCGTGAAGCCCAGCAATGCCAGCAGCGCACCGCCCAGGAAGAAACCCACACCTTTGAGCGCGTTCTTTGAACCGGTGAGAATTGCCACCCACTGGTAAAGGGTGCGTTGCTGGTTGTCGGGCACCAGCAGCTTGATGGAACTCTTGGCGCTCATCTTGTTGAGGTCTTTGGCAATGCCCGATAGCGCCTGAGCCCCCATCACCCAAGGGATGGTCAGCCAGGCGGCGGGCACCGTCAGCATCAACAAGGCTGCCACCTGTAAGCCCAAGCCAATGTTCATGGTGCGATTCAGGCCTAGACGGGCCCCCAGGTAACCGCCCACTAGATTGGTAATGACGCCGAAGATTTCGTAGAACAGAAACAGGAACGCAATCTGTAACGGGCTGTAGCCCAACGCATGGAAGTGCAACACCACCAACATGCGTAGCGCACCGTCAGTGAGGGTAAAAGCCCAGTAATTGCCGGTCACCAACAGGTACTGGCGCACTTGCGGGGAAAGGGCTGACAACGCGTTCATGATCTCTCCCTGTTAATCGGCCAAACCGACCAGTTTGGCCAACTCAACAGCGCGGTTGGCATAACCCCATTCGTTGTCATACCAGGCATAGATCTTCACTTGAGTGCCATTGATCACCATCGTCGACAGCGCATCGATGATCGATGAGCGCGGGTCGGTGCGGTAGTCGATGGACACCAGTGGGCGTACTTCATAGCCGAGGATATTTTTCAGTGGGCCTTCTGCCGCCGCCTTGAGCAACGCATTAACCTCGTCCACCGAGGTGGCACGCTCCACTTCGAATACGCAATCGGTGAGCGAGGCGTTGGCCAGCGGTACGCGCACCGCGTGACCATTCAGGCGGCCACGCAGCTCGGGGAAAATTTCCGCAATGGCGGTGGCCGAGCCGGTGCTGGTCGGGATAAGGCTCATGCCCGAGGCACGGGCACGGCGCAGATCCTTGTGCGGTTGATCGAGGATGCTCTGGGTGTTGGTCAGGTCGTGAATCGTGGTGATCGAGCCGTGACGGATGCCCAGGTTCTCGTGGATCACTTTGACTACTGGTGCCAGGCAGTTGGTGGTGCAGGAGGCTGCCGTGAGGATACGGTGCTGCGCCGGGTCGAACAGGTGCTGGTTAACGCCCATCACCACGTTCAAGGCGCCTTGCTCCTTGACCGGCGCACAGACCACCACACGCTTAACGCCCTGATCCAAGTAGGCCTGCAACACCGCCACCGTTTTCATCTTGCCGCTGGCCTCGATCACCAGATCGCAACCCGACCAGTCGGTGTCGCCAATCGCTTTGTTCGCGGTGACCTTGATGCGCTTACCGCCAATCACTACATGATCGCCTTCGGCGCTGGCTTCGCTGTGCCAACGGCCATGCACAGAGTCGAAGTTGATCAGGTGTGCATGGGTTGCTGCATCGCCTGCAGGATCGTTGATCTGCACGAACTCGAACTCTGGCCAACTCCAAGCGGCTCGTAGAGCGAGGCGACCGATCCGACCAAATCCATTAATGCCAACTTTGATAGTCATGTTGTTGTGCTCTGTATCTGTCGTCAGTGGGAGTTCGACTGGGTATCGAACTGGCCGATATATTCAATGTGGGTTGGATGCTGAATGGCGCGTGGACGCAACGACTGAACATCGCGGATGGCATCGCTGAATGGCACACCGCTCTCAATCAACAGCTGCGCCGCGATCAAGCCAGTACGGCCCGAGCCACCCTTACAATGGATGGCAATGGTTTTCCCTTCGTTCAGCAGTTGCTTAAGTCGTGAATGGTGCTGTTCCCATGCGTTTTTGAATGCTTCGCCAGGAGCTTGATCATCGTCCACTGGCAGGTGAAACCACTCGATGCCGAGCATTTGGCACTCTTCGGGCAGCAGGTCGATCTCGTTCTGAAGTAACTCCTCAGTCGGCATCAGTGTCAGCAACGCCGATGCACCTGCATTCTTAAGCGTTTGCAGCGCCTCGAAAGGTAGGGTGCCCTTCGTGCCGGGGCACGGGGTGAAGATTAATTGGCCACTGAACTGTGCCAGGGGCAGTACGGAATATGGGTGTTGTTGCACGGCGAAATATCCTCAGATGGAGCGCTGATTAACACGTTTCATGAGTTCTTCCGCCGATTCCTTGCGTTCGGAATAGCGGTCGACCAGATAGTCCTGGCGGTCGCGAAGCAGTAGTGTAAATTTCACCAACTCTTCCATTACGTCCACGACACGGTCGTAGAAGGGAGAAGGTTTCATCCGACCGTTATCGTCGAACTCCAGGTAGGCCTTCGGCACCGAGGACTGGTTGGGAATAGTGAACATACGCATCCAGCGACCCAGCACACGCAGCTGGTTGACCACGTTGAAGGATTGCGAGCCACCACAGACCTGCATCACCGCCAGCGTCTTACCCTGGGTTGGGCGCACCGCGCCCATGTCCAGTCGATCTGCGCCTTGAACACTGCGCTCATCGAACCGTGGCGCTCGGGGGAGCACCAGACTTGACCTTCTGACCAGAGCACCAGTTCGCGTAGCTCCTGCACTTTGGGGTGGCTGTCCGGCACATCATCTGGCAACGGCAGCTCAGATGGATTGAAGATGCGTGTTTCTGCGCCGAAGTGCTGCAACAGGCGCGCAGCTTCTTCAGTTAGCAGGCGGCTGAACGAACGCTCGCGAGTCGAACCGTAGAGCAGCAGGATGCGCGGCTTGTGCGTGGCCGACAACGTACTGCCAAGTTTATCGAGTGTCGGCAGATCAACCAGTTCGGCATCGAGGTTGGGGATCAGTTCTTCAGTCATAGATTTATTCCTGTGTGAGGGCGCCTTTGGGTTGATCGAACCAGCGGCGTTTCAGCCAGAGGGCCACGCCAACCAGGGAGATCAGCACCGGCACTTCCACCAGTGGGCCAATCACCGTGGCGAAGGCCACCGGTGAGGCGAGACCGAAAGTCGCGATAGCCACGGCTATGGCCAGCTCGAAGTTGTTGCTGGCAGCGGTAAAGGCCAGCGCGGTAGTGCGTGGATAGTCAGCGCGGAGCAGTTTGCCCATCCAAAAGCTGATGAAGAACATCACCACGAAGTAGATGGTCAGCGGGATAGCGATACGCAGCACATCCAATGGCAGTTGCAGCACCATGTCGCCCTTGAGGCTGAACATCGCCAGGATGGTCAGCAGCAGCGCGACCAGCGTCAGGGGGCTGATACGCGGAATGAAGCGTTGGCTGTACCAAGTCTCACCTTTGCGGCTGATGAGGATCTTGCGCGTTAGAAAACCAGCCAGGAATGGGATGCCCAGGTAGATCAGCACGGACTCGGCGATGCTGACAAAGTTGGTGACTATTACGCTGCCCTGTAGACCGAACAATGGCGGCAGCAGACCAAGGAAGATCCATGCATACACACTGAAGAACAGGATCTGGAAGATGCTGTTGAAGGCAACCAACCCCGCGACGTATTGGTTGTTGCCGCCCGCGATCTGATTCCACACCAGCACCATGGCGATGCAGCGAGCTAGGCCGATGAGGATCAGACCGGTCATGTACTCCGGCTTGTCGGCGAGAAACACGATGGCCAGTACGAACATCAGCACTGGGCCAATCACCCAGTTTTGGATCAACGATAGCGCCAAGATGCGCTTGTCCTTGAACACCTCCGGCAGCTCTTCGTACCTGACCTTGGCCAACGGCGGATACATCATCACAATCAGGCCGATGGCAATCGGGATGTTGGTCGAACCCACCGAAAGGCTGTTAAGCCAGGCCGGCAGCCCCTCAAACAGACTGCCCAAGCTGACACCAATCGCCATGGCGAGAAAGATCCAGACCGTCAGATAGCGATCCAAAAAAGAAAGACGGCTTTTACTCATCGTCATGTCTCCAGTGTCAGAGGGTGCCGATCAGTGAGTTGTTCGGCACTTAACCGCTTGAGCGGTAAAGCCAGGAAGGCTTCGATTCGGGTTCTGATCTGTTCCAGAGTGGCTTCGAAAGCCGCCTCGATCTCTTCTTGAGTCCCTTGATATTCCGAAGGGTCTGCCAAGCCCCAATGGGCCTTGGTGGCCGGCCCGAAAAACACCGGGCAGGCTTCGCCGGCAGCCTTGTCACACACCGTGATGACGAAATCAGGCGCCAGGTTCTCGTAAACATCGCTGGACTTGCTATAGAGCCCTGCGGGCGAGATTTCAGCCTTATCCAACGTTTTCAGACTCAGCGGGTGCACTTCACCCTTCGGCTGGCTACCGGCGCTGTAGGCTTGCATATCCGTCGGAGCCAAATGATTGAACATGGCCTCACAAAGAATGCTGCGGCAGCTGTTGGCGGTGCAGAGAAACAGAATCTTCATCAGGCGATCTCGTGAAGGCCGAGCGCTGCTCGGGCAGGCGTTACTCAGCAGCAAACGGCTAGGCGCTGAGGGCGATCACCCATCACGTCGAGGCGTTTGGCGTCGGGACTGAGCCAATGCTGGTTGGCGTCAAGAGTGGTTTTCAGTACGGTCATCACCCAGTCGGGCAGACTCGGATGCAGGCGGTAATACACCCACTGGCCTTGCCGACGATCCTCCAGCAAACCGCAATTGCGCAGTTGCGCCAGGTGGCGGGAAACCTTCGGCTGGCTCTCATCGAGTGCGCAGGTCAGTTCGCAAACGCACAGCTCTTCCTCACGGGTGATGAGCAACATAATGCGTATGCGAGTTTCGTCGGCCAGGCATTTGAATACGGTGGTCGGTGTCAGATGGTCAGCCATAGGGGTCTCAACGTTTGTTTTTCACCAACACGAACATCTTGATGCGTTCATGGATCTCGTGCATCATGTTTGGTGCTAGTGACCGGGTCTTCAAAGTTCCAGGCCAGCACCTCTCCGGCGCCTGGAAGGGCATGACATTCCAGAGACGATTTATCGCACAGCGTGATGACGTAATCGAAACGCTCTCCCGCAAACTCATCGATAGACTTGCTGTGCAACCCTTCGGTACTTACACCCAGGTGCTGAAGTGATCCCAAGGTGCGGGGATCAATCTCGCCGGGCGCAGTACCTGCACTGAAGGCTTCGAACTGCTCTGAATCAGTGTGGCGCAGCAGCGCCTCAGCCAACTGTGAGCGAGCAGCGTTAGCCACACAAACGAACAGCACGCGGGTCTTATCAGTCATCGCCAAGTCTCGAATTGGATATGGTTTTACGAATATACGTTTTTTCGAATATTCAGTAAAGCAGCAAGACCAATACCCGTAAATATAGCCAATTTCAAGCCCTGAACTTTCATTAACCTCAGCCGGATCGCGGCCAATCGGCACGCCTCCAGCCACTTAACATCTGATAAATCGTATATTCGTATTTGGTAATTAATCTGTCATCGCGGCGGCTTAGGCTCTCCCACGCCTCAACCTCAAACAGGAATCTTGCGATGAAAAACTGACCCTGACTGTTCTCTGCTAAAGGGGACAGCACCATTCTTCAAACAGGGCTTTACATGTGCATGTGCATGCACATATATTCTCGGCATGAACATCACCACCAACCGATCTCAAGCCATTGAGTCTGCCATTGAGTCTCTCGATGGTGCATTTTTCAAAGCCCTCTGCGAGCCGCCAAGAGTCGCTGTGCTGAAGCGCGTCATGCAATTAGGTCGAGCAGATGTGACCGCGATTGCGGCTGATCTACCGCAGGAGCGTTCGGTGGTATCTCGTCATCTTCAAGTGCTGCTGGATGCCGGGATCGTGCGCGCCACTAAGGTGGGACGTCAGATGTTCTATGAGGTGGACGGCCCAGCCATCGTTAAGCGACTGGAGGACATCCTCCATCACACCAAGAGCATTGCTTTATTGTGCTGCCCAGGCGGGTCTCGCTGATTTTTTTCTTACCTAAATATGTGTATAGGTGCGCACACATGAACGCAATAGATCGCCCATTCGATGTTGCCGTAATAGGCGCAGGGCAGGCAGGAATGGCCTGTGGCTGGCATTTGAAACAGCAGGGACTCGATTTTCTGATCTTGGATGAGCAGCAGCAACCGGGTGGGAACTAGCGTAACTACTACGACAGCCTCGAACTGTTCTCGCCGGCAGCGTATTCCTCGCTACCGGGGCTGCCGTTTCCTGGAGCGCCGGGGCACTACCCCTCCCGCGATGAAGTAGTGCGCTACCTGGAGCAGTACGCCAGCTTCTTCCAGTTGCCGATTCTTTCGGGGATACAGGTCATGAAGGTGGATCAGGAAGCTGGGGGGTTCCAGATAGTGGCCGCCAATGGGCAGCGCTTCTTTACCAGGGCGCTGATCGTGGCATCGGGGGCATTCAGTCGTCCCTATACACCGGACATTCCTGAGCTCGAAAGCTTCCAAGGTGTTCGCCTTCACAGTGCCGAGTATCGGAATGTGGAAATGCTCCGTGGGCAACGCATCGTAGTGATTGGAGCGGCGAACTCGGCGGTGCAGATTGCTTACGAGCTAGCGAAGGTGGCCAAGGTCACGCTCGCCACGCGTAAGGCAATTCGACTCTTTCCGCAGAAGCTGCTCGGCGCAGATTTTCACGCCTGGCTGAAATGGACAGGCCTGGAAAGAACCCGCTGGCTCAATGATCAGAGCACACCGGTACTGGATGACGGTACTTACAAAAAAGCACTGAAGTCAGGCCTTTTCAACCAGCGGTCGATGTTCGGGCAAGTAACCCCAACCGGAGTTATTTGGGCGGATAGTCACCAAGAAGCCGTTGATTGCCTAGTCTTCGCCACCGGGTTCCGCCCAAATATTGCCTTTCTTGAAGACCTCGCGGTGACGGATGATCAAGGGCGATTAATGCAGCGCGATGGACGAGCACTGCACATCCCAGGCCTGTACTTTATGGGGTTACCAAAGCAGCGCAATTTCGCCTCAGCAACTCTCAGAGGTGTAGGGCCTGACGCTGAAGTCATCCTTCCACATCTGCTACGCCATCTGCGTTCCACAGGTACAGAGCTAGTCATAGCCGCGCAGCGATGAGCGACTAAAGCAGTGATGCTCAATGCGAACGCCGCCTCCCTTGACCGGATCCCGCATTACCACCAGCAGGCCTTCTGAATTCACTCGACATCTAAGCCATTTAGGCCACAAAACAGGGTTTTCTATCCTATGCTGAATAGCTGGAACGAATAGCTGCTTACGACACAGACAGGGCTGACTGCATCGCAAGCGCAATGCGGAGGCTGAGATGACATCCATTTCCAGAAGAACCTTTTTGAAGGCGGGAGGCGGGGTTGCTGCGAGCGCGGCCTTCGGAGTGCCCGATTTAACTCAAGCCGCAACGTCAACGCCTGTGGTCGAGGGGCGAGTCAATCTCCCGTACCAGATGAAAGCAATCACCACGGCGCAGAAATTGCTGGTCAACACGCCAGTCCAATTTTCCTATCCCGATGCCGCCTCACCTTGTGCATTGATCAAAATGGGCGCTCCTGTTCCAGGCGGCGTCGGCCCGGAACGCGATATTGTCGCCTACAGCATCCTATGCACTCACATGGGCTGCCCGGTTGCCTATGACGCGGGACAGAAGGTGTTCAAATGCCCCTGCCATTTCAGCATTTTCGACCCTGAACATGCGGGCCAGATGGTGTCTGGCCAAGCCACCGAGAACTTGCCCAGCGTAGTGCTCGAATACAACCCAAAAGACGATTCGGTACGTGCAGTTGCCGTCGAAGGGTTGATCTACGGACGTCAGTCCAACCTCCTGTGATAAGGAGATTAAAATGGCAACCAATAAAGATCGTGTGGCACTGCCTCCTGTGGATGCCCAAAAGACCAACCTGACATGCCACTTCTGCATCGTGGGGTGTGGCTATCACGTATACAAATGGCCGGAGAGCCAGGAAGGTGGACGGGCTCCTGATGAAAATGCGCTCGGGCTCGACTTCCGCAAACAGTTGCCACCCTTGGCCGTCATCATGACCCCGGCGATGCAGAATACGATCACCGACAAGGACGGCAAGCGCTACAACATCATGATCGTGCCGGATAAACAGTGCGAAGTTAATAAAGGCCTCTCGTCCACACGAGGCGGACAGTTGGCCAAGGTCATGTACAGCCCCGATGGCGTAGGCAAGGAGCGGTTGCGCAGTCCACGCGTCTATGTTGCTGACCAGTGGGTAGACACCAGTTGGGATGATGCGCTGGCACTTTATGCCGGTGTGACAAAGAAGATTCTTGATAATGACGGGCCAGCCGCTCTCGCCTTTGACTGCTTCGATCATGGAGGCGCTGGAGGCGGGTTTGAGAATACCTGGGGCACCGGCAAGCTGATGTTCACGGCGCTGAAAACACCATTGGTGCGTATCCACAACCGCCCTGCCTATAACTCCGAGTGCCATGCTACCCGCGAGATGGGCATTGGCGAACTCAATAACAGCTATGAAGACGCCGAGTTGGCCGACGTCATTGTTGCCATAGGCTGCAACTCATACGAAACCCAAACCAACTACTTCCTGGCCCACTGGTTACCTAACTTGCAGGGGCAGACGGTAGACAAACGTAAGCAGCGATTTCCTGACGAGAGTATTGCTCCTGCGAAAGTGATTTTTGTTGATCCGCGCAGGACGCCCACTTTCACGATTGCCGAGCAAGCGGCAGGCAAGGGCAACGTGCTTCACCTTGATATAGAACCAGGATCGGATATCGCCCTGTTCAATGGCCTGTTGACCTACGTGGTTGAACAAGACTGGCACGATAAAGAATTTATCTCTGCCCATACCAAGGGGTTCGATCAGGCACTTCAAGCCAACAAGCTGTCGCTTGAAGAAACCAGCCACATCACCGGAGTGTCGGTGGATAAGCTCAAACTTGCTGCCGAATGGGCCTACAAGCCCAAAGCTTCCGGTCACCGCCCCCATACCATGCATGCATACGAAAAAGGAATCATCTGGGGGAATGACAACTACCTCATCCAGTCCGCCTTGGTCGACTTGGTGCTTGCAACCCATAACGTCGGACGCCGGGGTACAGGTGTAGTGCGGATGGGTGGGCATCAGGAGGGATACACGCGTCCTCCTTATCCAGGCGACTCCAAGATCTACGTGGATCAGGAGATCATCAACGGCAAGGGCATGATATATACGGCATGGGGGGCCAACCCGTTCCAGACCACGCTGAATGCTGAGCAGCATCGCGCAGTCATCCTGAAACGCGCCAGCATTGTCAGGGAGGCCATGGCCCAAGTTCGCGGCGGTACGACCGCGCAGATGGTGGATGCGATCTACGATGCGGTAAAAACCAAAGGCGGGCTTTTCCTTGCCAATATCAATCTCTACCCCACCAAGCTGGCAGAGGCCGCGCACGTGATGCTGCCGGCAACCCATCCGGGTGAGATGAATCTCACCTCTATGAATGGGGAGCGCAGGATACGGCTTTCGCAAAGATTCATGGATCCTCCTGGTTCGGCGAAACCCGACTGCCTGATCGCGGCGGCTATTGCCAAGACCCTTCAGCAAATGTATCTCGCCGAAGGAAAACAGGAAATGGCGGCGCGTTTTACAGGGTTCGACTGGAAAACCGAGGAAGACGCCTTCAATGACGGCTTTCGTATGGCCGGCCAACCCGGTGCTGGCCCAATCGACAGTCAGGGAGGCACCACGGGAAATCTCGTCACCTATGAGCGGTTGAAGGCCATGGGCAACAATGGCGTCCAGCTACCCGCCAAAGAGTACCGAGATGGCAAACTAATTGGCACAGAGATGCTCTACACCGACTACAAGTTCGATACCCCGGACGGCAAAGCTGAGTTCAAGTCCGCGACGTGGCCAGGGTTGCCTAAGCCAGTGGCAGAGCAGAAAGCGAAATACAAGTTCTGGGTCAACAACGGGCGTATCAACGAGGTGTGGCAAACGCTTTACCACGATCAATACAACGACTTCGTGCAACGGCGTGTGCCGATGGCCTATCTAGAAATTAATCCCGACGATGCACAAGCCTTGGCTATTACATCGGGTGACGTGGTCGAGGTATTTAACGACTACGGTTCGTCCTACGCCTTGGCCTACCTGGAGCCGGATATCAAGCGGAACCATACGTTTATGCAGTTCGGCCACTTCAACGGCGTGATGGGCGATTTGACCACGCCATGGACAGACCGAAATGTAGTGCCGTATTACAAAGGGACGTGGGCGAACATTCGTCGCATCGGGAAAGTGGAGGAATTCAAAGAGAAGATCAGCTTCAAATCGCGGAGGTTTAATGTGTAATTA
>LNAP01002084.1_pt1 | contig 20360 bp, 15 predicted proteins | sample 602601 | NCBI WGS metagenome assembly LNAP01 (sample SAMN02440304, study PRJNA202911) | soil metagenome | biome: Subtropical and temperate rainforests or woodlands; isolation source: soil samples (1 kg each in a 20% v/v slurry with milli Q water) were... ...
TATTCATACAGCCGAACATCCTTATTCCTCGGTCAACGCGGAGCCTGCCCGGTCGAGCAGCGGTTTGAACAAATAGTTGAGGAGTGAACGTTCACCGGTGCGCACGAACATTTCCGCCGGCATGCCGGGCTTGATCACCAGCCCGTTGAGTTTTTCCATGGCTTGATCGCTGACGCTGCTGCGCAGCACGTAGTACGGCGCGCCGGTTTTCTCGTCGACCATCTGGTCGGCGGAGATCAAGCTGACTTCGCCGGGTACACGCGGTGTACGGCTCTGGTTGAATGCGGTGAACAGAATGTCCACCGGCAAGTGGGTGCCGACCTTGTCGATCAGGTTGATCGGCAAGTGCCCTTCCACTTCCAGGCGGGTGCCTTGCGGCACGATCTCCAGCAAGGTGTCGCCCTGGCGGACCACCGCACCTTCGGTGTGCACCCCAAGGTTGACCGCGATGCCGTCGGCGGTGGCGATGATCTCGCTGTGTTGCAGATCAAACCCGGCGGAAGTCAGCTGCTCTTCCAGGGTCACGCTTTTGAGTTGCGCGTCGGCCAGTTGCGTGCGGACTTCTTTCTGGTATTCCTCGATGTGCTGTTGCAGCTTCAGGCGCGACTCGAGGATGCCCTGCTCGACCCGGCCGCTTTCGCCGCTGTTTTCCGCCAATTGCTGCTGCACCTGCGACAGCTGCCGCTGGAACTCCATCAAGCGATTGCGCGGGATGTAGCCGTTGTCTGCCAGGGGCTGAAGGTTACTCAGTTGTTGCTGCAAGGAGCTGGCCTGAGCCGAAAGGTCGGTACGCGCGCGGCGCATGCCGGCCAATTGCGCGCTGGCGCCTTCGATGCTGGCGCGCAGACCCGCCTGCTCGCGGGAAAACGCTTCGCGGCGGCTGCTGAACAATTGCCGCTGGCCTTCGAGGACCAGCGCCAGGCGTGGGTCGGGATCGTTGCTCAGTTCAGCGGGGAAATTCACCTGCTTGAGGTTGTCCCGCTCGCTCTGCCAACGCGCCAGGCTGGCCCAGGCCATGCGGTATTGCGCTTGCAGCGATTGCACATCGGCCGCGACCTGGGTCTGGTCGAGCTGGAACAGCGGTTGGCCCTGCTTTACCACCTGGCCTTCGCTCACCAGGATCCGGCTGACCACGCCGTTGCTCATCGATTGCACGGCTTTGCGCTTGCCCGAGACCACGACCGTGCCTTGCACCGGGATTCCTTGGTCAAGCGGCGCGAGGCTGGCCCAGGTGAAGAAACTGCCAGCACCGACGATCGCCAGAATCCAGCCCATGCGGGAGAAGAAACGAGCATCACGCTCAGGGCGTTCGGCGATGTAATCGTGTTCCATCGTCGCTTCGTTTTCAGTGTTCATGCGAGCGCTGGTCATACACCCGAATTCCTTGTCGTAGGCTGATACTGGCGACTCATGCTGAGCCCGCCCGGTGCTTGCGCCGGTTTTTCACGTTGCTGTTCCTGGGCGCCGGAGAGTGCCTTGAGCACTTCCTGGCTGGGGCCAAAGGCCTGTAAACGACCGTCGTTGAGCACCAGCAACTTGTCAGCCTGAGCCAGCGCCGAGGAACGATGGGTCACCAGAATCACGCTCGTGCCCTGAGCCTTCATTTGCGCGATGGCGCCGGCCAGCGCCGCTTCGCCCACGGTGTCGAGGTTGGAATTGGGTTCATCGAGCACCACCAGGCTTGGCTTGCCGTACAGCGCGCGGGCCAACGCCACCCGTTGCTTCTGGCCGCCAGACAAGCCACTGCCGTCCTCGCCCAGCACCGTGTCGTAGCCCTGCGGCATGCGCAGGATCAGTTCATGGACGCCCGCCTGTTGCGCCGCTTCGACGACTTTTTGCGGATCCGCTTCGCGAAACCGGGCGATGTTTTCCGCGATGCTGCCGCTGAACAATTCGATGTCCTGGGGCAAGTAACCGATGTAGGGACCCAGATCGTCGCGGTTCCAGCGATGGATGTCCGCGCCATCAAGCCGCACCGTGCCGCCAAGGGTTGGCCAGACGCCAACCAGCACCCGGGCCAGGGTCGACTTGCCGGAGCCGGAGGCGCCGAGTACGCCCAACACTTCGCCGGCACTCAGGCTGAAATTGACCATGTGCAGGGTCGCCGCGCGTTGCCCCGGAGGGCCGGCGCTGACTTGTTCGAAGGTGATCTGCCCCTTCGGCGCCGGCAGCGCCATGGCTTCGTCACTCGGTGGAAAGGCTTGCAGCAGCGAATCAAGACGACGATAAGCGAGCTTGGCGCCGCTCCACTGTTTCCACACCGCGATCAGCTGATCGATGGGGCTCAGGACGCGGCCCATCAGAATGGAGCCGGCGATCATCATTCCGGCGGTCATATCGCCCTTGATCACCAGTAACGCGCCGAGGCCCAGGACCAGGGATTGCAGGCACAGCCGCAAGGTTTTGCTCAGGGAGCTGATGATGGCGCCGGTGTCGCTGGCCTGATTTTGCAGGCCGAGAAAACGCGAATGCACCTGGAACCAGCGCTTGCGCAACACGCCGAGCATGCCCATCGCCTGGATGGTTTCGGCATTGTGCAGATGACTGGTGGCCAGTTGGCTGGACTTCTGGGAAAACCCGGCGGCTTCGCCCAAGGGCTTTTTGGTCATTGCCTCGTTCAGACACGCGAGGCCGATGAGCACCAGCGCGCCCACGGTCGCGAACACACCGAGCCAGACGTTGAACAGGTAGATCACGAAGAGGTAGACCGGAAACCACGGCGCGTCGAAGAAGGCAAACAGCGCAGGACCGGTGACGAATTGGCGAATGTGGGTCAGATCGCCAAGGGACTGACCGGCGTTGCCCTCGCCCTTGAGCAGGTTGCGCTCGAACGCGGCCTGATACACCCGCAGGTTGAAACGGCGCTCCAGCTGGCTGCCGATGCGGATGACGATGAAGCTGCGCACGATCTCAAGCAACCCGATGAAGGCGAAAAATCCGACCACCATCAGCGACAACATGGCCAGGGTGGTTTCGTTTTGCGAAGACAACACGCGGTCGTAGACCTGGAGCATGTAAATCGACGGGACCAGCATCAGCACATTAATTAACGCGGTAAAACAACCGACGCTGATCAGGATGCTCTTATAGTCGCCCAGTGCCTTGAATAACGGTGCGGTGGCCGGGCTCATTGCCATCTTCATGGTTTCTTCCTGAGGTGTTATTCCTCGTCATGCCTGACGAAGTTTCCATTAACTGTCCGCGCAGAGGCAGATATAGGTTTGGCGCATCAGCGCTTACAAACCAATAACAACTTTTATTCTGGTTTGGTGCTTATAACGATAATGACCGTCGCTCTTTCACCGTTGCCTTTTAATTACTGCGTCTGGCGCACAAGTGTTATGACCAGCGCGGATTTCAATGTGGCTTTATAAGCGCCATCACGTTGACGGCTGAGAAATAGAATCTTCGAACCTTCGTTGCCGGTGATCGCAATGCCGTCCGGTTCCGGGAACCAACCGGTAGCGGTTTTGCCATCCAGCCAGGCGCTAAGGCAGCTGGCGCCCTCACCCAATGTCTGGGTTTGCTGAAAGTCGATGACGCACACGTTGGACGGTTTGTCTTGCAACGCCCGGGACTCTGGCGAGTCATCTTTGGCGCTGAGAGTCGCCTGCCATTTGCCGGCCAGTTCCGACGGATCCGCTAATTTCAGGCTGCTTGACATGGCTGTCTCTCCAAAAAAAATCATCAACGTCGCCAGGAGCCACGCGGTTGTAAGGTTGGTAAAGGCTTTATGAGCCATAGGTTGTTGTACTCCGGCTGCGGTCTTTGGCACAGAGGGCGGCGCATCGGCGCCACCCTCCTTATCGCGCTACATCACGCGGCGATGTCCGAGAACGCCGCCTGGCCAACGGTGCTGACCAGGAAGTCAGCCACGCCATGCCCGGAGAAGTCCACCGCCAACTGGCTGTTACCGCCCGAAGAGGTCAACACGGCATCGCCTGCCGCACCGGTGAACGAATTCACGAAGTGCAGGCCCGCGCCTTTGGTGATGGCGGTCAGGTCGATCTTGTCCAGGCCACTGACAAAGTCGAGGATCTGATCAGTCGCACCCGGCTTGGAATCGCTGCTCGCTGCGAACACAAAAGTGTCCGAGCCGGTACCGCCCCACAGCTTGTCCGCACCGCCCGCGCCGAAGAGGATGTCGTTGCCGGCACCGCCCTTCAGCTCGTTGGACACGCCATTACCAATCAGCAGGTCGTTACCCGAACCGCCAATCGCGTTCTCGATGGTTGCACCCTTGGCAATGGAAACGTTGCCAACCATGCCGCCAACATCGGAGAACGAGGCCTCATTGAGGTTGATCTTCTGGTTCTGGGTAAAACCGGAGAAGTCCAGCGTGTCTTTGCCGCCCGCATCCCACACCGAGAACACGACCTTGTCCGACGACGAAGACGCGCTCAGGAAATCGCGACCGGCATTGGAGTTGAAACCGTAGGTGGTGTCACCGGTGCGGGTGGTGGTGTTGGCACCGTAGAGTTTCTGGATGGCGGCAATATCGTCCAGCAACGGACCGGACGCATAGGCTTCGACGCCGGCCTTGCTGAAGTTCTGGTCGGTGTTGCTTTCACTCCAATAGCTCATGAGGCTGTAGCCGCGGGTGTCTTCCGCGTAGGTCGCGTCGTTGTAAGTCGGCGCGCCTTCACCGGCGTTGTAGTCGCCGGGGTGGGCCAGGCCCAGGGAGTGACCGATTTCGTGGGTCAGGGTTTGACGACCGTAGTTGTTCAGGTCCGGTGTCTTGTTGGGCGTGTAGCTGCTGTTGGTCAGGTACCAGGAAGTACCGTCATAACCGGCGCCGGTGCCAGGCAGGTAGGCGAATGCCGCTGCGCCGTCCTGGCCGCTGCTGTAATTGCCGAAGGTCATGTGACCGTCGCCGCCTGTGGCTTTCTCGGTGAAAGTGACTTTGGCCACATCGGCCCAGGATTGCATGGCGAGCACGGCCTGGGCTTTCTGCTGGGCGCTGAACTGACTGAAACCGGAAATCCCGTGCTTGTTCATGGTGCTCGACGACGCCGAGGTCAGGAACGTGTAGGTCAGTTCGATTTTGCCGCTGCCGTCCTTGTCCTGATAGGCAGCGCCGTCACGCAGCAATTGCGTCGCTGCCTCGTCGACGGAGTAGGACGGTTTGCCATTGACCGTGAGATTGCCACCCCGGTCATACTGATGGCTGAAGCTGTCGATCTGGTTGTACGCAGAACTGGGCGCAGCCAATGCTTGCAATGGCGAAAAGGCCTGTTCGGCAAGATCAATAGCGTTGTTTTTAACTTTCGACATAAACACACTTCCTTGTTTAGCAATGGAACAGTTTTTGTCAGATAGCGACAATCTCTGGCGAGATCGTCCTATCACTCGCCCAATGAAGGCGAAAGAAAACTGACACAATTCGAAATCGAACGTCTACATTTTTTTTGACGTCAAATTGTTCTGCCCCGGCAAGTACCCGGAAACAATGCCTGCGCTGTCGAAATATAGTTTTTAGTTGAGGGTTTCGGACTAATTGTCTGACAATTGCGTATTTAAATATTAAATAGAGGTAAGTTGGTTTTTGTCGAGAGCGTCTCACTTTTCCGTGACTTATTAATATGAGTGCCAGTGCAATGCCATCAGCCAAATCAAACGCCCGATGAGGGCAGTCATCCGCGATGACTTCCAGACGAACAGGAGCCAATGGTGAACACGTTGCGTGTTCACCATCGCATTTACCCACCGCCATCACTGCTTTCTAAACCTCATCAACAACGGACAAGACCGTTTCTCGACTGTCCAGAATCCCCAGTTGCTGGAGGATGTCATTGATGCCCCCCCATAGGCCGAGATCCTCAGGTGTCGGGGCTTCGACCAAGATACGACGCAAGCTCAGGTTGACCTTCAACCTGCCATAGGCGATTTCATCGGACTGGGCGCCTTTATCGATGATTCGCTTGGCAGCGAGGTTAATCTCTCCTTCAACGTAAGCTTGCAAAGCTGATTTGTTCATCGCGATTCTCCTTTGCAGACGTTATGTCTGTGCCGGAAACGCTACAAAGGATTTTGCCAGCCATCTACTGTCAGAATTTACAGGTCCAGACGATCAATGACGCGATTGAGTTATGGCCTCAACTCCCCGTCCGAATCTTGTTCCACACCCTCGTCCGAATCCGGTCGATATTCAGCGGCATCGCCTCCAGGGCGAACAGCTTGCCCATCATTTCCGGGCTCGGATAAACCTTGGTGTCATTCTTGATGGCCGGGTCGATCAGGCTGTCGGCCTGCTGGTTGCCGTTGGCGTAGTGAACATAGTTACTGATGCTGGCCATGACGTCCGGGCGCAGCAGGTAGTTCATGAACGCGTAGCCGGCCTTTTCGTCCGGGGCGTCGGCGGGCATGGCGACCATGTCGAACCAGATCGCGGCGCCTTCCTTGGGAATGGCGTAGCCGATGTCGATACCGTTCTTGGCTTCTTTGGCACGGTTTTCGGCTTGCAGGATGTCGCCGGAGAAACCGACGGCCACGCAGATGTCTCCGTTGGCCAGGTCGCTGGTGTATTTGGATGAGTGGAAATAGCTGACGTAGGGCCGGACTTTCATCAGCAGCGCTTCAGCTTTTTTGTAGTCTTCCGGGTTCTTGCTGTGGTGCGGCAGCCCGAGGTAATTCAGCGCGGCCGGCAGCAGTTCGGGGCCGTTGTCGAGGATGGCGACGCCGCACTTTTGCAGCTTGGCCATGTTCTCGGGCTTGAAGATCAGGTCCCAGGAGTCCACTGGCGCGTTGTCGCCCAGCACGGCCTTGACCTTGGCGATGTTGTAGCCGATACCGGTGCTGCCCCACAGGTATGGGAAACCGTGTTCGTTACCCGGGTCGTTGGTCTGCAATGCCGTGAGTAATACCGGGTTGAGGTTCTTCCAGTTCGGCAGCTGGTTCTTGTCGAGCTTCTTCAGCGCCCCGCCCTGAATCTGCCGTGCCATGAAGTGGTTGGACGGGAATACCACGTCGTACCCGGATTTTCCGGTCATCAACTTGCCGTCCAGGGTTTCGTTGCTGTCGTAGACGTCGTAGCTGAAGGCGATGCCGGTTTCTTTCTGGAAGTTTTTAGTGGTATCCGGCGCGATGTAGTCCGACCAGTTATAGATCTTGACGGTCTCGGCGGCATGGCTGAGGGACGCGACAAGCGCAAGGGGTGCCAGGGTCAGTGTCTTTCGGATCATGAGTCGATTCCTGTATGGGTTGTTTTTGGCAGGCAATCAAAGGATCAAAAATCAAAAAATCAAAACGTAGGTCTTGCGCACGGTTTCCTGGATATCCCAGATGCCGAGGCTGTTGGCCGGCAACATCAGTGCGTCGCCGGCTTCGATGTAGAGGGTTTCACCGTCGTCCGGGGTGAACGTGCAGCGCCCCTGGATGAAGTGACAGAATTCCTGGGCAACGATCTGCCGGCGCCAGCGGCCGGGCGTGCATTCCCAGACGCCGGTTTCGACGCCGTCGTCGCGTTCGACGCTGGTGGTCGAAGCCACCGCCACCGGCGCTCCCAACGGCACGGCGACGGGGTTCGACTCCTCCAGTTCCAGTGTTGCGGTGTTCTTGAATTGCGTGATGCCCATGGGAGTACCTGTCGATTGAGCCTGTAGATGAAAGCGTGCTGTTCAGTGCATGAAACCTTCCATGAACCCCGCCACCTTGCTCGCCAGTTTGCGGCGCCAAGGGGCTGTCGCCGGGTTGGCCAGGGTCTGGTCTTCGTGGACGAAGCTGCGGATGATTGCGTTGTAACCCAGCCAGCGGCAGGGTTCGGGTTCCCAGGCCCGGAGCGTGTCCAGACCGCCTTGAGGCATGACCCAAGGCTGGTGAACCAGTTCGGTATCGCGCTCAAGAATCAGATCCGCCAGGGTTCGGCCGCCCAGGTTGCTGGCGCCGACGCCCTCGCCGCCATAACCGCCGGACAAGGCAATGCCGCTGGCCTGATCGCAGAGCATGTGCGGCTTGAAGTGCCGGGACATGCCCAGGTTGCCGCCCCATGCGTGGGTAATCTGCACGTTCTTGAGTTGCGGGAAGAGTTCGCTGAACAGGTAGCGCCGCAACTCCACTTCGCTGGTGGTCAGGTCAAAGTCATGGCGCAATTTTCCGGCAAACTGGTAGCCGCCCCGGGCGCCGAACACCAGGCGGTTGTCGGCCGTACGCTGGCCGTAGGTGACCTGTCGACTGCTTTCGCTGAACGCCTGGCCGCGGCTCAGGCCGATTTCGTCCCAGGTCGCGGCAGACAATGGTTCGGTGGCGACAATCAGGCTTTGTACCGGTAACTGATAACGGCCGAGGGGTGGCAACGTGACCGAATAACCTTCTACCGCCGGCACGATCCAGCGGCTGCGGACCTGAGCCTTTGCCGTGCGCAAACTCCCCGACTGCCACTGCGTGACCGCGCTGTTTTCGTAGATTTTGACACCCATGCGCTCGACCGTTTCTGCCAGGCCTCGCACCAACTTTGCCGGGTGAATGGTCGCAACGTGCGGTGCATAGATACCGCCATAAGGCTTCGCCACTCTGATCTGTTGCGTCAGTTGCTCCGGGCTGAGCCAGCGGTAATCGCTTTCGGTCAGGCCTTGGCGGTAAAGCTTGTCCAGATAGTCGCGCAGGCTGGTTTCCTGCTCGGGATAACGCGCGGCACAGTACAACACCCCGCCTTTGCGATAATCGCAGTCGATGCCCTCCCGTTCGATGACAATCTCGACTTCATCAGGAATGCTGTGCAGCAGATCGAAAGAGGCGCGGCGTTGGTCTGGCGGCAAACCCGCCAACAGACGGTCCTCGCCCAGCAAGTTGCCCATCAGCCAGCCGCCGTTGCGGCCCGACGCGCCAAAACCGGCGGTTTGCGCTTCGACGATGGCAATGTCCAGGCCTGGCGCCAGGCGCTTGAGGTAATAAGCGGTCCAGAGCCCGGTGTAGCCTGCGCCGATGATAGCCACGTCGACGTCCAGGTCATGTTCCAGCGCAGGACGCGCCAGCAACGGCTCGTCGAGTTGATCCATCCACAAACTGATAGTGCGCCACGCCGACATGCCAGACTCCGCCACTCAAACTTCGATGGCGTCGATCCTAGTGCGTGACCTCAGGGGCTGTCGTGCGCGCGTGCACGCAAAGAAATTTGTTTGACGTAAGCCTTGGGCGACAGCCCTGTGTGCTGGCGAAAACAACTGTAGAACGCCGACAAGGAGTTGAAGCCGGCGGCAAACGCCAGCTCATCAATGCGCAGCGGTGGCATGGCGGCGTCCAGCGCCGCGAGTAAATGCTGCAGCCGCGCCTGATTGACATAGCGATAGAAGCTCTGGCCCAACACTTGATTCAGCAGATAGGAAATCTGATTGCGGCTGTACCCGCACTCCTGCGCCACCCGTTGCAGATCGAGCTCGGGATCCAGATAAGGCTGCTGGCGCTGGAAATACTGTTGCAGGTCCTCAGCCATGAAACTCAGCTGGCGCGGTGAAAGCCCAAGTCGGCTGGCGGCCGGGCGCGAATTCGTAGCGGTGTTGCGTTGCGGTTGTTCGCGCACCAGTGATGCGTATTCGTTGACTCGCCAGATCAACCCGTCGCGCACCGTGATCGCTTCACTGGAACGGAACGACACCAGCCCTTCGCCGCCGCGCAAGGTCATCTGGTACTGGATGAACGCAGTGTTGCCGTCCAGCCGTATGCGATCGGAATGCTCCAGCGCTTCGTCCGGGTTACGCGGCATGCTGCCGCGCACGTACTCACGCAACTCATCCAGGCCCATGACCCGGTTCTGGAAAAAGTCGTTGTACTGAATGTCCGGGTGATAAAGCGCCATGACCCCGTCCAGATCCCGGTGTTTCCAGCACAGGTGGTAGCGCATGACCGTCTCGCCCGTGGCCTGGGTTTGCAGGGGGCCATCATCATCGGCGTGCATAAGGGACTCGACGAAAAAAGCCGAGCTTGCCGAAGTTCGGCCGCGGCTTCAATGACCACGCCTGGTCGCCGGTAACGCCGAGCAAGGCCCGGCACGTGATCCATATCAAAAAAACGGTAGCAATCGCCAAACGGACTGAAAAAAATCACATGGTTTTCACATCCGGGTGCTACTTTTAAGGCAGTCACCGGTTGAGCCATTGAAGGCTCTTCCCTCCTAACATGAGCTAAAGGAAGCGCTCGATGAAGAAGGCGGGCAACACATGAATAAAGGGTCTTTCAGCAAAGTTACGTTTCCAAACGCCTGTCAGCTGATGCGCTGGCATTTCCATCCCATGGGATTTGAGGCGAGCATGGACGCGCCGGGCAGCATGATCGCCCGCCTGTTTGACCGCGCCAGTGGCGAGACCATGATCGCCATTGCAGGCATTCCATGCGCAACCGTGATGAATGCCGCGGACGTAGAACGAATAATCGAAGCCGTGGAAGACGAGCTAGAGTCTTTCATACCTCCCCAGGCCTTCAAGAGTTATGCCTGAAGGCCAAACGCCCAACAAAAAGCCCACATCATGTGGGCTTTTTTGTGGGGCTCGGGTTCAGGCCAGTTTCTGACCCTGGCGATGATCAGCAAAGAATGGCTTGTCCTTGCCAATCCGGTCAGATGCCTTGGGCATGTTCGCCGCCTGAGTATCCTGCCCGTCGACATACCAGTAGCAATGACTCACCGCCCGAGTGATGCCGACGTAAGCCAGTCGCAGGATTTCGTCTTTCTGTGCGTTGTCGTATGGCTCGTTGTCGCCCGTCTTGCCAAGGCCCGCCATGCGATAGACCTGATTCTTGTAGGGAGAACTGGTCAGATGCTGACAATCACCCAGCAAAAACACCGCGTCAGCCTGCAAGCCCTTGGCGCTGTGATACGTCAGCTGTTTGATGCGCCGCGATTCATACGGCAAGTTAGAATCTACATTAACTACAGACTGAATATGTTGTTCAATCAATAACTTATCGCTGCTTTTTCGATAAAGCATCAAGATTGAATCACCTTGTCGGTAATGCTGGATCAGGCGTTGAGCCATGCCTTGATCATCCCGATCCATGACGTTCACCGGCAACAGCGCCTTGGGTTCACCGCTGGCCTTGGCCTTCTTTCCGGCGATCGACGGCGCTGCGCGGACGATATGCTCGGCCGCATCAATGATGTGCTGATGACTGCGGAAATTGTCGCTGAGCATCACTTTGGTCGTGCTCGGTGACGGGAATTCCTTGTTGAACTCCATGAAATACGCTGGAGAACTGCCGCGCCAGCCATAAATGGACTGCCAGTCATCGCCGACGCAGAGCAAGGACGAACGTTGCGCGCCTCGCCCCACATGCATCGCCGGGCCGCGACTGCGGATCTCGGCCAGACTGGCACGGATCCACGAGACAATTTGCGGCGATACGTCCTGAAATTCGTCGATCATCAGGTGTGACAAGGGCCTTAGCAGCTCATCGCTCAGCAGCTTCAGGTTTTCCGGGGAGTGCTCGCTAAACAAGGCAAACATCCGGTTGTAGGTCATCACCGGTGGTTTTTGATCAAGCAAATGATCTTCCAGGGCGCGCCAGAACAGGCTCAGAGCTTCGAAGAAATACCGGTCCGGGTCATCCTTGGCGAAACTCATCTGGCCTACGGCACTCGGAACATCCAGGCCGAGGTTTTCGATAAACCCGGCGGCGGCCACAAAACAATCCAGCAAGGGGGCTGATCCCAGCTCACCCTTGACCTTGTAATCGAAACCCGGACCGGCACTGGCATCCCCTGCCAGGGAAGCCAGCACGCGCTTTGATGATTCGTAACTATCCAGCCATATCAATGGTTTACGACAGAAAGCTTGAAACAGGGTGCGCTTCACCGCCCATTCCGCGCGGACAGTCAACTTGGCATTCGGGCGGCAGACCTGCGGATTTTCCCGTGGGTCAAAACCGAGTACCACCCAGGCGTCCAGCGTGGGGATGTAGCCGTGACAATGGAAAGTCGCACCATTGATATCGAAAGCCTGCCGATTGGGCTCGATGCCTTTTATTGGCCAGGCGCCGGCACGAAACCACAGGTCTTCAATCGTGTCGCAGAGCTCCTCGTCACGTTTGGCCGCCAACTCGGTCACCGCCACGCGCTTCTGCACATCGGGGTGATCGCGCTCAAGCTCCTTGAGCTGCAAGGCATGACGGGACAATGGCTTGATCAGTTCGCGAAAACGCTCATCGCGGGTGTGCAGGCTGTGAAAACAGGCATTGAGTTGCTGACGCTGCGCGTCATTGATGCGCAGGTCGAAGGGATTGCTGTCGACCTCCTCATCGCCGTTTTGCGCGCGATTGCTGAGGTTTTCGAATGCTTGCAGGCGCTCGAAGCCCGGCAGGCTGCGAACCATCGGCAGGATTCGCGAGTGGAAGGTGCGCACCAGGTCGCGCGCCTCCTTGAGGCTCAGTGCCCGGCCCCACACACCAAACAATTCGATCAGCTTATTAATGAAGTCCTTGCGCGACTCGCGGGTGAAGGTCACCACGGTCATCGAGCTCAGCTCGAAGCCCAGGTAATGGGTCAGCAGCAGGATACGCAGGACCAGTGTCGTCGACTTGCCTGCACCCGCCCCGGCAATCACCGACGTCGAAGGCGTGTCGCTGAAAATCATTTTCCACTGGGCGGCGCTGGGCTGGGCGTGAGGTGGCAGCAGTCGGGCGACATCGGCCTTCATGCGCTTCTTCAGGTCAGCGCTGAGTGGCAGGCGCCAATCGTCGAACAAGTTGTGATCGACATTAGGTGGCCGGTGCTCGGTGGAGCGCGAATCGCGGATCAGCAGGACCTGCCGGCCTTCTTCCAACCCCTCGGCTTTGCCTTCCTTATAGCCGTAATCGACCCCGGCGCTGTGACCACTGCGAAACCCATCGGCTTGCCCGTGCAACCACGAGGCACGGTGTTGCGCGCGCAGACGGGTCAAGCCATGGCCAAAGAACCGGGCGGCGAGGCGCTTGAGCAGTGGCATCTCGGCCAGGGGACGAAGTTCGGGAGGAAGATCGGGGGTGTGTTGCGGCACGCGGGCTGACTCCAGGGTGTGAGGCTGACGAGGGCTATGGTGTCCGTATTTGCCGTTGAGTTCTAGTGAAATGCTTACAGGTCATTGGCTTATACGATGAAGTGAAGGCTGGATGAGAACGTTTCGAGGTTATTTGATATCAACTTATCCGATCATGATGAGGCATTTTTTACGCTTTTTATCGATTGGTGCCTGATAGATGATGCCCGCCATCAACCACCGGTTCTCGTTTCGTGGCTCAGGCGCTCTGCCCCATGACGAACCTTTTTCAGGAGACGATCATGCTTGAACTCAGACCTTTCAACTCCCTGGGCGGCGCCCACCATGGCTGGTTGGATGCCCACCACCACTTTTCGTTCGCCGAGTACCACGACCCGAAACGCATGAACTGGGGCAACCTGCGGGTATGGAACGACGACGTGATTGCCTCCGGCACTGGGTTCCCTAAACACCCGCACCGGGACATGGAAATCATCACCTATGTTCGTGAAGGTGCAATTACCCACGAAGACAACCTCGGCAACAAGGGCCGCACCGAAGCGGGCGACGTTCAGGTCATGAGCGCCGGCACCGGGATCGCTCACAGTGAATACAACCTGGAAGCGAACGAAACCAGGATCTTTCAGATCTGGATCATCCCGAACGAATCCGGCCTGGCCCCCTCTTGGGGCGCCAAGCCATTCCCGAAAGGCCAGCGTGAAGGCTTCGTGACGTTGGCCAGCGGTAAGGCGGGTGACGATCAAAGCCTGCGAATCCGTGCCGATGCACGGCTGGTGGCCGCCAATCTGAAGGCCGGTGAATCCGCCGAGTATCGCCTGGACAGTGGCCGTCGCGCTTATCTGGTTCCGGCTACCGGGGTCATTGAAGTCAATGGCTTGCGTGCACAAGCTCGAGACGGTGTTGCCGTGGCGGATGAGCAGGTGTTGCGGGTAACTGCGATTGAGGACAGTGAGATCGTGTTGGTGGATCTGGCTTGATCGGGTAAATGCAGGGCAAAAAAAGGGGCGACCGTTGATGGTCGCCCCTTTTTTACATCTGAATCCTGAGTGGCCGTGCTGGCGTCTTCGCGGGCAAGTCTCGCTCCTACAGGATAGATATCGCTCACAATCATGTGATCGACTCCGCCCATGCAGGAGCGAGGCTTGACCGCGAAGGGTCGCTCAATCACTTCGCAGAAATAGCGCCATCCACCAGGGTCTGAGCTTCTGCAACCAACTGCTTGAGGTGCTCGTCACTGACGAAGCTCTCAGCGTAGATCTTGTAAATATCTTCAGTCCCCGAAGGCCGTGCTGCGAACCAGCCGTTCTCGGTCATGACTTTCAAACCGCCAATGGCCTGGTCGTTACCCGGCGCGTGGCTGAGGATGCTCTGGATCGCTTCGCCCGCCAGTTGGGTCGAGGTGACCTGATCCGGTGACAGCTTGCTCAACAAGGCCTTCTGTTCAGGGTTGGCCTTGGCGTCGACGCGCACCGAGAACGGTTCGCCGAGCTCGTCAGTCAACGCACGGTAGGCCTGGCTCGGGTCGCGACCGGTACGAGCGGTCATTTCTGCCGCCAGCAATGCCGGAATCAAGCCGTCCTTGTCGGTGCTCCAGACGCCGCCGTCCTTGCGCAGGAACGAGGCCCCCGCGCTTTCTTCGCCGCCAAAGCCCAGCGAACCGTCGAACAGACCGTCAGCAAACCATTTGAATCCGACCGGCACTTCGTACAGGCGACGGCCCAGGCGCTTGGCCACACGATCGATCAAGCCGCTGCTGACCACGGTTTTGCCCACGGCAGCATCGGCGCGCCACTGTGGACGGTTCTGGAACAGGTAATCGATGGAAACGGCGAGGTAGCTGTTCGGTGCCAGCAGACCACCGGACGGGGTCACGATGCCATGGCGATCGTGATCCGGGTCGCAAGCAAACGCTACGTCAAAGCGCTCTTTCAGACCGATCAGGCCTTGCATGGCATGGCTCGACGAGGGGTCCATCCGGATTTGCCCGTCCCAGTCGACTGTCATGAAGCGGAACGTCGGGTCGACCTGTTTGTTCACCACTTCCAGGTCCAGACGGTAGTGCTCGGCAATCGCCGACCAGTAGCGCACCCCTGCTCCGCCCAGCGGATCAACACCCAGACGCAGCTTGGCATCACGGATGGCATCGAAGTCGATCACGTTGATCAGGTCGGCGACGTAGGTGTTGAGGTAATCGTGACGATGGGTCGTGCCGGCCTTCAATGCCTGCTCGTAGCTGATGCGTTTGACGCCGGCCAGCTTGTTGCCCAGCAGCTCGTTGGCCTTCGCTTCGATCCACTTGGTGATGTGGGTATCGGCCGGTCCACCGTTGGTGGGGTTGTATTTGTAGCCACCGCTTTGCGGCGGATTGTGCGATGGCGTGATGACGATACCGTCCGCCAGGCCCGAGGTACGGCCGCGGTTGTAGCAAAGAATCGCGTGGGAAATCGCCGGGGTCGGCGTGTATTCGTCACCCTCGGCGATCATCACGGTCACGCCGTTCGCGGCCAGCACTTCCAGGGCGCTGGCGCCGGCCGGGGTGGACAGTGCGTGGGTGTCGATGCCGACAAACAGCGGACCATCGATACCCTGGGCTTCGCGGTACAGGCAGATCGCCTGACTGATCGCCAGAACGTGCCATTCGTTGAAACTCAGATCGAACGAGCTGCCTCGGTGTCCGGACGTGCCGAAGGCTACGCGTTGGGTAGAGATGGCGGCATCAGGCTGGCCGGTGTAATAGGCCGTTACCAGTCGCGGGATGTCGACCAACAATTCTGCCGGTGCCGGTTTGCCCGCAAAAGGACTGAGTGTCATGCAAAACCTCTGGAATAGAGTGGTTCAGGAGTAGGAGCGCAGTTTACTGGCAGTTTGACCGCAGCGCGACGTTATCGATCCCGAGGGAAATGTTATCAATCGCCAAAGCCCCACCCCTGCTCAATCGATCGATTCCAGGCGCAAGGCATCGCCCAGCAAACCCATGGCCGCCGCGAGGTCGTGGTCGCCGCCGAAGGTATGGCTCAGGCGCAAGTGTTGCGCGTGCAACCCTTGGAGGCTGAACAGCTCCCCTGGCGCAATCACCACCTGGTGCCTGAGCAGGCGCTGGAACACCCGACGCACATCGACCTGACGCAGCGATTGCACCCAAATCGTCGCACCGCCCAAGGGTTCGACAAAGTGCAAGGCATCCCCCAGACGCTCCTGCAACAGTTGGGTCATGTGCACCTTGCGGTCCTTGAGCAGCCGGCGCAATACCAACAAGTGCTGATCGATTCGTCCATTGCTGTAAAGCCGTGCGATGGCTTTCTGGCGAATCGGTGACAACCGGAATGAACGTAACAGGAAATGCCGCTGCAGTTCGACGCTCAATTGCCGCGAGAGCAGATAACCATAAGGCGCTTCCGGCCCGATGGATTTTTCGAAGGTGGAGAAAACGATCAGCCGGTCCGGGTTCAGCAGATCGCGAAACCGCAGGCCGTCGGGCTCGAATGCGAGCTCGCCATAGCAGTCGTTCTCCAACACCCAACTGCCATGACGCTCCAGCAGTTCAGCGGTTGACTGCCTGTTGCTGTGGGAAGCCACGCTGCCGCGCGGCATGTTGAGGCCGGAAGAAAGCATGACCAGCCGCACCGGCTTGGTCTCCAGCAGTTGCTTGAGCTGCTCAAGGTCCAGGCCGCCATGGGGTTGCAGGGGCAACTCGATGACCTGGACGTCAGCGTCCTGGAGCAAGCGCAGGATCATCCAGTCGCAGGGCGATTCGACGACTACCATGGCATCTTTGAGACACAGTACAGCGATCAGTATTTCCAGGACACCACGCAAATCGGCGCCAATGTAGACGTTATCGGCGTGCCAGCAACGTGCCGGAGACGAGGTATAGCGTGCGGCCAGTGCGGCGCGCAGTTCCAGTTCGCCACAAGGTTGTGAAGTCGGTTGCGGCTGACGCGGATATTGACGCAGCAGTTCTCTTTCAAGCAGCAACAACGGGCTGTCCAAGGGCTGCAACAACGCCGGTTCATCCGCGCTCAACACCAGCATCCCCGGTCGCCTGGCGTTCACATAAACCGTCTCGAGCAGGTCATTGCCGCTGCTGAGCGGGTGAATGGACGACACCGGCAGCGCGTAATAGCCGGATTTGGCGACCGAATACACCCGCCCTTCCTTTTCCAGCAGCGAATAGGCGTACTGAATCGTCGAAATCGATACGCTCAAACGGTCCGCCAATTGCCTTAATGAAGGGAGGCGGACCCGCGTGTCGCTGACGGGCTCGTTGATGAGGTTAGTCAGGTAACGGTACACCGCCTGATAGGCAAAGTCGGTTTCGCGGGGTCCTTTCATGGGTGATGACCAAGCACGCCACGCGCCGCGTGGGGTGGGTGGATGAGCGCGGTAACCCCGAGCATTTTCAACGACCCGTTGACCGTTCGCCATTTGCGGCGTTGCCCGCGTCGAGGTCCAGCGCAGGCTCATCCGCATTACCGACTGCCGGGCCCGGCCCTTCGCCCCTCGCAACCGGTCCCATCCGGTAAAGCGTGCCGATCAACTTGACGGTCAACCCGCTGACGTCGACCATCCATTGCAGCACCTGCTCGGGAGCCGACTTGCCCTGCATCGCCCGGTGCAGATCAGGCAACGCCACGAGCATACCGGGATGGCATTGGCGTAGAAAACGCTCAAGCGAGGCGCCGTTATCGACGAAGGGCGCGAACAGCAAGCACACCAGTTGAGCCTCACTCAAGCCCAGGCTTTTCTGGGCCTGCGCCGCTGCCAATGCACGCTGGTCGGACATTGTCGTCGGGTTAACGAACGTTTCCATTACCTGCTCGCAATAGCGCTCGGGAAGCTGTTTGCGACGCATCATGACCAAGGCCCGCTGTACGTAATCGGCAACGCCTGCTTCATAGGTGCGGCCATGAACAAAACACGCCTCCAGCCCCCGAACGTGCGCAGAAATCGTCAGGCTGACAAACTCGTTATCACTAAGCTGGGCCGCCAGCTCGTCAGGCTGAAACCCGAGGAAATCGGTGAGTAGCGGCCAGCGATCTTCCAGATTGCTGACCAGCATGTCGTGAATATCGATGAAGGTTGTGCGCCGACACGCTTCAAATGATTCGGCCGGCCGCCACTCAGCCTGCCCATGCTCAGAATAAAACTCGCGGTAGCAATCGCTGCCCAGTTCATCCAGTCGCGCGAACAGCTCCTCATAACCGGATTCAGGGTCATTCGATGCATTGAGGCCAGCCTTTTGCGCCGCACGGGTCAACCCATGCATGAACTGCTTTTGCTGGCGAGGTGTATCGCTGCTGACCAACGCATCGACGCCTCGGTCCCAACGGCAGATTTGCCCATAAAACTCGCCCGCCGCCAGGTACCCGTCATCCCACAGGTCAAGCGGCCCGTTCCAGGTTCGCCGATGACCCACCATCAACAGATTGAGACGATTTGACTCGCGACCTGCATCGGAGACCGGCGCCAGATGGCTGAATGGCAGGACTTCCCGGTTATCGACCATCACCACTTCGACCCGAGGATCGTCGTAGAGAAACAGCGCACTGCAACTGTGATGGATGTTTTCAAGGGCCATCGGGCTTGCGCCATTCGTGCGCAAGGTCGCGACTCGCAGCTGGAACGTCGCAGGCGCCCGGCCAGCGATGCTCAATTGTGCGGCGCGCAGCAATGCCAGCGTGTAGCAACAGTCGCGGGTTCCGGACTGGATCGACAACACCTTGTATTCGCCGATCCGCTCCATGCCACCCGCGGAGACCACCAGGCGCTGAATCATCAGCTGCAGTGCCGTGCGCTCGGCGCGTGAAAAAAAACTCAGCAATCGCTGCAATACTTGCTGATAAACATAGTTCATTGCCTGTTCATGGGTATGGGTCATCATTGTTTACCTGTTACGCATAGGTTCGATGTCACGCAAACAACTGTGTGCATTGCGCAAACGGCTGACTGACATGATTAAAGTGTTTCGATTGATATGAAATCCTAACACTTAGTTTTGAGTAATTATTTGAAATGAATCGAGCTTACTTGTGACCCTGTCCGCACACGATGGCAGGAAAGCCCCGCAGGACAAGGGTCCTGCGACCACACGAGGGATCCTAGGAAATGTCCGACAGCGTCCCACAGACATGTAGCACGAGAAATAAAGAAAGAAGTCGCAATTAATTTTTCGGCAATTGATCGATAACACGCTATTTGTTGAGCTTGTATTACCGGAGTGCGAAGAAAAGTATCTGTCCAATACCCAGCCATAGCTCATTCCTTGAGATGAAAGTAATCATTCAATTATCGGGGCTTATAGGGTGATTAGAAGATACAGATTGAGAGCAAAAACCAGTTCAGTTGCTGAACTGACTCGTCGCAGGTTGAGGGGACGTCTCGGAATTTCGGAGGGGGAAATGCAAAAGTCCGTGCAAGCACGGACTTTTTCAGTGGTGTTACGCCGGATCGACCTGGAGCGCAACCCGTTCGCGACACGGGCATTCATCCATGTAGCGGTGCGCCTCGACAAACTCGGAAAACGGAAAGACCCGAGTCTTGAGTGGCAGCAACACGCGGTCGGCGGTCAGCTGGTTGATGTCGCGCAAGGCACGTTGCAGTGCGACCTGATCCTGGATGATGCCCAGCTCCGGCTTGCCAGTGAAGTTGCCGATGCAGTGAACGAAGAACTGAATGTTCTTCTGGAACGCTGCGCAGGCCGGGAACGGCGTCTGGTTACCACCTTGCAGGCCGTACAGCACCAGGCTGCCACGAGGCGCGAGCACATCGCCGAGCAGTGACATCTGCGGACCGCCGAGGCCATCGAACACCACATCCACGCCGCGGTTGTCGGTGATTTTGTTGATCCGCATGAGCAGATCCTCTTCCTCGGTGACGATTACTTTCTCGGCACCCAGTGACAGCAGGTATTCACGTTCTTCAGCGGTCTTGGTGGCGGCAATTACCCGCACGCCCAATGCCTTGCCCAGTTGCACAAACGATGGACCGGCACAGTGGCTCGCGTCAGTCACCAAGGCAAATTGCCCAGGTTTGACACGCGCCAGATCGACATAAGCGAAGTAGGCAATCAGCAGCGGCGTGTAATGCACGGCCGCTTCAATCGGGCTGAGCACGTCCGGATAACGGGTCAATGCCGAGCGAGGCAGAACGATCTGCTCGCCGTAGACCGGATAGTCGTTGGGGCTTTCAGCCGGGAAGCTGGCGACCTTGTCACCGACTGCCAGGTCATCGACGCCCTCGCCGACTGCTGTCACGACGCCGGACATCTCATGGCCAAGGCCAGAAGGCAGACGAGCATGGGATGAGGCCAGGTTCTGGCGCCAGAGAATGTCGTACCAGCTGATGCCAATCGCCTCGACGCGCACCTGCACTTCGCCCGGCGCAGGGAGAGCGGCCGCATGC
>LNAP01002085.1_pt1 | contig 20355 bp, 17 predicted proteins | sample 602601 | NCBI WGS metagenome assembly LNAP01 (sample SAMN02440304, study PRJNA202911) | soil metagenome | biome: Subtropical and temperate rainforests or woodlands; isolation source: soil samples (1 kg each in a 20% v/v slurry with milli Q water) were... ...
CGGCCCTGGTCGGGCGCGATCCGCCCGGCTTCGTCTCGGCGCGCGATCCCGCCCCGCAGGCGGCCTCGGCCAACTCCCTGTGGCGCACCGGCGCGCGGGCCTTCTTCATCGACCAGCGAGCCAACCGCGTGGGCGACATCCTGACCGTCCAGATCGACATCGACGACTCCGCCCAGACCCGCAACGCCTCGACCAGCAGCCGCGCGGCCGGAATGAGCGCGGGGGTCCCCAACTTCTTCGGGCTGGAGTCCAGCCTCGGCAAGATTTTCCCCGGCGGCTACGACCCGGCCAACATGATCAACACCAACTCGACCTCGACGAACCAGGGGGCGGGCGCGGTCACCCGGTCCGAGAAGATCTCACTGACCATCGCCGCGGTCGTGACCAACGTGCTGCCCAACGGCAACATGGTGATCGAAGGCACCCAGGAAGTCCGCACTAACGCCGAGCTGCGCCAGCTCACCGTCGCCGGGATCGTGCGGCCGGAAGACATCTCGTCGGCCAACACCATCAGGCACACCCAGATCGCCGAGGCGCGCATCAGCTATGGCGGCCGCGGCGACATCAGCCGGGTCCAGAAGGTCCCGGCCGGCCAGTCCCTGGTGGAGCGCTTCCAGCCGTTCTGACGGATCATCTGGGACCAGCCGGCGTTCACCCTGCGAAGGGAGCACCGTCATGCGCTTGCGAGCGCTGCTTGGACTTTGCGTTTCGTGCCTGCTGGCCGCCTGCGCGCACCAGGGCGACGGCGGAGGCGTCAGGGGCATGGCCTGGTCGCTGCACCATACCGAGGGCGAAGGCGCCAAGCTCGCCTATGGGGAGCCCGCCAGCGACAATGTGGTGCTGATGATGAGCTGCCAGCCGGGATCCGGCCGCGTCTTCGTATCGCTGACGGCGCCGGCGAGCAGCGCCTCCAACGCCATCGAACTGCGCTCGCGCCGCCAGACCAGCCGCTTCGAAGGCGCCGCCGCGCCGGGTCTTGGCGAGGGCGCGATCATCGAGGCCGAGGCCTCCGCGGCCGATCCGACCTTGCTGAGCTTCGCGCGGACCGGGGATCTGGCGGTGGTCGAGCAGGGGCGCGCCGCCCGGTTGCCGGCTGGACGCGCCGAGCGCGCCGCAGTCACCGACTTCTTCGCCCAGTGCCGCGCCGCCTAGAGCCTGCCACGAGCCGGTGATAGCTTGAGCGCATGAAGTCCGTCGCCGTCGCGCTTGCGCTCCTCCTTTCCGCCACCGCCGCCAACGCTCAGGAAGCCCAAGTCTGGGCCGTCGAAACGCCCAAGAACGCCGACGCCTGGTTGCGTTTCGGCACGCCGGAGACCGACGACCATCCGCTGGCCTTCTCGTGCGAGCGCAAGTCCGGTCAGGTGCGGGTCGCCGCCGTGGTCGACCGCAAGATGGGGGTTCGGAAGGACGGAAACGCCTGGGTCGACCGCGCCGGGGTTCGGGCGCCCTGGCCCCTCAGCATCTCCCTCGCCTCCGAGGGCGGCTCGGTGACCCTGCGCAGCGCCGCCGAGCCTCACGACCCCAGCGGCGGCACGATGGTGTTCACCGAATTCTCGACCCGCGCGCCGTTCACCGAGGCCTTTCGCAAGAGCGGCCTCGTGCGCCTCACGGCCGCGGGCCAGACGATCGAGCCGCCGCCCGCGAAGAAGTCGATGGTCCGAAAGTTCCTCGGCGCCTGCAAATAGGCGCCCGAGCGTTTAGGCGCGCCGCCCGGCCGCCGAAACGTTGTCCACGCCCAGAGCCGCCAAGGCCCCGGCGACGATGCCATCGGCATCGAGGCCCGCCTGGGCGTACATGGCCTCGGGCTTGTCCTGGTCCTGGAAGATGTCCGGCAGGGTCAGGGTCCGCACCTTAAGGCCGCGGTCCAGCGCCCCGTGGGCCGCCAGTTCCTGCAGCACGAAGGCGCCGAAGCCGCCGATGGCGCCCTCCTCGACGGTGATCAGGGCCTCGTGCTCGCGCGCCAGGCGCAGCAGCAGCTCGACGTCCAGGGGTTTGGCGAAACGGGCGTCGGCGACGGTGGTCGAAAGGCCGCGGGCCGCCAGCATGTCCGCCGCCTTGAGGCTGTGCGACAGGCGGGTGCCGAAGGAGAGGATGGCGACCGCCGAACCTTCGCGAACGATGCGGCCCTTGCCGATCTCAAGCGGCTGCGCCGGGTCGGGAATCTCCACGCCCAGGCCCTCGCCGCGCGGATAGCGGAAAGCGGAAGGACGGTCGTCGATCGCCGCCGCCGTCGCGACCATACGGGCCAACTCGGCCTCGTCGGACGCGGCCATCAGCACCATGCCCGGCAAGGCGCCCATGAAGCCGATGTCGAAGGAGCCGGCGTGGGTGGCGCCGTCCGCGCCGACCAGACCGGCGCGGTCCATGGCGAAACGCACCGGCAGGCCCTGAATCGCCACGTCGTGGACGACCTGGTCATAGCCGCGCTGCAGGAAGGTCGAATAGATCGTGCAGAACGGCTTCATGCCATCGGCCGCCAGGCCCGCGGCGAAGGTCACGGCGTGCTGCTCGGCGATGCCGACGTCGTACATCCGCTGGGGAAAGCGCTTGGCGAAGAGATCGAGGCCCGTGCCGGAATCCATCGCCGCGGTGATGGCGACGATCTTGGCGTCCTTCTCGGCCTGACGGATCAACTCCTGGGCGAAGACCTTGGTGTAGGTCGGCGCTGACGGCTGGCTCTTGGCCTGCTGACCGGTGATGACGTCGAACTTCTGGACTGCGTGCAGCTTGTCGGCGGCGCTCTCGGCCGGAGCGTAGCCCTTGCCCTTCTGGGTCACGACGTGGACCAGGACCGGCTTGTCCTTGATCTCGCGAACGTTCCTCAACACCGGCACCAGGGCGTCCAGGTCATGCCCGTCGATGGGGCCGACATAGTAGAAGCCGAGCTCTTCGAAGAGCGTTCCACCGGTCACCATGCCGCGGGCGTATTCCTCCGCCTTGCGGGCGGCTTCCTGCAGCGGCTTGGGAAACACCTTGGCGACCGACTTGCCGAGGTTGCGCAGCGACTGGTAGCCGCCGCCGGACACCAGGCGGGCCATGTAGGCGCTCATCCCCCCGACCGGCGGGGCGATGGACATGTCGTTGTCGTTGAGGATAACGGTGAGCTGGCCGGTCGTCTCGCAGGCGTTGTTCATCGCCTCATAGGCCATGCCGGCGCTCATCGAGCCGTCGCCGATCACCGCGACCACGCGGTTGTCCTTGCCGGCCTGGTCGCGCGCGGCGGCGAAGCCGAGCGCGGCCGAGATCGAGGTGGCCGCATGGGCCGCGCCGAAGGGGTCGTATTCGCTCTCGCTGCGCTTGGTGAAGCCCGAGAGCCCGCCGCCCTGGCGCAGGGTGCGGATGCGGTCGCGCCGCCCGGTCAGGATCTTGTGCGGATAGGTCTGGTGGCCGACGTCCCAGATCAGGATGTCTTCAGGCGTCTCATAGACGTGGTGAAGCGCCACCGTGAGTTCGACCACGCCCAGGCCAGCCCCGAAGTGACCTCCGGTCTGAGAGACGACGTCGATCATCTCCTCGCGCAGCTCGTCGGCGAGTTGTCGCAGCTCAGCTTGGTTGAAACCGCGCATGTCGCGGGGATACGAAACCTTGTCGAGCAGGGGCGTGACTGGCGGCATTATCGTTCGGTTCTTGTCTTTAGCTTCGGCGATCTAGCACGAAATCGACACTGGCCCGCAGGAAATCGGCTCGCGCGCCGAAAGGATCCAGATGGGCCTTGGTCTGCTCCGAAAGAAGGGCCAGTCGTTCGCGGGCCGCCTCGGCGCCGAGCAGGGTGACGTAGTTCGCCTTTCCCTTTTCTGCGTCCTTGCCGACACCCTTTCCCATCTCCGCGGCGTCACCTTCCGCATCGAGCAGGTCGTCGACGATCTGGTAAGCGAGCCCGATGTCCTGGGCGAAGGCCATCAGGGCGTGGCGTTCGGCCTCGCTCGCATGGGCCATGATCACCGGCAGCTCGAAGGAGACCGCGATCAGGGCGCCAGTCTTGAGGCGCTGCATCCGCGCGACGGTGCCGAGATCGTCCTTCACCCCCATCATGTCGATCATCTGCCCGCCGCACATGCCCTTGGCGCCCGAGGCCAGAGCCAGGCGCAGCACCATCTCGGCGCGCACGGCGCCGTCGGTGTGGGTGTCCGGATGGGCCAGGATCTCGAAGGCGACGGTCTGGAGGGCGTCACCCGCCAGCACGGCGGTCGCCTCGTCATAGGCCTTGTGGACGGTCGGCCGGCCACGGCGCATGTCATCGTCGTCCATGCAAGGCAGGTCGTCGTGGATCAGGCTGTAGGCCTGGATGCATTCCAGGGCGCAGGCCGCCCGCAGCACCGGACGGTCGTCCAGTTCGAACATCCGGCCGGTTTCGATGGCGAAAAAGGTCCGCAGCCGCTTCCCCGGCCCGAGGGCCGCGTATCGCATCGCCTCGGTCAGCCGCTGCTCCGGGCCTTCGGCGCGCGGCAGCAGTTCGTCGAGCGCGACCGTGACCAGATCGGCCGCCTGCGCCACCCGTTGCGCCAGGGCCATCAGTTGAACTCGGCCGGTTCGACGCCAGCCTGGCCGCCAGGGCCGACCACGATCTTCTCGACGCGGAGCCGCGCCGCCTCCAGGCGCTTTTCGCAATGCGCCTTGAGCAGGGCCCCGCGTTCATAGAGCTCGATCGACTGTTCCAGCGGCGCCTGACCCGACTCCAGTTGCCCGACGATCCGTTCAAGCTCGGCCAGGGCCTGCTCGAAGGAGAGCGCGTCGATGTCGGCGGCTTCTGCCATTGGAAAATCCTTGATATCCGAACAGGTTAGTCTAGGGGCGCGAGCGACCGCAACGCCAGAGCGTCAGGACCGCTCGTACCTGCGGGTCGACCAGTACTTCCAGCCCTGATTGGCCGTCAGCCTCCAGCCGCGCCGCTTCAGCGCCCGGCCTACCATAAAATTGAAGAAGCCGTGCGCCAGCACAACCACGTCCTGACCGCTTGCGGCAAGATCGACGATCATCTGCGCGGCCTCGTCGGCGCGGGCCTCGGCCTGCCGGCGGGTCTCCTGGCCCTCGTGGTGATTGAAGAACCACCACCAAACCCGGGCGATGAAGCCCCAGAGCTTGGGAGACATCTTCACGAAGCCCGGCCAGTTCGGCGGCGGCAGGGGCGCCTCGACGAACAGCGGCGTGCGGGAAAATTCGCGGCCCGCAGCGAGCGCCAGAGCGCTTTCGATCGAGCGATTGCGGACCGAAGAGATGATCACACCGGCCCGCGCGGTCTGCGCGATCAGGGCCGGCGGCGGCGTCTGGCCAGGCCGGATGCCCAGCAGCTCGTAGCGGCTCCAGTAATCGCGATAGCCATGGGCGCTCAGCATCACCTTGCGGTGGATGTCAGGTTCGCCATGGCGCGCCAAAACGATCGCCCCGGGGCGCGTGGCGGTCGATTGCGGAAGGTCGGCGGTCAATGCGTCGGCCATGTCATTCACAGGTCGGGATTCGCGCAACCCGGGCCTCGCCCCTACCCTTCTGAGAGAGCCCGAACATGCGCGAGCGCCGAACGGCCTAGAGCCTCAAGGTCGTACCCCCCCTCAAGCGAGGAAACAACCCGGCCCCGCGAATGGAGACGCGCGACACTCATGATCGCGCGGGTCGCCCAGGCGAAGTCCTCGGCCTCCAGGTTCTGCGTGGAGTCTCCGATGGGGTCGCGGACATGGGCGTCGAAACCTGCGGAAACCAGAATAAGGTCGGGCGCGAACACGTCTACATGGTCCATCAGGCCTTCGAACTGCTCGCGCCAGGCTTCCCGCGGCGCACCGGGCGGCACGATGGCGTTGCGGACGTTGGAGGGCGCCTTTTCCGAGGGGTGGCCGCTGCCCGGCCAGAGCGGCCACTGCTGCACGGAGGCGAAGAACAGGCCTTCCTGCCCGCCGACGGCCGCCTGAGTTCCATTGCCGTGGTGAACGTCGAAGTCGACGACAGCCACTCGTTCGATGCCGGAGAGCTGAGCCGCTCTAGCGGCGATCGCCACGTTCGAGAAGATGCAGAATCCCATGGGCAAGGCCGGCTCGGCGTGATGCCCCGGAGGCCTGACCGCGCAGAACGCCCGATTCTGTTCGCCCGAGGCCACGTCCCGCACCGCCTGGACCACTGCCCCGGCCGCCCGATAGGCCGCCGTCAGGCTGCCAGGGGACATGTAGGTGTCGTCGTCGAGCCGCAGCACGTCCTGCGTCGGCGCGCTGGCGATGATCGATCGGACATAGGCCTCGCGATGCGCAAGCTGCAGCTCGGCAGGGTCGATCAGCGGGGCCACCCGCCGATCCAGCCAGAGGTCGCTGTCCTCCAGCGAGCCCAGGACGGCGGCCAAACGCTCCGGCCGCTCCGGATGCCAGTCGCCCGGCCGGTGGCCCAACATGTCGGGATGAGTGTAGAGGGCGACGTCCATCAGAATCAGAGCCTAACTCGCCAAACGCCGAATATCGAATGCAGCAGCCCGTAATACGCAGAGCAGGTCCGTCCGACGCCGCCGTCCTGGCGGAACTTGGCGCCCGCACCTTCAGCGACACCTTCGCCCACCTCTATGCGCCCGAGGACCTGGAAGCCTTTCTCGCCGACGCCTACAGCCTGAAGCGGACCGGAGCCGACCTGGCCAATCCGGCCAAGGCGCTCTGGCTGGTGGAGGCCGGCGGCGAAGCGATCGGCTACGCCCTGGCCGGGCCGTGCGACCTTCCGCACCCGGAGGTGACGCCGGCCTGTGGCGAGCTGAAGCGCTTCTATCTGCTCAAGGACTGGCAGGGCGTCGGCGTCGGCGGCCGATTGTTCGCCGAGGTCATGGCCTGGCTCGAGCGGGAAGGCCCGCGCGATATCTGGATCGGCGTCTGGTCCGAGAATTTCGGCGCCCAGCGGTTCTATGGCCGGGAGGGATTTTCCAAGGTTGGGGAATACGGCTTCCGGGTCGGTCGCACGGTCGACCGCGAGTTCATCTTGCGACGTGTCGCGGAGAACCATTCCACCCTGGCGTGATTTTCGGCGCCTCCAACGCTGGTTCCTGCGAAGATTGCCGCGATTTAACGACCTAGACTTTGACGCTGCGTCACACATTTGCGAGGTTCCGCGCAATCATCGACGAGCTGTACGGGCGGCGGGTGGGATGCTGAGAATTGGTTATGTGCGCCTTCAGGATACGCGTTCTGCGGAAGACACCGCGGCGCTGAAATCCCTGGGGTGTCACGTTGTTCGCGCCGAGGAGCCGACCGATCCGACATCGGACGGTTCGTCGGTGCTGCTTTCGATTCTGGACTTTATCTCCGAGGGCGACGAGCTCGTGGTGACGCGCCTCAGCCATCTGGCGACGTCGGCGCGCGAACTGCTGGACATGATCGACCGGCTGGAAGCGCGTGGCGCGAGCCTGCTGGTCACCGAAGCCGAGGTCAGCAGCATCGGTGAAAGCGGCCGGGCGCTCCGGGCGGCGCTGGAGGCGGTGGCCAGCCTGGAGCCCGCCTGGAGCGCACGCCGCCGCAAGACCGCCCCCGCAGAGGACATTCGGGCGCTTCAGGCCGCCGGCGTGGGACCGGTGGAGATCGCCCGACGCCTGGGGGTTTCGCGGATGACCGTCTGGCGCAAGCTCAAGGAAACGACGGCCTAGGCTTGGGCCGGCGACCGAGACAAAATTCGCAACCTCGGGCTTGCCACCGCAACGTTATAATATTACGTCCCTCAAGCCGCAGCGCACGCAGGCGGCTCCTGGCGCTCCCGGAGGGATTTTTGAAACCTGCCCCAAGCTCCCTGCTGGACGCCTCGGCCGTCGGCCTGTCCGGTCTCTGCCTGGCTCACTGCCTGGCCCTCCCCCTCGTCGCCGCCTTCTCCCCCCTCCTGGCGACCTGGGCGGAGGCCGAGTGGGTTCACGCGGTGGTCATCGGCATGGCCGCGCCGCTCTCGATCTTCGCCCTGTGGCGCAGGGGCAAGGGCCTGGCGATCATCGGACTGTCGGCCCTTGGCCTCTCGATGCTGACCCTCGGCGCGTTCCATTGGCCGTCGGCGGAGCTTGAAACGCCGATCACCGTGGCCGGCAGCCTGGTGCTGGCCTGCGCCCACACGCTGAACTGGCGCCGGCGGCACGCCCACTAAAAAGACCGCCCTGAGCTCCGCGTACCGAACGCCATCTGGACAACGGCGGTCGCGGGGACCATCTTTCGGTGTCAAACGTCTGTTCGTCACCGTGGGAATCCCCGCCATGTTCATGCGCTTTTTCACCGAGCTGCGCGAAGCCAAGGTGCCGGTGACACTGAAAGAGTACCTCATGCTGATGGAGGCGCTCGACAAGGTGGTGATCGAACGGAAGGTGGAGGATTTCTACTATCTGTCGCGCTCGGCCCTGGTGAAGGACGAGAAGAACCTCGACAAGTTCGACCAGGTGTTCGGCCACGTATTCAAGGGCCTGGAGAAGGTCGAGGGCGTCGGGACCGCGGACATCCCTTCCGAGTGGCTCAAGAAGATCTCCGAGAAGTTCCTCACCGAGGAGGAAAAGGCGCAGATCGAGGCCATGGGCGGCTTCGACAAGCTCATGGAAGCGCTTGCCGAGCGCATGAAGGAGCAGAAGGAGCGCCACGAGGGCGGCAACAAGATGATCGGCACCGGCGGCACCTCGCCGTTCGGCGCTAACGGCTATCACCCCGAAGGCATTCGGATCGGCCAGGACAAGGGCCGGCACGGCAAGGCCATCAAGGTCTGGGACAAGCGCGAGTACAAGAACCTCGACGACAGCGTCGAACTCGGCACCCGCAACATCAAGGTCGCCTTGCGCCGCCTGCGCAAATGGGTGCGTGACGGGGCCGCCGAGGAGCTGGACATGCCCGGCACGATCCGCGGCACCGCCGAGAAGGGCTATCTCGACATCCAACTCCGCCCCGAGCGCCGCAACAAGATCAGCGTCCTGATCTTCTTCGACATTGGCGGCTCGATGGACAGCCACATCAAGGTCTGCGAGGAGCTATTCTCGGCCGCGCGGTCCGAATTCAAGAACATGGAGTTCTACTACTTCCACAACTGCCTCTATGAGAGCGTGTGGAAGGACAACCGCCGGCGTCACGCCGAAAAGCTGAACACCTGGGACATACTCCACAAGTTCTCCAGCGACTACAAAGTGATCTTCGTCGGCGACGCCACGATGAGCCCCTACGAAATCACCTATCCGGGCGGCTCGGTGGAGCACTGGAACGAGGAAGCCGGCGCCATCTGGATGGACCGCGTGGCCCAGATCTACGAGCACGTGGTATGGCTGAACCCGACCGCCGAACGCCACTGGGACTACACGCCCTCCATCGAAGTCATGAAGCAACTGGTGAACGACCGGATGTTCCCGCTGACCCTTGAGGGACTTGAAAAGGCGATGCGCGAACTGGCGCGTTAAGCGCCGCCTCGCCGATTTTGTCACACCTGCTAAGCTGATGTGACAGTTGAGAGATTCGCCCGTGGACGCCGCCGAGGCCAACGACGCAGCAGAAAGCAACGAGGCCGCGACCAAGGCTGCGGTCTTCGCCGCAGCCGAGCGGCTGTTCGCCCTGCACGGCTTCCAGAACGTCTCCGTCCGAGACATCACCGCGGACGCGGGCGTGAACCTAGCCTCGGTGAACTATCACTTCGGCTCCAAGGACGCCCTGCTGTTCGAAATCTTCCGGCGCCGGACCGCGGAGCTGAACCGCGAGCGGGCGCGGATGCTGCACGAGGCGAACGACCGCCACCAGGGCGCCCCGCCGGTCCGCGAGATCCTGGAGGCCCTGTTCGCTCCGCCGCTGCGCTGGGGCGCCGCCAACAGCGACCGTCGCATCTCGGTCCAGTTCATCATCCGCTCGCGCAGCGAGGGCACCGAGGAGATGCGCGAGGCGCTGGCCAAGGATGTCAGCCACCTCGCCCGCTTCGCCGACGCCCTGATCAAGGCGCGGCCCGACCTGCCGCCGGAGACGGTCTACTGGCGGCTGCATTTCTGCCTGGGCATGACCCACAACAACCGCTTCGCCGAGTTCGACCGCCTGCACGTGCTGTCCGACGGCCTGACCCGCGAAGGCGACACCGACGCGCTGCTCAAGCGCATGCTGGACTTCGCCGAAGCCGGCTTCCTCGCCTAGCCAAACAGCGTCAGCCGGCCGTTGGCCACGCCCACGCCACGTCCCTCGGCCCAAGCGGGAGTGGGTGACGCCGCGAGGCGATCGAGCGCATCTCCCTCGGGCCAGCCGCCGGCGACGTGAAACGCCGCAACGGTGTTCGGTTCGCGCGGCAGGACGCCGATAGCCTGCTCGACATCGCCCCAAGCCCGCGCGAGCGTTTCGCTGGAACCCGTCCGGATCACCACATAGTCGGCCCTGGGGATCAGGCTATTCGGTTCGGTCCAGAGCGCGATGCTGGAGAGCGTATCGCCTTCGGGCAGGAGCGTCAGATTGGCCACGGCGGTCGGCCGCCCTTCCCGCGCCAGGCGCTCGGCGACCAGAGGCTGCTCCTGTTCGTGGATTTCCGCCTTCTGCAACGCCGCCAACACCTGCAGGCTGGCGCTCCCGGTGGTGTCCTCGAAGGCTTTCCACTCGCCGTCGACCAGGATCAGCGGGACGGCGGAAACCGCGGGGCCATGCCGTTGGAGAACGCCCCGCGCGGCGGCGGCCATGGCCTCCAGCGCATCGGGATCATCCGCGCCTGCGACCAAGAGCATATCCCGGGTCACCGCGATCGCCACGGGCGCGCCGCGCAAGTCCAGCCCATTGAAAGTCTCCGGGACTAGCATCCTGCTGACGTCGTTGTAGTCCGTTCCCGCCGAAACGTAGAAGCCGTCCTCGTCCCGCTCGAAGGCCAACGGCTCGCGTTGGCGCAGGTTCGCCAGCGCCGCCTCCAGCACCTCCGGAAAGGAGCGCCCCCAGTCTGCGAGACGGTCCGGCTCGACGCCGGCCAAGCTGTGGGGACGGTCGATACCGACACGGATCACCAAGTGCTCGGTCAGCCGCCGCCAAGCCCCCGCCTTCGAGGGTTCGTAGCACGCCGCCAACTGGGCAGGCGCGGCCGCCCGCACGAGCGGAACCAACAAATCCTTGCAGGCCTCCCAGCTCGGATCAGCGCCCGCCTCGAGCACGAAGGACACGGCGTGGTCGATCGCAGTCTGGCGCGTGGCGCCGCGCGCGTCCGACCAGTGCTGGAAGAGAGGCTCGAGGTCCACGTCCCCTAAGACGCCCAAGTCGAACCGGAAGCGCTTCTCGTCATAGTCAAGCGGATGCGGCCAGCCTTGGCCGCGAACCCCTTCGAAAACCTGCTTGGCGAAGCGCTTGCGCCCGCCTCCGAACAAATCCAGCAGACGCATAAGCGCCTCCCCCTAGAGTTGATGCATAAAACAAAACGAGAACACGCCTGTACTGTCAAGCTTGTTTGGCCAGGACTGGTCGGAAAACGGGCCAGAGCGCCGCAGGCGCCGTCAGCAAAGCTTGCGTTCACGATCCTGTGGGAACATCAAGCGTTGGCGCTCACTGGTTGCGCCCTGACCGGAACCCACTGCCTTGCGTACCTCCATCGTCCATCCCGGAGCCGACAATCTCCGCTACGAAATCCGCCAGATCGTGGAGGTCGCGCGAGCTATCGAGGCTGCAGGCCAGCCGATCCGTTGGGAAAACATCGGCGACCCGGTCGCCAAGGGCGAGAGCGCGCCCGGCTGGATCAAGGAAATCGTCGGCAAGGCTGCGCAGGAGGACCTGAGCTTCGCCTACTCCCCGACCAAGGGCCTGGACGAGACCCGCGCCTACATCGCCTACGAACGGAACCTCGAAGGCGGGATCCAGATCACGCCCGACGACCTCCTGTTCTTCAACGGGCTGGGCGACGCCATTTCGACCATCTACGGCGCGCTGCATCCGACGGCCCGGGTGATCGGCCCCAACCCGGCCTATCCGACCCACTCCTCGGCGGAGGCCGCCCACGCCGGCGCGCCGCACATCACCTACCGCCTCGATCCGGAGAACGGCTGGCGGCCCGACCTTGCCGACCTGGAATCCAAGGTCGCTGCCAACCCGCACATCGCCGCCATCCTGATCATCAATCCCGACAACCCGACGGGCTTCGTCTATCCGCAGGAAACCCTTGCCGCGATCGTCGATATCGCCCGCCGCTACAACCTCTTCCTGATTTCCGACGAGATCTATTCGAACCTCGCCTACGACGTTTCGGAGATGCGCAAGCTGGCCTCGGTGATCGGCGAGGTCCCGGCCATCGCCATGCGCGGGATCTCCAAGGAGTTCCCCTGGCCGGGCGCGCGCTGCGGCTGGATCGAGATCTACAACCGTGACAAGGACACCGACTTCGACCGCTTCGCGCGCTCGCTGCTCGAAACCAAGATGCTCGAGGTCTGCGCCACCACCCTGCCTCAGCGCGTCCTGCCGCGGGTCATGGGCGACGCGCGCTACTACCCTTACCTGGCCCAGCGCGTAGCCGCCTACGACCGCCGCGCCAAGCGCGCCGTCGCGGCGCTATCGGACATCCCGGAGATCACCATCCATCCGGCTCGCGGCGCCTTCTACATGACCGCCGTCTTCCGCCATGGCGTCCTGGGGATGGATCAGTCGTTGCCCACCTCGGCGAGTGCTGAAGCGATCATCTCGCCGCACCTCAGCGCCGCCCTCGACCAGCGCTTCGTGCTGCACCTGCTGGCGGCCACCGGCATCTGCGTGGTGCCGCTCTCAACGGGCTTCAACTCCGACCTGCAAGGCTTCCGCTTCACCTTGCTCGAAGCCGACGAGACGAAGTTCGAGGCCCTGCTGGCCGATCTGGCTGCGGCCCTGCGCGCCTATCTTGCAAGCGCGCCCAAGGCGGCCGCGTCCGCCACCAAGAGCGCCGCCGTGGCCTGAAGCCAGTGAGGCGCGGGCCTCCCGCCGGCGCCTCGCCGCTCAGGTCTCCTCGTCGCCCATCATGTCCGCCGCCGACAACTCGTCCGGCCGGTATTTCGGCAATCTGGCGGCCGGGAAGATCGACAACAGCGAGATGCCCGCCACGACCAGGAACGCTCCTCGCAGGGCGCGGAGCCGGGCGTCTTCATTGATCGCGATCGCCGTCGCCACCTGATCCCGCGTTCCTGAGGTCGCGCCGAGGACGCCCCTCAGTTCCTCATTGGTTACGAAGTCGACCTCGTCGAACAGTACGCGATGGCTGAGCTCGGGCGGCAATCCGGACTGGTCGAAGGCCGAGGCGAGAAACACGCTCAGCAGACCGACCGCCACCACGCTGGCGAACGCGGCGCCCAGTGCGTTCGAGACGTTGTTCGCCACGCCGCGCAAAGCGGCCACGTCGCCGGCGAAGCGCTTGGGCGAGGCCGACACGAGCACATTGAAGAGCAGGGTCAGGAGCGTCCCCTCGCCTACGCCCACGAGGATCAGCCCCATAATGACTGTCACGGTGCTCCAGTCGTCCCCGACCGTGAAGGCGACCACGACCAAGCCGATTGCGATCAGAAGGAACGAGGCGACCCCGAGAATGCGTGGCGCGAAGCGATCGTATAGGCGCACCGAGAGAACACCCGCCACCGCGATGGCGGCTGTGTAGGGCAAGATGGCCACCGCGGAGAACAGCGGCGTGCGGCCCTGGATGATCTGCACATAGAGCGGGATCAGAAATCCGACCGCGAGACCGAGACTGCCCGCGGCCAGGAAGGCGACTACGGCGTTCCTCTCTTCTCGACTGTCCAGGACCTCCACCGCAAGCAGGGGCTCCCCGCCCGCTGCGACGCGCCTGTTCGACCACGCGAAGAACGCCTGGCCGAGCAACACGCCCAGAAGAATGAGGATCGGCGCCGGCGACAGTCCGAGCAGCGACAACGGCGCGGCGCTGTCGGCGACCAGGAGTCCCCAGGTCTGGAGGTTGTTGAAGCCGAGCAGGATGAGCGCCACGGCGGCCGCCGAGAGGACGACCCCGAACAGGTCGACCCGCGTGCCTGGCTGGCGCGGGATCGGCGCCAGACGAAAGCTCAGGATCAGGACAGCGACCGCCAGGGCCACGATCAGCCAGTACGAGTAGCGCCAGCTCAGCGCTGTGGCGAGGAATCCGGCGATGAGGAAGGTGACCGCGCTGGCGACCGCGGGGATGCCGGCGAGTACGCCCAGCGCCGTCTTCTGCTGTCGTCCGCGATAGTTCGCTGCGATCAGCACCACCAGGGTCGGGACGGCCGCGGCGGCGGCGGCTCCCGCGATCGACTGGGCGATATTCATGGCGCCGGCATTGGTCGCCGTCGCCATCATGGCCATCGCCAGGGCGTGTATGACGAGGCTGACCTGCATGACGAGACGCTCGCCGATGAGCTTGCCGATCTTCGCGCCAAGCATGACGAAGGCGGCCACGAACATCGAATAGAGGAGCAGCGCGGTCGCCGCAGCGGTGGCCGGCGCGCCCAGATCCTCGGAGAGCGGCCCCAGCGAAACGGGCAAGGCGCTGATGTTGATGGCCATCTGAAGTTGGGCCAGGACGATGACGACCAATGGCAACCACGGCGCCCGGCCATCGCGAGAGCCGGTGACGACAGAGTCGGCAGTCTGGTCCGGTGGTGTCATCATGTCGTCCCCTCCGAAACGCTCACAGCGGCAGCAGCCACGGCACCAGCAGCACGCTGACAATCAGGACAATCAGTGAGAACGGCACGCCGATCCGGACGAAGTCGCCGAAGGTGTAGTGTCCGGGCGCGACCACGAGCGTGTTCACTGGAGAGGATACCGGAGTCATGAACGCGGTCGAGGCCGCCAGCGCCACGATCATCGCAAACGGATAAGGCGAAGCGCCCATCTCCCGTGCGGTCGCGAGCGCCACCGGCGCCATCAGCACGGCCGTCGCCGTGTTCGAGATGAACATCCCGAGCAGGGCGGTGATCGCAAATAGCGTTCCCAGCACCACATGGGGGCCTGCGCCGACCGTGAGGGCCCGCAGGCCGCTCGCGGCGAGCTCCACTCCGCCGGTGCGCTCGAGCGCGATGGAGAACGGCAACATGCCGACGATCAGCACGATCGTCTTCCAGTCTATGGCGCGATAGGCGCCCCGGAAGTCGATGCAGCGCAGCGCCCCCATCAGCAGGCAACCGATGAGCGCCGCCTGGACGTTGGGAATGGATCCGCTGACCATCAAGCCGACGACCAAGGCGAGGCAAGCCAGGGCATGGACCGCCTTTTCCGGCCTCGGCAGTTCCTCGGCGCGCTCGACCGCCATGCTGAGGATGACCAGCGGACTACCGTCCGATCGAAGCTTGTCGAGCTCTCGCCAAGGCCCGATCAGGAGCAGGGTGTCGCCCACCGCCAGCGGCTCATGCAGAAATTCGCGGCCGTAAGCGACCACACCGCGACGCAGGCCGATCGCGGTCAAGTTGAACCGCGCGGTGAACTCCTCACCGGCGATCGTATGGCCGGCCAGATCGGACGACGCCGCGACGATGACCTCGGCGAGGCCGATCTCCTGCGAGCGGTCGGCGAAATCGATCCCACGCAACGGCGCTGCTTCGAGCCCGAAGCGCTCACAGATGGACCGAATGTCCGAATTCGCCCCGGCATAGTCCATGAGCATGACGTCGCCGGCCTGCAGGCGCATCCTCGCCGATGGCTGCATGACCTCACGAGCCCGCCTGCGACCTCGCTCGACGGCAACGACGTTGGCGCCGGGCCATCCGCTGAGGTCGAACGCTTCCAGGGTCCCGCCCGCCAAGGGCGACTGCGCGGCCACCCGCAGCCTGTGCTCGCGATCGGCCAGGCTGTACTCGTCGATCCAGGCCGAAAGGCTCGAGCGGCTCGAACTTGATCCCGGCGTGGCGGCGTCCGGAAGCCAGCGCCGCGCGATGCTCATATAGGTGACGCCGAGCAGCAGGACCGGCGCGCCGAACGGCGTGAAGCCGAAGAAGCCGAAGCCTTCCAAGCCATTGCGCTCGAGCTCGCCGTTCACGATCAGGTTTGGCGCGGTGGCCACCAGGGTCATCATTCCGCTGATCAACGCGGCCACGCTGAGCGGCATCATTAGCCGGCCCGGACCGATGCCGGTGCTCTGCGAGATGCGCAGCGCCACCGGGATGAAGATCGCCGTAACGGCCGTCGAACTCATGGTCGCCCCGAGCGCGGCCACGACCACCATCAACAGCACCATCAGGCGCAGCTCGCTCCTGCCCGCCCTGGCGATCAGCCAGTCGCCCATCCGCTGGGCGACGCCGGTGCGGACCAACCCCTCGCCAAGCACGAACAGGGCGGCGATGAGGACGATGTTGGAATCGCCGAAACCGGCCAGGGCTTCCCCCATGGTGAGGACGCCGGTGAAGGGCAGCGCCACCAGCATGATCAGGGCGATCGCATCCAGGCGCGGCCTGTTGATCGCAAACATCACGATGGCCGCGCCAAGAAGCGCAAGAACGATCAGAAGATCAGTCGTGACCGCCTCCTAAGCCTCGCATCCGCATCTCCGCCGCCGAGACCTGGCCGCCGCATCAGGTGAGTTGCGGTTGTCCGTCGTTCCCGAAATCCGCACCGCCGGGCCAGGCGGGGCCGGACGCGCGCCTGCGTTCGGCATACTGGCGCAGCCGGTCCTGGACGAGCCGATGCACCGTCCCTTCCGGAAAGCTTCCCTCCGCAGCCGGCTGGCCGGCCGGCCGATCCATCAGCAACTCGATGCCCTCATCGACGTGACTGGTCGCCCAGACGTGGAAGCGCCCGGCCCCCACCGCCTCCACCACCTCGTCCTTGAGCATCAGGTTCTTGACGTTCGCCGTCGGCACGATCACCCCCTGCCCGCCGGTCAGCCCTCGCTCGCGGCAGACGTCGTAGAAGCCTTCGATCTTGCGGGTCACGCCCCCCACCGCCTGCACCTGTCCGTGCTGGTTCACCGCGCCGGTCACGGCGATGCCCTGGTTCAGCGGCAGTCCCGAGAGGGCCGACAGCAGGGCGTAGAGCTCTGTGGTCGACGCCGAGTCCCCGTCTATCCCGCCATAGGACTGCTCGAAGGTGATCGTCGCCCCCAGCGAGAGCGGCCAGTCCTGAGCATATTGCGCCTGCAGATAGCCGGTCAGGATCATGAAGCCCTTCGAATGGATCGGGCCGGAGAGCGCGATCTCTCGCTCGATGCTCTGCACCGCGCCCCGCCCCACCGAAACCCGAGCGGTCACCCGCGAAGGCTGGCCGAAGCTGTAGTCGCCGACATTGAGCACCGAGACCCCGTTTATCTGCGCCACCCTTGCGCCTTCGGTGTCGATCATCACCGTTCCGTCGGCGATCACCTCGCGCGTCTGCTCCTCGGCCAGGTTGCGCCGCCGCTCCTGTTTGGCGATGGCCGCGTCGACATCGTCCGCCAGTACGTATTCGCGCCCCGCCTTGCCGGCCCAGTGGCTGGCCTCGACGGCCAGCCTGGCGATGTCGAGGAACCGGGTGGTCAGCTTCCGCTGATGGTCACGCAAGCGCGCTCCGTGCTCCACGATTCGGGCGACGGCCGAGCGGTCGAAGTGGAGCAGCCCGCGATCCTGAACCACCAGGCTCAGGAAGGCCGAATAGCTGGCGAGGTTCTCCTCGTTCCAGTCCATGTCCGGCGCGAATTCCGCCTTCACCCCGAACAGCTCCGGGAATTCGACATCGATCTGGTGAAGGGTTTTGTAGAGCCCGGCCGGCCCGATCAGGATCACCTTCACGTCGAGCGGAATCGGCTCCGGACGCGGCCGGGTGGTCGGCAGCGACGCGCCCTGCTCACCCGGATTTTCGATCACCATCTCGCCGGACATGAGGGCGCGCTTCAGTCCCTCCCAGGCAAAAGGGTTACGCATGACGTCGAGGGCGTGGAGGATGAGGAAGCCGCCGTTAGCGCGGTGCAGCGCGCCCGGCTTGATCTGCCGGAAGTCAGTCACCATCGTCCCCATCACCGGCCGGTACTCCAGCCGGCCGATCAGGTTGTAGTAGGTGGGGTTCCGCTCAAGGACCACCGGCGCGCCGGTGATCGCGCTGTTGTCGATCAGTAGGTTGACCTCGTAGCGCGCCAAGCGCTCCCGATGCCGCCGCGCCTCGGCCGCGTCGTCCACGTGCTTGGCCTGCCTCGCCTCGGCCGCCATCAGGAAGTCCTCCAGATGTTCCGGCAGATCGCCTTGGATCTGCTCGAGGAAGAGAAGGACATTCGGCTGGTCGCCGTACTGCTCGCGCAACTCCGCGATAAGCGGGCTCGCGGCGGCCAGCGCCACCTCCTGATCGAGCGCCGTGATGCGCTGTTGGGCCTCCTTGTCGATCTGCCGCATCCCGCGCCTATAGGCGCCGACCTCGGCCTGGACCTGCGCGCCCCGCTGCTCGAGTTGCGCCCTGGCCTCCGGGGTCAACTGGTCGAACACCTCCTGCGGCATCGGCTCGCCGTTCCGCAGCGGAATCGTGGCGACGCCGCTCGGCGTCATCTCCAGAGAGAACTCCCGTTCCTGCGCGAAGGCGCGCAGGGCCGCCAACAATTCGGCGCGCCGGGCGTTCACGGCGGCCAGGGACTGCTCTCGCCGCCGGGCGTAATCCTCGCCCTCGAAGGCGCGGGAGATTTCCCGCTGCGCCGCCTCCACGAACGACGTCATCGCCTTGACCAGCCCACGCCCCTCCCCGGCCGGCATCGAAAAGGCGCGCGGGCAGTCCGCTTCGGCGAAGTTGTAGACGTGGACCCAGTCCGGCGGCGTCGGCCGCGCCTCGGCGAAGGCGCGCACGGCCGCGAGCACCGTGCTCTCACGTCCGGCGCCGGGGGAACCGGCGGCGTAGAGATGGAAGCCCTTTGCGTCCACCTCGAGCGCGAAGGCGATCGCCTCGGCCGCGCGAGGCTGGCCGATCGTCGTCTTGACCGGCGGCACCTCGGCCGTCGTCTGGAATGGAAGGGTAGCCGGGTCGAGTCGCCGCCTCAGATCATGCGGCTGCAGCTCCAGCCGCTCGCGCAGGTCCCGCATGGCGTTTTCTCCGCATAAGGCTCGCGACACTTTTGCAGTCCGCGTCCCCTGGGTCGCAGAAGGGATATCGAAGAATGCCCGCAGAAGTGGCGGCAAGCCAAGACACCCTCGGCATTACCTAACCATCAGGAGGGTGCGAAGTTCGGCGCAGAGGCTCAGAAACGCCTGCTCACGACCTCGCCGACGCGCGCGACAGCAAGGGTCAGCACGGCCCAAGACCCGATGGGGACCACTCGTCCCCATCCACGCAAATCATTGATTTACAAGGAGATGAAGTAAATGGCGCGCCCGGAACGATTCGAACGTCCGACCCTCAGATTCGTAGTCTGATGCTCTATCCAGCTGAGCTACGGGCGCGCTTTGCCTTACGGCGAGGGCGCGGAACCTATGCGGAGCCCTTGCGGTTGGCAAGCGGGGTTCGAAGAAAAATTCGTCCTGAACCCAACTTTTTTTTCTAGAGCCCCGGAAGACGGCCACCGAGGCCCTTCAGGATCGCTCCGCCGACGCCCGGAATCCCCAGCGGGGGCTTGGGTTGCTCTCGGCCAGGAGCGCCCTGACGGCCGCCCGCGACATCCTCGTCGCCGCCCATGCCGGGCATCTCCATGCCGAGCATGGCCCCAGTCTGGGACTTGTAGCGGACCTTCAGGGTCCAATCGATGTTCCACGGCGTCTTCGGGTCCGTCGGGCGCGGCGGATAGGAGACGTTGGTCTCGCCGCCATAAGCCGCGAGCTGGACCATCAGGGTGGGCGCCGCCCTGACCGCCTCCTGCGGGATCGTGCAGGCGGTCGTGCCGGGCGACATGAGCGCCCGGTTCGCCACCAGCCGAGTCAGGTCCGCGTTGCTGAGATAGTCCGGCAAGGCGAAGGCCGAAGCCTGGACCTCGCTGGAGGTCCAGAGGACCATCGTCTCGTCTTCGCCCGCGCCCACGGCGGTGGCCAGGTAACCGCGCGCATTGGGTATGGCGTTCCAGGCGAGCTGGCCCGAACCCGTTGGACCGATCGCGTTCTGGGTCAGGTTCAGCGGAGCAAGGAAGTCCTCCGACGCATTGAGCGCGAACTTGATGTCCGGGCTGTAGTTGCCGCGGATGAGGTGATCGCCCACCAGCGAGCCGGCGGCGGGGACCGACGTCCGCGTCCGCTCGTTCGGCCATTCGCCATAGGTGGTGTTGCGTCCCGGAGACGGCGGCTGCATCGCCGCGCCGAACTGCGCGGCCAGGGCCTGCATTCCGGGCGGGACCTGACCGGCCGCCATCTTGGCGAAGTCCATGACGATCGGCTGGCCGGCCTTGGCGTGCTCGCCGCAGCCCCAGAAGATCAGCATCTTGCCCTTGGGCCGATAGTCGTTGGGCATCCGGCCCGGATCATGGTCCGGCGCCGGCGGGGCGCTCGTCGGAGTCAGCAGCAGGGCGAGTCCGAGCAGCGCACCCAGCAAAGGCCAAGCGCCGAAATCTGGCTGCAGATGCCCAAGCACGCCA